>Ga0209829_10000615_pt1 | contig 31608 bp, 26 predicted proteins | sample C_140205_EF_Meta_FD_187311 | JGI IMG/M metagenome (GOLD analysis project Ga0209829, IMG submission 187311) | Freshwater microbial communities from Lake Croche, Canada to study carbon cycling - C_140205_EF_MetaG (SPAdes) (version 2) | ecosystem: Environmental > Aquatic > Freshwater > Lake... | reverse complement strand
TTCTGTTCCGTCGTGTGTCTTTTGCCTTTCATGGTCTGGGCTCCTTTTAGGGCCGCAGACTAACATTACAAGTGGCCCGGATTTTGGGGGATCACCGCAGGAGGGTGCGACAGGCAACGGGAGATAACCGGTACTTTAACGGCGCGTCCGCTGGTTGACTCACACTCGCTACCACCGCATTTCTTCGGTATGTCGTACAACATCCTAAGGCCTCCGGGCATTGAGAAGTTGGTGAATTTCGCGGTCACGGAGTCAGAAAGGCTCGCCGAGGCAGAAAAAGTCGCCGAGTTGCGCAAGAAAGCGGAAGCGGGCGACGCCGTCAGTCAATCATATCTCGGGGCGCACTATTACAACGGCAAGGACGCTCCAAAGGATGCTGCCGAAGCAGTGAAATGGTTTCGGAAGGCTGCTGAGCAAGGTTTTGCCGCCGCTCAATCCAATCTCGGCGTCATGTACGCTGCAGGTATAGGTGTGCCAAAGGATGCTGTTGAAGCCGTGAAGTGGTACCGCAGGGCTGCGGAGCAAGGTGATGCCAGTGCCCAATTCAACCTTGGCCTCATGTATGATAAAGGCGTGGAAGTGCTGAAAGACACTGCCGAAGCCATGAGGTGGTACCGCAAAGCTGCCGAGCAAGCCGATGCCAAAGCCCAATTCAACCTCGGCCTGATTTACGAAAGAGGCGACGGCGTGCCGAAGGATGCAGCCGAAGCCGTGAAGTGGTACCGCAGGGCTGCGGAGCAAGGTGATGCCAATGCCCAAAACAACCTCGGCCGCATGTATGCTACCGGCGATTGCATACCAAAGGACGTAGTTCAAGCGTACGCTCTTTGGCACAACATTTCTGGGCCGAGAGATAATTCTATGGCCCGCGTGAACCTTTTCCTCCTCGAAAAAGAAATGACCTCTGAACAAATAGCTGAGGCGATGAAGATGGCGCGAGTGCTGCTCGAGAAGCGGCATGGAAAGTGAAATTCGAACTCACCGGCCACCCCAGTAGCTGGAGAGGACCTTCGTGTATTCTATCCATTGCTCACTCCACGCTGAATCCCTGCTTTCGCATCCATTCAGCGTGGTTTCTGGCGTCTTTTAAGTTTTCGTAAAATCCTCCGCTGCTCGAGCCAAATTCCGAGGCGGCGTCCTCCAGTGCCTTTTTGAGAGATGCAAAAGGCCCACACTCATCGAACTCCTGAGGATGGTAAAACACCTTTCCATTCAGTCGGTAAAACGTAATCGGGAAAGGTCCAAAACTGCCAACAGAGTAGCAGCACTTCAACTCTTCGGCTTCACCTTCGTCGGTATACATTGGTCCGGAGTTTTTTTGGTCGAACTCTGAATATGCCGACTGGCATGTTGATTCAAGAATTACCGTAAGTTTTCACCAGTAAGGCGGATAGGTACTTGATATATATACGCCAGAGGCGAAGGTGTGCCCGAGCACAACGCAGAAGCGGTGAAGTGGTTTCGCTTACCCAATCGCCGCTTTTCTTCTTCTGAAACCATCGCGAGCTGACTAGGTTCAAAATATGAGTTCTGACCCGCTGCTAGAAGCCGCTATTGCGGCAGCAATTCGTATCGATGACGGTCTTGATGGACGCCAGCCAACTTTCATTACTCTTTGCGTTGGCGGCATGTTGATCAACGGACAAATCATTTCTGCTACGGAATACATGCGCTCTAACGATTTTTGTGACATCCTGGATGAAGTTTCCCGCTCTCAAGACCAAACAGGGGAAGCGCCTATTTCCATCCCCAAAACGGAAACCCTCGATGAGGGTTACATTCACCTGAAGAAAGCGAAATACATCCTCGGGGATTTTTCACAGTGGATCATAGCTCAAGATGAGGAGTTTTTTTGGCGCGGACGCACGGATTCGATTGTCGGGTTTAGCTTTGGCATAATCTCAAAAAAACTGAGGACTGACAGTTTGTTGTCTCTTGGTGCAGTCATCCACCTCAGGTCGGCGAGCATTTCAACAGAGCTGGGAATAGGTTATGTCTGTAACCGAATAACCTACAAAAGGGGCGCTCTAGTTGTTAGCGGGAGGGAGCAATTCCTGAGTTGGTCTAGCGCTTAGGGGTAGGCGCTTCGTCCCACAGAGCCTTTCTAGTGCCTCTGCACGGGTCATCCCATTGACCCTGATCTCGGCAGACAGAGCGATTGATGCAACGGGAGATTCCATCGCGGCCAGTTTGTCCGAGATGATGCCAAGGGTGACGGCCAATTGACCGGCGGGAATCTCGTCTTTTCTTCGCAGAATATCCGCCGAGATTTGATCCTGAATCTCTCGAAATCGGCTCCTCAACCCCTCGCGGAACTCCTCTACCTCGGCCCCGGAGAGCCTGCGGAGAACCTCCACGTCGCGGGCTGAGACTCCGTGTTGGGCTACTACCTGTCTTCGCCCGGCTCCCATGGCTAGTTTCGCTGCGGCCTCAATGGCGACTTGGAGTGCAACGGTTTTCTTCTTCGTGCTATGTTTGTTGGATTTGTTGGTCATAAATGCAGTTTCTTCTAGGAGGAATTAGGCGAATTTTCGGACCGGGCCCCACGGGCTCAGGAGGCTTCCTAAGTTACTCAAGACCTGAACGGTGGCTGGCGCTTCGGGGTCAAGAAGGGTGGCGAAGTCGGAAAGGTCTTCCACGGGTTGGCCGTCCCATTTTTCCAGCCCGGAGAAATCAATGCCATCCACCCTTGCAGCCCCGGCTAGGTAGAGTTGATCCGACCAACGCTTGGCGGCTTTTCGTCCTGCGTCGTCATCGTGAATGGCGATTCTGACGTGTTTCCCGGCGAAGTTTGCGAGCGCGTCCTGATGGATGGAATTACCGGCTCCTGTCATGCAGACAGGGGCAACATTCACGCTTTCCCACCATGCGACCAGCAAGGCAGCGGCGAAGTCCGGCTGTCCTTCGCAAAGTAGCACTAGCGGAAGGTTGCCTATCTCGGCGCAGCCAATTGGCCACGACGGGTCGCAACCCGGCAGCGTCTTGGCCTTGGCCCCACCGATGCCCCGCCATAGCTCGCCGTCGAGTCGCCGGGCTTGAGCGTTGCGGCGGGCCGAGTCCGTTATCACCCATGACGGCCACGTTTTGCCGTCGTCGAACATGTCAGCATGATAAAGCAGATTGCGATCTGCTAGCAGTTGCAGGCCGGCGAAGTATTGCCAGCCGCGAAGGTAAGCAATCTGCGCCATTTCCTCGATGCCTAGAGGTCGCAGCGCCGGGATGGATGGTGACGTCTTGGTGCTCGCTCTGGCCCTCGCCAGTGGCCTAGAAATGGTCTTCGGGACGGTGCTGGTGGTGACGCCTACCAAAACGCGAATGCGTTTGCGGTGGTCGCTGCCGCTTGGCCCTTGGAAATTGATACAACCAAACCTCCCCTCCCCGTCGTCAGGGACGAACAGATGGTTCTTGTCGGTGCTGTCATCGCCCAGCTCCTCACAAGCCGGACATTGGGCGGTCAGCTTTCCACCATGACGGCGGAGGTTCACCAGTCGCGAGAGGTCGAGGCTCATGGCGTCGCACCCCTCCCCATTAAATCCAGTAAATCCATTTTATTGGGCTTCATGGTGATTTAATGGATTAAATGGATTTACCGGCGGGCCTCAGAACTTCTGCGGGCCGGCCAGCTTTGCCGGATTTCAGTTGCACGATCTCCAGTTCGCCGGGATTGGCGGCCATGATGGAGTTGAGCCGGGCGCGGCTCATGCCGTGGTCGCTGTCGAGTTTCCCAAGGTTGATCTGCCCGCCGTGGCGACGGAGCACGTCCTGCACGCGTTCTAGCTCATCCCGCTGACGTTCCCGCCGGCCAGTCTGGAGCATCCCAAGGTAGTTGTAACCGCACCAGCGGACCACGCTGACGGCACGCTCGGCCAATGCCGCCGAGATGATGGTCGTCGGCTCAACCATGGCGAACAGGCCGGCCACCTTGATTGCGTTCTCCCGTTGTCTGGATAGTTCACCGGTGAGGTCGGCAAATGGCCCGCGCTCCAGTTCGATGCCTTCATCGTGGAACTTGGCGAACACCTCCCGGGCCTCGGGAGAGCACACAATTTCCGCCGGCACTTCATTCCGAAATCGCCGGTCAAGCACGACTGACAGAAGCGTGTTCCAGCTTCCCTCCAGCTCGAATGTCGCGGTGCTCCGGTCGTCCTTTTCGCGGCGTGAACCAGTGTCGAAGATCAGCGGGCGGGCGGTAAGCCCGCGATTGCTGGCCTCAGGGTCGCCCAGGATTCTCTGCATGACGCAACCCTGCACCAGCCACAGCAGCGACAGGCACGGATTCTCCAGCTCCACGGAGCCACGCGTGATGCGGTTGGAGCGCACACAGTCGCCAGAGTAACCAGACAGCAGTAGATCGTAGTCGCTCTGGCCCTGCTTGCTGTATTTCCCAAGGGCCACGCTGACGGCGGCGCCTGCCTCGGATGAGTAACCGAATAGAACCTCGTCGTTGTCGTCGAGCGCCCGGCCAAGCGCCTCAGAGGTGGCGTCGCCCACCAGCAGGGTTTTTTCACGGGCGGCCTCGGCCTCCAGTTCGGCCAAGTGCTCATGCCGGTTGCTTAGGGTAACGAGAAGGTTGTCGCGTTCGCTTCCCTGAGCCGAAGCCGCCTGGCTCGCCAATGACTTTGCCTCCACGGTCAGCGCGGCGATTTCACCGCGCTTCCCGGCCACGATCTGCCGGTGTAGTTTGGCGAGTTCCTTGGAACGCCGGGAAATGGGCGCACAGAGCGTTTCACCGTTGACACCTTTCCCGCTGCCACGCTCGGCCACGGGCCAGACGTAGAGGTTAAGCCGGGTGTGCTTGTCCTTGTAAGCGCCGTTCACGATTACCGAGGCTCCGGTTGCACCGGACAGCACGGCCAGGGCCGACATCGCCGACAGGCAGACTGGTGTTTGATAAACCGTCGCCATGTTCACGGCCACCGCCCGGAGGATGTCGGGAAATGCCGCAATGGGAAAATTTTCGGGTCTTCCGTAGGACAGGTCGAAACCCAGTGACTCATTCGGTTCCTCGTCGGGTCGGGGATACTCGATAATGCGAGAGGTAGAATTGTCTTCACTCATGGGCGGCGTGGGTCAGGCGGGACTCGCGTGCAAGCGCGAGCTGGGCCTGTAACCGGGCAAGGGTTGTCTGACGGGAACGAATTGCGGCATGGGCACGCGGCAACTTCGCCTGCGCCACCTCGATCTCGCGGTTGAGGTTCTCGATTCGCCGCTCCATCGCGGCAATTGCTGGGTCGGTGGCGGTCATGCGACAACCCCGCCCTTCCGCGCAGTGTAGCTTTCAATCCAGCGGTCTAGCTCGGTTCGCTTTATGCGAACGAGACGTTTGCTTGGTGCGAATCTGGCAATTTCGCCGTCATCAATACGCTTCTCTAGGAAGCGGCGAGTGCAGCCTAATTGGTCGGCAGCCTCGGAGAGCGAAAGATATGCCCTCTCGCTGGCTTGTTTCGGTTCGGTCGTATGCATAACGACCGCCTATTAATACACAAAATTCGTGAATTACACTCCTCCTATAGGACAACTTTGTCCTAATTTATCTCAATATCTCAACGGCGATTTGCCGACGGTTCTCAACCATTTACCACCTCCGCACTGAACGCCACGACGTTGCCATAATCTGCCGGGGGCATCACCTTCCACCAGAGCGCAGCCGCATCGGGGCGGACAACCTCCCGGTAGTGCTTGTAGAGCATGGTGGGGGAAGTGTGGCCTAGCTCGGCAGCAGTAGCGGCAGCATTCTTAAACTGCGCCAAATGATAAGAGGCATAGGAGTGACGGAGCGCGTTGGCCGGCCATTTGATTTTGGCATCCTTGCAGGTCTTGGCCCTCGCCACCCGCACCCGCTCAGGGTCCGCCACCTGTCCGACTTTGCGTGAATGCGGAGCGAGCCATGCCTCAAGGTTATCGCTGATGGTGACGAGTCGGCGCTGGGCGCTCTTGGATTTCTCCGCTTTGATGTGAATCAGCTTCCCGGCTAGGTCTATCTCCGACCAGTCCAGCCGCTCAATTTCTGCCGAGCGGAGGCCGGCGAAGGCACCGATTGCAAGGTAAGGCACGAAATCACGGGGGGCCTTCTCCAAAACCGTCTGCATTTGGGCCGGCGTGAAAATTTCCGGGGCACCGCGCACGACCTTGGCCTTAGCGGTCTTGGCGACGGCGTTCTCCTGGGCATAGCCACGCGCCACGGCATAGCCAAAGAGAGTCCGCAAGACGGTGCGAAAGTTGTTCCGCGTCTGGGCGGCCACCTTTAGACCGCGCAACCAATCGTCAATCTGACTGGGCAGAATCTCCGCCACCCTGAACGACCCAAAATCCACCGCAAAGGTATCGAGACGGTTTTTCAGGTCTTTCAAATAGCGTTCCGAGGCTCCGTCCTGCGTCTTGGACGCCTTGAATAGGGCAATCAGGTCAGTGACCGTGCAGGACCGCGAGATGGCCACCAGATAGCCCAGAAAGTGCTCTGTAGCGTCCGCGATGGTCTTGCCGTAGGGTTTGAGCCTCGCGGCACAGGCAACGGCATCCACGCGCAAGCTTTCGGGCATGTGAACGGCCCCTTCGCCTTCCTTAGCGATACGCGCTAGGGTTTTCCTTAGCCACGCATCTGCGGCGCGGCGGGTGGGGAAAAATTTGCGCGTCCTCTTGCCTCCAACCCTGAGACCCTCCACAACAAAGGGCGATGTTTCAGAGCCCGGGTATCGAACCACTCGCGGAATTGGTTTTCTCATGCGCCAATGTTCGCAAAGGTTCGCGTATCTGTCAATGAAATGTCAATGGTGCTAGTATAAGCTAAGGCATAATTACATAAGTAGTTGACCGGAGAGGTGGCAGAGTGGTCTATCGCGGCGGTCTTGAAAACCGCTGAGCCGCAAGGTTCCGGGGGTTCGAATCCCTCCCTCTCCGCCAGCCTTCGCCGAGCCTACGGCTGGCAGGCCAACCGCAGGAAGCACCGGAAGCTACTGCAATCCTTCAGATCCCATCCCACCGAGGCAAACGCTGCCCGCCGTAGGGATCGGCAAAGGAGGGCTACCTCCCCGCCGGAAGAGGTACGCTCGCGAGCCGCAAGTGCCCGACGGGCTTACAAAAAAGCCGGCCCAACGGGCCGGCTTGTAACCAAGGATTCCTGCGGCGCTCAATTCCGCCGCGAGGACAGCAAATACAGCAGGTACAGCAGCGAGCTCACGAACGCCGCCACGTAGGTCAGCGCCGCGGCGTCCAGCGTCTGGTTGACGCCCGGCATTTCATCGCGATCCAAAATGCCCAGCTCCACCAGCTGCACCTTCGCCCGCCGGGTGGCGTCGAATTCCACGGGCAGCGTCACCAGTTGGAACAGCGTGATGACCGCATAGCAGATGATCGCCACATCGAGGAACATGCCGGTCAGGCCGCGGGCGAGGAAGAAACCCGCCAGCATCAAGATCGGCACCACGCGCGAAACGAAATTGGTCGCCGGCACCAGCGCCATGCGGAAGTGCAGCATGGAGTAGCCGACCTTGTGCTGGATCGCGTGCCCGGCCTCGTGCGCCGCCACCCCCAGCGCCGCCAGGCTCGTGCCCCGGTAATTCTCCGAGGAAAGCACCAGCCGTTTGTTCAACGGATCGTAATGGTCGGTCAGGTGACCCTCGATTTCCGTAATCTCCACATCGGTGATGCCCGCATGCGCCATGACCGCCGACGCCGCCTCGCGGCCGGTGATGCCGCCCCGGGAGAGGATCTGGGCATTGCGGTTGTAGGTGCTCGAGACGCGGTACTGCGCATACAGCGCCACCGGGATCATGACGATGATGAGGATCATCAGGACGCCCGGGGATAGAAAGCCCCCGCTCAGGATGGAGGTGGAGGCAGCGAGGAAGGTGGAGGTGATCATGGGAAAATAGGTGATGGGTTATGGGCGATAGGCGATGGGTGGTCGGTATGGGCCGGTGACACTGCACACCTTAATCAAGATCCCTGATTTGCCAGTGAAAATCCGGCGTTTGGAAAGGCCGTGGCGGTTTCCACCGCCCCGGCCCGTGACCCCGGGTTAACCCAGCTTCGGCACATCGACCCAGCGGCGGTCGGCCCAGGACTTGAGCCCGAGCTCGGCCAGCTGCACGCCCTTCGCGCCCTGCAGGAGGTCCCACGGGAACGGGTCGCCCTTCACCACATGCTTGAGGAAGAGCTCCCACTGCACCTTGAACGCGTTGTCGAACACGTCGTTGGTCGGCTGCGTCACCCAGCCGTCGTTGAACTTGATCGGGCTGTCGATGTCGGGGTTCCAGACCGCGCGGGGCGTCATCGAGCCGTGCTGGATGACGCAGTTGCGCAGGCCGGCGACGGCCGAGCCGTTCGTGCCGTCCACCTGCAGCGTGAGCAGGTCGTCGCGACGCACGCGCACGGCCCACGAGGAGTTGAAATTGCAGATCACGCCGTTCGTCAGCTCGAAGGTCGCATAGGCCGCGTCGTCCGCCGTGCACTTGTAGGGCTGGCCGGCTTCATCCCAGCGCTGCGGGATGTGCGTGGCGCCGAGGCACGAGACCGATTTCACCTCGCCGAAGAGATTCTGGATCACGTACTGCCAGTGGCAGAGCATGTCCACGATGATGCCGCCGTCGTCTTCCTTGCGGTAATTCCACGAGGGGCGCTGCAGCTTTTCCGTCTGGCCGGGGAAAACCCAGTAGCCGAACTCACCGCGCACGGAGAGGATTTTTCCGAAGTAACCGGTATCGATGAGATACTTCAGCTTGAGCAGGCCGGGCAGCCAGAGCTTGTCCTGCACCACACCGTTTTTCAGGCCGGCTGCGGTCACTTCACGATAGAGGGCCAGCGCCTCCGCAGAAGTCGTGGCGGTGGGCTTCTCGCAGTAGATGTGTTTCTTGGCGGCGATCGCCTTGCGGACGCCGACCGGGCGCTGGCCGGTGAGCGTGGCGTCGAAGTAGATCTGGTTCGCCGGGTCGGCGAGCGCGCTGTCGAGGTTCGTCGTATAGCGCTTCAAGCCCGCGCGGGCGGCGAGCGCGGCGAGCTTGCTCTCGCTGCGGCCGACGAGAATCGGGTCCGGCATGATCACCTCGGCGTCGCCGAGCTTGATGCCCCCCTGGTCAATGATCGCCTTGATCGAGCGCAAGAGATGCTGGTTGGTGCCCATGCGTCCCGTGACGCCGTTCATGATGATGCCGACTTTGTGCGTGGTCATGTAAGAAAAGAGGAATGAGTTGGGAGTAAAAGGGTACCGGGAATATCGGGGAATTTATTTCGCCAGATGCTGGGGCTGCGCGCCGGCGGGCAGCGGGGGAATGTCACCGGTGCCCGCGGGCGGCAGCGCCCCCTCGAGTTCCTGCCGCCAGTGGGCGACGTCGCCGCCCGGGCAGTAGACATAAATCATGTGCATCGGCTCGCTGCCGGTGTTGGTCAGCTGGTGAAACTGGGTCGGCGGCATGAACACGGCCTGGCCGGCCTTGATGGGGCTGCGCTCCGTGCCGACGCAGATCTCTCCCTCGCCCTGCACGATGTAATAAATCTCCTCCTGCGTCTGGTTGTGCCACGGCACTTGGCCGCCATGCGGCTCGAGGACCGAATAGCCCATCGCAAAACCCTTGGTCGGGATGACTTGGCCGCCCTGTCCAGCCAGGCCGCGGCCCATGCGGCGCGCGGGGAAGGTGCGTCCCGGAATCTTGGCGAGGTCGGCAATAATCATAGCCGGAAAGGTGTTGGGGAGTCAGGGGCGCGGGGCGAACTTTTTTTGTAAAATTTGTCGCCCATGGAGGTCGGGCTTCACGCCCGACCTCTGACACCGGATGTCGGGGATAAACCCCGACCTACACCCGGATTCAGACGGCCAGCCCCGCCCGCACCAGCAGCGCCTTCGGGTCCGGCTCCCGGCCCATGAACGACCGGTACAGCTCCATCGGGTCGGCCGAGTTGCCGCGGCTGAGGATTTTTTCGACAAATTCCGCGCCGACCGTCGCGCTGAAGATCCCCTCGCGCCGGAAGCGCGTGAAGGCGTCCGCGTCGAGCACTTCTGCCCACTTGTAGGAATAGTAGCCGGCCGCGTAACCGACGGGATCGGCGAAGATGTGCGTGAAGCGCTTCGCCACGGTCGGCGCCGGCGGCTCGGTCGGCACCAGGCAGTCCGCGACCATGGCCCGGGCCAGCGGCTCGACGTCGGCCACGCCGGCAAACTCCGCCGTGCGGATGTGCATCAGCAGATCCATCTTCGCCAGCGCCACCTGGCGCATGGTCGTGCTCGCCGAGCGGAAATTTTTCGCCGCGGTCATCTTCTGAAAGATATCCTCCGGGATCGGCGCCCCCGTCTCATGGTGGCGGGCGAACAAATTAAGGCTCGCGCGCTCCCAGCACCAGTTTTCCATGATCTGCGAGGGCAGCTCGACGAAGTCCCACGCGACGTTCACCCCGTTGAGCGACTTGATCTCCACCTCGCCCAGCAGGTGGTGCAGCAGGTGGCCGAACTCGTGGAAAATGGTCTCCACCTCGCGGTGCTTGAGCAGCGCCGGCCGGTCCCCCACCGGGGGCGTGAGATTGCCGCAGATCAGTCCGAGGTGCGGCGCGCGCGCCCCACCCGCTCCCGGTCCACCGGTGAGCAGGTAGTTCATCCACGCCCCGCCGCGCTTCGATTCACGCGGATACCAGTCGGCGTAGAACGACCCCAGCGTCCGCCCGCGGGCATCGAGCACGTCGTAGAATTTCACCTCGGGGTGCCACCCTTCGACGCCCGGGCGCTCCGTGATCCGCAGCCCGAAAATGCGCGCCGCCAGCTCGAACATCCCCGCGAGCACGCGATCCATCGGGAAATACGGCCGCAGCACCTCCTCATCAAACGCGTAGCTCGCCTGGCGCAGTTTCTCCGCCCAGTAGCCGACTTCCCACGGTGCGAGCCGCGCCACAGCGCCGCCGGTCTGCCGGGCCTTGAATTCCTCCAGCTCCCGCGCCTCGCGGGCAAAGGCCGGCGCCGCGCGTTTTTGAAAATCCTCCACGAACGCCAGCGCCCGGGCGCCGGTTTTCGCCATGCGGCGCTCGAGCACCAGGTCCGCAAAGTGGGCCTTGCCCAAGAGCGCGGCCTTCTCGGCGCGCAGCGCGAGGATGCGCGTGATCAGCGCGGCATTGTCCTGCGCGCCCGTCGCGCCCACGGCGACGGCGGCGGTCCACATCTCGCGCCGGAGGTCCGCGTCATCGAGATAGGTCATGAACGGTTCCTGCGACGGCATGTGCAGCGTGAACCGCCAGCCGGCCAGCCCCTTCGTCTCGGCACTGCTGCGCGCGGCCGCCTTGGCATGCGGCGGCAGGCCCGCCAGCCGGGTCTCGTCGGTCACCACCTGTTGCCATGCGTTCGTCGCATCGAGCACGTTCTCGGAATATTTCTGGGTCAGCTGGGCGAGTTCGCTTTGCAGCGCCTCGATCCGCGCGCGTTTCTCCGGCGGCAGGTCCGCGCCCGCCAGGCGAAAATCCGCCACCGTCTCATCCATAAACCGCCGGTGGATCCCCGTCAGCGCCCGTCCCGCCGGCGACTCCGCCACGGTCCGCAGGCGCAGCCACAGGCCGGGGTTGAGCGGGATCTGGGCAAAGAATGCCGACACTTTCGGCAGCATCGCATTGTGCGCGTCGCGCAGCGCCGGCGCATCCGCCACCGACTGCAGATGCGTCACCTTGGCCCAGGCCAGCGACAGCTCCTCGGTCGCCCGCTCGAGGGCCAGAAAGGTGTTCTCATAGGTCAAGGCCTGCGGATCGCGCGCCACGATTTGGCCGAGGGCCGCCTCCGCCCTGATCAAGCCCTCCTCGATGTCCGGCACCACGTGCACCGGAGTCAGCTGGGACCAGGCAATGTGAAAGGAGGCACTGAGGAAGGGATGGGAGGACATGGGATGGAGCCCCACCAGAGCGCACCCCGTTCCCGGGTGCAAGCGCAGGCCCGCCTTCGGTTGCTGTGGGTTGCGTGCTGGCGCGCGCCGTGACGCGCCAGCGCGTCACCCACGCTTCACCACGCGTAGGCCAAGCTGGCGGACAGCTGGCGGCGCGCGGCCGGCACGGCGGGCACTTCCTGAAAGCTGGAGTTCCAGAGATTATCCGCCTGCATGGTGAAAGTGGTGCGGCGCCAAGCCGCGGGTCGGTAGGTGAGACTGAGCGAACTGATGATGGCGTCGTTGCCGCCGAGGGCGCGGAGCTGATTGGCCGCCTGGAGGCGGGCGGCATTGTCCATGCGCACCTCGATCTCGTTGTTCACGCGCATCACGATGGCCGCCGTGAGCCGGTGGCGCGCGTAGTTGAGCGCGTAGAAACTGGCGTCCACGATGGCCCCGTGATAATCGGGATCCTTGGTCAGCACGGTGTAGCCGAACACGAGGTCCCAGCCGATCCAGGAACGCCGCACCACCAGTTCCGCCCCGGTGGTATTGATGTCCACCGCGTTGGCCGAGCGCGCGGTCACGCCGCGGCGAAAGGTCCAGTCCACGAGATTCGCATCCTGGCGGTAAAACACCGCCGCCTGCCCCACCCAGCCGTCCACGGTCCCACTCAGCCCGGCTTCGAGGTTATGGCTCTTTTCCCGGCCAAGGTTGGGATTACCGCGGAAGAGCCCTGCCGCGGCATTGGAGTTAAGCGCCGTATAGCTCGGCACCTGGCTGGTGGAGGCATAACTAAAGTAAATCCGCGACAGCGGGTCTGCGGCCTGCTCCCGGGCGATCTCGACGACGGGCGAGACGGCCGAACCCTCATGATTCGAGTGGTCCAGGCTGGCGCCGGCTTTCACGACGAGGTGCGCGCCGTCGGCCAGCGGCCAGGACTTTTCCGGCACGAGGGAAACCTTGGTCTGCGTGCGCGTGTGGAAATGCCCGTAGGTGAGTGAAGTGGAGCGGAGTTCATCGGCGAGCACTTCGCCGCGGTAGTTGAGGACGAGTCCGCCGACCTCCTGCCGGCCGGCCACCGCCGCGCCGTCCACCCAGGTGGTGTGCTGGAACGGATGCACCGGACCCAGCGGGGCAAACCGGTTGAAGGCATAGTCGTCCTTGTTGCGCCGGTGATAAACTCCCGCCTCGACGAAATCCCCGCCGCCGAGGTCAACGCGGTGGTTAAGGGCGACGAGGAAGTTTTGCAGGTTTTCCGATTCCGCGGAATTGAACGGCGTGTAGAGGTTGGGCCAGCCAAAGAACTTCGCCTGGTAGCCGGCGAAGAAATCCGTCTGCGCGTGCGCGCCCGCCAGCTGCAGCCGCGCATTCACGCGGTCGAAGCGGCTGTCGCCGAGCGGAATGGTGCCGTTGGACTCGGAATGCGCCCACGCCACATCCGCCGCCAGGCGCTGGCCGAGGATGCGTGCCTCGCTGACATAACTCTGGTAAAACTCCTCCCGGTTGAGCCCGTCCGTGCCCGCCGTCAGCAGGACCGCGCCGGCCGTCTGCACCGGCCGCCAGCCGTAGGCCACCGCGCCCACCGTGGAGGCTGAGGTCGCCATCGCCTGCTCCGCCCCGGTGAGGACCTGCGGCGCGCCCAGCATGGCCGGCGCCACGGCCACGTCGGCGGAATAGTGTCCGGTCTGCGGATCGATCACGGACACGGCCCCGAACTTGAAACCGGTGTTTTCAAAAATGCCGCCGCGGATGGTCACATCCGCCTGGGCCTCGGTGAGGTTGCGCGCCTGCACGTCCACCTGCGGTTCGAAGCGCAGCGACGACACCGGGGTGGCAAACGTGCCGGCGGGCGACTGGTTGGCGATCCGCGGGGAATAGACCAGAATCTCCGGCAGGCTGACGGGCGCCACTTGGGCGCACAGCGGCGCGGCCAGGAGCAAGGGGACGAGCAGATTCCGGGGATGCATCGGGCAAGCGCTAGCAGGCCGGGAACGGAAAACAAGCCCGAGTTAAGCCTAAGCGGACATTTACCTTAACAAGACGGGGTTTCCCCCACTGCGCCCGGCCCCGCCCGGCCCGGCACAAAAAAGCCGGCCCGATCGGGCCGGCGAACTATAGCGGGGCGCTGGCCGCGGCTCAGGCGTCGCCGTCGTTGCCGATGGCCTCGACCGGGCAGCCCTCGAGGGCCTCCATGCAAAGGGAAACTTCCTCTTCCGTGGTGGGCTGCTTGTGCACGTACGAGTAGCCGCCCTCGTCATGGCGCTGGAAAAAGCCCGGGGCGGTTTCGCGGCAGAGGTCGCAGTCGATGCATTGCTGGTCGACGAAGAACTTGCCCGTGATGTTTTGCGCCCACTTGTCTGCTTTGTTGGCCATGGTTGGCGCGAAGAAAGCGGAATTAAAACCACTGTCAAGCGGCACGACGGGATTAAAGTTTTGCCGCGGAGACCCGCCCGGGCGCAGGGGATATTACGGGTGGCGGCTTGTGTTTGGCCTCCATCCTTCCATCCTTCACGGCCATGCTCTCGGACCGCACCTATATGCGCGCCAGTTATCCCCGTGAACGGACCTCCGGGCTCGCCTGGCTGATCTCCGCCATCGTGGCGGCCTTTGTCCTGCAGTTGGTGTTCGAGCGGATCCTGGAAATGCCCGGGGCCCTGGAGCACTACTTCGGCCTTACCGCCGGCGGGCTGCGCAGCGGGTGGGTCTGGACCCTGCTGAGCTACAGTTTCCTGCATGACACCCGCAACCTGCTGCACATCGTCGGCAACCTGCTGGGCCTCTATTTTCTCGGCCGGGTCCTGGTGCCTTTGCTCGGGTCCCGGCGCTTCCTGACCCTGTACGGCGCAATGGTGCTCACCGGTGGCATCGCGTGGACCGCGGTCAACTGGCACGTGGGTGGCACGGTGGTGGGCGCCTCCGCGGGCGTCGCCGGCCTGTTCATGGTGTTCGCCTGCTTCTATCCCAACCAGCCGGTAACCTTTCTCCTGTTCTTCATCGTCCCGGTCACATTGAAGCCCAAGTACGTCGTAATCGCCGCCCTGCTCATCGACCTCGCGGGGTGCGTTTTCTATGAGGTCATGGGCGTGCCCTCGCCCTTCGGCTTCGCCCACTCCGCCCATCTCGGCGGCATGGCGGCCGGCTGGATTTACTACCGCTACCTGCACGACCTCAGCTGGTCGTTGCCGTCCCGCCGCGCCGACATCGAGCTGCCGAAGTGGATGAAGAAGGCCGTCAAGTCCTCCGTCCCCGCGGCGTTTTCGGTCAACGTCGGCACGCCCGGCGACCTGCGCGCCGAGGTCGACCGCATTCTCGACAAGATCAACAGCTCGGGCTTCGGCGCCCTCACGGCGGACGAAAAACGCCTGCTGGACGAGGCCAAGGATCTGCTGAGCCGCCGTTAAACCCCGGCGTCCAACCGGTCATCCGGCGCGTAGACCAATTCGGACCCGCGCCCTTGAAACCCTGTAAGGATATGAAACATTCCACCGCTTTGCCCGTCCTACCTCCCCATGGTTCGTAATAATTCACTTCGGCGGCTCGCCCTGCTTTCCATCATTCTGGTCGTCGGGGCTTTGAGCCTGATCTTCAGGCACCGCCCAGCCGCCCAGCCCTCCACCGTTCCGCCTTCCGTTGCCGTCAAGCCCGCGGCCGCGCCGGTTGCGACGAAGGCCCTTCCCGCCCCCGTCACAGCCAAGGCCGCCACGACCAGCGCCCCGGCGCAACCGGCAGCAAAGCCGGTCGTGGTCCAGCATGCCTCCCCACCCTCCACCTTTCCCGTCACCGACCGGCAGTTCACGACCTCGCCCACCCTCAGCACCGAGGCCCGCACGCTGGTCCAGTTGCTCGAGCAGGCGCATTACAACCGCGAGGCGGTGCACAGCAGCAACTATGCGGAGGTTATCCCCAATTACATGGGCGACCTGGACGGACAGCGGTTGTTTTTTATCACCGGGGACAAGGCCGCCTTCGCCACCCAGTTTGGGAAGAATGTCTACTGGAACCTGAGCGCCCTGGGAAACATCGACGCCGCCTACGATATCTTTGCCGTCTACCAGAGCCGCGCCAGCGCGCGCCTGACCTGGGTGTTCGAGGAATTGAAGAATGACACCGATCTCACGGTGGATGACAGCTACCTGGTCGACCGCACCAAGGCCGAATGGCCCGCCACCATGCAGGGGGCCGACGCCCTGTGGCGGCAGCGGATCAAATATGAGCTCATTGCCGAGCTGATGAACAAGAAGACCGTCGTCGAGGCCAAGGCGACCGTGCGCAAGCGCTACGAGCGCATGCTCAAGAATCTCGGCGAAATCGACGGCAGCGACCTCGCCGAGCTGTTCCTGTCCAACGTGGCGCGCCTCTACGATCCCCATTCGACCTATTTCAGCGCCGCCTCCTTCGAGGACTTCGGCATCCAGATGAAACTGCAGCTCGTCGGTATCGGCGCCGTCCTCGGCGTCGAGGACGACTACTGCGTCGTCAAGGAGATCGTCCCCGGCGGTCCCGCCGATCTCGGCAAGCAGCTCAAGCCGAACGACAAGATCATCTCCGTCGCGCAGCCCCATGCAGAGTCGGTGGAGATCATCGGCATGAAGCTCCGCAAGATCGTCGCCCAGATCCGCGGCAACAAGGGCTCGCCGGTCACCCTGACCATCCAGCCCGCGAGCGCCACCGACCCCTCGACCCGCAAGACCATCACCATCGTCCGCGACGTCGTGAAGATCAATTCGTCCCGCGCCCATGCGGCCCTTTTCTCGGTGCCCGGCACCGACGGCCAGACGGTCCCGCTCGGCGTCATCACCCTGCCCGCCTTCTACGGTCCGGCCGACGGCAACGAGCCTGACGCCGACAAGACCAGCGCCTCGAAGGATGTCGAACGCCTGATCGGCCAGCTCAAGACCGCCGGCATCAAGGGTCTCGTGCTCGATCTCCGCCACAACGGCGGCGGCTTCCTCTCCGAGGCCATCGACCTCACCGGCCTCTTTGTCCGCCAGGGTCCCGTCGTGCAGGTCAAAAATTCCTCCGGTGAAATCCAGGTCGACAGCGACACCAACACTGGCGTCGCCTACAACGGCCCGCTCGCCGTGCTCGTGGACCGCTTCAGCGCCTCCGCCTCGGAGATCGTTACCGGCGCCCTGCAGAATTACGGCCGCGCCATCGTCATCGGCGACAGCTCCACCCACGGCAAGGGCTCCGTCCAGACCGTGCTCGAGATGAAGAACCTGGTGCCCCAGCTCGCCCGCTCTCCGTTCAAGGCCGGCGCCACCAAGCTCACCGTGCAGAAATACTACCTGCCGAACGGCTCCTCCACCCAGCTCAAGGGTGTCGTGCCCGACATCGTCCTGCCGTCCATCGACGAATTCCTGCCCATCGGCGAGGCGTCGCTCCCGCACGCGCTGGTGTGGGACGAGATCCCGACCAGCTCGTTTGACGGCCGCCCCCTCGACCCGAAGATCGCCTCCGCCCTCCGCGCCGCCAGCGTCGCCCGCCAGGCGAAGCTCGCGGAATTTCTCTTCCTGCGCAAAAACGTCGACTGGTTCAAGATGCGCCAGAGCCAGAAGCTGATCTCGCTCAACCTGGAGACCCGCCGCGCGCAGAAAGTCACGGACGACACCTTCCGCAAGGCCTTCGAGGCCGAGAAGGCCCAGCTCGCGAAGCACGACTATCCGTACCGCGAATTCCGCCTCGGCCCGCCGCTTCCGCCCCGGATCAAACCGGTCAAGAAGCCGGATGCCAGCAAAGAGGACGGCGAGGACGACGAGTCCGAGTTGAGCACCGACGAGAACGACGCCTATGCCAAGGTGGACGTCGCCCTGCGCGAGAGCCTTCGCGTGGTGAACGACGCCGTCGACCTGAGCCAGGACCGGCAGTACTGGGCCAGCAACCATGCGCCCCTGACCGCGCCGCTTGAGCCGAAGGGCTGAGTGGGATCAGAGGTAGGCAGGCACGTCCCTGTGCCTGCGTTCTGTCGTAATCTCCGCGAGCAGAGAGCGGCGTATTTCAGTCTCATGCAGGCACGGGGACGTGCCTGCCCACCTACTCCCGCCAAGCGAACAGGAAACGGTCGCGGCCGGTCAAATCCGGCAGCGATTCCGTCCGCTTAAATCCCGCTGCCGCCGCCAGCCGCGCCAGCTCGGCATGCTGCGTGATGCCCGTCTCCAGTGCCAGCCAGCCACCCGCCGTGAGAAACCGCGGGGCGCCGGCCAGGATCGCGCGCAGGTCCGCCAGTCCGCCTTCCGCCGCCGTGAGCGCCGCCGCCGGCTCGTGGACCTTCACCTCCGGCGCAGCCTCCGCCGTCTCCTCGGCGGAGAGATAGGGCGGATTCGCCACGATCAAATCAAAGCGCAGCGCCGGCGACACGTCGGCAAACCAGTTGGAACGCACCAGCGTCACCCGCTCCGCCAACCCGGCCGCCGTGGTATTTTCCCGGGCCAGCGCCAGCGCCTCCTCGCTCAGGTCCACGGCCGTCACCGCCGACGTCGGGAAATGCCTCGCCAAGCCCAGCGCGATAGCGCCGCTCCCCGTGCCGAGGTCCAGGATCGTGTCGGGCGGCGTGATCTGGCGCGCGGTCACCAGCTCCAGGAGCAGTTCCGTCTCCGGCCGGGGAATCAGCGCGCGCCGGTCCACCTTCAGCTTCAGGTCAAAGAAATCCGTCTCGCCAATGATGTACTGCATCGGCTCGCGCGCCCCACGGCGGCGGACCAGCGGGCGGATGACCTCGAGCTCGGCGTCGGTGAGTGAGCGCTCGAACTGCAGGTAGAGCTGCATGCGCTGGAGCCGGAGGGCGTGACCCACAAGCTGCTCGGCGTTGAGCCGCGGGGACTCGATGCCCTTCGCGGCGAAGAATTCGGTGGTTTTCTTGATGACCTCGAGGACGGTGAGCATGTCAGTCGTCGCCGTCATTGCCGGCACGCGCCGGCGCATAGACCTGGCCGGTCAGCGCCGCGAGTTTCTGCTCGTAGTCGGCCTTCTGCAGCGCCGCGATGATGGACCCGATCTGGCCCTCCATCACCTGCGGCAGGTTGTAGAGAGTGAGGCCGATGCGATGGTCCGTGACCCGATTCTGCGGAAAACTGTAGGTGCGGATGCGCTCGCTGCGGTCGCCCGAGCCGATCTGGCTTTTGCGCTCCGCGGCATACTTGGCGTGCTCCTCGTCCTCCCGCCGCTGCAGCAGCCGCGAACGGAGGACCGTCATGGCCTTCGCCTTGTTCTTCAGCTGCGACCGTTCGTCGGCGCAGGTCACGAGCAGCCCCGTCGGCTTGTGCAGGATCTGCACGGCGGAATCCGTGGTGTTGACCCCCTGCCCGCCTGGCCCGCTCGCGCGGGTCACGGTGATTTCCAAGTCCTGCGGATCAATCTGCACGTCCACGTCCTCGGCTTCAGGCAGCACGGCGACGGTGATGGTCGAGGTGTGGATCCGGCCGTTGGCCTCGGTGACGGGCACACGCTGCACGCGGTGGACGCCGCTCTCGAATTTGAGCTGCTTGTAGACGTCCGTGCCCGTGATGAGGCAGATGACTTCCTTGAACCCGCCGCGTTCGCCCGGGCTGCTGCTCATGGGCTGGACCTTCCAGCCCTGGGCATCGGCGTATTTTGAATAGGCGCGGAACAGTTCCGCGGCGAACAGCCCCGCCTCGTCACCGCCCGTGCCGGCGCGGATTTCCATGACGGTGTTGCGGGAGTCGGTCGGGTCCGGGGGAATCATCGCGAGCAGGACGGACTGCCGCAGCTGGTCCCGGCGGCGGGACAACTCGGGCAGTTCGGCCGCCGCCAGCTCCTTGAGCTCGGGGTCGCCAGCCGGGTCCTTCAGCAGCGCCGTGCCTTCGGCGATCTCACGCTCGAGCCGGGTGTGCTCGCGGTATTCGGCGATGAGTTGCCGGAGCTTCTGCTGTTCGCGGGACACCTCGGCGGCGCGGCGCGGGTTCGCGTAAAACGACGGCGCGGCCATCTGCGCGTCGAGTTCGTCGCAGCGGCGCTCCAGCGGTGCAAGGTCGGGAAGTTGGTCCATGAAACGGGATTGAGTCGGCGAAACGGTGATTTGCGAATTGCGTGGGCCGCCGGGAGCGGCTTCGCTGCCGGCAGACTTTCGCAGGCGGTCAGCCTAGCGGGGTTGTTCAGCAATGGCCTCAACGCTCTTCACTCAAAACATCATCGCCTGCATCTGGGACTTCGACAAGACTCTTATCCCGGGCTACATGCAGGCCCCGCTGTTCCGGCGCTACGGGATCGATGAGTCGAATTTCTGGGCCGAGACGAACAAGCTGGTCGAGACCTACAAGAAGCGGGGTTACCACCTCTCGCCCGAGATCAGCTACCTCAACCATCTGCTGACCTACGTGCTCGCCGGGCCGCTCGGCGGCCTGAACAACAAGATCCTGCAGGAGTGCGGCGCCGAGATCGGGTTCTACCCGGGCCTGCCGGACTTTTTTGATCGCGCCAAGGGCTTCGTCCGCGAGCGGCCGGAATATGTGAAGCACGAGATTTCCCTCGAGCACTACATCGTCAGCACCGGCATCGCCTCCATGGTCCGCGGCAGCGCCATCGCGAAGCACACCGACGGCATCTGGGCCTGCGAATTCATCGAGAACCTCCTCCAGCCCGGCTTCCTGAAGCAGAAGGAACTCGCGCTCAGCGCGGAGTCCGAGATCGCGCAGATCGGCCTGGTGATCGACAACACCACCAAGACGCGCGCCATCTTCGAGATCAACAAGGGCACCAACAAGAACCCCGCCATCGACGTGAACGCCATGATGGCCGCCGGCGACCGGCGCATCCCGTTCCAGAACATGATCTACATCGCGGACGGCCCGAGCGACGTGCCGAGTTTTTCCGTGGTCAAGAGCGGCGGCGGCCGGGCGTATGGCGTCTACAACCCCGCCGATGCCGCCGAGTTCGCCCAGAACGACCGCCTGCGCCAGAGCGGCCGCATCGACCATTACGGCCCCGCCGACTACACCGCGTCGAGCAACACGACCCAGTGGCTGCGCATGCACATCCACCAGATTTGCGACCGCATCGTGACGGACCGGGAGGCCGCCGTGTTGCTCAAGGCCGCGAAGCCCCCGCGCCATCTCACCGCCACCCCCGAGGAAGAGGCCGCCACGCGCCACGCCAAGGCGCCCAAGCAGGCTTCGTTTTTGGAGTAGACCCGGCCGGGGTCCGCTCCGGTGCAGGCAGGTCCGCCCGCGATTCCCGGCCGGCGGATGGAGTTTACGAACGAGCCGGACCCAGAGTGGTGCCGGCCACCAGACGCGGAAACAGGGAATACGACGGCGGTTGACTGCCCGATGTCGCGAGGCGGATGACGGCCCGGGCCAGCTTTCGGTCCAGCAGAGTGGGATCGCAGGTGTAACGGGCCACGGCCGGCGCGCTTTCGGAGAGCGGGAAGTCGTCGAAGATCGAGAGCAGCGAGATATCCCTGGGCAGCCTGCAGCCCGCCTCGAGCAACTGGCAGTACGCGGTCAGGGCATCCGACGCCATCATCACGATCAGGGCAGTGATCGGGGGACGGGCGGCGCGCAGCGTGGCGAGAGCCCGGCGGATGCCCTCCGCGCCGCCGGCATGGTCGCGAACCAGGAGATCGCCCACGTCCGGGCCAAGCGCGTCCCGGGCCTGCTGCATGGCGGCCTTCACTTCCAGGGCGCCGGCATAGGGTGAAGGCGGCAGCAGCAGGCCGATCCGACGGTGGCCCTGCCGGTGGAGCAGGCCGAAGGCGTGCCGGGCCACGGCGGCCGCGTCGATCCGGAAGGCAGGCAGATCAACCCCCGCGTGGCACGAGCCGTGGACCAGCGCGGGCAAGGCCGAGGCGGCGAACCACCGTTGCACCTCGCTCGAACAGGAGACGAGCACCCAGCAGGCCGCGTGCGTCCGCTGCCCCAGCGCCTGCAGCCGGCTGCGACCCATCCGGCGGACGGTCTGCGGCACCACGTGGAGCTCCAGTTCGAACCCGGCCTGATAAAACTGCCGGCGCAATTCGGCGAGCGAGAGGATCGCGCGCGAGGATTGCCGGGCGAGGGGTTGCGAGGAGACGACCGCGATGAGACGCGACGGTCTCCGCCGCCCGGTGCGCCGGCGGCCCGTGGCGCGGGCCCGCTGGCCCTGGGCACCCCGGATCAGTCCTTCGCGCCGGAGCGTCGCGAGCGCCAACCGAAGAGTCGAGCGACTGACCTGAAGCTGACTGCTCAAGGCGTGTTCACCCGGGAGGGCGCCGGTCCATCGCCCGCCCCGCAGCTGGCCGCGGAGAAACGCGGTCACCTGTTCGACCAGGAGGACGCGGCGGGGGAGAAGGCTCATTCCGTGCGGTGTGCCAGAGAGCCGGGCCCGGGTCAATCGCCCGCCGGCCAACTTGTCTGGTAAACCTACAAGCAACGACCGCTCGACCGCCCGCGCGCACGGACACAACGTCCGCGGCCATGAATCCTGCCCTCCCCCCGGTCCGCCCCGACTCCACTGACTGGTCGCGCCTCACGCTGGGCGAGCGGATCCGGCATCTGGAACTCGAAGGCTACATGGTGATGCCGGATCTCCTGTCGCCAGCGCAGGTCGCGCAGTTCAAGCAGCTGACGGCTGGCTTGGAAACGGTCGGAACGGACTATAGCGACAAGCAGCGTGGCCGGCGCAACGTGCACTGGGATCATCCCGCCTTCGCCGGGCTCGTCGCGCATCCGCCGACGATCCGTTTCCTCGAACAGGTGCTGGGGCCGGACCTCGTGTTTCTCGGCTCAGTGTATTCGCTCTCCATGCCGGGGCACCCCGGCATCAGCCTCCATACGGATGGCCAGCCCTGGGGCTCGAAGATTTTTGGCTACGGCGGCTCGTGCCCCGTGCAGGTGCGCGTGCTGTATTATCTTGATGACCTGACGGCGGACGTATCGCCGTTCCTCGTGGTGCCGCGGTCCCACCTGTCCCTGCACGCCGACGCCAATCCCTACACCCGCTATGCGGCCCATCCCGAGCAGGTCGCGGTGCCGGCCAAGGCCGGGTCGGCGGTGTTCCTCAACCACCGGTGCTTCCATGGCAATTGCCCGAATGTCGGCCAGCGCAGCCGCGGGATGCTGGCGTACCTCTACCGGCCGGCTTGGGCGGGCCCGGTGGAGCCGAAAATTGACCCGTGGCCGGTGGACAAGCTGGCCACGCTCCCGGAGGAGGCGCGGCGCTTCTTCACCGATCCGAATATCCGCAGTGGCTTTGATTTCAACCATCCCAACAAGCCACTCCACATGCGCACCGAGGCGCCGGGGATTGCGCCAAGCCGGTGGGAACGCATTTGACGAGCAGGAGGGGCGAACCCGTTGGCCACCCACCCGGGCGGCAGGATTTTGGACTACCCTACCGGGTACTCGCCACCTCTGTGTGATGCAGGCTCTGGGCGATGTTGAGCACTCGCTCGGCATAATCCCGGGCCGCGGGCGGCACGGTGCCCCGCACGGTGGCGCGCAGGCCGCCATTCCACGCCAGGGCGATGTTATACGGTGTCGCCTCGAGGCCGTTGCGGATGAGACCCTGCTTCAGCCACTCGTAGTGCCGGATGGCCACGTCATCCGAAACACCCCGGTCCACCGCGCGCGCAAACGGCACGGCCGTGTGCATCCGCCACGTGGCCTCGCGAAATTGGTAGGCCCCCAGTTCGCCGTACAGGCCGGGCCGGGGCGAGTTGCGCGGGTTTTCAATCCAGTGAATGGCTTCCAAGGTCTCCCAGCGCTCAGACGCCTTGAGCGTCGCGGGCACCAGGACGGAGAACGCCAGCATGGCCACCGCGAGTAAAAGCCCGCGGCGCGAGGGAATCGGGTGAAAGGTGGTCGAGTTCATCCCCGCCCAAGACCCACCCCCCTTCCGGCGGTTCGTAATTGGGCCAAACTAAACCCGGCATTTCGGCGGAACCTCAACCACCATGCAAAACGCACTATCCCGGGAAATTCTCTATCAGTCTGGCCACCAACGCGGTCCACCCGGACTGGTGGCTGGCCCCCAGTCCCTGGCGGGTCTCGCCATGGAAGTATTCATGGAGCCACGAGTGCGTCGGCGTGGCCTCGAGATAGAAATCACACTCCTTCACATCCTTGCCGGGGTTGCCCTCGGGGCCGCTCAGCCCGAACAGCCGCTCCTTCAGGATGGGATCGCGCTCGTTCCACCGCGCTAGGGCGAAACAACGCCGGCCCTCGCAGTCCGCGATGCCCATCAGCCCCGTCCTCACCCCAGCGATAGGCGCGGCTGCGCGCGTGCTCATGCGTGAAATAGCCCCAGCTTTCCCCGTCGGGCGAGTTATCCTCGCGCACCATGCCCCATTGGCGCTCGGCAAGGAGGGACCCCAGCGCTTCCAGTTTTTCGCGCGGCTGAAATCCTCGGCAAGGCGGCGCGGTTCGGCGGAAAGGGCGGCGGCGCGGGACGTGCCCATGGAATCGGACGGTGGCAAGAAAAGGGCCGACCCCTTGAGGGGGTGAACTTTTGCAGGGTCGCGGACTGGCTGCGCCCACTTCGGTTCCGCCTCAGAGCAGCCGCTTGACCGCCCCGAGCCCCGCGTTGCTCACCACCACAAACCGGTGCACGCCGTCCGACCACGACGCGCTGCCGAACTGCGCCTGCTGGTCAAAGTCCGCGCCGGTCCCGGTGGGCATCGCGGGAAAGTCCGCGCAGTTCACGATGTAGCAGTGAAACCACGCGCCGTTGCGCTGGAAGCACACCTCCAGCACATCGTGGCCCGCAAAATTCAACGTGCGGCACCCCGTCGCGCGCAACGCCGTAAAATCCACCGGCAGCCCCGCGCTCAGCCGGTTCACCGGCTGGCTCAGCATCACCTGCAGCGCCCCGGCCGCTTCGCCGTGGCCGCCATGCTGCGCGTGCGCCGTGTCATTGATCGCAAACGCCGCCAGCTGCGCCGTCCCCGCCGCCGCGCGGCTGGGCCAGAGCGCGAGCGTTGCCGTCAGCAGCACCGCCACGCTCGCCGCCAGCGCGAACCACCTCGTCGGAAAACGTCGCTCAATTTTCGGCGCGCGACTCGCCCGCGCCCCCGCCAGAATCGCCTCACGCAGCCCGGCGGGCGGCACGATCTCCCGCAGCTTCGCCGCCACGGCGGCATCGTGAGCCTGGGCGCGGACGAACCACGCGCCGAGCGCCGGATCGTTCTTCGCCTGGGCCAGCGCGGCGCCGAAGGTCGCGTCCTCCGCGTCGCGGCCATTGGCCCGGTAGGCCCCCAGCACAAATTTTGCCTCATTGTTGCTCATGATTGTTTCCTCCCCTGCGCGCCGGTGAACGGCACGACCTTGGATTTTGCCGCTGTCGCCTCCTGCGCCAGCGCGGCGCGGAGCTGGGTCTTGCCGCGGGACAGCCGCGACATGACCGTGCCGATCGGCACGCCGAGCGTCGCGGCGATTTCCGTGTACGAAAGATCCTCCAGATAAAACAGCGTCAGCGGCGCGCGGAACACTTCGTCCACCGTCTGCAGCGCCGCCACCACGGTCGCTGCATCCATCTGGGTCGCACGGTCCACATCCTCCGCCACCACCTCCGACTCCCCCGGCGGCAGGTCTTCCAGCAAGGTCACCCGAATGTCGCGGCGGCGGCCGTGCAGGAACTCGCGATAGAGCGTCGTAAACAGCCAGGATTTCGCCTTCGACGTCTCGCGGAGGCTGTGACCCTTGGTCGCCCAGATAAAAAACGTCTGTTGCACCAGGTCACCCGCATCGGCCGGGCGCTTCGCGAGGCTGAGGGCAAAACGGTAGAGCGGCGCGTAATGCGCATCCACCAATTGCGTAAAGACCTCGTTACTCATCAAGTTTCAGAGTTGCGTCGGGGCCGGTTTATTCCCGGAAACATCACGCACCGCAACATGCTTCGCCTGCTCCTCCCGCCCAATCTCGCCGCCGCCGCCCCGCGGGACGCCATTGCCGTGAAGGTGCAGCTCGACCCCGCCGCCGCCCTGCCACCCGAGATCCTGCCCGGCCTCGCCCTGCTCCAGCGTTGGTGCAACACGCCCACGCCGCCCGCCTTTCTCCAGCTCACCCGCGCGCAGCTCCGCGCGCTCATCGCCGCGCTGCACCGCCAGCCGGTGTTTTTCCTCCTCAACGCCCCGGCCTCGCCGCTCCTCTGGCTCGGGCCCCTGCTCATCGGCGTGTCCGAGCACCTCCGCGAGACTCCCGCCCCCGTCGCCACCCCCGCGCCGACTCCGCCCCGCGCCTCGCCCCCGCCGCGCGCCACATCGTCCGCCGCCGCGCCGATGACCGTGGATGGCACGGAACACTATCTCGCCATCACCCTGCCCTCGCGCGAGCACCCCGCCTACGACGGCACCCTCGACCTGTTGAAGTCCCACGGCTTCATCCTCGAGCCTTCCAACCGCAAGTGGTGGCTGCGCGACCGGCACAAGACCCTCAACTTTCTCGCCGCCCACGCCGCCCGGCTCCGCGACGGCCTCGACGCCCAGTTCACCCCGGCCTTTGAAAAGGCCACTGCGCACCTTCGCCCCGCCGAGCTGACGGTCACCGCGACTGCGGCCGGCGAGGACTTCGACGTGACGCTGGGCCTGAAAGCCGGCAGCGCCGATGACGCCACCATCCGCACCGCCGTCGCTTCCAATCGCGGCTACGTCGAAAGCGACGGTCAGATTTACCTGCTCGACGCCGCCCAACTCAACCATCTCGCCACGGCCCAGCGCGCCCTCGCGGGCGAGCCCAGCGCCGGAGTCGCCACCCGCCGCACCCAGCGCGTCAGCGCCGCCCGCACAGCCGAAGCGCAGGAAATCATCGAGGCGCTCTCCCCCGGTTTCCAACCGCCCGCCGCGTGGCGGGAACGCAGCGAGTCGCTCCGCCGGCTTTCCACGCTCGCCCCCGCGCCCATCCCGGCCGGCCTGGAGACCCGCCTCCGCCCGTATCAACGCCTCGGCACCGCCTGGCTCTGGCACCTGCACAGCCACCAGCTGGGCGGCATCCTCGCCGACGAAATGGGCCTCGGCAAAACCATCCAGGCGCTGGCGCTCCTGAGCGCGCTGCAGGCGCAGGCGCGGGCGCTGTTGAAAGTCAAAAGCTCGCCCTTGAAAGACTCCGACCCCGCCGCCACCGGCACTCCCGCTTTCAACCTTCAGCCTTCAACTTTTAACCTTCCGTCTCTAGTCGTCTGCCCCGCCTCGCTCGTGGAAAACTGGCGGCGCGAATCCGCGCAGTTCGCCCCGGAGCTCCGCGTCTTTGTCCACCATGGCGCGTCCCGGCTCGCCGCCGCGACCGCCGCCGCCGGTTTCGACCTCATCATCACGTCCTACGGCACCCTCGCCCGCGACCGCGAACTGTTCGCCGGCGTGGACTTCACGTGCGTCATCGCCGACGAGGCCCAGCACATCAAGAACCGCCGCTCGCAGAACGCCGCCGCGCTCCGCTCGCTGACCGCCCGCAGCCGTTTCCTGCTTACCGGCACGCCGCTGGAAAACTCGCTCGACGACCTGCGCTCGCTCTTTGAATTCCTGCTCCCCGGCTACCTCGACCGGATGCCCGCGGGCCTCCGCGGCGAGGAACGCGCCTGGTTTGACCAGCGGCTCCGCGCCCAGGCCGCGCCCTACATCCTGCGCCGCACCAAGCAGGCCGTCGCCCCCGAGCTCCCGCCCAAGCTCGAGCAGATTCTCTGGTGCGAGCTCTCCCCGGCCCAGGCCAAGCTCTACCGCGACCAACAGCAGGCCGGCGAACGCGAGCTGATGAATCTCGCCGACGACGGCGCCACGGAGGGCCGCCTGCAGTTTGCCGCCCTCACGCAACTCCTGCGTCTCCGCCAGATCTGCTGCGACCCGCGGCTCGTCGCGCCCGAGGCCCCCGCCGACGACTCCGCCAAGCTCGAGGCCTTCCGCGAACTCCTCGCCGAGGCGATTGACGACGGCCACCGCGTCCTCGTGTTCTCTCAATTCACCTCGCTGCTCTCCCTCCTCGGCGCCGAACTCGAGGCCCAGGGCACCGCGTATTGCTATCTCGATGGCTCGATGCCCGTCCGCGCGCGCCAGGCCGCGGTCGATCGGTTTCAGGATTCATCGGACGTGCCCGTCTTCCTCATCTCACTGAAGGCCGGCGGCACCGGGCTCAACCTCACGGGCGCCGACACCGTCGTCCATTTCGATCCGTGGTGGAACCCCGCCGCCGAGGCCCAGGCCACCGACCGCGCCCACCGCATCGGCCAGACGAAGCTCGTCACCAGCTACAAGCTCATCGCCACCGGCACCGTCGAGGAGAAGGTCCTCGCGCTGCAGGACACGAAACGCGCCCTGCTCGCCGACGTGTTTGAGGCCAGCGACGCCGCCGCCGCGAAGCTCTCCCTGAGCGACCTGAAGTCGCTGCTTTCGTCCTGAGACGGGCGGGAATGTCCCCGCAGGAATTGCGCCTCCCGCCGGGAAAATAAACCGGCCCTTCGCCAGCAGGCGAAAGGCCGGGAGATCATCCCAGATTCAGGCCGGGGTTCAGGAGTGGTCCAGCTCCGTGCGCGCGAGGCGGTGCATGAGGGTGGCCTTGTCGCCACCCAAGAACTTGAGCATCGCGGCAAAATGCCGCGCTTCACCCTGCTGGGGGACTTGTCCTCGCCGCCACCGGTCACCTCGACGAAGCCTTCCTCCCCAAGTCGAAGTCCTCGGCCGGGCGATCCAGTGGGCAGGCCGCTGACCGTAACGCCAAATTGCCGCCCGGAATTTCCCGTTGACGCGCCCGGGGGGCGGCTCTTTGTTCGCCCCTCCTTAGTCGGCGAGTTAGCTCAGTTGGTAGAGCAGAGGACTGAAAATCCTTGTGTCCCCGGTTCGATTCCGGGACTCGCCACCATTTTCAACTCCGTGTTCCGCCCGTTACTTATGGGGCACGGATAAGGGACCCTCCAAGGTCGCCTGCGAAGGTCTCGATCCCGGGGCCGTTCAGACCGGCTTCCCCTCCGCCGCCAGTAAATGGGAATTCCTGGATAATCCTGACTATTTGCTGTGCGCAAATTTCAGGCGGTCCAGCTCCGTTCCATTCATAAGCCTAGTGGCCGGTCTTCGCACTGGCACGTCTGGCGCCCGCTAAACCACACGGAGCTAGAAATTCACCCGTCCCATTTCAACTCCCGCCGAATCCATCCTTTTCATGCCTCCGCGGGCCCGGGGGTGAACGGGGGCGAAAACGCGGGAGGGCACCGGAACCGGCGGTATTTTTTCGGGTGATCATTTGCTCTTCCGCAACCGGCCGCTCCGTTCGTAATCGGGCTTTCCGGGGCGAGTGAGATCGGCGAAGGGGGTTCCGGAATGCCGGGGCTGAGACCCAAGAAGGCTTGACTGCCCTTTGCGAAGGAGGCGTGTCTTGCCCCATGAACCTGCGAATCCCCACCCCTTGGTTTCTCGTCATTGGACTCTGCGCCGTCCTCTCTCCGGCCACCCGGACCTTAGCCGCCGAATTCAAGGGCGAAGCCAAGGTGCTCGCCCAGCTCGATGACGACTGGTCCGCCTCCTCCGTCCACCGCGACCTCGAGCTGCTCGTCTCATTCTACGCCGCCGACGCCATCGCCTTCCCTCCGGGTGACAGTGTGGCCCATGGCCTCACTGCGATCCACAAGGCTTGGGAAGGGATCAAGGATCCGAACTACTCGCTCTCCTGGAGCGCAGCCGATGCGCAGATCGCGACGGGCGGAGATATCGGGTTCACCTCAGGCACGTTCGCCGAATCAATCAAGGGCGCGGACGGCAAGGTCACCCATGCCACCGGAAAATTTCTCTGCGTCTGGAAAAAGCAGCCCAACGGCGGATGGAAGGCGATCCGCGACATGTGGAATTACGACGCGAAGTGACGCCCTGAAGCCGGGCTCATTCTCGATCGCAACACTGGGGGTGCGAGCCCGGCCTGGATCCAGATCGGGCCAGACTTGACCTGTTTCGCGCCGCCCGCGCGGCGCGCCGCATTTCGGCGAAACCCACCGCCTTGCGGAAGAACGGGTGGGCCCAGCCATTTCATGGATTGCATGAAGCGGAGGGATGCTTCTCATGGGCCCCCTCCTGCATGATTCCCGCCCTCTCCTTTCCGCCCCGTCTTTTTCTCGCGCTCGGTCTTTTTCTGGCCGGCACCGTTTTCGCCCTCGGGCAAACTCCGGCCCCCGCCACCGCTCCCAAGGCTTCGGTGGAGCAACGTCTGGCGAGTCTTGAGGCGTACATGACCAACGCCGATCCGGCGGCGGCGTTGAAGGACCCAAGCGGCCGGGTTCCCGCCGGCCTGACCACGCCGGAAGTGGGGACGTCTGGCCCGGGCCACAACACCTGGATGATGGTGAGCGCGGCGCTGGTGCTGTTCATGACGCTGCCCGGGCTCGGACTGTTCTATGGCGGACTCGTGCGAACGAAGAATGTGCTCTCCGTCATGGCCTGGTGCCTTGGCATTGTGAGCCTGGTCACCGTGCTCTGGTGGGCGGTGGGTTACAGCCTGGTCTTCGGCAAAAATTTTCACAGCGCCTTTCTCGGGGGCTCGGAGTTTTTCTTCCTGCGCGGGGTGACATCGGCGCCGAACCCCGACTATTCCTTCTGGGTTTCGCACAACGTCTTTGCGATGTACCAGCTGGCCTTTGCCATCATCACCCCGGCGGTGGCGATCGGTTCAATCGTCGAGCGGGTAAAGTTTTCGGCGGTGCTGGTGATCGTCTCGCTCTGGGTGCTCGTCGTGTATTGTCCGCTGGCCCACATGGTCTGGGGCAGCAACGGCCTCATGAATGGCGTGTTCAATCCCGCGGCCACGATCCGGGCGATCGACTTCGCGGGCGGCATGGTGGTCGAGATGGCCTCGGGCTACTCCGCCCTCGTGCTCTGCCTCCTCGTGGGGAAGCGTCACGGCTATGGCCGGACGCCGATGCCGCCGCACAGTCTGGTACTCTGCGTGTTGGGCACCGGGCTCCTGTGGGTCGGCTGGTATGGGTTTAACGCCGGTTCGGCGATTGCGGCCGATGGCATCGCGGCCAATGCGTTCATGACGACCACCCTGGCGGGGGCGATTGCGGCCGGGACCTGGGCGCTGCTGGAGCGCATCGTGCGGGGCAAGGCGAGTGTCCTCGGGTTTTGCTCGGGCGCCGTCGCGGGCCTGGTCGCAATCACGCCGGCCTGTGGTTTTGTGGATGCGACCGGCGCGGTCGTCGTCGGCGTGCTGGGCGGGGCGGTCTCGTACCTGGCCTGCACCAAGCTCAAGGGGATGTTTGGCTACGATGATGCGCTCGACGTCTTCGGGGTGCATGGGGTCGGCGGCACGGTCGGGCTTTTGCTCACCGGCTGGTTTGCGACCACGGCGGTGAATGCAAATTTGCGCCTCCATCTCAGCGGAGTCGTTGGGCACACCCTGTGGATCGAGCAACTCAAGGGCATCGGGTTGACGTTGGCCTGGGCGGTGGTCGGCACCGTGCTCATCGCCGCGCTGGTCAAGACGCTGATGGAACTTCGGCCGACCATCGAAGAGGAGCACAATGGCTTGGATATCTCAGACCACGGCGAAGAAGGTTATATCTTCGAGCCCAAGTCCTGATTTAGGAAACTACAGCCGGAGGCCGAATCCTACTCGGGCCCCTGGAACCGGTCCCGCCTGTCTGCTCCCGGAAGGTGCCGCGCCTTGCCCGGACATGCGCGGCCAAACTGGACCGCATCCCGCCGGCGCGGGCGCACCACCGCTACGGCGCACGATGGCGCCTCGTTGCCCCGGGGTGACCCGGCCGCAAACTACCAGCCGGCGCCACCGCGATCGCGGGACTCCGGGCCGGCAGTGGGCGCTTAGAAGTGCAGGTTAAGCCCGCCGCGCAGGCTGTATCCGGTCTGCTTCTGGCTGAGTGC
>Ga0209829_10000613_pt1 | contig 31637 bp, 32 predicted proteins | sample C_140205_EF_Meta_FD_187311 | JGI IMG/M metagenome (GOLD analysis project Ga0209829, IMG submission 187311) | Freshwater microbial communities from Lake Croche, Canada to study carbon cycling - C_140205_EF_MetaG (SPAdes) (version 2) | ecosystem: Environmental > Aquatic > Freshwater > Lake... | reverse complement strand
ATACCAATATCTTACCTTTTATATTGCGCGAAGCCGAGGAAGCTCTTGAATGTCAACACTCCTGAATCGATCTAGTTCAACTTCCCAAGAATTTCCCACTATGGCAGCGATTCCTTCGCGAATAGCATCCTCATCAAAGGAGTTTGCAAGAACGGCACCTAACTGATTTTCATTAATGAGAACCGCGCCTGCTTGATCAACAACAGCGCGATGAATCCCTAGTTGTGGTGTGAAGCGAAACAGTTCGCCACCTAGTTCAGTTCCTTCGATCACTTCAAAATTTAGATAATGCCAACTGCGAAGTGCGCTAGCAATTTCCGATGCTGCACCTTGATTGCCGCGAAACTCTAATTGCGTGCGAAATGTTCCGGGCATCAACGGCTGTGGATTCCATGAAAGCTTTATCCAATTACCGAGCACAGTTTGGATCGCCCAATCAATGTGGTGGCGCAAAGCAGATGGCGCCGAATGAATGGTTAAGAAACCTCGAACCTGTGACGGCTTTGAAGGCGTGGTTAAACGTTCCATGGTTCTCCTAGCAAGATGCGCCTAATGCGACCTTCCCCAGCGGCATTTACGCTTCACTTTTGCTTGGTGAACCCCTTAATTACACACCCAGGAGCCTGAAACTGTCTACTCCTCCTTTAGGCATACGGGACGGTAGGAGGTAGAGTTCACCTCAGTCGGACGCTTAATCAGTACCCGTTTCATGTTTTGCATAATCGGTATCGCTGGAGCAAGAGGAAGACCGTGAGTCGAGGATTTCTCGAATCACCCACATATCGAAGGAAATAAATACATGGCAACAGGCACAGTTAAGTGGTTCAACTCTGAAAAGGGTTTCGGTTTCATTGCGGTTGATGGCGGCGGACAAGATGTTTTTGTTCACTACTCAGCAATCCAGGGAAATGGTTACAAGTCCCTTGAAGAGGGTCAGGCAGTTTCATTTGAAGTCGTACAGGGTCCAAAGGGTCCTCAGGCTGATGCAGTAAACCCTGCCTAATCAACACTAACTATTAAAAAACCCCGCCGGGTAACTGGCGGGGTTTTTTATTTCACTTTTTTGGAAGCGGCGGAATTTCGCCCACTTTTAATTTACGCGCAGTAACTTCTTTTACTGGAGATAAATCTTTTCCAGCTTTCCAGGCATCTAAATATTTCCACGGTAAAACTTCTCCGCGACGAACCCACCATGTATCAGCTGGTGTTGGCCAAGAAATTCCAAAATGTAAATGCGGTGCTGTACCACGAGCACTACCTGTTGCTCCGACTTTGCCCAATAGTTGACCGGCTTTCACCATAACTCCGGGTTCAATGCCAGCGGGAATCGAATTTTTCAATAGATGTGAACCGTAATAGCGAACACCATCGGTGCCGATAATTGATACATATAAACCACCACGATCGATTCCTAAATTTGTTTTACCACTCCACACATCTGTGCGATTAACTTCATCAACGATTCCATCCATTGGAGCCACATATTTGCAACCAGCTTTTGCCAAAATATCAGTAGCGGCATAATCATGATGTGCGCGTGCATAATTGACTACACAATCAGCAACTGGGAACACGTGCAAAGGTGCTGCATCAGCAGCAACTGGAGCTAAAAACCCCAATAACAAAAGTAGAGCTGATATAGACCGGAGTTTCATACTCTTAGGTTAACGCCGCACGGTCTAAACGTGCGGTAACCATCATGTGAGGAACAGTGAGCGCCCACACAACCACTAATGCCATCCAGAAAAAATCATTGTTAAATTCTTGGCCGGCAACAGCAAGAATTGCAGCTATCGCAAAGGTTCCTACTAACGCTGGCAATCCAGGAAGCACGGCCGATGTAAATGCTTTACCCAGCATTCCTGCTTGATATGAGCTCTGACTACTCTTTAAAGCAAGAGTTAACCGAGCAGTATGGCGCATCGCATGCCAGCAGCCGAAGTACACGGCAAATGCAATGAGTGGAGGGGCAACAAGAGATAGTGTCAACAAAAGTGCAATATCGATCGCTTCGCGCTTTCGTCCTTTGATGATCAACGCAAATAGTGAAGTGATTCCAACTGCAACTGCCCCAATCAATAATTGACCATCAAATCCCCCATGCCAATCAATAATGGCTGGGTTTACCTTTTTTAAAGCATCGCTGCTTCCGCTATTAACTAATGGAATCAAGACGGGGATAAATCCAGATGCAACTGCATATGCAAAGCGCGGTAATTTTTTACCCGGTACAGAACGTCTATCTATCTCGCTCAAGAATGCTGCATCACCTATGCCAAAATGTGTTGCACTCATTACAACAACGACTATAAAGCCGGCTGTGTTAAACCTTAAGATGGCAATGACAGAAATCGCAGCGATTGCTACATAGATACAAATGAAAAGCACCATGGTGGCTGGCTTTGAACGCGGCAATGTCACCAGGTGATCAAGTGCCCCATGAGGAATACCAATAGCCAAGGCAGTCACGGCAACAGTGATCTGCCATCCCATGCTGGAGCTGCCAAGTAGATTAGAAAAGATCAGCGACAGCAGTGTCGCGGCAAGAACTGCAAGGGTCGAAAAATTGCGGACCCAGTGAAAGAGCCGCAGTTCATTTTCTTTCATCTCTCCCCCATTTACATCAACCTTATCAAAGGCTGATGTGGGAAGATTGGATGTGCAGAAATTCGGATACATGGCGATGCTCGCCTTCACAGTATTTGGTTCATTTTGGCTAGAAGTTGTTCTAAAGACCGGAGTCTTGCGGCGCTGGAAACGAGCATTGATTAGCATCCTTCCAGTTAGTTTCTTATTTCTTATCTGGGATGCCTATGCAATTGCTCAGGGGCATTGGTTCTTCAACCGTGATCGAATGCTTGGAATTTATGGACCTTTTAATATTCCGCTCGAAGAGTTTCTTTTTTTCATCATCGTTCCCATGGCTGCAATTTTGACTATCGAAGGTGTCACAACAGTTAAGCCTCACCTGCGCGAAAAAGAGTTCGGAAAGGATGAGGACAATTGATCTATAGCGATATTGCCATTGCCGCTTTCTGTATCTCGATAATTGTCGATCTCTTTGTATTCAAAAACTCACTTCTAACGCGCCTTGCTTTCTGGCTTTCATACATGATTATTCTTCCTTTCCAACTCATGACTAATTGGTGGTTGACTCACTATCGCAGCGATGGAAAAGCGATTGTCATGTATGACCCTGATGTAATTATTGGTATTCGCATTGCATCGGCCCCATTAGAAGACCTCTTGTTCGGATTCGCCCTTGTTTTATCAGTGATGGGCATGTGGGAGTTCTGGGGCAGGCGCGGATTCCAGCGCAACAAATAACTACAGTAAAGTTAACCCGTTAGGGGCGGTAGCTCAGTTGGTTAGAGCCCGGAACTCATAATTCCGTCGTCGTCGGTTCGAGCCCGACCCGCCCCACCAGTGGGATACGCCACTTACAGCCACCACTCATTGAGTGCTCGTACATCTGTGAAGCTGAAGTAACCAAGCGTAACCTTGAGGTATGAGCGATCGCGTCTTGATAGTTATGGATGATGCTTTTGAATTATCCACAATGGGAGCCGCACTTAAATTACACGGAACGAATGTAATAGGAGAAGCACAAAAAGAATCATCTGCAATCTTGCTAATGAGAAGTATGCAACCGAATGTGCTGCTAATAGATATGCATTTTTCCAATGAGCATTCAATCGCTATCGCTAAGGCAATTCGCAAGGAATCACCTTCAATAGGCGTTGTCATGCTCGTCGACTGTGCCGATTTTAGATTATTGGGAGAAAAGCGTAGTGATATTCCAACTGGCACCAAAGTAGTGATCAAGAAGTCCATGAACAACGTTGCTGCGCTGTGTGATGTTATTTCGGAGTCGCGAGTTGCAGCATCCGAAGCACCTGTTACTTGGGTCAAGGGAAATGTTTCGTTACCTGAAAAAGCTTTGCAAAACCTGATGTCACAATTAACTGATCTTCAAATCGAAACTTTACGTCTAGTCGCAGATGGCTTAACAAATGCTGAGATTAGTCGCATCAGATTTGTGAGTGAAAAAGCGATAGAACAGATCGTTTCTAGAATTGCATTGGTTTTAAATGTGCAGCCAGATAGATCAAAAAACCTACGAGTTCAGTTGGTTGGTGAATATTTCAAGTGGATAGGCGCGCCTAGACACTAACTTCGATGTTCTACACGCGGGCACAGGTAAAGTTCACCGCTATGGAGCTAGTTGAAATTCGTGCGCAGTGGAATCAGGTGCTTGACGCACTTGAGTCCACTAATCGTGTTGCGTGGATTGCATATTTCGATGCCCGCTTATCTTCCTATGAAAACGGAGTACTCACCCTAGATTTTTCAGATAGCCGAAAATTTGCAACATCTCACGAGTATTCAGAAACGCGGCCGAACCTAAAATCAGCTCTGATAGAAGCCATCCGTTCGACTCTGGGCATAACTGTTGAGATATCCGAACAATGAAAATTAGATCAGGGTTGCTTTCTTTAGCACTTGTGCTTGCAGTTATTTCAGCGCCTAGTTCTAATGCGGTTTCCTCAACTTTGTCGATGTCGCTACGCCAGACCCCCAGCGCTTCCGAGTTATTAATCACTCTGTATGGAAACTTGAAACCTGCAAAATCTGGCACAGTCGTCAAAATTCAAGTTGATACAAAAGGTACGTGGAGTACAACAAAATTTCTGTCGAAGGTATCAAAGGTAGGAACATGGAAGGTGACCGCATTAGCAACGGCGCTAGAAGCCAAAGTGCGTTATCGCGCTGTTGCAGTTGTAGGCAGTAAGAACATTTACTCACCTGTCCGAGCTATAGAAATTAAACAACAACCCGAAATTTCAAATGTCGATCCCGCCTTATTTATCGATTTATTGGGCCCTGGCGGTCGCATTCATGGCGCAGATATAAGTCGATGGCAGCATCCCGATGACAAGCCAATTGATTTTGCAAAAATGTACGCTGCTGGTGTTCGCTTTGTATTTATCAAAGCGTCGGATACTCGTGAATCTGCAGATCAGTTATCGGTTAAGTACGCAGCTATGGATCATCATGCTGCCCAAGCGGCCGGAATCTTTACTGGTTTTTACCACTATGCCGTTTTGCCTGATGTCACAGATCCTGACGATATAAAAAAGGATGCGTTAGCGCAGGCACAAAAAGTTGTATGGCGTTTAGCAGCGATGGGCGGATATGGCGATAAGGATTTGCCATACGCATTAGATCTTGAAAATAAATGTGTTCGACTAACCTCTTCTGGTGATTGCCAAAAGTATGCAACACGAAGTGTTGTGACATTGTGGGCCACTACCTTTCTTGCATCGTTAAAGGAAAAAACAGGCAAGACTCCAATTCTCTATTCTTATGCAAATTTTCTTGAGGGCTCGATGGTTCGTACTCCCGAGCTGGCGAAATATCCATTGTGGTTAGCCCAATATGCAATTGATCCGGCTAACCCAATCAATCAACCTGGACTAAAAGCTGGTGGTTGCTATGTACATTCATGGACCGGTGCAAACTGTGATTCACAATGGACCGTCTGGCAGTACACATCATGTGGAATTGCAGATAAATATGGAGTGCCCAGTTCTCGATTGGATCTAAATGTCTTTAGAGGTACTCCATATACATTCCTAGATTTAGTTAAAGGATCTTGGATCCCTTCATTGCTTGATTTAATGCCGATGCAAGAGCCATCAACAATGGCTGTCTTAGATCAATCGGCAACTACTACTAATAAATTAGTTACATTCAAGGTTGCCGTTGCACGTCCAAACGGTTCACCAGTCGTAACCGGTGCAGTTAAGTTGGTATTTGATCCAACAATTGTGCTTAATCCAAAGCCGACTCAAACGATTTTACGTGAAACAAGTGGCGTGTGGACCTTGTCGATTAAAGATGTTCCAGCTGGAACATTCACAGGTAAAGTTTTGTATCAAGATGTTTCAGGAACTCATGCGGACTCATCGTTTCCAGTGACATTTACTGTGACGCAAGGCCCAGTACCTACACCTAAGCCAACACCATCACCAACTGCAACAAAAAAGCCAGCAACTGATGGTTGCAAAGGTCAGATTAGGAATTAACCTCTAATAGTTCATCTAGAGCTGCAATTTCACGATCAACTAATTCGTTGTATTGCGCAACAGACTCTTTACGTTCCTTTGTACTCCAACCAAGTACTGGTGCAATAAGTGCTGCAATTTCATCGGCAAGATGAACGCCATGGTTAACTGCTTCAAAAGAGAGACGTGTACGGCGTGAAATAACATCATCTACTGACCGTGCACCTTCATGTGAGGCTGCATAAACAATTTCTGCCTTGATGTAGGGCAACGCAGAGTCCAATGTGCCAGCCAATTTTGGTTGTTCATCAATGATTTCCAGAATTTCGCTAATCAATGAGCCATGGCGATTTAACAGATGTTCGACAGTTTTAACATCTAATCCAGATTCTTGTGCAATGCGCTCTTTTTGTTGCTCTAATGCAAAGTAGCCATCGGCACCTACTAATGGAAGTTTATCTGTCACAGACTCTTGAGTTAATTTACGAAGTTCAATCACTGCGCGATCAACTACATCTTTACCCATGACGCGATATGTCGTGTATTTGCCACCGGCGATAGATACAAAGCCAGCAGCAGGTCGATCCACTGTGTGCTCACGTGAAAGTTTGGTGGTAGTTGCGCTTTTGTTGTTGGCAACTAATGGGCGTAGTCCTGCATACACACCGATAATTTCATCTGCACGTAATTTAGGTTCCAGTACTCGATTAGCTTGATCCAAAATGTATTGAACATCTTCACGCGTTGCGAAAGGCTCGGCCCGATCACCTTCGTACGGAGTATCGGTTGTACCGACAATCCACTTGTCTCCCCACGGAATTATGAACAAAACAGAAACTGGGGTCTTTAAAATAATTCCAGCATCAGATTTGATTGCAGGTCCAGGAACAACTATGTGAGCACCTTTACTCATTGTTACGTGATATCCAGGAGTCAACTCAAAGCGTTCATGCAATTGATCGCTCCATACGCCTGCACACATAATTGTTGCACCAGCTTTAATTGCGATCTTCTTTCCAGATACTAAATCAAGTGCGCTTACACCAACTACACGCTTACCTTCACGAATCAATGATTCTGCAGAAACTTGAGTTGCAATAATTGCACCGTGACGAGCAGCAGTTCGGGCAACCGCCATTGTGTGGCGGGCATCATCAACTTGAGCATCAAAGTATTTAATTGCGCCTGTGACAATGTCATGGCGCAACGATGGAGCAATTTCATTAATTTGTTTTTGGCTTAGGTGCTTATGCCATGGCAATGCACGTTGAAAACCGCGTAATGCGTCATACAAAGCTAAACCGGCACCAACATAGGTGCGCTCTTTAAACTTTTCAGTAAGTGGAAATAAAAATCCAACAGGCTTAACAAGATGTGGGCATAATGTTGAAACCATTAATTCACGCTCGTGCAGAGCTTCACGTACCAATTTAAAATCGTATTGTTCGAGATATCTCAGGCCACCATGAATTAGCTTGCTAGATCTACTTGATGTTCCTGCAGCGATATCTTGCGCCTCAATCAGGGCGACTTTTAATCCACGAGATGCGGCATCTAAGGCTGCGCCAACTCCGTTGACTCCTCCGCCAATAACAAGGATGTCGAATTGTTCGGTGCCTAATTGGGAAATGGCAGAGTCACGCTGGTCTGGGCCAAGTTGTGACAAGAACATATGCGTTGCATCTCCGTTTTCAATGAGTACGCTAAGCCTAACTTACGGGGAAGGGTTTGTGCGCAGTGGCTTACATCGGCAGTTTGGATCAGGGCACAAGTAGTACCCGTTTCATGATCTTTGACCATGCCGGCAAGGTTGTTGGGCAGCATCAACTAGAACATCGCCAAATACTTCCGCAAGCAGGGTGGGTAGAACACGATGCGGCTGAAATTTGGGAACGAGTGCAAGAAGTTATTGCTGGAGCGCTGAAGCAAGCAAATATTTTAGGCTCAGATTTAGCGGCAATTGGGCTAACTAACCAACGTGAAACCACCGTGGTCTGGGATGTAACAACCGGACAACCGCTATCCAATGCAATTGTTTGGCAAGACACTCGTACCACTGATTTCTTAGCATCGATATCAGAAGATCAACAGCAAAAGATTCGCCACACAACCGGCTTAACAATCGCTCCATATTTTGCAGGCAGCAAGATCAATTGGTTTCTAAAAAATGTGCCAGCTGCAAACACCGCTAACGCACGGTTTGGAACTATCGATTCGTGGCTTTTATGGAACTTATCGGGTGGTGTTCGTTCAGGTGTCCATGCAACTGATGTCACAAATGCAAGCCGCACATTGTTAATGAACCTTGAAACTTTAGATTGGGATGACGAACTACTATCAATCTTTGGTGTTTCACGCTCTGCGCTGCCTGTTATCAAATCTTCCTCTGAAACATATGCACTAACAGATCCTCATGGTCCATTTGGTACAGCGATTCCAATTGCTGGCATATTAGGTGATCAACAAGCAGCAATGGTCGGTCAGGTGTGCTTTGAGCGCGGCGAATCAAAGACAACATATGGGACTGGAAACTTTGCACTTCTAAATACAGGAACTGAGATTGTGCGTTCCAAGAATGGATTACTGACAACTGTTTGTTTCAAACTAGGTGATGCACCAGCGCATTACGCACTCGAAGGTTCAGTAGCAGTTACTGGTTCTGCTATTCAATGGCTGCGGGATCAACTAGGAATTATTTCGAATGCTGCAGAAACCGAAAGCTTGGCATCTTCGGTTACAGATACTGCAGGTGTCTATTTTGTACCTGCATTTTCAGGATTATTTGCTCCGTATTGGCGCACTGATGCGCGTGGCGTAATCGTTGGATTAACTCGCGCCGCAACTAAAGCGCACTTAGCACGCGCAGCGCTTGAAGCAATTTGCTATCAAACCCGCGATGTCATGGATGCAATGGTTGCCGATAGCGGCGTTCCAATGAAGGAAATGCGTGTTGATGGAGGAATTACTGCAAACTCTTTATGTATGCAGATGCAGGCAGATGTAATGGGAATTGATATAACTCGTCCATTAATCGGTGAAACAACAGCGCTAGGTGCTGCATATGCTGCTGGCTTAGCAGTTGGTTTTTGGTCATCAACCGATGAGGTTCGAAAGCAGTGGCAACAATCTCGTCGTTGGAACTCTGCAAGTACTGCCGAACAACGCGCAGCTGGATACGCAGGATGGAAGAAAGCTGTAGAACGAACCTTGAATTGGGTTGATTAAGCTTTAGTAATTTCAATCAAGAATGCATTTGCAGGAGCCAGAATTGGCGCAGTAACACCAATGGCACCAAGTGCTGAACCAGACATTGATATTCCAGACATCCATTCAGGTGGTGTAATCAACATATAACGTGGATTACCGGCGGGAAACACAGCTTTGATTACATAGTTTGCTGACTCATCTAATCCAGGAAACTTAAGCGGTGATGGGTGAACTGACATTGTTGGGGTTATTTGAACGTAGGCAAAAATTGCGCGAGAAGCATCATGCGCAGTCACGCCATGTAGATATGCATGTGATTCTGGATAATCAACGCGAACCATTTTTCCAGAATGAAGCAGACCACGGTTGTTTTTGTAGTACTGGGCCCATGTTGCTAAATGTTTGCGCTCTTCAGCAGTGGCTTCGGTAATGTTCCATTCGATCCCCGCATGACCAAACAAAGCTGTTATCGCACGCATAGAAAGTTCAAGTGTTCGACCTGTTTGGTGTCCATGAGTTGGCCCGATATGTGTGCCAAGAAGTTCAGGTGCAATAACTTGTGATGTCCATCGTTGAATTGTTTGGCGCTCCAACGCATCATTGTTATCACTTGTCCAGAAACTATCCACTAGGTCTATTACACCTAAATCAATTCGTGCTCCACCTGATGCACAGGATTCAATTTCAAGTCCTGGGTGGCGCTTTTTTAACTCTGCAAACAAACGATAAATGGCTTGTGTTTGGCGATGCACACCAGCTGCGCCAAGGTGTCCGGCATCAACTAATACACGGTTGTGATCCCATTTGATGTAAGCAATGTTGTGCGCAGCAAGTACGGCAGAGGTTTGTTCAAGCACATGATTAAAGGCACCATCATGACCAATGTCTAATACCAACTGATGACGCCATAGTGGTGGAACGCGATCTGCTTCATGCAAAATCCATTCTGGATGTGCGCGATATAAATCTGAATCCGGGTTAACCATTTCGCCTTCAAACCACAGCCCAAATTCAATTCCCTTGTCATTGATGTACTTAATAACTGGAGACAAGCCATTAGGCCAAACTGTTGGATCGATGACCCAGTCGCCAAGTCCAGCACCATCATTGCGACGAGAATGGAACCATCCATCATCTAAAACAACTCGTTCAACACCAATTTCTGCAGCAACATCGACTAATGCCTTAATTTGTTCTTCGTTGTGCTCAAAGTACACCGCTTCCCACATGTTTAATGTCAAAGGTCGCGGACGTTTTGGATGCACATCACGTGCTCGAAGATATGAATGATAAGCAGCGCTTACGCCATCTAATCCTTCTGCAGAAAATACTGAAACTAAAGCAGGTGCCTCATATGTTTGGCCTACTGACAAAATCAATTCACCTGGTAGTAAAAGTTCACCAGCACCTATTGATTGTGAACCATCAAAAAGTTTTTCTACTAAGTAATGAGAATTTCCACTCCAGGCAATGCTGGTCGCCCATGCATTTCCTGATTGGAATGATGTCTGCGCCGTTAAGGCGATATCTGCGATAGAAAAGTTGTGGCCACTTCGACCTTCGCGGGATTCGCGCACCCATGTTCCGGTTGCGATCTCTTTGCGTTGTGGATTGCGTTCATTGGACCAACGACCAGCAAAATCTAACGTTTGTGTGGCTTCTTTTGGAAGCGGCAGCCAATGAATAAATTCATTAAGGCAATATTCGGTTTCACCTAAGTTCTTAACTGTTGCTCGTTGAAACAAAACCCCATGGGTATCAAGATCAAAAGTGATAACAACTTCAAGCTCTGCATGAAGATCTCTAAAAGTTACGTCAACATGGTTTTTCTGATGATGAAAATCTGTCACCTCAAACTTTGTTGACCATGCTTTTCCATTACGGTGTCCAGATAATGTTGGACGACCCAAGAATCCGCGCGAACTTTCACGCATTATTCCGGGAAACTGTGGCTGATCCCAAGAGCTATTTGCAATCGATGGGCGAATCGCAGTTTGCACAGATGCGAGTTCTCCATGAATAGGTGCACCCCAGTGTTGGATAACAAGGGCCCCATCGACAACTTCGAGCAACAGCGAAGACGATGCCGCGCTCAATAGTGCCGATTGCTTACTCACAAAGGTAGAGTAACGACACTATGGGCGAGAGTAAAAAACTAAATGCAGGCGTCATCAGAAATGATCGCCACATGGCCGACGGGCGAACTATTCGTTACTACGACACCGCTGGCCAAGCACGAAATGTTGAAGATGCCCGACCTCAAGAAGAGCAACCAAAAATTGGTGAACTCCGCCTAGATCCCTTGGTCAATGAATGGGTTGCAATGGCAGCACATCGCCAAGGTCGAATTTTCTTGCCTCCAAAAGAGCTATGCCCTTTGTGCCCGACAACTGGTGAACTTTTAACTGAGATTCCTGAATCTGATTTTGAAGTAGTTGTCTTTGATAATCGTTCTCCATCATTGCGCCCGCCTATTGGTGATTGGGCGCTTCCTGATGTTGTTGGACCAGATACTGATTTAGGAACGGCTGCAGGTAAATGTGAAGTTATTTGCTTTACAGCAGAACATGGCAAATCATTCAAGGATCTAACCCCACAACGTGTTCGCATTTTGCTCGAAGCATGGATTGATCGCACGAGTGAGCTTTCCCAAGAAAGTTTCATTCAACACATCGCGCCATTTGAAAATCGTGGCGAAGAAATTGGCGTGACTCTGACCCATCCACATGGTCAGATTTATGCTTACTCTTATATTCCGCCTCGTGTTGAAAAGATGTTGACAGCAGCCAATAAATACAAAGAACAGACTGGCAAAGTTCTATTTGATGAAGTTGTAGCTCGTGAAATTAGAGATAAAGAGCGCATCATTGCTAGAAATGACCGCTGGATTGCTTATGTGCCATACGCTGCTAGATATCCATTTGAAATTCATGTCACTCCCCTTAATCCTGTTGCAGACCTGACTGGATTAACCGATGCCGATCGTGATGCCTTCCCTGAAATCGCACTAGAAGTTACACGCAGATTAGATGGCGTCTTCGGAATTGAAATGGCGTATATCGCTGCCTGGCATCAAGCACCGGTTAGAGTAGGCCGAGATCTGCTGCGTCTGCATTGGCAAATTACAAGTGTTCGACGTGCACCTGGAAAATTAAAGTATCTAGCGGGTTCTGAATCTGCGATGGGAGCATTCATCATGGATATGCGTCCAGAACAATCTGCGGCTCAATTGCGTGAGGTAGTTTTGTAATGCGAGTTTTAGTAACTGGCGGTACTGGCTATATTGGATCGACTGCAGTTGAGATTTTGAGCGCTCAAGGCTTTGAAATTTCGATACTTGATGATTGCAGTATGGGTCATGCCGACACCGTGCCTGCCGGGGTGCGTTTCATCAATGGATCACTGTTAAACCCAACCGAAGTTGCTGATGCGCTAACAGGCTGTGATGCGGTTATGCATTTTGCTGGCAAGTCTCTTGTTGGAGAATCTGTTGAAAAGCCTGATCTCTATCACTCGGTTAACGTTGATGGAACGAGAATCTTGTTGGATGAAATGCGCAAACAATCAATAACCAAAATTGTCTTTTCATCATCTGCAGCTACGTATGGCGAACCAAAGGTTGTGCCGATTCTTGAAACCTCCGAGACTGTACCGACTAATCCATATGGTGCAACGAAACTTGCAATCGATCACATGATCACTGCAGAGGCAAAGGCTCATGGAATATCTGCAGCTTCACTTCGCTACTTCAATGTGGCAGGCGCGTTAAAAGCTGAGCGTGGCTGGTTAGCCGAGCGTCATAACCCTGAAACACATTTAATTCCTAATATTTTGCGAAGCACAATAGACAATCCGGTGAAGATCTTTGGCACAGATTGGCCAACAAGTGATGGGACATGCATACGCGATTATGTTCATGTAATCGACTTGATTGATGCTCATCTAAAAGCTCTTAATTCATTAGGAAAGCCTGGGCATGAGATTTATAACTTAGGAAGCGGATCTGGCTATTCGGTACGCGAAGTAGTAGCAGCAGCAAGTTCTGCTACCGGAAATCAGATTCCTTTTATTGATTCCCCGCGCCGCGCAGGTGATCCTGCAGTTTTGATCGCAGATATTTCAAAGGCCAAGTCACATCTTGGCTGGGAACCAACGCGAGATATGAACACAATGGTTTCAGATACCTTGAAATCAATGGCATAACAATGAGTTCAATTGAAAGAAAGTTTCTTGAAACATTTGGCGAAGAGCCAGATTTAATTGCCGCAGCTCCGGGGCGCGTTAATTTGATCGGTGAACATATTGATTACAGCGAAGGTTTTGTCCTTCCATTTGCGATTAAAGATAGAACTTTGGCTGCGGCAAGAAAACGTGATGATTCAACTGTTCGTATTGCATCAGTTCAGCGCCGCAACAAGATTGTCACGGTAGATATCAATACTGTTAAGCCTGGTCTAAAAGGTGAATGGGAGCGTTACGCACTTGGCGTCCTGTGGTCGATGGGCGTCAAAAGTGGAGTTGATCTAATGATTGATGGGCATGTGCCACTTGGTGCAGGGCTTTCTTCTTCTGCAGCTTTGGAATGTTCTGTGGCAACTGCCATGAATCATTTGTTTGATATGGGATTTAATCTTGAAGAGCTTGCTCGTTTAACGCAAAAGGCTGAAAATCAATATGTCGGAGTCCCCTGCGGCATTATGGATCAATCTGTTTCCCTTATGGCAACAACTGGATCGGCGTTATTGCTGGACTGTAGAGATCTTTCAACCCGCAATATTCCATTTGATGTTGCATCCCATGGATTAGAACTACTGATCATAGATACGCAAGCACACCATGCACTAACTGATGGCGGCTATGCCGAGCGCCGAGCATCATGTGAGTCGGTTGCAGCAAAGTTATCTGTTAAATCTATGCGTGAATTAACTATGGACCAGTTAGATCAATCTCGAGGCCAATTAACCGAGACTGAATACATCCGTGCCCGACATGCAGTTAGCGAAATGAAGCGGGTCCTAGATTGTGTTGAAGCGCTAAGTAATGGTGATTTTGTAAGGGTTGGACAGTTGATAAACGCATCGCATATTTCATTGCGCGACGATTACACCGTTTCTTGCCCTGAATTAGATACTGCAGTTGATGCTTCATTGGCTGCAGGCGCTCTGGGATCTCGCATGGTTGGCGGTGGGTTTGGTGGTAGTGCGATTGCCCTCATTCAAGCTTCAAAGACCACAGAAACAATTCGCGCAGTTGAAAAAGCTTTTGCAGATAAGAAATTTAAAGCTCCGAGATTTTTTACATCGCTACCAAGTCAGGGTGCAGAGCTCATTTCAAGACACTAACTATGTGTGCCTCTGTTTTAAAGCGGGATGATTGACAGTACTTCTACTCCACCGATTGCACCCAAAACATTTAACAAATCTGTGGGATCACTTCCTGGGATCGCAACGGTGATGTCATCGAAGCCCTTGCCATCTTCAGCTTTCACTACTGCGAGCGCACGGATATCTCCACCGGCTGCGCCGATTGCAGATGCAAGTAGACCTAATGAACCTGGACGATCTGGAATCGCTACATTTAATTGGAAGAGTGCCATGACAAAACCTTATCCCTTTATTGTTACGCGAGGATTACCCAGTCGCCTTTAATAGCAACCTTTACTGTCGGCAGTGGATTGACCGCAGGGCCTGATACAACTGCGCCTGACTTGAATGGATTAAAGCTGGCGTTATGAACTGGGCAGACGATCAATTTACGAGTTGGAAAATACTGAGTTACGCCACCTTGGTGTGTACAGATTGTTTGATAGGCAAATACGCCGGTCTTGGTACGAAACAGCAGAGCTGGGGCGCCATTGCTCAGTTGAAATGAAAAGGTAGCACCAACCTTGATCTTGGCTAACTTAACAATCTGATTGTTGGCAGCAATAGCACGAGTGCCAAACAAGGATGTACTCGCCCAAACGAGGGCGATGCGAAGTGCGGATCTACGTGTGATTTTCATATGCTCCCTGACTTGGATTCGAACCAAGAACCTGTCGATTAACAGTCGACTGCTCTGCCGTTGAGCTATCAGGGATTAACTGTGCAAGCGCAAACTCTAGCGCACACACGGGTTTGGGCAAAAACTAGAGGCTGCCCAGACTAGAGGCTGCCGAGCGCCAAATCATGCAGAGATCTACGGGCACTTTCTAGGGCTACTAATTGGGCAAAAGCAGCCGTGTATTCGATCTCGTTTTCCACTGGATTTAACCGCTGCAGAGATGATTTCAGTTCTGCAATAGAACGCGAAATCGCAACCTCACGTAATCTCGCCACGATACTTGCAACGTACGTAGCAGTCGGCTTTCCATCGGCGCGAATTGGTTCAACTGTCAACTCGGTGAAAAGCCCTTTCACGTTTTCATCGGCAATATTTTCTGGCGTAATTTTATCGACAGAATCAATGGCTGCGCGCAATGCAATATAAGCAGGGTGAGTAAATGCTCCTGATTCGATTGAGCTCCATAGCTCATCAACAAATAATGATGGTTCTTGCAATTTTGCTTTCAACACTTCACGTTCCAGAATCAATCGTGCTTCATTGGGATCTGGTCTAAAATTTGGTTGCGCTGTTGTTTCCTCCACTGTGTTTTGTTGAGCCGGTGCTACCTTTACTCCTCGAGCAACAGCTTTAGAGACAATTTCAACTTCAACTCCAAGCCATCCAGCTAGCAACCTTGTGTATTCAGGGCGTAATGACTTATCACGTATCTGCGCTACCAATGGTGCTGCAGCATTTAATGCATTTACTCGACCTTCGGCTGAATCTAATTTGTGATGTTTTAATTCGGCACGGATTGCAAATTCAAAGAGTGGAACACGGCGTGCAATCAAATCACGTAAAGCAAGATCGCCTTTTTCTTGACGTAGTTCACAAGGATCTAATCCATCTGGCTCGACTGCAACAAATGTTTGAGTAACAAATTTTTGGTCCTCGCTAAATGCGCGTAGTGCAGCCTTTTGTCCTGCAGCATCACCATCGAATGTAAAGATAACTTCACCTCGGAAAGCATCGTCATCCATCAACAATCTGCGCAAAATTCGGATGTGGTCTGTGCCAAATGCCGTACCGCAGGTTGCAACCGCTGTTGTAATGCCAGCTAGGTGGGCAGCCATTACATCTGTATAACCTTCGACGATGACCGCTTGACGCTTTTTAGCAATTTCCTTCTTTGCTACATCTAACCCATACAGAACTTGGCTCTTCTTGTAGATCGGAGTTTCAGAGGTATTTAAATACTTTGGCCCTTGGTCGTCAGCATCACTGGCAAGCTTTCTTGCACCAAAGCCAACTATGTCTCCAGAGATATCTTTGATTGGCCACATCAATCGATTACGGAACTTATCAATGGGGCCGCGTTGACCCATCTTTGAAAGCCCAGCTAGTTCTAGTTCGTCAATTGTGTATCCCAGTGCTCGCAAATGCTTTGTTAACCCATCCCATTCATCGGGTGAGTAGCCCACACCAAACTGCTGGCACGCTGCTTTATCAAAGCCACGCTTTGTTAGTAAATCCCGTCCATGGGCTGCACCTGGTGATGAATTGAGTTGTTCTTGATAAAACTTTGCAGCCTCGCTGTGAGCAGCGATTAATCGATTTCGTGTACTTGAAGTAACAACTGGCCCCGAACTTGATCCCTCGTCGTAGCGAAGTGTGTAACCGATTCGATCTGCAAGACGTTCGATTGTTTCGGTAAAAGTTAAGTGATCAATCTTCATTAAAAATGCAATGACATCCCCACCAGTTTGGCAACCGAAGCAATGAAAATATCCCTTACTTGGTGTCACATGAAATGATGGCGACTTTTCATCGTGGAATGGACACAAACCTTTTTTCTGACCACCGCCCGCATTTTTTAATTGCACATAATCTGCTACAACTTCGTCGATAGGTGCGCGATCGCGGATGTATGCAACATCCTCATCCCTGATGCGACCGCTCATGTTCGTACCCTACCGATTAGCAAGTAGACGTGCATGCAAGGCATAGGCACCCGGGTCAGTAAGGGCAGCAACTTGGTCAATAATTACGCGCATTTTGGCCACATCATCGGCCGCCTCATTCCAAGGCTTCTGGAAGAATGAATCGAGTTCGTTCGGAAATTTCAAAAGCATCTCTACTAGCTCGCCAATAATTACTTGCTGCTTTGCATATCTTTCTTGTGAATGTGCAGCGTTAATCAAATAGTGACCCGCAATAGCCTTCAAAAAATCTACTTCGATTTTTTGCTCGCGTGGAATTTCAAGATTAGCGCTGTAACGCGAGAGCGGCCCATCTCCATGAACTTTGCGAGTTTGAACTTCGGCAGCTAAAACAAAACGACCAATTAATTGGCTTGTAGAATCCTTAAGGCGTGCCAAACTGCGATGGCTACCATCGTAATAATGTGGCCAAGCAGAAAGCGCGCCAAGTCGTGCGTGAGCATCAAGTGCCTCTTGCTCTGTGGCATCGCTCTTGTAATCCCGCGTCATCACTGTGTATAGCTGTGCAAAATCTTGTTCAAAATTCTTAACAGAAACTTGTCCAGCAAAAATCGCATCCTCTAAGTCATGAACTGAATAAGCACAATCATCTGACCAATCCATGATTTGGGCTTCAATACATTTCTTGCCGGCAGGGGCGTCTTGGCGCATCCAATTAAAGATCTCGACATCGTCATCGTAAACGCCAAACTTGCGTGGATTTTCTGACCTAGGCCATGGGTACTTAGTTGCGCCATCTAATGATGCGCGGGTTAAGTTAAGTCCAATACTTTTGCTATTAGCATCAACTGTCTTTGCCTCAAGGCGCACCAACAATCTAAAGCTTTGTGCATTTCCTTCAAAGCCACCAAAGTCCTGCGCGATCTCTGCTAGTGCTTCTTCTCCATTGTGACCAAAAGGTGGATGGCCTAAATCGTGTGCAAGACAAGCGGTATCTTGCAAATCAGGATCTGCTCCAAGTGATTCACCTAATTCGCGACCAATCTGTGCACACTCCAACGAATGCGAAAGTCTGGTGCGCTGAAAATCGTTTTCCCATGGCACTGCAACTTGAGTTTTTGCTGCTAATCGTCGAAGTGCTGCCGAGTGAATTACTCGCGCACGATCGCGCATAAATTCGGTTCGCCCAGCGCGCTTTGCAGGTTCGTCTAAGAACCGTTCTTGGTCAAAAGCGCTATAGCTCATGGCAATACCTTAGTAACAATATCTGCGCCAGGTAAGTGATCACTAACTTGCACACCTCGCCTGCCCACGGTGATGTAGACCAAGTATGCGCCTGCTTCACGAAGTAGGTATTTATAACCACTCTTAGCAACCGTGTTGGGACCAGTGCGTACAGGTGAACATGTACTAACAACTCCCTGATCATTTGCCATCGTCATTGCGCGCTTGCAGTGATATGGGTCTGTCACGATGATGACATCGCTGACATATTTCTTTTTCATAATGGCTGCATAAGCTTTTGTGCTGACTAATGTATCTCGGCCTTCTTCAATTGCAGTTATCTTCTTGGCCGGAATTCCATGCGTGCTTAACCAATATTTTCCAGATGCAGCTTCGGTTGTCCGGTCCCCTGGTGCGCCTGCTCCAACTGTAATAATTGAAGGTGCATATCCAAGATCATAAATTCTTTTTGCTTCAATTAAGCGTGCTTCGAGTGCCTCGCCTGGCCTTCCATTTAATTGCGCGGTACCCAAAACAACAATTACATCTGCCTGACGAACAACTGGATTCTTAGCTGCGCGCCACACTTGCGAAACACCATAGGCAGGTGCGATTAGTGCAACAAGTAAAACTAATGTGATTGTGCGACGTATCCATCTGAATAGAAACATTTACCCGCCTGAAAAAGCATCTTCTAGTTCGACGTGAACTAGTTCATCGGGATCATTGAGCCAGCCATCTGGCAATGTTGGAGGGCGACCATGACTTGTACGTCCACGAGGTTTGTCGCCAACTTCTGTTGGGTACGGCTGATCTTCTAGTTGGTCCAAAAGATTACGCATTTCCTGTAATGAAGAAACCATTCCAAGATCATGTCTAATTTCACGGGGTACTCGGAAACCCTTTAAATACCATGCCATGTGCTTTCGCATATCGCGCATTCCGCGATCTTCAGACTCTAAGTATTCAGTAATCAAGTTTGCATGACGGAACATCACTTCACGCACTTCATGCAAAGTTGGCGTGATCTGAACTCCATCACCTTTAAGTGCCGATACTAAATCTGTAAATAACCATGGGCGCCCCAGACATCCGCGTCCAACTACGACACCTGCACAGCCACTTTGTTGCACCATTTCAATTGCATCGCGTCCAGACCAGATATCACCATTTCCTAAAACAGGTACTCCCGTTGGCTTTAAGTGTTCAACAAGACGCGCAATTGCAGACCAATCCGCTTTTCCTTCATACATTTGTGCCGCGGTACGCGCATGCAATGCGACCCAAGCAACACCTAAATCAGCTGCAGATTGTGCCGCTTCTAAATAGGTTTCATGATCACTATCGATGCCAATCCGCATTTTTACAGTTACCGGGATACCGAAAGGTTTTGCTGCTTCGATAGCTGCACCGACAATATTGCTAAATAGTTTTCGCTTAAAGGGAAGCGCCGCTCCTCCGCCTTTGCGCGTCACCTTTGGGACAGGGCAACCAAAGTTCATATCAATGTGATCGGCTAAGTTCTCTTTTCCAATCATTGTTACAGCAGCGCGCATCGTTGTTGGATCAACGCTGTATAACTGCACAGAACGTGGCCATTCATCTTTTCCCGGAACAATCATTCGCAATGTTTCTGGTCGACGTTCAATTAATGCGCGCGCAGTAACCATTTCAGAAACAAATAGTCCCGCTCCTTGTTCGCGGCACAATGTGCGAAATGGAGCGTTAGTTATTCCGGCCATGGGTGCTAGAACAACCGGTGGATCTATGTAGTGATCACCGCTTGCTAGTGGAAGTAAAAGTGGTTTTAGCAACCTAGTAAACGTGGTGCTAGCCATGCCTCGACCTGATCTAGGCCGATGCGCTCTTGCGCCATTGTGTCGCGATCGCGAATTGTTACTGCATTGTCTTCAAGGGTTTCAAAGTCAATAGTGATGCAGTACGGAGTACCAATTTCATCTTGACGACGGTAACGACGACCAATTGCGCCAGCATCATCAAAATCAATATTCCAGTTCTTGCGAAGTTGGGTTGCAAGATCACGTGCCTTAGGAGACAGATCTGCATTGCGTGACAATGGCAGAACCGCCGCCTTAATTGGAGCTAAGCGATGATCAAGCTTTAACACAGCGCGCTTTTCCATCTCGCCCTTGCTATTTGGCGCTTCATCTTCTGTGAATGCATCCATTAAGAATGTGAGTGTGCAGCGATCAACTCCTGCTGCAGGTTCAATTACATAAGGAGTCCAACGCTCGCCCTTTTCTTGATCAAAGTATGAAAGATCTTTGCCAGAGGCAGCAGAGTGCGCCTTTAAATCAAAGTCGGTGCGGTTTGCAATACCTTCGAGCTCGCCCCATTCGGTACCAGCGAATTCAAATTTATATTCAATGTCTGCTGTGCGCTTTGAATAGTGTGACAGCTTCTCTTTTGGATGATCATAGATACGAAGACGCTCTGGATTAATTCCAAGATCCACATACCAAGCCATGCGTGTATCAATCCAGTACTGGTGCCACTCTTCATCACTACCTGGGACTACAAAAAACTCCATTTCCATCTGCTCGAATTCGCGAGTACGGAAAATAAAGTTTCCTGGTGTGATTTCATTTCGGAATGATTTACCAATTTGGCCAATACCAAATGGTGGCTTCTTGCGTGATGTCGTCATTACCTGATCAAAGTTAATAAAGATTCCTTGCGCTGTTTCTGGGCGCAAATAAGCAAGACCTGATTCATCTTCTACTGGTCCAAGGAATGTCTTAAGCAATCCACTGAACTGCTTTGGAGTTGTGAACTGTCCCTTGTTTCCACAAGCAGGACAATTAACTTCAGTTAAAGATTCTGGCTTCTTCTTATGCTTTGCTTCATACGCCTCTTCAAGGTGGTCGGCACGGTAACGCTTATTACAAGCGGTGCACTCAGTTAGTGGATCACTAAATGTTGCAACGTGTCCTGATGCTTCCCAGACTTCTTTTGCCAAGATCACACATGAATCAAGGCCAACAACATCTTCGCGACCCATGACCATGGACTTCCACCATTGGCGCTTAACATTGTTTTTAAGTTCAACACCTAATGGGCCGTAATCCCATGATGCGCGAAGTCCGCCATAAATTTCAGATGATGGGTATACAAACCCGCGACGCTTTGCTAGTCCAACAATATTTTCTAAACGGTCCGTTGCCACAATAATCTCCATCCGGCTGGCTGTCGGCGAAAAGCAACGTGTGTTACTTCCGTGTGATTATTTTACTCTGAGTACGGCTTTTCATATGCACCGGGCTCGTCGATTGCTTGAGCCAAAATCGGAATCGCATTCATTTTCACGTTGTTTTTGCTCAAAGCCCTGCGGTACGAGCCCACATTTTCCCAATGGGTAGTGAGCGACCACAGGGTTAGTTCATCAAGATTTTGACCGTACTCGCCATTTTTGAACCCAGCACACTGAGAAAAAGCGTCAAGTGCGTTGATCAACTGCGCTTCGAAGTGAGCAGCATTGGCCAATGGAACGGTGAAGCGAGCTATAGCGAACATAGCCCTGAGCCTAATCGGATACCCTAAAACAATGAAGTCCGCGATCTTTTTTGCCTCACTTACAGTGCTGGCCACCACATTGGGTGGAGTCCTCGCATTTCGTTCCAAAGATCGCTTTCACTTAATTCTTGGATTGTCTGCAGGCTTGTTAATGGGCCTCGTTGGCTTTGATTTATTGCCAGAAGTTTTTGCAATGAACACCGATCACTTTGCGGGCGTGCCTATTGTTTCGATAGCAATTTTGGCAGGCTTCTTAATTTTGCACATTGTCGAACGCGGGTTTGGATCTCACGAACCAGCTGAATCACATTACGGACATGACCACGATCACCATTCTGTCTCTGGAGTTATTGGTGCACTTGCAATGGGAGGCCATGTATTTCTTGATGGCGTTGGTTTAGGTGTTGCCTTCCAAGTCAGTTCTTCACTTGGTATCGCGGTGTTTATTGCAATAGTTGTTCATGCATTTAGCGATGGTCTCAATACAGTTTCAATGTTGATTAAGAGCGGCAATTGGACAAAGAAAAGTAAGTATCTACTTGGATTAGATGCAATAGCTCGAATTGGCGGAGCAACAGTTGGAACTTATTTGGCCTTAAACGATAAGTACATGGCTTTATACCTTGCTCTGTTTTCAGGTTTTGTTATTTATATTGCAACATCTCATATTTTGCCAGAAGCACATTCTCGTCACGCATCTAAATGGACATTAGCTGCAACAGCATTCGGTGTACTGATCATGTGGGGCGTTGTAGCAGTAACTGCCTAGTAAAATTTTACGCTTTTCCGCTAGCCACTCAATTCGGAATCGCTACGCTTTTCCGAATCTACGATCTCTAGCTGAATACTCCTCAATCGCTTTCCACAAAGTATTTCGCGTTACATCTGGCCACAAGACATCCATGAAAACAAATTCGGCATAAACACTTTGCCAGGGCAAAAAGTTACTGGTGCGCTGCTCACCCGATGAGCGCAAAAATAGGTCTACATCACTCATAGTTGGTGAATCTAAATACTTAGCAAATACTTTGTCGGTAATTGCATCAGCCTTGATTTTTCCACGCTTCACATCGCGTGCAAGCTCGGCGGCCGCATCAACAATCTCTGCTCGCCCGCCATAGTTAACACACATATTTAAAGTTAACTTCTTATTCTTCTTCGTTAACTCTTCAGCTTCCTCTAACTCATTAATAACGCTGCTCCACAATCGCTTGGGACGTCCAATCCAACGGATTCGAACACCCATCTCATTCATCTGATCGCGGCGCCTGCGAATAACATCTCGGTTAAAGCCCATCAAGAACTTAACTTCTTCAGGCGATCGTCGCCAATTTTCGGTTGAAAATGCATAGGCGCTGATTTCTTTAACTCCAAATTCAATGGCACCTTCTACAACGTCAAATAATGCTGCTTCGCCTGCTTCATGTCCTGCTGTGCGAGGTAGGCCGCGCTTTTGTGCCCAGCGTCCATTTCCATCCATCACTATTGCAACGTGATTAGGAATCTTTATTGTCATACCCGCTCCACCATTGGCAAGGAACGCAAGCCGCGTTCAAGGTGCCATTGTAAGTAAGCAGCGATTAAACCACTAGCCTCTCGGCGAAATTTTCCTTCACTTGCAGATGCAACATCCCAATCACTTGATAGCAATGCACCCATGAGATCCAAGGTTTCTGGTGCAGGTGTTGCACATGCAGATGGTCGACAATCTGCGCACACCGATCCTCCACCTACTAGTGAAAAGTATCTATGAGGACCAGGTGCTTCACATTTTGAACAAACAGTCATGGATGGTGCATAACCAGCAACAGCCAATGTCCTCAACAAAAATGCATCAAGAATTAATAAGGGTTCATATCTATTTTCTGCTAATGCTTTCATTCCACCAACAACTAATTGAAACTCCTGTAATGCCGGTTCATTTTCTTGGGATGTAAAACGTTCCGCAGCCTCTAATATCGCTGCAGCAACTGTCCAACGTTGATAATCCTCGGTCAACGCCTCGCCATAATTCATTAACGCTTCAACTTGTGTGACTGTGTCAAAAGTTTTACCGGTGTACAGCTGAATATCAACGTGACTGCCTGGTTCTAATCGTGCGCCAAATTTAGACTTGGTGCGACGAACCCCTTTTGCAACACCACGAATACGCCCGTGATCGCGGGTAAGCATTGTGATGATGCGGTCTGCTTCACCGAGTTTTTGAGTGCGCAAAACAATTGCCTCATCCCGGTACAAACTCATATGGGTAAAGGTAGTGCGTGAATTAACGAATTGCGCGATTTATCGCAGACACGACCGCTTTTAATGAAGCGGTTGTGGTGTTGGGATCGATTCCGACGCCCCAGAAGGTTTCGCCATCGATTGCACATTCAAGATACGCAGCAGCAGAAGCATCGCCACCTGCAGACAAAGCATGCTCGAAGTAATCAAGGACTTGTACATCTACTCCGTATGCCTGCAAAATATTACAGAAGGCTGCAATCGGACCATTGCCTTGTCCCTTAAGTTCATGAAGCTCACCGCGATCTGTCAATGAAACAGTCAGATGAACATCTTCTCCAAGCACAGAATTTTGTGACAATCCCTTTAGACGGAAACGTCCCCATGGTGCACTTTCTGTTGGCAAATACTCATCTTCAAAAATATTCCATAAATCTTCAGCACTTACTTCGCCACCTTCAGCATCTGTCTTAGCCTGAACATTCTTCGAGAATTCAATTTGTAAACGACGAGGCAAGTCAAGATGGTGCTCATTCTTCATTAAGTAAGCAACGCCACCCTTACCTGATTGTGAATTAACACGAATTACAGCCTCGTATGAGCGACCAATATCTAGTGGATCAATTGGTAGATATGGAATAGCCCAGGTGTGATCACGAACTTCTTTACCAGCAGCTTTGGCATCAACTGCCATGTGATCAAAGCCTTTTTTAATTGCATCTTGGTGTGAACCAGAAAAGGCAGTAAAAACAAGGTCGCCGCCATAAGGATGACGCTCAGGTACACGCAATTGATTGGCGTATTCAACGGTTCGACGAACTTCATCGATGTTAGAAAAATCAATATGTGGATCGATGCCATGAGTAACTAAGTTGATGCCAAGTGTTACCAGGCAGACATTTCCGGTGCGCTCACCATTTCCGAACAAAGTTCCTTCAATGCGATCAGCCCCTGCAAGATAGCCAAGTTCTGCTGCTGCAACACCTGTTCCACGGTCATTGTGAGGGTGAAGCGAAACGATCACGCTGTCGCGGTTATTCAGGTTGCGACACATCCATTCAATCGAATCTGCATAAACATTTGGAGTTGCCATTTCAACAGTTGCTGGAAGATTCATGATTGTCTTCCACTGCGGGGTTGGCTTCCATACATCATTGACCGCGTTACAAACCTCTACTGCAAACTCAAGTTCGGTACCTGTATATGACTCAGGTGAGTATTCAAATGAAACCTTTGTTTCAGGAACAGTTGGTACTAGATCCAAGCAAATCTTGGCAGCATCTGTTGCGATTTTTTTGATGCCTTCTTTATCAAGCCCAAATACAACTCGGCGCTGCAAAGTTGATGTTGAGTTATAAAGGTGAACAATCGCTTGCTTTGAACCCTTGATAGCCTCAAATGTTCGAATAATTAATGCTTCCCGGGCTTGAGTTAAAACCTGGATTACAACATCATCAGGGATCAAGTTCTCGTCGATAATCTTTCGGACAAAATCAAAATCAGTCTGACTCGCACTTGGAAAACCAACTTCAATCTCTTTGTAGCCCATCGCAACTAGCAGCTTAAACATCGCTAATTTGCGAGGAGTGTCCATTGGATCAATCAGCGCTTGATTTCCATCGCGAAGATCAACTGAACACCATTTAGGTGCTTTAGTAATTTTTTTGTTTGGCCAGGTGCGATCTGCAAGATCTACTGGATGAAAAGGTTCATAACGATGCACGGGCATCTTTGATGGGACCTGTTGAGGGAAGTTCACTCTCTAAGGATAACGCCTGTTTTAAAGGACCGGCAAATATCGATCAAGTTCAAATGCACTTACTTGGCGGCTGTAATCGAGCCATTCTGCGCGCTTATTGCGCAGTACATACTCGAAAACATGCTCACCTAAGGTTTCACGAACTAGCTCACTTTTTTCCATTGCAGTAGTTGCTTCATTGAGATTTGAAGGTAGTGCAACAGGATCCTTTGAATCACTTAACACATACTTTTCTTCAACACCTTTTAGGCCGGCAGCCAACATGACTGCGTAGGCAAGATATGGATTGCATGCAGTATCTGGTGATCTAAATTCAATTCGCGTTGAGTTTTCTTTCTTTGGCTTATACATAGGAACTCGCACTAATGCACCACGATCACTTTGACCCCAATTTGCAAAAGCAGGTGCTTCTCCCCCACCATGCAAACGCTTATAAGAATTGACCCACTGATTTGTAACTGCAGTAATTTCTGGTGCATGCTTAATTAGACCTGCAATAAATGAACGCCCCACAGCCGATAAATTAAATTCTGCCGTTGAATCATAGAAAGCGTTGTCTTCACCTTTAAATAGTGAAACGTGTGTATGCATTCCGCTACCAGGATGATCAGTAAATGGCTTTGGCATAAATGAAGCATGGAATCCTTGATCCATGGCAACTTCCTTTATAACGTGACGGAAAGTCATGATGTTATCGGCAGTTGTTAACGCATCTGCATACCGCAAATCGATTTCTTGTTGTCCGGGTGCGCCTTCATGATGTGAAAACTCAACACTGATTCCCATTGCTTCCAGCAAGGTAATTGCTTGACGACGGAAGTCATGTCCAACAACAGCTGGCGTGTGATCAAAGTATCCGCCTTGATCGACCGGAACTGGTGCTACACCTGTTTGAGGAATGTTCTTAAACAAGAAGAATTCAATTTCAGGATGCGTGTAACAGGTGTAACCCATCTGTGCGGCTTTATCTAATGTTCGACGCAATACATTGCGGGGATCAGAAGGTGAAGCAGAACCATCTGGCATTGTGATGTCACAGAACATACGCGCAGCCCCTGGTGCTTCGGTACGCCACGGCAAAATAGAAAAAGTTGCAGGATCTGGTTTTGCCAACATGTCAGACTCAGTTATGCGAGCAAAACCTTCGATCGCAGAACCGTCAAAGCCAATACCTTCATCAAACGCGTTCTCTAATTCAGCTGGTGCAATTGCTACAGATTTTAGGAATCCCAAAACATCGGTAAACCACAAGCGCACAAAACGAATATTGCGCTCTTCTAGGGTGCGAAGAACGAACTCTTGCTGTTTATTAAGATCTGTAGACATAAGCGGCATTGTTACAAATGCAGGTTACGGCTGTGTTAACTACCCCTAGATGACAAAGAAATCAGCGTGATCCAAGTCTGTTTTGGGGGCTAGATCCTTAGTAATCACTGCGTTAGCACTGATGCGTGAGCCTTCACCAATATTCACATTTCCAAGTACCCGCGCACCTGCCCCGATAATTACATTGTTCCCAATGGTCGGATGTCGCTTTCCTTGTTGGATACCACGAGCCCCAAGAGTTACATCGTGATACAACATCACATCATCACCAATGATTGATGTTGCACCAATGACAACTCCCATGCCGTGGTCAATAAAGAATCTACGCCCAATAGTTGCAGCTGGATGTATCTCAATTCCGGTTGCAGAACGCACCAAATTTGAATGAATGCGCGCAATTAACTTGAGTCGATGATTCCATAGGAAATGTGAAATTCGATGTCCCCAAATCGCGTGCACACCTGGATATGCCAATGCGACCTCTAGACGATTGCGTGCAGCCGGATCATGGCTTAGCGCATTATCAAGGTCTTCAATGATGCGATTTAGAATTGGCATTAATTATTCGCCTAAGTCTTCGTACAGCACTGTCGATAGGTAACGCTCACCATTTGAAGCACAGATAACAACAATGTTCTTACCGGCAAACTCTGGACGCTGTGCTACTTGCGATGCTGCCCACAGTGTTGCACCAGATGAAATTCCAGCCAGGAATCCTTCTTCTGCTCCGGCACGACGTGCATATTTAATTGCATCAGTTGCAGTTGCATCCAAAATCTCATCGTAAACAGAACGATCCAAAACGTTAGGAATAAAGTTTGGTCCAATTCCCTGGATTGGGTGAGGCCCTGGCTCTCCACCATTTAAAATTGGTGATGCAGCTGGTTCAACGCCAAATATCTTGATCGCAGGGTTTTTTTCTTTTAGATAACGGCCAGTTCCGGTGATAGTTCCACCAGTGCCAATTCCTGAAACAAATGCATCGACCTTGCCATCTAGATCACGCCAAATTTCTGGGCCTGTTGTTGCGTAGTGAATTGCTGGGCCTGCTTCGTTTTCAAACTGACGAACTAACACGGCACCAGATTCTGCAAGCTTTTCTGCAGCAGCAACTGCGCCCTTCATGCCTTCGGCAGCAGGTGTTAACACAAGTTCTGCGCCGTATGCGCGAATTAGCTTGCGACGCTCTTTTGACACTGATTCAGGCATTGTCATAATCGCTTTGTATCCGCGAGCAGCAGCAACCATTGCCACTGCAATTCCTGTGTTACCAGATGTTGCTTCAACAATTGTTCCGCCGGGCTTTAGTTCACCACGTGCTTCGGCCGCATCAATCATTGCTACACCAAGGCGATCCTTTACAGATGATGTTGGGTTATAGAACTCCAACTTTGCATAAACATTTCCTGCCGCGCCATCTGTAATCTTGTTGATGCGCAGCAATGGTGTGTTTCCAAAAATTTCTGTGATGCTGTTATAAATTGTCATAATTCTCCCTGTAAAAGTAGGTTGGTTAAAAAATTAAATTGGCTGCGGAAAAGAAAAAGTATTAGCAGCTGCAAGAAGTAGACAGGCAGAAATCAACAACACGGTTTCGTGTAAATAACCAGGTGATGATTGAACGCATGAGCCAATTCTATTCAAATGCTTTATTAAAGCGAGTTGCAAGTAATTTGCAGGTTACTGCTCATTCCAGCGTGAAGTCATTGGAAGGCGGCGATCTTTTCCAAATGCGCGCACCGATACCTTGGTACCAGGTGGATATTGACGACGTTTGTATTCAGCCTTATCGACTAAAGAAATGACTCGGCGCACTAATTCAGGATCAAAACCATCGGCCAATAGGGCTTCATAACCGTGATCTTCATCAACGTATGCGCGCAGCACCTGATCTAGTAACGGATAATCCGGCAAAAAATCAGAATCCTTTTGATCTGGGCGCAATTCGGCGCTTGGCTCTTTTGTAATTGAGCGTTCTGGAATAGGTGGCGTTTCCCCGCGTTCTACCGCCAGTGCGTTGCGATATCTAGACAGCGCCCACACATCTGTTTTGTAAATATCTTTTATCGGGGCAAAGCCGCCAACGGCATCGCCATACAAAGTTGAGTACCCAACAGCTAACTCGCTTTTGTTTCCTGTGGCCAAAACAAGGTGGCCTTCTTGATTAGAAATACCCATAAGCGTTGTTCCGCGCACGCGGGCCTGCAAATTTTCTTCTGCCAAACCCTTTAAAACCACATTGGCCATATAGGCATCAACCATGGGTGCAATTGGAGTAATTCTGAAATGAATGCCAGTTGCATCTGCCAATGCTTGAGCATCTTCGACTGAATGGCCGGAAGAGTATTTACTTGGCATTGCAACACCATTTACGCACTTGGCACCAAATGCATCAATTGCAATTGCTGCAACTAACGCTGAATCAATTCCACCTGAAAGTCCAAGGACTACGGATCTAAATCCGTTTTTGCGAACATAATCACGAAGCCCCATAACAAGGCCCTGCCACATCTCTGCCTCATCTGAAAGTCGTGTGGCAATTGGTGAATTCATTGGGGTCGAATGTGACGTTGGTTCTTCAGAAATCACAACATCTGGTCGTGAACTTCCTTCAGCGCAATCGATATCAACAACAATTAATTGATCATCAAACTGAGCTGTTCGTGCAAGGAGGCTGCCATCTTTGCCAACAACAATGCTGTCGCCATCAAAGACCAAATCATCTTGGCCACCTGTCATGTTGACATAGGCAAGGGGCGCACCAATTTCCTTGGCCCGCTTTTGGACCAGCCCTAAGCGCACGTCATCTTTGTTACGTTCAAAAGGTGATCCATTAGGAACAACTAATAAGCCTGGGGTGCGAGCTTTGATTGAATCAAGTGAGTGCCAAATGTCTTCACAAATTGCCACGGCAACATCAACGCCGTGAATTCGAACAACCAGGGTTTCATCCCCTGCTACAAAGTTTCGGAATTCATCAAAAACACCGTAATTAGGCAGATGACGTTTTACATACCTGGCCTTTATTTTTCCATCATGAATTACTGCAACGGCGTTTTTCGGGCCTTGGTCTAAGTGACCAATAACGGCCACCAAGTCACCAGTAATCGTGGCGGCGATTTCTTGGACAGAGCGAATGCTCGCTGCTTGAAATGATGGTCGCAAAGCTAAATCTTCAACGGGATATCCGGTCACGATCATCTCGGGGAAAACAATCAGATTGGCACCTTGTGCTTGTGCGCTTTTAACAGCCGTAGCAATTAGCCCAGCATTGCCCGCAAGGTCACCAACTGTTGGGTTGATTTGGGCTAGCGCCACGCGCAACTTCATTTTTCAAGTGTAACGGGGGTAGCATTTAGCTATTAACCGGCGAGTCTACGAGCCGGTCAATATGAATTGCCCGGGGACTGCTTCAGGCGGCTTCGAGGAGAGGATATGAAATGGAAAGCCTTTATGGCGGTGCGCTGAACCGACGCATAACAATTTTGGATTTAGCTGCCGCCAAAGAGCGGGGCGAAAAGTGGGCGATGCTTACTTCCTACGAATCTATGACCGCCGAAATTTTTGATGAGGCACAAATCCCGGTGCTGCTTGTTGGCGATAGCGCCGGAAACAATTTTCTAGGTGAAGAGAACACAATCCCCGTAACAGTCGATGAGTTAATTCCACTTGCTCGCGCAGTAGTCCGCGGTTCACAACGGGCAATGGTTGTGGCAGACCTGCCCTTTGGATCCTACGAAGCATCCCCCGAATTAGCCCTTGCTACATCGGTCCGCTTTTTTAAAGAGGCTGGGGTCATGGCGGTAAAGCTGGAAGGTGCACATACCGAGGCCGTAAAGAAACTAACCGCTAGCGGAATTCCGGTGATGGGTCACTTGGGATTAACTCCTCAATCAATGCATCAATTAGGTGGCTACAAAGTTCAGGGCCGCACAGATGGCGATGTCATTGTCGAAGCTGCAAAAGCACTACAAGCAGCGGGGGCTTTTGCGATTGTTCTAGAACTTGTTCCCGCCGAATTAGCTGCCCGAATCACCGCTGAATTAACCATCCCAACTATCGGCATTGGTGCCGGAGTTAATTGCGATGCTCAGGTACTTGTATGGACTGACTTAATGGGTATCACCAAAAAGGCCCCGAAATTAGCGAAGGCATATCGCAATTTGCGGGCTGAAATGTTGGCTGCGACCACTGAATTTGCCGACGATGTTCGCACTGGCCAGTTTCCTACGCAAGCCCAATCCTTCAACTAGCCCACACTTCAATTAAGGTAGGCCGGTGCCCAAATACGCCATCGATATCGCACCATTAAAAAAGTCCAAGGATTTTTCC
>Ga0209829_10000612_pt1 | contig 31660 bp, 30 predicted proteins | sample C_140205_EF_Meta_FD_187311 | JGI IMG/M metagenome (GOLD analysis project Ga0209829, IMG submission 187311) | Freshwater microbial communities from Lake Croche, Canada to study carbon cycling - C_140205_EF_MetaG (SPAdes) (version 2) | ecosystem: Environmental > Aquatic > Freshwater > Lake... | reverse complement strand
ATTTGACTGACATCCTTGAATCGGGTCCAGACTTTGTAACTTAATAGTAAAAGGGGTAATCGTGCAGTAAATTGTTCAAATCAAATAAAAACACCAAATATTTAATACATTGGTATTAAATATAAATCTTTTCCTGTCTTGTAGCGCGATTTTTAGCTTTGTACAGTTCGTCTAAAGTGATCTTTCTCGCTTCAATCTTACTTTGACTGATGTGGGCCTTGATCAAGCGTTGTGCTTCAGATTTCCTTTTGCTATGAATGGCATTCAATATGGCCGAGTGTTCTAGGTAAGTGGCTTCAATTCTTTGGGATTTAATAAAATCAAGTCGCCTAATCAACCGAATTCGATCAGTTAGTTGTTGATAGATCTTTAATATTTCTTTATTTCCTGCACTGGCGACAATTGAAAAGTGAAATATTTCATCTTGATGGCCCACTGACTTGGCATCGGTTAAATATGCGTTGGGTTCTTTTAACCAAAATTGATTCAAGGGTTCGATCAAGTCAGTTTTCCCATGATCGATCAAATCACTTATGGCATTTATTTCTAGCAATATTCTCAAATCGTACAACTCATCGATGGCTTCAAAATCAATGGGAGCTACAAACCATCCCATTTTAGGTAGAACTTGTAGAAACCCTTGCTGCTCTAGCAGCTGCAAGGCTTGCCTCAAAGGAGTTCGGCTGATTTGGAGTCTTTGAGTCAGATCAGCTTCAGAAAAACGCTCTCCTGGGATCAAATCAAAGTTGAAAATCAAATCTTTGATGGATTCAACGGCTTGCTGCGCCAAAGATGCATTTGATTTAACAGTCAGACCGTGCTCAAAGATCGGCAAAGATGGATGAGATGGATCTACATCAGACAATTCAAGACTCCCATTCAATCATGCTGACATGAGCGGAGATGATGTTCCAGCCAGCGTTGAATTTGACCCACGATTGTGTTTGAAATCCCCTTAATTCACTGTCGGATCGAACAAATTCAACTTGAACAGTTGCAAAGGATTCACCGATCGTGGTTATCCTAAGATCTGAAAGCTCGCGGGTAAAATCAGGTGTTGGCACAGATTGACGATAGGCATCTAGCTCATTGATCCCCCATTGTTTGTCAGCGATCCCGTAACGTGTCACACGAGGATCATCCCAAAAATACGCCCTCAAGGCGATTACATCGTTGGACATCAAGGCTTTTTCATATGCATAGAAAACGTCAGTGATTTCATCAACAACATGCTTTAGATTAACTTGGATATCGCTCATGAAATAGACGCCATGTATTTTCTCCATCCTCCAAAGTGGCTGATATCTTTTGAACGATCAATCCCAGCTGCTTCACAAACAAACCCCTTCACCCACTGTCCGTTCTCCAACTCTATAGAACCTAAACCCAGTGGTTGTTGTATGAGACCGAGGAAAGATCCTACTTCACTAGCAGGCATTCGGTATATTTCGATCTCAATGGATGAACCACCTTCATTGACACGGATGAGACCCGGCTTGGGCGGAACACTAGAATCCAAAGCAACCAATTGATAAGCTTTTGAAGTTTTGGTTGCCATGACAAATTTGCAGTGTCTTTGTTGCAATTGCCAGTGCAATGGAAAACCTTTTAAGTGAGCGCCTACCACAGCGATTTGGATATCATCTGCCTTTAAGGGCATCGATGAAAGGGGCCTTTCTTCTTCGCAATAATCTACCAGGTTCGCACCCAGTGGCAAGTCACAATGGGCTTGCCAATCATGCCCCAAACTGATCAGCGCATGTTCAAAACCTCCAGGTGCAATAAAGGTCACACCAAAGGGCAATCCCATCGAGGTCAATGCCGCTGGTACAGAGATGGCACACCACCCCAATAAATTAACAAAATTTGTAAACTCTCCCAGCTCTGAATTCTTTTTGATAGGCTCAAGCGCCACTTCTTTCAGAGTGGGTAAGGTTGGAGCAGTAGGAACCATCAAGACATCAACATCTTTCCAAATGGCATTTGCCAAAACCTTTAATTCGGCCAAACGATACATCGCATTGAAGGTATCTTTTGAATCAAAAGCATTGGCTTTTTCAATGACTTTTTTTACTGTTGGGTCAATATGTTGGGGATAGGTAGACAGGAGACCTTGAATGACAGAGTATCTTTCCGATACCCATGGGCCTTCGTAGAGAAGTTTCGCAACGTCGTTCAAAGACCCCATTTCAATTTCAAACACATCAAAGTTCAATGCATTTAATTTTTCAATGGATTGATCAAAGGACGTTTGATAGCCAACTCGCTCATCACAATGCGAGTTCTTCGGAATGCCTACTTTTAATTTTCTCTCCCCATCTCCAAACCAAGCTTGCATATATTGGAAAGAGTTAAAGACGGGCTCATCGTCTGCCCCTTGTAACAAACTCAAAACGGCGGACGCATCTGCAACGGTCAAAGCAAATATAGAGAACACATCGATCGTTTTACAAGCTGGAAGAACGCCTTTCATGGGAACTGAGCCTGGGGTTGGCTTTAAGCCAACGATGTTGTTAAAACCAGCTGGAACACGACCTGATCCAGCCGTGTCAGTTCCGATGGCAAAAGGAACAAGACCGCGCGCCACCACCGAAGCCGATCCTGAGCTGGACCCACCACTGATGTACGCCTCATTGAAAGTATTGGGCACGTGTCCGTAGGGTGACCTGACACCAACCAAGCCTGTAGCAAATTGGTCCAGATTGGTTTTACCTATCAGTATTGCGCCTGCTTTTTGTAGTCGAGAGACAAGGGTGGCGTTTTGTTCGGGTGTGAATGAAAACTTTGGACATGCTGCTGTCGTATTGAAACCAAGTGCATCGATGTTGTCTTTGATCGCAAATGGAACACCATAAAGTGGACATTTCAAGCGGTCAAGGGATTCAAGTTTTTTGAGTTGAACATTTAAAAAATCGACAGAGCATAGGCTGATCCATGCAGGATCGCTCTTGTCAATGCTTGCGTGTAATTTTTGTATCAGATCTGTAGGATTGACATTGGGATGCTCATAAGCCCCCCTCCAATCGCTCAAAGTCAACAATTTTTCATTCATTTTTTGCAATCACTTTTAAGAATTCTTCAGAAGTGCACGTCCAGCCTACGATTGCCCCTTGTGCAGTGATCATGTCCAATGTAGCAAGCTTAAAGTGTGGAAAATAACTTGCCGTTGCATCCTCTAGCAAAAGACACTCATACCCTCGGTCATTTGCTTCACGCATGGAAGTTTGTACACAAACCTCTGTCGTGACACCCATGAATATCAATTGATCGATGCCAAGGCTTTGTAAAAGTCTATGCAGGTCGGTCCCATAAAATGCACCTTTTCCAGGTTTATCGATCACCACTTCGTTGTGCAGGGGCTTAAGTTCATCGACAATTGCATTACCGGGTTCACCCCTTATCAAAATTCTCCCCATGGGCCCACTGTCTCCAATTCTCAACGTGGGGTTTCCACGATCTCTTTTAGAAACTGGGCAGTCAGACAGATCGGCCAAGTGTGATTCACGCGTATGGATGACCAAGCCCTCCTTTTGCCGCCAAGATGTCAGCACACGCTTGACCACGGGGATGATGTCTTGCAGGGGTTGGACCCGGTTGCCTAGACTCTCGCCAAAACCACCTGGCTCTACAAAGTCTCTTTGCATGTCAATGATGATCAAGGCAGCGGAATGAATGGACAAGGGAAACCCAAAGGGTTTTGCGTTCTCAATGAGGGTCAGATTGTTCAAGGTATGCTCTCTAACTCTTGACGTTCACCGGCCATGTAGGAGCCCAAGGTTTGACGATTGGCCATGCTGGACGCCACCATATGAACAATCCGTCCAGAACTGATGACTGCAATGCGATCTGACAACTCCAATATTTCATCCAAGTCTTCGCTGATGAGCAGTATCGAGGTACCGGTGTTTCTGGCTGCGATCAAACGATTTCTAATTTCTTGAGTTGCCGCAAAATCGAGTCCAAATGTTGCGTTGCTAACCAGTAAAACGTTGGCCTGTTTTGACAACTCTCTTGCCAACACCACACGCTGAATATTTCCACCCGACAGTTCAGCTATTGAAGCCTCAGGCCCAGAAGTTTTGATCGAATACTCAGCAATAGCGGTTTTTGCCTTTTGTCTAAGTTTGGACCAACTGATGAAACCAAATTTTGAAAACTCGGCTTCATCAAAATCCCTTAGCGATAAATTTTCCTCAACGGTCATGCCACTGACGCATGCGTTGATCAATGGCTCCTCGGGCAAGCCTCTGACCAACAAAGACTGATTTTGCGCCCTGTTGGCTTGAAAAGAATGACCGGAGATTGAAATTTCGCCGGACAAGATGGTTCTTTGACCCGTCAAAGCCTCCAACAGTTCCTTTTGACCGTTTCCAGACACACCAGCCAACCCTAAAATTTCACCTTTTGAAACATCAAAGCTGATGTCGTTCAGAGCCAATTGCCCTCTGTCGCCAAACGCCGTCAAATGTGTGACCGACAGGACGCTTGCGGCTGAAGAATTCCTTGTTTCTTTGGAGGTTGAGAATTTTGCAGGTGATTGACTTTCAGAAGAACCGATCATTGCGCTTGCAAGTTCATCAGAATGGGTCTCGGAGACTTCTTTGCTCAAAACCAGTGCACCTCTTCTTAAAACAGAAACATCGTCACAATAAGCCATCACCTCTCGAAATTTGTGGGTGATCATGATGATCGAGCACTCTTTGCGGTGAGCTCGCTCTCTTAATGCATAGAGGACTTCGTCGGCTTCGTCAGGGGTTAAAACTGAGGTCGGCTCATCCAAGATCAACAGTCGAGGATGCAATAAGATCTGCTTGAGAATTTCAAGCTTTTGCTTCTCACCTGCTGATAAGTCCATAGGCGTCGCGTCCAAATCGAGTTTGAAGGGTGCGCTTTCCATAAATTTACTCAATTTATCTCGCACCTTACCCCAAGGGATCACATTGGGTATTTCACCTTGAGATAAAAGCAGGTTTTCAGCGACGGTCATTCCAGGAACGACCGTGAAATGCTGATAAACCATCCCAATGCCTAAATTACGAGCATCTGTTGGGGATTCAATGTTCATTTCACGATCATCGATCAAAACAGCCCCTTCGTCGCTTTTGTAATAGCCGACCAAACATTTGACAAAGGTACTTTTACCCGCTCCATTTTCTCCAAGCAAAGCATGGACAGTTCCTGGTCTCACTTTGATCGACACACCATCAAGAGCTGTAAAACCACCAAATCTTTTGGTCAGTTTGTAGCTTTCTAGAGAGATCGCAGAATTCATGTTCAAAACTTTTCAATACAGTGAATCAACTGCTCAGAGCTCGCAACCGCTCCAAAAACTCCACCTTGCATTTTGATCATGCCAATGGCAGCCAAATAATTGTTGTAATCTGTAGCTCCCGTGCAATCGGTCAACATCAAACATTCAAATCCACGATCGTTGGCATCTCTCATCGTGGTGTGCACACAAACATCGGTGGTGATGCCTGTCAAAATCAAGTTACGAATGTGTTTTGTATGCAAAATCAACTCAAGATCGGTGGCATAGAAGGATCCTTTTCCTGGCTTGTCGATGATGATTTCATGGGGCAAAGGAGCCAATTCTGAAATGATCTCCCATCCAGGCTCGCCCCTCACCAAAATACGACCGCATGGTCCCATGTCTCCAATTCCAGCACCGATTTGTTCAGAGCGCCATTTTTTATTGGCCGGCAAGTCACTTAAATCGATTCGATGTCCTTCTCGAGTATGGATGATGTGCAGCCCTTTTTCACGAGCGAGAGAAAGTACTTTTTTGATGGGTTCAATTGGAGCACGCGTGAGACTGAGGTCGTAACCCATTTTGTCAACATACCCACCAACTCCACAAAAATCTGTTTGCATGTCAATGATGACCAATGCAGTGTTAAGGGGTGTCAACTGACCGTCGAACGGCCAAGCGTAAGGTTCCGAATGAACTTGGTGCATCATGATTTGTCCTTCATGGCCTCTAATAAATTTTGTTCATTGCCGATAAATGATCGACTCGGCACATCAAAGCCACACGAAGATCCGTCCTTGTGCACAATACTTTCATCCCAAGGCAAGAGGTAACGGCCATTGACCATGTCTTGCATGAAGGTATAAGGACAATCTTGTGCGCCCCCCTTCACGGCGACATACCCTCGGTGATAGAGTTGGTAGATGTTGTTCTCTACACTCCAATTCGCACGTGCCTCGCGAATCAGATCCCCACGAATTTCGGAGCAAATGATTTCATCAACACGCCCTCCCCCCAAGCTCACGATCTGTCCCTCGTGATCACAAAACATCGCCTCACCCATAGAGTCAAACGTCCCATCACTTCCACACAGGCACACACTTGCCGTGGCCATCAAATTTTGAAAAGCGTTGGCTTGGTTGGTGATTTTCCAGGCGTGCCTAATGGGCGCTGTATAACCTGCCGTCCTGATCATGAGTTCTGCACCTTTGTAGGCACACTCTCGCGCCATTTCAGGAAACATACCGTCATGGCAAATGATCAAACCAATTTTTAAACCTTTGGGACCTGTGATCACTGGTATGGCCATATTTCCAGGCTCCCAAGCCTCGACAGGAATCCATGGATGGTACTTGCGGTAATACAGCTGAAGTTGTCCTTTGTCATCAATGATCAGACCTGTGTTGTAGGGATTGCCTTTAGGATTTTTCTCCATGATAGAAAAACACCCCCAGATGTGCTGATCGATACAGGCCTCCTTAAAGGCACTGACTTCAGGCCCATCCAAGCTCACCATCAGTTGATCCTCTGTGCTCATGGACAAACCATGCAAAGCGTACTCAGGAAACACGACCAGATCCATTTGAGGATAGCTTTTCCGGGCTTTTTCAACCATAGAAACAATTTTTTTGGTCTGAGCCGCAAGATGCTCAGTTGTTTCAACAACAGGCAATTGAAGTTGAACCAGTCCAACAACAACACCAGCGGGAGATTTGTTCAATCCACTCAAACCATTCATAAAGCACCTCGTTTTTAAAGTTATCGACTCACTGTGTTTTCCCAAGCTCTGAAGGTGCGCCTCTCAATGCTCTTTCGGGTTCACACGTCATCACCAAAATCACCAGCGTTAAGAAATACGGCACAGCATTGAACAAGTAGTAATAGCCATTGATACCAGCTGACTGCAAAGCTGGACCGAGAGATCCAGCACCACCAAAGACCATGGCGGCCAACAAACAATACCAGGGCTTCCACTTTGCAAATATGACGAGAGCCACGGCGATCAATCCTTGACCACTGGATAAGCCCTCATTCCAACCACCCGGGTAATAGAGAGAAAGTGATGCGCCACCAATGCCCGCAATCGCCCCCCCCAACATGGTGGATAAAAACCTGACCTGGTTGACTGAAACACCTTGAGCTCTTGCAGCATCACTGGAGTCACCCACCATGCGAACGATCATGCCCCATTTCGTATGTTTAAAACCCCAAGACATCAAAAGCGTGAGCCCAATACCAATGGGGAACAGAACATTGATCTCAAGAGCCGATCTGACTTGTTCGGATGAACTCCAAGCCCCTAGGCTCAAGGTTGTTAAAGAAATAGCGTTCAGTTGTATAAGTGGTTTACCCATATAAAACGCCGCTCCAATGCCAAGCATCATGCAAGCAATGCCCATGGCAATATCGTTGACCCTTCGAACGGAGCAAATCGCACCGTGAATGGCCGCAAACAAACCTCCAACTAGAGCACCACCTAGAACACCCAGCCAAGGAGAATGAAAGAAGTTTGCAATTAAAAACGCAGCCATCGCTGACAAGACCAAAACGCCTTCCAGTCCTAAATTGATTCGACCGGATTTTTCTGTGATGCACTCTCCAAGACTCACAAATAAAAATGGTGTTCCGACACGTACTGCACCGCCCAATACCGCCAAGAGCAAAAACTGCATGGTTTGCGCATCCACTATCGAGCTCCTAGCACATTGAGGTCAAGCTTAGAGCGCCAAATTCGAGACCACTGAATTCGGCCTCTGGCCGATTCAGCCGCCAAAATGAAAATAAAGGCAAAACCCATCAGCACTTGAATTGAAGCATCGGGCAACCCCAGTCTTCTTTGGAGCAAACTTCCAGCAGATCCAAAGCCACCTAAAACAATGGCAACCGGCACAATCAGCAAGGGCTTGTGCCTCGCAGCAAAACTGACCAAAATGCCGGTGTAACCCAAGCCCGCAATGACCGATGCGTTTGAGGCGGTATGAATCGCCGCAATTTCAAATCCGCCAGCCAAACCAGCCGCAGCACCTCCAAGAGCGCAGGCCGTTACGATCAAAGCATTGGTTGGCAAACCCACAAAACTTGCAGCCCTTGGGTTGCCACCTACAACTTTTGTAGCGAATCCATGAGAGGTGAATTTCAGCCAAAGCGATGCAAGGAGACAAAACACAAGCCCCCATACCAGGCCCCAATGAACATCATAGCCAGCTATGCCACCGATGAGTAACTCTGGGCTCAAGGCAAAGGTCGATGGCTTGTTCAAACTGCCTGGATCTCGCATGGGTCCTTCCACCAAATGCTTGAACACATTGACAGCCAAGTAAGCCAGCAACAAACTGCTGATGGTCTCATTGACTCCTCTGTACTGTCTCATGACCCCCACCAAAGACATCCAGCATGCTCCGCCAATGCAAGAGGCCATCATCAAAATACAAGTGCCTTGGGTGTTCAAAGGAACACTCCAAAAATAGGGGACGGCTGAACACGCCAAGGCACCTACCAACAAGGAACCTTCGCCCCCAATCACGGTCAGGCCTGCATTGGCTGGAATCGCCACACAAAGTGCCGTGAGCATCAAGGGTGCAGCGCGCTGCAAGGTGTTTTGAATCGAAAATGCGTCTCCAAATGCACCCAAAAACAGCAGCTTCCAAGCTTCAAATGGACTTTGACCTGAAACGAAAACAAACAAACCAAAAACAAGAAGTGAACCAATAAGAGCAACAAAGGGCAAAACAAATCCCTCTAAAAAACTGATGTTTTTATTGCTCATATTGGTTCCTCACACGTCAACGCTTAGAGCTTACCAATCACACCTTCGACAAGGTAATTCATGGATTCCAATTCAATGGCGGTTTGTTTGAATGCAGCCCCCTTAGGAATGACGACCTTGCCCGTGTTGTCTTTGAGTTCGCCCGTAAAAATAGAGAAGTCGCCTTTTAACATTTTCGCTTTGACGGCATCAGCATTTTTTCGCGCCGCCTCTGGCACCATGGAACCGTAGGGAGAGGTTTTGATGAACCCATCTTTTAAACCACCGCGAATGAAATTAGGATGCGGCTTACCCGTTTTAGCCGCATCGACCATCGTGTTGACGGCAGTGATCCAGTTCCACTCCGCACCTGTGAGATAGGCTTGAGGGGCCAACTTGGCTTGATTGGCGTGATAGCCGCAAACAAACTTGCCCTTCTTGGCAGCCGTCTCAACAATCACCTTGGGTGAGTCGACGTGCATGGTGAACACATCCACGCCTTGATCCGCCAAGCTGTTGGTCGCCTCTGCCTCTTTCACTGGCAAAGACCAGTCACCCGTAAAGATCACTGTGGTTGTGATGGCGGGATTGACCGACCTGGCGCCCAATGTGAACGCATTGATGTTGGCCAGCACTTGTGGAATTGGCTTGGCCGCTATAAATCCAAGCTTCTTGCTCTTGGTCATGTGCCCAGCAATGACACCATTCAAATATTGACCCTCATCGATATAACCAAAATAGCTGCCTGTGTTCAAAGGATGCTTGTCTTTGTTCCACAAACCCCCACAGTGAGCAAAACGCACATTGGGGTTCTTCGCCGCGATGGCCAAAATATGGGGGTCAAAATAACCATAAGACGTGGGAAAGAGCAAGGTGGCCCCGTCTTGTGAAATCATGCCTTGCATGGTCTTTTGGACAGCCTGCGTCTCAGGAACGCTCTCCTCTTCAATCACTTTGATACCAGGCATTTTTTTCAGCGCAGTTGCAGATTCTGCATGCGCTTGGTTGTACCCATAATCATCTTTGGGCCCCACATAGATGAATCCAACCGTGAGCGAAGTTTGTGCACCAGACAGACCAGGCAATCCAGCTGCCAACAGCCCCGCACCCAGCGATCCAGATCCCAACAACCATTCACGACGATTCCAAAGACTTTTTTGCATAAATTACCTCTTTAAAAATGTTTAAAAAAACATTGAATCCAATGCATGACGCAATCTTGTATTCAAGCTTGAATACCAGCGCAAGCTTCATGCCGAGATCGATCAATACAATAAAGAGTACTTAATTATTAATACAAAGAAGAAAGAAGTGTTCAATGAATGAATATTCGAATGAACGCACTGTTAAAGTGCGTCCTTATTGGTGCAGAAAATTGAGGTGAAGGGAAATGCACCATAAAAAATAACTGGAGCGACTCCCAAGGATGACCTTTGGGATCTACCACAAAAGAACATCCAAAGTTCAAAGACGCTCTATCCCCATCAAAGCTGGACTATGCTGGCTTGATCTGCCCTTTGATCACCACCTCTTTCCAGCGGGCCTGCTCTTTTTGGATGAACCTTGCATACTCTGCGGGTGGTCCACCGCCCGTGACGGCGCTTTCAGACTCAAACCTTGCGGCCAACTCTGGCGCACTCAAAGCCTTTGCACACTCGACTTGGAGTTTATGGATGATTTCCACGGGTGTGCCCGCTTTGACATTCAACCCATACCATTGAACAGTCTCAAAATCTTTGTACCCACACTCGGCCACGGTGGGGACCTCAGGAAGCGCTGAGATTCTTTGCTGTGTTCCTACAGCCAAACATTTCAAGGATCCACTTCGGATGTGCTGCAGCAATGCAGGCGTACCAGCAGAGAAAATCTGAATACGACCCGCCAAAACATCGTTCAATGCAGGTCCTGTCCCGCGATAAGGAATGTGCGTGATAAAAAGTCCCGTTGCAAGCTTTAAAGCCTCAATGGCCAAATGCCCTGCACTCGCATTGCCAGCTGAGGCGTAATTCAATTGGCCTGGACGAGCTTTGACGTAAGCCACAAACGAATTGAAGTCTTTGACAGGCACATCCTTGTGGACAACAAATAAACTGGGCACTTTTGCCAACAAGGTGACCGGGGCGAAGTCTTTGTTCACGTCGTACCCACTGTCTGGATAAATCAAAGGATTCACAGCCAAAGATCCAATGTGGCCAAGAATCAAGGTGTAGCCGTCAGCGGGTGTTCGAACAATTTCTTGCATAGAGGGTACACCGCCGCCACCGCCTTTGTTGTCAATCAAAAAGGGGACCCCCAATTGCTTGCTCAATTCATTGGCCACAGACCTGGCAACAATATTGGAGGTTCCACCAGTCGCAAATGGAACAATCCAGCGAACGGGTTTGCTAGGCCATTCACTTTGAGCACTTGAACTCATAGCATTCAAGCCAAGGGCAGAACCCCCTAAAAGTTGAAGGGATTGGCGGCGGGTGATCGTTGAAAGTGGAATGGACATGTGGATAATTGAAAAAAACGGTTTTTAAATTCTAATCACAATTGACTTAAAACCCTCAAATAAGATGCTTTTGGTTAGCCACCATCCATCTCAAACAACATCTAAGAGACAATGTCTCCAACTTCAAAGGGAAAGCTACGATGAAAGATCTCACCCCCCCCATTCAAATTGACCAACGCATCTTTGACCTCTACGATGAGTATTGCCATGGCTCCATGGCCAGGCGAGAGTTTTTTGCCAAAGCCAGCACGCTGACGGCTGGTGGTTTGTTGATGGCTCAGTCCCTGATACCTGAATATGTCCAAGCTCAAACCATCTCCTTCACCGACCCCCGCATCAAGGCCCAATACGTGAACTATCCCTCCGAAGGAGGGACATCGGGCCAGATGCGTGGGTACTTGGTGCAGCCCACCAAACCTGGACCGGCTCCGGCGGTCTTGGTGGTTCATGAAAATCGAGGCCTCAATCCCCACATTGAGGATGTGGCTCGAAGGCTGGCTTCAGAAGGTTTCCTTGCTCTTGCTCCTGATGGACTGGCCCCCGTTGGAGGTTACCCGGGCAACGACGACGATGGCAAGGACATGCAAGCGAAGCTCAATCCTGTCAAACTCTGGACCGATATGAAAAACAGTGCTCTTTATTTAAAGTCGCACGCCATGTCGAATGGCAAATTGGGCATCACTGGTTTTTGCTGGGGCGGAGGCGTGACCAATTCGCTGACCTGTGCGCTTGGCTCGGGTGTTCAAGCGGCTGCTCCATTTTACGGAGACACGCCTGCAGCTGAACAAGTGGCCAACATCAAGGCACCCCTTTTATTGCACTTTGCTGAAAACGATCCTCGTATCAATGCCATGTGGCCGCCCTATGAAGCAGCCTTAAAGGCCAACAAGGTGTCCTACCAGTCCTATACCTATGCTGGAACCCAGCACGGTTTTAACAACAACTCTACGCCTCGTTATGTTGAAGCTGCGGCCAAACTTGCCTGGGAAAGAACCCTTGCGCTCTTTAAAACGAACTTAGTCTAGAGTTATTTTTGCGTTGCTCAGAAGTGTTTTGTAGAGCGCGGTTTCGCTCTTGACCAATTGATCCAGATCACTGGCACTGCCAGGTATGGGTTGGTTTCCCGAATCGATATAGAGTTTTTTGACTTTGGGCAAGGAGAGCGTTTTTTGGACGGAAGCATTCAATTTGCTGATGACTTCTGGGGCAGTCTTTCGAGGAGCAAAAACTGCAAACCAGTTGCTCGCATTGAAGGACTTCAGCCCCAACTCGGCCAAGCTTGGCACCTCTGATAAAACGGCCTCGCGCTCTGGCCCCGTCACAGCCAAAGCTCTGAGTGAGCCCCCATTGATCATGGCGTAAACGGTCGGTGTCGAGTCAAATAGGACATCGATGGTGCCACCCATCAGATCTGTAAGCGCAGGTGCTGTGCCCTTGTAGGGAATATGGCGCATGCGAGTACCCGTCGCAAACAAGAACGCCGTTGCTACGATATGCGTATTGGAGCCGTTGCCCGCAGAACCGATGGTCAATTGTTCCGGGTTCTGCTTGGCAAAAGCAATCAAATCCGCAACCGTTCGCAAGGGCAAATCTTTTCTGACCAGCAAGGCATAACTGAATCTTGCGATCGCAGCAACAGGTACAAAGTCACTCGTCTCATAGGGCAGATTTTTTGATAAAAGTGGATTGATGACAAAGTTTGCCGCACTGCCCAAAAGCAAGGTATATCCGTCTGGCTCGGCAGTAGAAACAAATCGTGCCGCCACACCTCCCCCGGCGCCTACTTTGTTGTCCACAATCACTTGCTGACCTATCGTTGCGCTTAAGTCTTGTGCCAAAGTTCTCGCCACAAAATCACTGCCCCCACCTGGGGCAAAGCCCACCACAACCTTGATCGCTTTATTAGGGAAATTTTGTGCATGAACACAAAAACTCAGAATTAGCGATGCAAGTAACCATGAAAAAATTCTAATCATTAGATGCGTTTTAAAAAATTAAAAAGACCTTGGTCTGAGAAAATTTCGATCTTTCACCAGCCCAAGCCAGCACTCAACACTCAATACTCATCTGAGCCCATTTTTGAAACATAACCCGGCCGTGTGAGCGCATCAATTAAAAAACACCCCCCATTTTTAACCACTTTTGAACCGGTTTTTAAGGCCGCTTGCAATGCTTTGATTGAACTTACACCACCGATGCTTTGCCAGCCTTGGGCTTTGGCCAATTCTGCGATGTCCACAGCAGGATCGTCCAAGCGTTGGCCAATCCATTTGTTTTCAGGAGCACGGTTGCGATGTTTGGCAACGGCCTCTTGATGTGCTTCATCGTTAAAAAAAGATCGATTATCAGCCACGATCACCAACAAGGGTATTTTGTGCCGTGCAGCACTCCAAAGTGCCATTGCACCCATCAACACATCCCCATCGCCCAAAATTGCAACCGGTAAACGCTCCGAGCCCCTGAGTGCCAAAGCCGCTCCCACAACCATGCCAGGGCCTGAACCAATCCCAGCACCGCCATCAAAACCCAGATAGTCCAAGGGGTGTTTGAAGTGGCAATGCGCACCCGGCCAGCCCAAAGGCAATCGAAGAAGTGACACGGGCGTTGCATCAAAAAACTCGTTGACGCAGAGGGCCATGGTGGTCAAGTCAATTTCACTAGAGGACGTGCTGTGCGTGTCTTTAAAACGCTTTGACATGGGTGCAGATGAACTGATTTGCTCACGGTACTCAGACAAGGTGATGCTTGCGGTTCTAAGCATTTTTTGCCGCAGCTTCGTCGGTTTTTTAAACCCTTTTGGCAGTCGTTTTAACAGATCGGACACCACGAGTTCTGGGGTGCTTGCAATGGTCAAATCCGAAATTGGCAACTGCTGATGATCCATGCTCCAACCGTTGATGCGAAAACCATCTAGGGTCACATTGATGATTTTTGCACTGACAGCATCAGAGCGATAGCCTTGTCTTAAAGCTCCAGCCAAATCGATCCAATCCAAACTCAACACCACATCAGCAGATTTGATGAGTGCCTTGTCCTCTGCCGACAACCTAAATCCAGCTGCACCCGTGTGCAAGGGATGATCCGAAGGAAATGACGACGCCGTCTTCAAATCCGTGATGACCCTTGCACCGAGTTTTTCAAACAATTTAATTCTCTCGCCCCAGGCCTTTTCATCCCGACTGACTCGGCCCAAAAGAACAACAAGGTTTTTAGCTTTGGTTGACCAGTCGAGCAAGGTGGTCAAATCGTCCTCTCTCGGCGCAGGGGAATCAGGCATGGCAAAGCGCTCAAGAGAAGGAATGCTCACCCCATCCCCAATGGCATCCTCCTGTAGTGTGACATCTAAGCAAATGTAGACAGGGCCACATGGCGCAGACCTGGCGATGTTGTTGGCGCGAATCAAGGACTCAATGGTCGAACCCACCGAGGCAGGTTGATCGTCCCACTTGACATAGGGTCTTACCAAGGCTCCTTGGTCTTTGGACGTATGAAGCCATTCAATCCAGGGTCTTCTGAGCATCGAGTCGACGGGGCCAGTTGCACCAATCACGATCACAGGTGCACGGTCACACCATGCGTTGTAAATGGCCATCGTTGCATGCATCAAACCTACATTGCTGTGAACTGCAGCAGCCATAGGTCGACCCGTCACTTTTGCATACCCATGTGCCAAAGCAACAGCATGCTCTTCGTGCAAGCACGTCAACATCTGAGGCCGCTCATTGCCCAGGTAATTCACCAAACTGTCATGCAGACCTCTGTAGCTGGCACCCGGATTGACCGCAATGAAGTCGATGCCTATGCGCCTGAGCATTTCTGCAATCACATCACTGCCCCAAAGCATATCAGTACTTACTGAGCGAATTGGAACATCGCGTCCGTTTACACTTCGCTGAACCGAAGGTACTTTTGATTCCAAAGTTTGCAGAGGTTTTTTGGTGTTTTTCATAAATTCAAATCAATCAACTTTAATTCCTGCGGTTTTAACGACGGGTCCATATTTCAAAAAATCGTTTTTGATCATTTCAGAAAATTCCTCTGCTGAAGTGACAAACGGATCCAATCCGCCTACTGCTTTGATTCGCTCAAGAATATCAGCGTCACTCAAAGATTTTTGAATGGCCGAGCGCAATTTGAACAAAACATCGGAGGCAATCCCTCTTGGCGCAAACACGCCAATCCAAGTGCTAATTTCCAAGCCTGGATAAAACTCACCCAGCGTTGGCACATCTGGGTAAGAGGGGGATCGTCTTTTTCCTGCCAAAGCTATCGCTTTCAATTTACCCGATTTGATGTGACCGGAAACAGAGTTACCTCCAAACATGATGGGAACCTCGCCACTTAAAATCGCCATGGTTGCTGGCCCGCCCCCTTTGTAAGGCACATGCATCAATGAAATCCCAGTGCGGGTTTTAAGCATCTCCATGGCCAAATGATGAGAACTTCCGTTGCCGATGGAAGCATAGGCCAAGGGGGGATTTGACGACCGGGCAATTTCTAAAAACTCATTGAAGTTCTTGATGGGCAAAGAGGTGTTTGCGGCCAGTAAAAGCTGCGTGCTGACAAGGCTAGAGACCGGTTGCAAGTCTTTAACAGGGTCCACACCCATTTTGCTGTAGAGGTGGGGGTTGATGACAATTTGGCTGTCCGGTGCGATCAAAAGCGTGTAGCCGTCAGCAACAGACTTGGCTGTTAATTCACTGGATAAATTTCCATTGGAGCCAGGTTTATTGTCAATGACCACAGCTTGCCCAAGAAGGTCTGAAAGTTTCGTCGAAAAAATACGACCTAACGTGTCTGTCGCACCACCCGGGGGATTGGGGACCAAAATGCGAACGGGTTTACTAGGATATTGTGCGCTACATGTTCCACAGAGGAGAAATGCATTGCAAAAAATACAACCGATGGTCAACAGACACCGAGTTAAAAAGCTGGGTCTCTTTTTCAGAGATGTGGATAAAAATTTCGCCATGGGAAGAGTTGTTTTTTTAAACGCCATGCCCCAAAATGTATCTCACATTGGGAATGAAAACACTCAGTAAAACCATTACTCATTTCAAAGATCAAGCTTGTACAAGTCGAAACATTAACTGTCCACATAGCCCACAGACGTGGGACTTTTCAGACCATGCACTTCGAATGTTTTTCGATCTATCTTTAGATCAATTGGATTGAATTCAGGCTTTTTAAAATCCAAACATAGAGAATCTTGAACTGAAAGAAAGCCGCCAGCTAGCGTTTACCCTAGCTTTTAACGAAGTCCATCACGCTTAAAAATAACATAACCATTTGGTTATATAAACATTCAAATTTTTCATTAGACAAACCTCTTACGCGGTGTCATGATGAACTGTGCACGAAAAATGAAATCAACAAAAACAGATTGTTAGCATGGAGAAAACATGAAGACTCTTGATAAATCCACGCCAAAGAAACATACATTAGATTTCTTTTCGAATGTTTCAAAAGGTTATATTGGTTTCCTAATTTTTCTTTTTTTTGCCCCCTTCATTCAAGCTCAAACCTACCCAAATAAGCCCATCAAGATGTTTCTCCCCTATGGGGCAGGGGGAATCGGAGACCTTACTGCACGTGTGATCACTCAAAAGATGAGTGAGAACATGGGCCAGCAAATCATCATTGACAACAAACCCAGTGCAGGTGGCGCCCAAGCCTTTTTAGCTGGCTTGCAGTCACCTGCTGACGGCTACACACTCGTCATGGGTGGCAATGGTTCAGCGATTAGTCAATCGCTTTTCAAGAACTTACCTTACAACATCTTGACCGACTTCAACCAAGTCTCGACCATGGCCAAGTTTAGTTTGGTCTTGTTGGTAAACCCAGATTCGAAGTACAAAACTGTCGCTGATGTGATTGCTGAAGGAAAAGCCAGGCCCAAAAGTCTCAATTTTGGCTCAGTCAGTGTTGGTTCAACACAATTCTTAGCCGCAGAATTATTTAAACAAATGGCAGGTATAGAAGCTCAAACCATTCCTTACAAAGTCTCAGCTGGACTGTTCTCTGCAATCAGATCGGGTGAAATTGATGTCGGATTTGAATTTGTTCCACCTGTCTTAACCTCCATCAAAGCTGGAACCGTTAAGGCATTGGCTATTGCAGCAGAAAAACGCAATCCAGGTCTGCCAGATGTACCAACAGTTGATGAAAGTGGCTTAATTGGCTACGAGGTCACCTCTTGGAATGCCGTTTCAGCCAAGACAGGAACCCCTCAAGCGATCATAGAAAAACTCAATAAGGAATTTACTATAGCGATCAATTCTCCTGATGTTTCTCAAAGCCTCAGAAAAATGAACTCAGAACCCTTTCCAATGAATCAAAAAGAGACAAGAGAATTAATGATTTCTGAAATTGCCAGATGGAAAGCCGTGATTGAAAAAGCCAATATTCCTTTAAATTGAATTGAAAGATTGAAAAATGAGTCCTCTTGAAAAAATAAATTTAGATATTGCTATCGCAACCTATGGACACACACATGCGCTGAAACATGGAACTGTAGCTATCCAAGGCGTGAACCCCAATTTCATTGAAATCAAGCCTATCATTGCAGCATTTAGGCGAATGGTGCGAGATGTTGAGTTTGATGTTTGTGAAATGGCACCTGCAACCTACATGCTTGCGAGAGAAGCGGGGGCCCCCTTTAAAGCCTTGCCAATCTTTATCTTCCGAAGATTTCACCACGCTGGACTCGTTTACCGTGACGATGCGGGAATCACTCAACCTAAAGACCTCGAAAACAAAAAAGTTGGTGTTCGAGCATATTCGGTTACAACTGGTATATGGACCAGAGGTATTATGATGAACGACCATGGCGTCGATAACACCAAAATCACCTGGGTCGTTGATGATGAGGAGCATGTCAAGAGTCTTCAACTTCCCAAAAATGTGATTCACGCTACTGATGAACAGTCTCTAGTGAAAATGATGGAAACAGGAGAGTTATCAGCGGCCTTCACTGACAACGCCGGAATTGGCCGCGCTGGCGCGCCAACCGATGGCTGGCAGTCCGGGGGGAGAATTAAACCGCCAGAATACAAAGAACTATTTCCCAATTCTCTTGAGCTAGAAACTCAATGGTTCAACAAAAATGGCATTTATCCAGTGCATGGTCTCATCGTGGTTAAAGACGAAGTATTGAACAAATATCCTTGGATAGCGAAGTCACTTTTTGATGCCTTTTTCGAATCAAAAGAAATTTATCTCAATCAACTTTCAAATGGCGAATCCGTATCCGACAAAGACGATCACTACCGAAGCATGTCGAAAATTGTTGGCAAAGACCCTTTGCCTTATGGTATAGATGCGAACCGTAAATCGATACAAGCACTTATCGATTATTGCTATCAACAAGAACTTTTAAAGAAAAAATATTCAATCGATGACATGTTTGTCAACATCAACCCCTCAAAATAATTAAGGCTTGCTCATATGAAAACCACATTGATCGATATCCACCCCCATATCATTTCAAAGAATTTCACCCGATATCCTATAGCCCCCCTTGGCGGCGAACAATCAAATTGGTCTGCAAGCCGACCAGCCGACTTTGAAAAATACATTTCCGAAATGGATATTTCAGGCGTAAGTAAAGCGGCCATAGTGCACTCATCGACGACGTATGGCGTTGATAACTCCTATGTTGCCGACTCGGTTGCTCTTTACCCCAAGCGCTTCACAGGTGTTTTTTCAATCAATATGCTCTCTGAAGATGCGCCAGATAAAATTCAGTATTGGGTTGACCAAGGTCTGGGGGGCTTGAGGATATTTACAACAGGCAGCACCATGCCAGGACAGCAACCGTGGCTTTCTGACCCCTTGCTTTTGCCAGGCTGGGAGAAAGCAAGTGATTTGAATTTATCTATCGCAGTTCAATTGACCCAGGCTGCTGTTCCACAACTAGAAACACTTTTAAGAAAATACCCGAACACCAAAGTGATCATTGATCACATGCTTAAACCTGATATCACAAGTGGCCCGCCTTATCCCAATGCTGATTTTCTGTTTGAATTATCCAACTACAGCAACGTTTACCTTAAACTCACCAGTCGAAATGTGGTGGATTCCCAAAAAACACCAGCATCTTCCGAAACTTTTTTTGGAAAAGCTGTAGAAAAATTTGGAGCTCATCGCATTGCCTGGGGATCTAATTTTCCTGCATCTGAGGGCACCTTGCTGAGTCTTGTCACTGATTTTAAGAAATCTATTTCTTTTTTAAATGACAACGATCAACATTGGATCATGGCTGGCACTGCTCAAACTCTTTATCCTTCTTTAGCTGACTGAACCATGCCTCCAAAAATCCTCCTCAATTGCTTACTTGGCGAATATCCCAACACGCATGCCTTGCGCTCGGGCGAGTTGACTTCAGAACGAATTGATTTCAAATTCGCAGACGTCGAGACTGCAAGCAAAGCTTTCAAAAGAGTCGTCAGAGACTATGAGTTTGACATGGCGGAACTTGCCATCGTCACCTATTTAAGTGCCAAAGATGTTGGACGCCCTCTTGTCTTGCTTCCAATTGTCGTGAGAGGCAAGTTTCAGCACGAGTCCATTGTGACTCTAGCAAGTCGTCCACTTATGTCACCGTCTGACTTAACAGGTAAAAGAATCGGGGTGCGTTCACACTCAGTTACCACCGTCACATGGGTCAGGGGTATCCTTGAAAGCGACTATGGCGTGGATCTTGACAGTATCAAGTGGGTCACTTTTGAGGATCCTCATGTGCCTGAAATCAAAGATCCCATTAACTTTGAAAGAGCTGAAAAAGGCAAAAACTTGATGGACATGTTGGTCAATGGCGAAATTGATGCAGCGGTCATGACTGGAGCGAGTCTTAAGGATCCTAGAGTTCAGTTTTTGATTTCGGATCACAAAGATGCAGCCCTCAAATGGCACTCAAAACACCACGCTGTACCCATCAATCACATGGTGGTTCTTAAAGAGTCAATCCTTCAAGAAAACCCTTGGTTACCTCAAGAGCTTTTCAATTTATTTTCAACTACAAAAATAAAAGCAGGCTTACCCGCAGCAAACGGATTGGACAATTACCCACTAGGCATAGAAGCCAATCGAAACAGCTTAGAGATCATCATCAACCACGCATATCGACAAAAGCTTATCAGCAGAAAATTCTCCGTAGACGAACTTTTTGATGAAAGAACCCGCTTTTAGAACTTAATGGGTTCACAAACCAGCAAAAACCCTAAACCATGCAAGACCTTAATTTCAGTGGTTTTATCAATCTTGGACTCAAACCCAAGCAACTGCAGCTGATCGTTGCTTTGGATGAATTAAGAAACATCAGTAAAGTTGCTAATTATGTAAAAATTACGCAGCCAGCCGTTTCTAAATCGCTTCATGAATTAGAGATAGACCTTGGGGTGAAACTATTTGATCGTTCAAGTAGGGGTATTGCACCAACGATTTATGGTGAGTGCCTTGTTCATCATGCCAAAAAGATTCTGCTTGAGTTTACCAATATTCGCAATGAACTAAGAAGTCTCAAATCAGGTTCGTTTGGCTCCATCAAAATTGGAGCACTCACAGCAACTGCCTCTGCAATTTTGCCTGAAAGCTTAAGACGGCTCAAAGAAAAATCTCCACATATCAATGTTCTTATTAAAGAAGGATTGATGGAGACTCTCCTGCCTGATCTTTGGAACAATAAACTTGATTTGATCATTGGAAGATTGGCGCCGAGCAATGAAACTGAAGGGCTGGCTTCCATCAATTTATCCTATGATTCAAGTTTAATTGTCTGCGGACCTAAAAATAAGCTTGCAAAAAAGAAAAGCACCTCATGGTCTGATTTAGAGGGCTTTCCTTGGATTCTGCCACCCTCTGGAACTTTGCTCAGAGAGCCCTTGGAACAAGCTTTCAAGACGCATCAACTTACTTTCCCAAACAATACAATTGAAACACTTTCAATTCAAATATCAACAGCTTACGTTCAATGCTCTGATGCGCTTGCAGTGTTACCTAGCTCAAGCGCCCTTTACTTTCAAAACCTTGGACTCATCAAAGTTTTACCCATCGAGTTGTTCGAATACCATCGACCCATTGGAATTTTATGGAATGCCAAAAAGTCACTTACGCCTAGCGCAAAATTACTTGTAGAATGCCTCGAATCCTTGGCCGATAAAAATCCAACACTTCAATAGCGTTCATTGATCTCGACGATGACTTTAAAAAATGAAAATGAATTGATTGAGCACTACACGGCCCAAGGTTGGGACTACATGGAAGATGATGGTTTCATTGGGCTCATTGGCCCCATGTTTCAAAAAACAGTCGATTCAAAGCTTCATTTCTGCTTTCCAACCCTTCAAAAGCATCGAAATAGAAACAATGTGTTGCAAGGCGGCGCTTTGCTCACGTTTTGCGACAGAGTCCTAGGGGTGGTGGCAAGAGCAGAAAGTGCCACACCCAAAACGGCCACCATTCAACTCAACATGGACTTCATTCACGCGATCAAAATAGGCGACGTGGTTGAGTCTAGCCCAGAACTCGTCAAAGACTCTAAGCATCTCTTGTTTGTCAAAGGTACTTTTTTCGTCAACGGAACGGTCGTTGGAGAGGCCAGTGGCATTTGGAAAAAGATCAAATTGATCAACTGAGATGGGCTCCCCCCCTTCAGAGCCCTACAATGGTTCATCCCATTTGGAGAATGTATGCAAACCATGGATCGATTTTCACCCCAGGGCTTGAGCTTTGAAGCGTTCAAGCCCCAGCACTTTTCTTGGAGCCTAGAGGGCTCCGTAGCAACGATCACCTTGAGCCGTCCTGAAAGAAAAAACCCTCTGACACTGGAGTCCTATGCAGAACTCAGAGACACGTTTAAAGCATTGCGCTTTAGCAAAGGGATCAAGGTTGTTGTGCTCACTGGATCAGGGGGCAACTTTTGTTCGGGGGGAGATGTACACGAGATCATTGGACCTTTGGTCAACATGAAAAAAAACGATGACATGACTGGCTTGTTGAGCTTCACGCGCATGACTGGTGACTTGGTCAAAGAGATGCGGGCATGCCCTCAAATCATCATAGCCGCTGTTGACGGGGTTTGTGCTGGAGCAGGAGCCATTTTGGCCATGGCCTCGGACTTGAGAATCGGCACGGCCAGCAGCAAAACCGCATTTTTATTTGTCCGCGTGGGTCTTGCTGGTGCCGACATGGGCGCTTGCAACATTTTGCCGCGCATCATCGGCGCTGGACGAGCGGCAGAGTTGCTTTTCACGGGCCGCTCCATGGACGGTCAAGAGGCAGAAAGATGGGGGTTTTTCAATCGCCTGTGCACGTCCGATCAATTGATGCACGAGGCCCAATCGATGGCCCAGTCTTTGGCGATGGGACCTTCATTTGCAAATGCCATGACCAAAAAATGCATCCATCAAGAATGGAGCATGGGCATCGATGAGGCCATCGAAGCGGAGGCACAAGCACAAGCCATCTGCATGCAAACCAAAGATTTTGAGCGGGCTTACCAGGCTTTCATCGTCAAAGAAAAACCCATCTTTCAGGGTGATTGACGGATTTATTTGACCAGGTTTTGCGGGTTGCCGCTAGCAAAGGCATTGATGTTGTCAAAGGCCGTGCCATAGTAGTGCTCGTAGTTGTCTTTTTCTACAAATCCCAAATGCGGAGAGCAAATACAATTGCTCAAATGGACCAAGGGATCGCTGGCTCCCAACACGGGTTCTTGCTCATAAACATCCACTGCCGCAAAGCCAGGGTGTCCCTTTTGCAGGCCAGCCAAAAGGGCGCCGGGTTCAATGAGTTCTGCACGACTCACGTTCACCAAGATCGCGTCCTTTTTCATCATGTCCAAGTCACTGGCTTTGACGAAATGCTGGGTCTCAGGCGTGAGCCTGAGTTGAAGCGTCAAAACATCACAGGTTCGAAAAAATACTTCACGAGACGCCGCCGTCTCAAATCCAGCCGCTTGGGCTTTTTGCAGGGTGCTCTCACGACCCCAAACCAAGGGCTTTGCACCAAAGGCTTTGAGCAAGTGGCTCAATTGCCCACCTAGACGGCCAAAGCCCAAAATACCGACCGTTTTTCCCCACAATTGGCGACCCACGCTGCCTTGCCATAAACCGCTCTTGAGGCGCTCAGCCTCGTTGACCAAATTCCGTAAGCTTGCCAAGATCAGCAGCATGTTGAGCTCAACCGTGGCTGCACCCGAGCCGCTTCCCTCGCACACCTGGACACCGTGCCGATGACAAGCATGAACGTCGACGTGGTAATTGATCTTTCCCGTTTGCGAGACCAACTTTAAATTGGGCAATCTGGCCAACAGCGCTTCATTGATGACTGTTCTCTCGCGGGTCAAGACAATGACCTGCGCATCGATGAATCTTTCAACCAACATGTCAATGTCCTTGACCGTGTCGTTGTAGATGGTCACTTTGTGGTCTTTTAATTTAGGAAAACAAGCCAATGTTTTTACACAATCTTGGTAGTCATCGGGGATTACAACGTTCATGGAAACTTTCTGAGAAAAATAAATCGAAAAATAGGCACTAAAAACCGCTCTCTAGCCTAGGCTAAACACTAGTCAAAGACTTCAGGCATTCATGAACAATAGGTACATCGACACTCGGAGCAATGCAAGCCTTGATTTTACCCTGACCGTTGGCGGTCTGTCTTGTTGGATGCACTGTGATGGATGTCCTTTTGGGTTTTGACGTGTTCAAGGCCGTGCGCTTGGGAAAAGTTCAAATTTGGAGAAACCATCATGTCAACTGTTCGTTCAAGAACTTGGCTTTACACAAGGCGTGGCCTCAAGAGGGAAATGATAGGTTTTGCGTTTCTTTGTGCCTGTCTCTTCACCATGTTTGCACAAGCACAAAACTTTCCTGACAAGCCCATCAAAATGATTGTCGCCTTTACAGCTGGGGGCACTTCCGACATCTTGGCAAGAGAGGTGGCCAATCAACTGACTCAAAGATGGGGGGTGAGCATTGTGATTGAGAACAAGGCAGGCGCCGCCGGCAATTTGGGGACCGAGATCGTGGGCAGGGCCACCCCAGATGGTTACACCTTGCTGGTGACGTCTTTTGGTCCGATTGCCATCAACCCCACGCTCTTTAAGAACCTGAGTGTCAACCCGCAAAAGGACCTTCAACCCGTGGCTTTGCTCGCCGAGGTCCCCACCGTCTTGGTTGTCCCGGTCTCCATCGGCGTGCATACCATGGCTGAGTTTTTGACCTATGCACGCGCCAACCAAGGTAAAAGCAACTATGGCTCGACAGGCATAGGCACCTCACCGCACATGACCGGTTATTTTTTCAGCCAAAAAACCAACATTGGCGCCATCCATATTCCTTACAAAGGCGCGGAGGCCACTCGAGACTTGGTGGCTGGGAGACTGCAGTATATGTTTGCAACCGTCCCATCGGTCATGCAATTGATCAAGTCCGACCAATTGAAGGCGCTTGCAGTCTCCACCAAAATGCGCTCCAGAGGCCTGCCAGACGTGCCAACCCTGATGGAGACAGGCGTGGACATCGCAACAGGTTCTTGGTTTGCCCTCTTTGCGCCCAAAAATACCCCTATGCCCATCGTTCAAAAGTTAAACACTGAAATCGTGAAAATTTTAGAATTACCACTTGTCAAAGCCCGCTTGGTCGCTCAAGGAGCGGAGCCCGTTGCCATGAATGTGGAGGAGTTCACCGCATTTACCAAAAGCGAATATGAGAACTGGGCGCCCATTGTCAAGTCCTCGGGCGCGAAGGCTGAATGAGACCCTTGGCTCTCACGAACAAAAGAGACCTTTTTATTTTCTCCTTATGAACACCCTTGCACCATGAGTATTTCAAGACGCCAAGCCATGCAAAGCATGGCGCTATCTGTTTCGGCTTTATCTGGCTGTGCCAGTCTTTCCAATCAAGACCCTATTTTTGATGCGCATTGCCACATCATCGATCACCGCTTTCCAGTCGTTGCCAATCAGGGTTATATCCCCCCGCATTTCCCTCTTGATCAATACATGAAGGAAACTGAGCCTTTGGGCGTCGTCTCGGGCGCTATTGTGTCGGGCTCCTTCCATGGTTTTGACCAAACTTACCTTCAAGCAGCGCTCAAAACCTTGGGGCCTCAGTGGGTCGGTGTCACACAAATTCCCAACCACATCAGTGACCAAGAGATCCTTGAGTTGACTCAAATTGGCGTCAAAGCACTTCGCTTTAACGTCTTTCGCGGGCGCATTGACGATGTGAAAGATATCGTCTCCTTGGCCCTAAGAGTGCATGCAATTGGTGGTTGGCATGCCGAGATTTACGCAGACGCATCTGCGCTAGCGCCCCATGTGGGCGCTTTGTCCAAGCTTCCGCAAATTGTGATCGATCACTTAGGGATGACGCAACAAGGCTTGCCGGTTTTATTGGACCTGGTGGACGCGGGCGCAAAGGTCAAAGCGACAGGTTTTGGTCGAGTCGATATAGACATCCCTCAAGCTCTTGAGAAAATTACGCTAAGAAACAGCAAAGCCTTGATCTTTGGCACCGACATACCGTCGACCAGGGCCAAAAGAGCTTTTGCACCAAGCGATATTGATTTGATCAAAAAGGTGCTGGGTCCCTCCTTGAGTCGGCAAGTGCTCTGGAGCAATGCCATAGCGCTTTATGGGTTGAACAAAAGTGCGCTTAAAGCTTGAGCATGCTGTGTAAATTTGAAAATCATAACCAAGGAGATCTCATCATATTGAAATTTAAACTGGCTACCGTGTTTGCGGGGTTGGGTCTGTTGGTGGGTTGCGCCAGCCAAACTTCACCCCCTTCCATGTCTTTGCAAGACATGGGCTCTTTTCATGTGGGGGGACGCGAGGTGACCCTCACGGGCAAACCGATCAAAGAGGTTTATTTCACCGCAGGTGGAGTTCCTGCCAAGGTCGATCCCAATGGCGTGTACCAAGTCGAACAGATGTATGTTCAATACTTCATTCCAAGTCATCAAAGAGGCACCTTGCCACTTTTGATGTGGCATGGAGGCGGCCTGAGCGGAGTGACTTACGAGAGCACCCCCGATGGACGAGAGGGGTGGTTGAACTACTTCATCAAGCAAGGTTGGAGTGTTTACAACAGCGATGCTGTCGAGAGAGGCCGCTCTGGGTGGGCCATGTACCCTGAAATCACCAAGACCGATCCCGTTTTTCTCACCAAAGAAAATCCCTTTGAGCGTTTTCGAATTGGAAATGGGCCAGGCAGTTACAACAAAGACCCCTCCAAGATGAAACCTTTGTCAGGCAATCAATTTCCACTAGCGGGCTATGACAATTTCACCAAACAAGTGGTCCCGAGATGGACAAGTTCGGATGAGCCGACCATTGCGGCCTACATTGAACTCGTGGACAAAGTGTGCCCCTGCGTGGTGTTGGTGCACTCACAGTCTGGCCCCTTTGGTTACAAAGTCGCACAAGCACGCCCAGACAAAGTCAAAGCCTTGGTGTTGGTAGAGCCTGCAGGCGTTGGAGACATGAACCAAGTCGCAGCTTTCAAAAATATCCCAACGCTTAGCGTGTATGGTGATTTCATCGAAAGCGATTCTCGCTGGCCCACGATCCGACAAAACAATTTGAAATTTCAAGAAGCCATCAAACAAGCCGGCGGCCGTCCTGATCTCATCAATTTGCCAGACATCGGGATCAAAGGCAACAGCCACATGATGATGATGGACAAGAACAATCTAGAAATTGCTGGCGTCATTCAAAAGTGGCTCACTGAAAAAGGGTTTGTTCAAGCTCGCTAGACGGAGTCGCCTGGATCAAAATTTGGCGAAGTGGCCTTCTCATGGATGAGCGTTAAACGGTCAAAAATCACCGACAATAGAGCCGCTCACCAATCTTCAAGGCGCACAGCAAGCGCCTTGAGCTCTTTTTTGGGTACCCTTTGACCGCTCTTTGGAAATTCGTCTTATGCACAGCCCCCTTTTTGGCAGATTGATCCTGCCCTTGACCCTTCTTTTATCAAGCCTCATCCCTTGTAGCGCGACCCACGGCGCTGAAATTTATCCCAACAAACCCATCAAAATGTTGGTGGGTGCAACGCCAGGCGCCTCCTCCGACACCTATGCCAGGATCATTTCAGAGCCCTTGTCCAAGGTCTTGGGGCAGTCGGTGGTCATTGAGAACAAGACAGGAGCGAGTGGCCTGATTGCCATGGCCGGCATGGTGCAAACCGGCTCGGATGGCTACACCCTGCAATTGACCTACACGCCTCATACATTGAGTCCCGCTCTTTTTAAGAAGCTAAGTTTTGACCCCATCAAAGACGTCACCGGTGTCACGATGTTGGTCACCTCCCCTTTGGTCTTGGTGGTGGGACAGAACTCCAAAGTCAAGCATCTGAAAGACTTGCTTGAACTGGCCAAAGAACGCCCCTTGAACTTCGGCTCTGCAGGCATTGGAAGTGGTGGTCACTTGAGCGGTGAGATGCTTCGACTCGAGACGCACATTCGCACCAGCCACATCCCCTACCGAGGTGCAGCACCGGCCGCCGCCGCGGTGGTGGCCGGCGATGTGGACTTTGCCTTTGTGGCACAAATCACGGCCAAAGAATTGGCAACGGCCAACAAACTCAAGATACTGGCCGTGACCAGCAAAAACAGGTCCCCTGCTTTGCCTCAAGTGCCCACGATGCAGGAGTTGGGTCTCAAAGAGTTTGAGTTTTTAAATTGGTTTGGCGTGGTGATGTCAGCCAAAACGCCCCCCGACATCATCAAGACCGTTCATCAAGGCATCATGGATGTCTTGAAAATCCCAGCCATTCGCTCAAGGCTCACAGACGATGGCTCAGAGATCATCGGCAACACACCGGAGCAATTCACAGCGTTCATCAACAGCGATGCTGTCAAATGGAGCTCTCTAGCGGCGCAAATGGGACTCAAAGGAGACTGAATTTTGTTACAAGAAGCTAACGAAGGACCCTTGAGTGGCGTGGTGGTGGTGGATTTGTCCTCCGTGATTGTGGGACCTGCTTGCTCACTGGTCTTGGCAGATCATGGGGCTGAGGTGATCAAAATTGAGCCCCCATCGGGTGACCTGATGAGAAAATTAGGAGGAGGTGCTAAGCATCCTGGCATGACGGGCAAGTTCATCAACTTCAACCGAAACAAAAAATCGGTGTGTATCGATTTAAAGAAGACCGCAGGCCAGGAGATGCTGTACACCATCTTGGCCAAAGCGGATGTGTTCATCAGCAACATGCGCATGGAGGCCTTGGCCCAACTCGGTTTGGACTTTGCTACGCTGCAAAAGATCAATCCTCAACTGATCTACACCCAAGTGTTGGCCTTTGGCAAAGGGGGGGAATACTTCAACCGACCTGCCTATGACACCGTGATTCAATCGGCATCTGGCGTTGCGGGCACCTTTGAGAAGTCCAGCGGCGAGCCCCGCTTCGTGCCCTTGGTGATGACCGACCACATCACTGGCATGATTGCAGCGCAGGCCATTGGTTTTGCACTGTACAGGCGAACTCGAACCCAGAAGGGTGAACTCATTGAAATTCCCATGTTCGAGACCATGTCGGCCTTCGTTTTGCGGGAACACTTGGGTAACATGACCTTCAAGCCCGCCATTGGCCCCATCGGGGATGCGCGCATCTTGGACAAAAACAACCGACCCGTTAAAACCCAAGATGGGTACATCTCCATTTCACCCAACACCAATGAACAAGCCTTTGCGTTCTTCGATTTGATCTCACGACCGGAACTCAAAGAGGATCCCAGGTTTTGCAGCGTAGAGGCCAGGACGCTTCACAGCGTGGACTACTACGCCCTCAGGTCTGGGTCGCTGCTTGGCAAAACCTCAGCTCAATGGATCGAACTCTTTGAGCTGCATGACATCCCGTGCATGCGATACAACTCGCTGGAGAATTTGGTCGAAGACCCACACCTACAACAGGTTGGCTTTTTAAGAGAAACCGTTCACCCCAGCGAAGGACCTATTTTAGAAATGGGCTTGACCAACCACTACTCCGGTGGCGTGCGCCAGCATTTCACGCCAGCACCAAGGCTTGGTGAACACACCCTCACGGTGTTGGCCGAGCATGGGTATGGGCCTGAAGAAATAGAACTCGCACTTCAAAACCAGGTTATTTTCTCAGAAGCAAAGGGCGTTTAAAGATGAACACTGAATTGATGATCACCCAAGATGGATTTGTGAGAACACTCCAACTGAACCGCCCTGAGAGAAGAAATGCGCTGTCTGAATCCTTGAAAGCCTCCCTCATCTCTGAGTTGCTCAAAGCCGACGAGGACGAAACGGTGCGGGTCCTCATTTTGACAGGCAGCGGTGAATCGGCCTTTTGTTCAGGTGCGGATTTAAAAGACATGCGCGAAGGCGACCAACAAGGCCAAAGCTTCCGCTCACCCATGAGCCGCATTGAGAGAAACCTCTTTGAAGTGGCCTTGGAGTTCAAAAAACCCTTGATCGCTGCCTTGAACGGCTCGGCCGTTGCGGGTGGCTTTGAACTGGCCTTGGCTTGCGACTTGAGAATCTCCCACACCGACGCAAAATTTGGCTTACCAGAGACCAAAATTGGCATGGGAGCAAATTTTGGCTCAGTGGTGCTTCCTCGCTTGATCCCGCCCACCATCGCTCTTCATATGCTCATGACGGGTGAGTACATCGATGCACAAGAAGCCCTGCGCTTGGGTTTGTTGAACAAGCTGGTCGATGCGCAATCGGTGATGGGTGAGAGCTTGGGCTTGGCTCAACAAATTGCACAAAACGCCCCCATTTCAGTTCGACGCGTCAAAGCGGTGGCCTTGAAAGGTCTCAGCATGCCGGTGTCAGAAGCCTTGAGACAAGACCCCGGCGTGAACCCTTACTTGAGCGAAGACCGACAAGAAGGCATTCAAGCCCGATTGGAGAAAAGAAACCCGGTTTGGAAAAATCGTTAACACCAGCACAGAAACCTTATGCACAACTACCCTCAAGTTCTCATCACCGACGAAACCTTAAGAGATGGCCTTCAAATTGAACGCGAAGGCGTGAGCCTTGAGCAAAAACTCTCGCTCTTGAATGCCTTGGTCGACGCCGGTGTCAAACGAATGGTGGTCGGCGCCTTTGTCAACCCGAAGTGGAGTCCACAAATGGCAGACACCTTGGAGTTGGTCAAACGACTTGTCCCTAAAGCGGGGGTTGATTTCTTCTCCTTGGCCCTGAACGAGCGAGGACGTGAGGAGAGACTCAAGCACTCTCCTCCACTGAGCATTGAAGCCCTACCCGCCACGCACTTGCACATGTGCGATGTTTTCATCAGGCGCAACACCAACAAAAGTCTTGAAGACCAAGAGCTCTTTTGGCGACTGCCGGTTGAACGAGCAGCAAAAAAGGACGTTAAAGAGAGCGCCGTGGGTTTGAGTGCTGGATTTGGCTCCAATTGGAGCGGCAAGTTCACGCACGAAGCACGCATGCATGAACTCCAACGACAAGTGGACGCTTGGAGCGCCATAGGTGCCAAAGTCACCCGAATTGACATGGCTGATCCGATGGCATGGAACACGCCCGTTGAAGTTGCAAAGGACATCGCCTTCATCAAACAACATTGGCCCAGCATCAACATCTTTCATTTGCATTTGCACAATGCCAGGGGCTTGGCCCTGTTGTCCCTTTATGAAGCCCTGAAACTCTTGGAGCCCTCGGACACTTTGATTGCTGACACAGCGCTTGGTGGCATTGGCGGGTGCCCCTATTGTGGTAACGGTCAAGCCACAGGGATGGTTGCCACTGAAGATTTATGTCACCTCTTAGAAAATTTAGGCATCGACACAGGCATGAACCTCAACAAATTGATCGATGCGTCTGCGCTCTTGAGCAGCATCTTGGGACGTCCTCTTCACTCCCAAGTGGCTTTTAACGGAGGCCTGCCATCCAAAGATCAGCTCTACGACATCGACATGCCCGTGGTCTATACCTTTCAAGAGGCACAGCATTTTCGTTTGGGTGCCTCGGTCTATGAGGGCAATGCACGGCCTTGGCTCAAGTCTTAAGGGATCAAAACCCTTCAGAGCATTTGTTTGAGGATGGATGCGTGGAAGCGTAAATTCTTGAACGGGCATTGCTTTTTGTTCGGTGCATGGCAACGGCAAGGCGCAAAAAATATTTCAAACTTTTAAACTGTTTTTTGAATCACTGGCCTTGGAACCTAAA
>Ga0209829_10000610_pt1 | contig 31707 bp, 48 predicted proteins | sample C_140205_EF_Meta_FD_187311 | JGI IMG/M metagenome (GOLD analysis project Ga0209829, IMG submission 187311) | Freshwater microbial communities from Lake Croche, Canada to study carbon cycling - C_140205_EF_MetaG (SPAdes) (version 2) | ecosystem: Environmental > Aquatic > Freshwater > Lake... | reverse complement strand
CTGGACGCTGAGCGCGTCAACTACGAGGAGTGGTGCGACATGGGCAACGACCCGACCGCCCACATTTGGTATCACGCCGCCGAGGCGGCTAGCGTGTTGGAGGAAGTATGAGCATATGTAACTGTGGCGAGGACATCGACCCGCGCCGTGCGGCGCTGGGCTATCGTGTATGTATATGGTGCGGCGAGGAGGCCGCACGCCAAGAGCGCAAGAGCTGGACGGTGGTGCAGGAGTACACCAAGGGCAACTACCAACTCGTCACTTCCAGCGCCGCTTCCGTAACCTTACGACAAACCAACCCCAAGGAGAACCGAGTATGAACCAAGTGTTGACCCTATACATCGTGGACTATTGGCTGCCGTTCCCTTCGTCTGAGTACGGCGGCGTGCAGATTGTCACTGCACATTCCGATGCTGAGTGCGAGCGCATCCTTGCCGACAAGGTGGAGGCCTATGAGCGCAAGCAGTACCCCAACTACCGCGAAAAGATTGCCGACTACATCAAGGAAGCAAAGCGGTTTCCCGTGGATGCCGCACAAGCCGGTGTCGTGTATGAATTTCTAACCTAGGAGAATAGATTATGAAAGTCAGAGATATCAAACGCCGCGCCAAGTCTAAGTACGTGGTGATCGACGGGTTCAGGTGGCTGCGTGGCTGCTGCTCCCCACGATGCCGCACCTATGAGGCAGGGTGCGCGAACTGCGACAACTGGAGGTTCTACGACGAGACCGGCAGATTCGTGCGTAACTTCGACGAGCTACATAACTTTATGGAGAAGACCGAACAAGCCAGCAAACCCTAACCCCTAACCAATCCGTAAGCTTACAGAAAGACCTAACTATGACACCGTTTGAATTATTGAACGCCCGACTCAACTCCCATGCCTACAAGCGTGGCATGTACAAGGGCGACGCCCCACTTGAGAAGCGCACCAAGCGTCACATCCGTATCCGGAAGGTGGACGACAACACGATGGCTGTGCGTATGTACAACACCGACATCCTGACCGTGCGCAAGGACGGCACCCTCACCATTAGCCTCGACCGCTGGTGGAGCAACGCGACCACCAAGAGCTGGCTCAACTATGCGTTCCACAGCACCCGCCTCGGCATGAGCATCGGGTCTAAGTCCGTGATGAGCCTGAGCCAGCTGGTGATGAGCACCCCGCATGGGCACTACGTGTACTACGACGGCATGGAGTTCAATGCCGACCGCCAACTGACCAGCCCACCCAAGAAGTTCTTAGCGAAGCGCATCAACAAAGCTGAGGTGGCCGAGTTCACACAAGGCATCAAGGACTCGGGGTTCAAGGATATGTTCCCCATGCTGTATGGCATGGCAGAGCATGAGACCGAACCCACCTCGGACTTCATCAGGAACATAGCTGACTTCTTGACCGACTCGGACAACGCCTCAAGTTGGTCGACGTTTATTTCTAAGCGTAAGTACGATAGGCGCTGGACCTTTAATGCCACAGGTCACACGTACGGCATCGTTGAAGTGGGTGATGTCAAGTCCTGCTGGGACGGCATCATGAAAGCCGCCAAGACCAATATGTACGACAACCTAGAAACGGAGGTAACTGTAATCCCCAAGTAAGTATCCAAACATCTAATCAACATCTGTCATCAATCAAATCCGTCTCTTGAGAGACGTAACCTTACGAGAACTTAATCATGAACGTAACTCTTTCCCAAGCCGCAACTCTTGTTCGTACCATCGGCACTACGAACACCATCCTGTTCCGTGGCCAGCCCGGCATTGGCAAATCGTCAATCCTGCATACCATCCGTGAGTCTTTCCCTGACCACTTCCTGTCTTACATCGACGCCGCTAACCTTGACCTCGGCGACATTGCCATGCCTGTGGTTGACCGTGAGGAACTCATCACGGAGTACGCTCCCAATGCCCGCTTCGGTGTGGGTCGCAATCAGACCAAGCCTGTGGCTATGATGATTGACGAGTTGGGCAAAGCGTCTCGCCCTGTGATGAACATGCTCCTGCCCGTGATTCTCGAGCGGCGCATCGGGGACTTGCAGTTGCCAGCGGGTAGCATCATCTTCGCAACTACTAACCTAGAGACGGACGGCGTAGGGGACAGCATCCCAGCCCATGCTTACAACCGCATGACCGTGTGCACCGTGGCGAATCCTACGAGTGACGAGTGGCTGCAATGGGCTAGCAACAACAACGTGTGCCCCGAGGTAATGGCGTTTGCCAAGCAGACACCGGAGATATTCGACTGCTACGTTGACCTCGAGAAGAATGCCAAGAACCCGTACATCTTCAACCCGATGGCGGGTGTGGTGAAGGGCTTCTGTTCCCCACGTTCTTTGGCTAAGGCAAGCAACATCATTGCCCAGCGTGCGGTACTCGGCTCGGCGGTTTTGCCTGCGCTGGCTGGCACCATCGGTGAACCTGCGGCACGTCAGATGGAGGCGTTGATTAACCTCGCCGACCAGTTGCCCTTGTTCGAGCAGATTGTCAAAGACCCAGCCAAGACCAAGATTCCCAAGGGTGCGGGCGGTATGTTCCTGATGGCGTTCTTGTTGGCTGGCCGTGTGTCCGAGAACACGATGGACCCCGTGATGGAGTACGCCGAGCGCATGGGCAAGGAATCCTTCGAGGCGCATAGCTTGTTCGTCATGACGCTGGCCACCAACAAGGCCAAGGTCAACATGGCATGCCGAAACCGTAACTTTACGACTGCCGCTAGCAAGCTCGGTAAGTTCTTCTAATGAAGTCAAACCACATGTACCTGACGTTGACCGGCGCACAGTACTACTCACTGATTCCCACGCGCATTTGGTACAAGCCATGGCGCTGGAACCTAGTGGGTACGGATTTGTACAACTCCGGCGGGTACATCATCCTCGCAACCAACGTCACCCACGACGAAGCCCTCGGGCTTATGAAAATTCTCGGCGCAACTAACACAGAGGACTAATCATGACAACCAAATACACCTACGACGAACGAAGAGCCATTGAGCTCATACGCAAGACCATGGTTAATAAGCCTGACATCATCAAGGAAATCATGAAGGACATGGCATACCTATCGTCGTTCAACATCCTCAAGCAAGCGAACGATGACTTGAAGCAGCTACTGGCTGTGACCGAGACTTTTGCTAACTCCGCAATGGCAATCATCAAACAGAAACACGAGTACTTCAGTGGAGAAAATGATGCTAATCACTAAACGCACAAGCGACGGGCGCACCATCGTGCGTCTACATAAAGACTGGCATCCCGGACGTATCAGCGCGGGCTACATCCCGCCTCAACGCAACTACATGGAAACCGATGAGGACTTCCATGTGCAACATTCCCTACTTAAAAACCGTAACCTTACGAAAACTGGAGCATCAAAATGAACGTCGAAGACCGCATCAAGAAGGCACACATTGCCATCATGCAACACAAAGAGTTCTGTGCAATGTCAGGCATCCTTGCCTGTGGCAAGGTCAAGGTAACCACGGACATACCCACAGCATGTACCAATGGCTGGGACGTGGCATACAACCCAACCTTCATCGAGCAGCATATGAAGGACGATGCCGAGTTGCGCCTCTTGGTATTGCACGAGGCTATGCACAAGGCGTACCGCCACCTGACTGTGTGGAAGTACTTGTCCAAGATGAATCCCCAGCTAGCCAACATTGCGATGGACCACTTCGTTAACCTGTCGCTGGTCGATACCGATGCAGGTGCAGGGTTTATCAAGATGCCGGCGTTTGGTATCCAACCCGAGCCCAAGTACAAGGGCTGGTCAGTCCTGCAAATCTACACCGACCTCGAAGATGAGGACGAGAAACAGCATGGCGGTGGCGGTGGCGGTGGTGGCATGGACGAGCATGACTTCGATGGTGCGGGCGAGACGCCCACCGAGCAGGAGATGGAGGACGAGATTGGTCGTGCTATCCGTCAGGGCGAGATGATTCGCAAACAACGTAGCAAAGACGGCACGGGTAGTTCGGACGGTATGTTCGGTGACCTGCTGGCTCCCAAGGTTGACTGGCGCAAGGCATTGCGTGAGTTCGTTACTGAGACATGCGCAGGGCGTGACGAGTCATCGTGGGCTAAACCTAATCGTAGGTTCCTCGCTGACGACGTGTACATGCCAACCATGATGGGCGTAACCTTACGGGAATTGGTCATCGGCTTTGACACGTCAGGCTCCATCTTCGGCGGCACTGAGATGACGCGGTTCGTTACCGAGCTAACATCTATCATAGATATGGTCAAGCCAAGCAAGGTGCACGTCATCTACTGGGACACCGGCATCGTCGGTCATCAGGAATTCGAGGAAGGCGGCTTCGCTGTGGCTAACCTCAAAATCAAAGGCGGTGGCGGCACCGATGGCTCCGTGCTGTTCGACTACCTGCGTAAGAAGAACATCAAGCCCAACGCCATCATCCAACTCACTGACGGCTACGTAGGGGACTGGGGTCACACCGACATACCTACGCTGTGGGCAATCACGACCGACATGGTCGCGCCCTTCGGCACAACAATCAAACTGGAGGACTGAACGTGAAACTCATAGACCTAATCAACCAATACCGCAACCAAGGCACGAACCTGCAAAAAAGCCCCTTTGTGAGCAGCGAACAAAAGACTATGGCTCATGGGCGGGTTCGTGTTGAGGTTATCGACGCGCTCAACGGACGGGTGCTGGAAATAAATCACCGACCGAACGAGCATGCAGACTGGCACACCGAACTCTACATCGTGCAGAGCGACGAGGCTCTTGCCGATGCCATTGCAACTGTATTGGTACTTAAGGAGGCAAAGTAATGGGATACCGTTCAGATGTAACTGTGCTCATCTACCCCGACAACGGTGAGCAGAATGCCGAGCGTTACGACATGCTCAAAGTACTAATGAACACCACGTTCAAGAAAATCTATGAAGAGTTTGATGAGGCCTTTGAATGGCTCGACAACCACCGTGTGCTGAAGTTTGCGGTAGAGAGCGTCAAGTGGTACGACAGCTACCCTGACGTGCGGGACTTCCAGTCCATGCTGGAGGACATAAGCGATATGGAAGGGCTCAACTACGAGTTCATGCGTGTCGGTGAGGACTACGACGACATAGAACAAAACCAGCGGGGCGATGACCTGCAATATCACATAAGCGTTTCGCGTTCAATTGAGGTGGACTTATGAAAATCGAATGGAAAGATGGGGACTTCGAGCGCCCCGAGTTATTCATCAACGGCATGAAGGTGGGCTGGGTCATGCCTTACGGCGATGGTGCCCGTGCAGTAGTAGCACCCAAGCTACGTGAGGCATTGAGCGGACCGCCTGTGCTCATCATCCACAAGACCGTTGAAGATGCCAAGTCCGAGCTTGAGGGTATCTGCTGCGCCATCCTCATCGGAGAAAGCTATGGAACTTAAGTGGAGGTGGGACGCTTCGGGGGCTGAACTAAACCTAGTAACCCCCGGCAGGGGGTACCGACACGGGTACATAGAAGTCTTTGAGACCGAGAGTGTCTACAACTACGAGTTCAAAAAGAAGCACACGTACACCGTGCATGTACTCGTTAACCTAAGCGCAGAGATGATGCACTGTGAGGAAGTGGAATACGTAAGCTTACGGAAAGCCATGCGAGCTTTGAAGGAAACCGTAACCGTATTACTCATCGGGAGGGGCTATGGAGTTTAGGTGGGGAGAAACGATGCGCTACCCGAGCGCCGGCGAAGAGGCGTTCATTGATTCGTGCGAACTTAACGAAGTAACTTTTGAGGAGACTGAAAATGCGATTCGTGCTTAGTGTTAATGGTAAGGACTTGGTGCTTACCGACCGCCAACTGTATGACGTGATGAGCATACTGGACAAGTGTGAGGAGGTTGTGCAGGTGTACAAGGGTGAGGGCAACGGCACTCGAGGCAACAAAAATAACTACGTGGACGAGATACAGAAGCTTGACCCACGCGGTGCCTTCGACGTGAAGCCCATGCCTGACGAATACTACGACACGCTGAAGCTCGTAGCCAAACTAAATCCGTAAGGTTACGACTATGGATAAGTACAAATGGAGATTTGTAATGGGCACTAAAACGGAGCCGACGTGGGATGTGCACAGCCAAACCGGAAAGCTTATAGCCTATGCGAAACGCGCCAAGGACACTGGCTGGTTCGTACGAATCAGCGGGCTCAACAACATGCTTGGTGAGGAGAAGATTTACATCGGCGATGATGTATTCCCACCGGACTTTATGAAGACGATGTTAGAGATGCACAAATCAACCAACTGAAAGGACCTACTATGACTACTAACCATATCGCTGGCGTGGCACGCGCCGCAATGCTCGTTGACCTGAACATTGCAATCTACTCCGGTCGTAAGCAAGACCGCACAACACAAGCCGAGGTCACGCTGGCCAAGGGCTCCGGCTCTAAGAAGGCCGCGAGCGTGTACAAAAATCTCTTTGCCGAGTGCAAGGAACTGGACGCCATCACCAAGTTCCAAGCCCGTGCACGTAGCGAACACTACCGCCTGACCCTGCCGTGGAACGACCGTGGTGCGCGTCTCTTGCCCACTGCCTCGCTGATGGATTACAAGCAGGTGATGAACCGGTATCAGCAGGAGTTCGATAAGTTGGTCGATGCGTTCTTGGTGAAGTACTCGACCTTGGTTGCGGCGGCGGCGTTCCAGCTGGGCACCTTGTTTGACCGCAACGAGTACCCCGATGCCGCGCAGGTAGCACGTAGGTTTCGTATGGACTTGTCGTTCGTGCCGCTACCAACATCCGGTGACTTTAGGTTAGATGTTGAGAGCGATGTTCAGCGAGAACTTATGGAGCAGTACGAGCGCAGGCTGGAGGAGCAGTTGGCATCGGCGACTAAGGACTCGTGGACTCGGCTGTATGAGGCACTGTCACGATTGAGCGACCGGCTCACCGTTGACGAAGACGGCAAGAAGAAAATCTTCCACGACACGATCGTGACTGGCGCAGTTGACTTGTGCGAATTGCTGACTGCCATGAACGTAACGCAAGACCCGCAGTTGGAGTCAGCTCGGCGTAAGCTTCAGGAGGTATTGTTAGGCGTAACTCCCAAAGAGCTACGGGAAGAAGATGGTACTCGTGTATTAACTAAGCAGAAGGTCGATGAGATTCTCTCTGCGTTTGACTGGGGACAGGATGAATGAAGCAACAATGGAGATCAGGTACACCGAGAACGATGGGTACTGGGAGCTTAATGCATACAGAATCAGTACCAGTGGAACGATGTATGCCACAACCAAGACGCTCGACGCAACCCACGGCAAGGTAGGCAAGTACCCCGCATGGCTCAAGAAGATTGTGGACGTAGCCCGTGTAGGCGGGCATCTAAAGCAAATGGACCAAGGCCCGCCCGATGCAATCCTTTGGTTCAAAGTAGACAAGGACCTTAACTTACTGGAGATTACTTTCCCATGAACTATGACAACCTAACCAACGAGGAGCTTCTCAGGGAGGTCTACCTCACCCAGCACAAGGACAGACTGCTGACCCTTGTATGCGAACGCCTTGAGATGGTGATGCGGAAGCAAGATGAGGCTCTTGAATACGAGAAGGAGGTAGACCGATTGAACGATCAACTCGCTGAACAAGACGACGAGCTCTATGACCTGCGTAAACGTGTTAGCGACCTTGAAACCCAACTTGATGCTGGAGAATATTGAAATGATTTCTGTACTTGGACAAAAACTGCAAGACGCAATCGAAGCCAACGAAGCCCGCAAGGCTATGGCCGACTGGAACAATTCTGCCGTGACCTCTGTAACCACAACCACAACCCAACCTATGAATACAAACATTACCGTATCTGAAGCTACCTTCAACATGGTGCGTGACAACCCCGGCCAAACCAAAATGCAGATTGCGCTAAAGATGGCAGCGCTTGGGTACAAGAAAGATACCGCCACTTCTATGGTTAACATCATGCTGCGCTACGGCATCATCCGTGAAGAAAACGAAGCGTTGTTTGCTGTGGGCGACAAATATAAAAGCCGCGTGAACTTTAACCGTGGGTTGTCTAAAAAGCGTAAGGTTACGAAGAAGGGAGAGGAGCGTAAAGAAATTCGCTTGGTTCGCCGTCCAGCACCCGCAGAGGAAGCTACCGTGACTACCATAATCTCTGACCCTATCAACCACCCTAACCACTACAAGGTAGGTGGCATCGAGACTATCGACTTCATCCAAGCCAAGCTCACACCGGAGGAGTTTAAGGGCTACCTGCTGGGCAACGTGCTGAAGTATGCAAGCCGTGCGGGGCACAAGGGCAACGCTGCGCAAGACGCTGGCAAGATGGCATGGTATGCAAACAAACTTGCGGGGCTGGCATGAAACTAATCAAAGACTTCTTTGCGCTGGTGGGCGCTGTGGCTACCACCATGTTCATCCTTGGGTACACCTACGCCTCAGTCCCTCTACCCAAGACCTGTACACCCTCATTTATTGATCGGATTTTTAAATGACAAACGAATGGATTAAATCAACTGAGCGCCTACCCGAGATTGGGCAACGCTGTATCGTGGCATGGGCAGACCAAGCAGTTCCACACACAGCAACCCTACTCAACGACGACCTGAACCCCGGCAAAAATAAGTGGCTTGCGTCCAACGGAAGAAGCGTGGCTTACGACCCGCTGTACTGGATGCTGTGCCCCGAAATGCCACCTAAGGAAACAAAATGAAACTTTATAACGTGCCACGTAATACCAAAATCATGCTAAGTGATGGTGTGGTTCTTTTATTCCACCATATTGATGGGATGTACAGCGTGTGTACAGACGAAAACGGGGATATATACCACATCAGCGCCAGCGAAGAAGTCGAAATAGTAGGAGATAAAGATGAAGACCCTCATTCACGTTAACCAGCACAACATTCGGGCCAACGCAAAAGGAGCGGAGCTACCCGTGCTCACGGTCAAGACCTACAAGTCAAACACCAAGTGCAACTCAGTTGAGATACACGGGCCTAGCAAAATTGTGTACGCGCCTGACGACCCGCTGTCGTGTGGGGCAAAGGTATGGATTGAAACGCGATCGGAGGTCGTATGCGCGTAAATAAAACTGCACCGCTCGGGGCATTCGTTAACAACGTCAGCGAAAAAGCACCAAAAAAGATGCGGTCGGGAAATGTAACATTAGCTTTACATAAAGCCCCTGATGCGCCATTAACAGTACCACCGCCCAAGATGAACCTATGGGACCGCCCCGTGTACGTACCGGAGCAGGGCTATGTGCGACGTGGTGCTGATGACTTCCTACGTATACAGAGCAGGGGGTTTTGATGCGACTTTGTACTGTGCACTACAACCACGAAGCTGACGCTACAACAATATCGTGGAACGACGAGTTCTTAAACAGTGATAACCGAATCCTGCAACTTGACGCTTTAGGGGACGCTATAAATATGTTGACCGCCACCTATGACGAAATCCTTTCACGCGAATACAAGGAGCCAAAATGACTTGGCCCTTCCCACCATACCCGAGGCCGGTGCCCACCAAAGCACCGCCGCTTAAACCTAACCCTGACAACTATGAGGACGCACCGTGGTAAATAAAGAAATAGAAACAATCGCCGCAGGTTTGGGAGTAGAACTTACGCCCGAGGTTCGCAAGCTTGTATGGCATGTGCAACACCGCGCCCTAATCCAGTTTTGGAAAGACGCCACACGACAAGCGGAGTACCAAACCGAAGTGCTGGACAAAGCTATGAAAGCGGAGGGTTTGCTATGACATTACAAGATGCAGTCAAGGCGTTACCCGACGACGAGCGCCTCAAGTTTTTTCGGGCAATGGTTGAGGTGAGTGAGGCCGGACGCAAAGCCGGGGTATCCCCCGAAGACTGGGCACGGATGTATGCTGATACGTACAAAAAGATAGATCAACACCTAGAGGACTAGACATGACTTGGCCCTTCCCACCATACCCGAGGCCGGTGCCCACCAAAGCACCGCCGCTTAAACCTAACCCTGACAACTATGAGGACGCACCGTGGTAAATAAAGAAGAAGCATTGAAGCTGGCGTTTGAGGCGTTGGATAGCAAGTACATCGTTGGGTGCAGCGAGTGGAGAGGACAGCAACTCAAAGCCCTCACCGCCATCAAAGAAGCCCTAGCACAGCCAGCGCAGGAGCCTGTGGCGTGGATGACGATCAACGAGTATGGGGAGGAGGATGACATCCACTACGAGAACCCCGAAGGGCATTTGATGGAAGGCTGGACGTACAAGCCGTTGTACACCACACCGCAACCAGCACCGCAACCAGCACCGAAGACGTTTGAATACTGGAACGCGGTTGAGGGCTGGGTGAAGATTGAAGAAGTGCGTGAGCATTTTGAGACAGTCGGGTGCGGCACGATCTACAAGACTGCTGGCGAAGGCCGTGTACCTGTTTACACCACCACACAGCCAGCGCAGGAGTCGGAGCCTGATGAGCGAACACATGACTAAAGACAAAACACTTGAAGCAATCATTGCGGGAGCCAAGGCAAACGGGTCTTGGGATAAAAAATACCCTGACGATGACAAGAAAGCACAGCCAGCGCAGGAGCCTGTGGCGTGGGGTGTATTTGAGGGTAACTTGCACGACATTTTCTTTACGCAAGCAGAAGCGCAGGAGATGGCGGAACTGAAAGGTAGCCATGCAAAAGTGCAACCCCTTTACACCACCCCACAACCGGAAGCCCAAACCGCTTGCTGTGCCGAGTGTGGCAGGAAGGAATCTGATGGCTGGTTCCTGTACTGTGTGGACTGTATGGAAAAAACCAATGTATAGCTACAACAAGAAGGCGCGGCAGGCACTACGAGATACCCCTGATGGACTAACGGTGGCACAGGTAGCGTCCCTGATTAACGCGCCAAACAAAACCACTAACCGACTACTGCGTAACATGCCCGATGCCTACATAGACCGATGGCAGAAGATCGGTATAAAAAATTACTTCGCTGCCGTATGGTGCGTAGTAGTGCCCCCAGAAAATTGCCCCAAACCCAACTCAAAGGAATCCAAATGACAACAGCAGAAACAATCATCAACAGCAGCTCTAATCCATTCACTGAACACCAGCGCCAGCAGCTTAAAGACCTGAGCAAAGTGCAGGAGCATGGCAAGGACTATAGTGTGTTGCCCAACATGAAGCTGGAGCAGTACATCGAGACGCTAAAGGACATGTACCCCGAGAAGTTCCACAAGACTAGGGCCGACTTGGAGTCACGTGTGTTCTTTGATGAGCCCACGTCTATAACCCCCCACGCCCGTTCGGTTCGCCCACGGAGCCAATCACCTTACCAAGCAAAATAATGAAAGACGACATCCCAAACTTCGCCGCATGGAGCCATGCAAATCTAACCCAGTTCGCCGAGGAGTCCTACATACGCATGATGCAACAGCAGGAAGCCATCGAGCAATACAAACAGGACCTCAAGGACGCAATGGCCCAGCTACGCAAAACAATGTGGGAGAACAGTAAATGACCCGAAATGACCTACTTGAAATAGCCAACACGGTTTACATCAATGGCGGTGCAACCGAAAGAGAGCTTGTGTTTGCCCAAACTGTGGCTCACGCCGCCGCCGCAGAGGAGCGTGAGCGTATCAAGGCTGCAAACGCTCCAGAAATTGAACGTATCAACGCCTACATTAAAAGCCTAGAAGACGCTGTTCGAGATGAGCGTGAGGCTTGTGCAAAGATGTTTGATGAAGTAATGCCGCTTGTGCCGTTTGCACAGAATGACCAAGGCGGTTGCCTGACATGCGGGTTCACACCAAAACTGGCGGCTGCCGCCATTCGAGCAAGGGGGAACACATGACACCCGAGGCCAAGGTCAAAGCCAAGATACATGCCGCGCTTAAGGCGCAGGGTGCGTATGCTGTGAACTACATCGGGGGCTTGCACGCTAACAACGGCACCCCTGACATCCTCGCTTGCCTTGATGGGCGGTTCATTGGCATCGAAGCCAAGGCGGGGAGCAACAAGCCTACTGACCTGCAGTTGGTCAACCTCCGTAAGATTACGGAATCCGGTGGGCTTGCCTTAGTCATTAACGAAACTAACTTGGAGCTTTTGAATGACCTCCGAACCACCAAATCCAATTACCACGTTTTTATCCGCGCACCAAAAGCCGATGACTCCGCAGGAGGAGCGCCGGTTAAAAGACGTACTACGCAAGCGTGAAGCCTATGCCAAGAAAAAGCAACTCAACTGGGGAAACAACCATGACACAGACACCCGAACCAACGGAACTGGACTGCTCAGCCGGAGCCAAGATGCTGATCGAGAGGATGCAGACCAACCCTGAAGACTTTGGAATTGGGGGTAAGCTGCACCGTGTTCTTGGTACCTCGCCGAAGTCAACCCGCGATACAGCGGCGCTCGACGCCGCCTATTACCAATACATCGTAGAGCCCCAACTAATGGCCGCTGTACTGGTAGCGCTGACAGCGCAGCCGGAGCAGGAGCCAGAAGGTACTGTGAAGTTCAAATCACAGGGTAGGTACGCTTTAGGGTCAGGACCGAATGACCCTAAGATGTTATACGGTGTACCAATTAAAGGCGAAGGGCAGAGTATCTATGACCCCAACACAGAGACCTACAACACCGCTACACAGCGGATCATTTCACACGAGATGATTGAGCAACAGCGAAGGCACCTAGCAGCCCACAAAGAGAATATGAGGTACCTGAAGGAAAAAGCTGCTGCAGAGGAAAAGCTAAGCTGGCCCGAAAAAATTAAGGGGATGTTTTGAAACCTAACTTAGTAACCTGCGACCTAGAGACCTACTACTCGCAGACGTATTCGCTGACCAAGTTAACCACCGAGGAATACATTCGCTCCCCGCAGTACGAGACCATCGGTATTTCGCTCAAGCTTAACGATGACCCAACCGTGTGGGTGCCGCAACCTAGGGTTGACAAAGTACTACGCCAAAACAAGTGGAGCGACAAGATGGTCATCTGCCAAAACACGGCATTTGACGGCGCTATCTTGAAGTGGCACTACGATGTTGACCCGCTGTTGTGGATTGACATCATGGGTATGTCCCGCGCTTTGTTCCCGCATGAGAAGTCGCACAGTCTTAAGGCTCAGGCAGAGCGCATGGGTGTGGGCGTCAAGGGCGACGAGGTGTTGAACGCACTGGGCAAACGGTATAAGGACTTTACGCCGGAAGAACTGTCACGATATGGCCAATATTGCTGTAACGATACGGATTTAACCAAGCTGCTGTTCGACAAGTACATGGCAATGGGCTTCCCCAAAATCGAACTAAGACTGCTGGACTTGACGCTGCGCATGTTCATTGACCCTGTTCTGGTGCTGGACGAGCCCAAGCTGCGGGTACACCTGACCGAAGTCCAAGACCGCAAGCAAGCCCTAATGGAGTCGGTGCGCGACACGATGCTAGCAGAGGCTGACCCTGACTACGTGCATGCAATCTTCAGTGAGGGTATGGACGGCATCAAGAAGCTACTCATGTCCAACGACAAGTTTGCTAAGCTACTGCACTCTTTTGGCGTAGAGCCACCCACCAAAGTCAGCCCAACCACGGGTAAAATAGCCTATGCCTTTGCCAAGACCGACGAGGCATTTAAGGAGCTAGGTGAGCACGATGACGAACGTGTACAAATACTTGTGGCGGCACGCTTGGGTAACAAGTCTACGCTTGAAGAGACGCGCACTCAGCGCTTTATTGAGATGTCCCATCGGGGCGTTTTTCCTGTTCCTCTTCGTTATTATGGGGCCCACTCTGGTCGGTGGTCTGGACAGGATTCTGTTAACTTACAGAACCTAACTTCTAACCCACGCAACCCAAACGCTGGCAAGATCAAGAAGACCATCATGGCTCCGCTGGGGTACGTGGTGATTGACTGCGACTCTTCACAAATCGAAGCTAGAACTTTGGCTTGGCTGGCTGGCCAGCAGGACCTACTGGATGCGTTCGAGGCTAAGCAGGACGTGTACAAGATCATGGCGTCCCGCATCTACAACAAGCCCATCGAAGAGATCACAGGTATCGAACGGCAGGTGGGCAAGGTCGTGATTCTCGGTGCCGGCTACGGTGTCGGGCATGCCAAGCTCAAGGTGTTCCTCAAGACGATTGCAGGGGTAGACGTAACCGAAGCAGGGGCTAAGCGCATCATTGACGTATACAGGGCGGCGTACCCACGTATCCCTGAGTTGTGGCGCAAGGCAGACGATTCGCTACGTGCCTTGGCGATGGGTAACGGCATGCAGGTGGACGCCGTGGGCGTGGTGCACGCTATCCCCGGCAAGGGCTTGAGCTTACCCAATGGGCTGCACATCCAGTACCCTAAGTTGGTTAACCTTGTAGGCCCCGACTACAAAAGTGAGTGGGTGTACTACTCCAAGGGCATGTCGGTCAAGGTGTACGGCGGGAAGGTGGTGGAGAACTTCTGCCAAGCTATCGCAAGGTGTGTCATTGCAGAACAAATGTTGCGTATTGGGAAACACTACAAGGTGGTGCTGACCGTGCATGACGCCATTGCCACCATTGCCAAGGTGGAGGAGGCCGAGGAAGCGCGGGCGTATGTCGAGGAGTGCATGCGCTGGAGGCCAACGTGGGCGCAGGGTTTACCCCTAGCCTGCGAGTCGGGTATGGGTGCGAGTTATGGAGACTGTTAGAATGTAGTGTCCAAACAAACGAAAGACCGTCATGGCTCTTGCGCATTCATACTCGTCCGTCAAAGATTACGAGGGGTGCCCACGCAGGTACCATGAGGTTCGCATTCTTAAAAAATTCAAATCAAGCGACACAGAAGCTACGCTGTACGGCACTGCCGTACACAAAGCATTCGAAGAATATATCCGTGACAACATCCCGCTCCCCGAAACCTACAAGCAATTCCAACCGTTCGTCGAACCTCTCGCTGCCGCCAGTGGTGAAATTCGATGCGAAGCAAAGATGGCCATCCGAGCTGACTTTAAACCGTGTACGTTTTTTGACCCAGACGTATGGTTCAGGGGCATACCGGACTATCTTGCCCTCAACCACAACAAAGGCATCGCACGCGTAGTTGACTACAAGACCGGCAAGTCCAGTCGATACGCAGACACCGCACAGCTAGAGATCATGGCCGCAATGGTTATGCTTCACTACCCCAGCATACACATCGTTAAAGGGGTCTTACTGTTCGTCGTTGCCAAGGATGTAATCAAGGCCGAGTTCTCTCGGGCCGACCTCCCAACAATCCTGTCTAAATGGGCTGGCAGGGCTGATGCGATTGAGAAAGCCGTGGACGTAGGGGTGTGGAACCCCCGCAGTTCTGCGCTATGTAAGTTTTGCCCTGTATCTACCTGTGAGTACCACCGTGGCTAAATCTAGAAACTACGCAAAAGAGGAGAAGTACGAAGACTCTCCCGAACAAGTTGCCAACCGTGTGGCTCGTAACCGAGCCCGCAGACAATACGAGAAGAAGCATGGCGACCTGCCTAGCAACGTAGAGATTGACCACATCAAGCCTTTAAGCAAGGGTGGGTCCTCGACCAGTGCAGGCAACCTTAGGGCTGTCCCTGCATCGGCTAACCGCAGCTTCTCTCGTACCAAGACTGGTGCGTTGAAGTCCCAAACCTCCAAACGCGAGTCAAAAAAGTAGTGTAAGCTTACGGTGCCAAGCAGTTGGCATCGTTAGTTCTCCTGTAAGTGGGTTAGGCCGGGTAGTTCAGCTACCCGGCTATTTTTCTATTTTTATTATTTTTATTTATACCTTTATGCAAATAATAGAAGATAAAGCGCTGCTGTTTAACACGCGCAAGGCGGCACAGATCACCGCACTCATTCCCAAAAGTAAAGTAATCGGTAGTAATGGAGACGTAGATCGGCTACTAGTTAACTGGGATTTAGATGAAGTGCAAATGTTACGCAATATGGGTATCAAGGACGTGCCCAGTCCCATCTTGGGACGCTACGGCTGGCCGGGGATATTTACCCCGTTCGACCATCAAAAAACCACCGCAGAATTTCTGACCCTCCACCCCCGCTGTTACGTATTTAATGAGGCAGGTACAGGCAAGACAGGTGCCGCCGCGTGGGCAGCGGACTACCTCATGAAACAAGGCAAGGTCAAGCGGGTGCTGGTGGTGTGCCCAGTGTCCATTATGGAGACAGCATGGCGATCGGACTTGTTCAAGACGGTCATGCACCGCACGGTAGCTATTGCCCAAGGGACGCGCACTCAACGCCAAGCGGTCATCGCCAAGGACTACGAGTTCGTCATCATCAACTTTGACGGCGTGAAGGTCGTTAGCAAAGAACTTGCTGAAGGTGGGTTTGACCTCATCATCGTAGACGAGGCCAATGCTGTGAAGAACGTGGCAACCGATCGGTGGAAGTACCTCGCTTCGCTCCTCAAGCCCACTACCCGCCTGTGGCTCATGACGGGAACCCCTGCATCGCAATCCCCCGTGGATGCCTACGGCTTGGCCAAGCTTGTGAACCCTGACTCGGTGCCTAGGTTTTTTGGGTCGTTCCGTGACAAGGTGATGCTCAAGCTGACCGAGTACAAGTGGGTGCCCAAGCAAGACGCACAGCAAACGGTCTACAACATCCTGCAACCCGCGATAAGGTTTACCAAAGAAGAATGCCTTGACTTACCCAACCTGCTGTACTCTTCACGAGACGTACCCCTTACAGCGCAGCAAATGAAGTACTACGAGACGCTACGCAAGCAGATGATGGCCGTAGCCGCAGGGGAGGAAATCACCGCAGTCAACGCAGCCGCCATGCTCAACAAGCTGCTGCAGGTCTCACAAGGCGCGGTCTATACGGATACTGGGGAAGTGGTGGAGTTCGATGTTAGTAACCGAGTAGCAGCGCTCATGGAGGTGATCGAAAGCACCGACAACAAAATCTTGATATTTGTGCCGTATCGGCACACACTGGACATGCTCCGCGACTACCTGACCAAAGAGGGTCACACGGTCGAGGCGATACAGGGCGGCATGCCACCTAGCCAACGTGCAGAAATCATCAAACAGTTTCAGACAGAGGACGACCCTCGCATACTCTTGCTTAGCCCACAGGCTACAGCACACGGGATTACCCTAACAAAAGCGGACCAAGTTGTGTGGTGGGGGCCTGTATCATCTACAGAGATTTACCTGCAAGCTAACTCCCGCGCTCATCGGGCGGGACAAGTAAACCACGTCACGGTAACGCACCTGCAGGGTAGCCCTGTGGAGCGCCGGATGTACACGATGTTGCAGAGCAACATTGACTTGCACCAAGGTTTAGTCGATTTGTACAAACAAGTACTTGACGACTAGATTAGACAGTGTATAATCTCAAACGTGGGGTGAGTCACCCTTCACCAAGGTTGACGACCTTGGCCCCACTCCTTTCTATTCAACGTAAGACAACAGGAAATTTTCTATGGATGCAGAAAAATTAGTAGCGGTGTACGTCAAGATACGCGACGCCAAAGCGGTAAAAACCAAAGAGCTGGAAGACACCATCAAAGACCTAGATGACCAGCTAGATGCCATTGAGCAAGAGCTGCTGGAAATCTGTAAGGTTACGGGTCAGGACGGAGGCAAGACCTCTGCCGGCTCATTCACACGGTCTGTTAAGACCCGATACTGGACCAGCGACTGGGAAAGTATGTACAAGTTCATTCTTGGGCATCAGGTGCCTGAACTTTTGGAACGTCGTATTGCCCAAAGCAATTTCAAGGAGTTTCTTAAGGACAACCCAGACCTGCTGCCTGAGGGTGTCAATGTTGAGTCTAAGTACTCAATTACCGTTCGTCGTTCTTCTAACTAATCAATAGGACTTTTTATGAGCAATATGACTCTTTTCAAATCGGGCTCCGTAATCCCTGACTACCTGCGTGATGTCTCCGATGCCACAACCAAAGAAATCGCTGGTAGCTCCGGTGGTAAGCAAATCTCCATCAAGGGCGGCGTGTGGCGCATGGTCGTTGGCGGCGAGGAGGTCTCCAAGAACGAAGACCGCGCTATGAACTTCGTTGTGCTGGCTACCAGCAAGGGTGTGTCTCGTACGTTCTACGAAGGCAAGTACGAAGAAGGCAAAGACGTCAAACCTACCTGCTGGTCTGCTGAAGGTTTGGTACCCAACACCGAGGTGCTGAACCCACAAAGTTCTAGCTGCGCCACCTGCAAGCAAAACATCGAAGGCTCGGGCGATGGCAAGTCTCGTGCATGCCGTTACAGCAAGCGTATCGCAGTGGCGTTGGAGAACGACATTGGCGGCAATATCTACCGCCTGCAGGTTCCTGCTAAGTCGTACTTCGGTAAGGCTGATGGCGAGAAGATGCCCCTGCAAGCTTACGGCAAGTTCTTAGGTGGCCACGGTATCCCAATCACGGGTGTGGTCACTGAGGCCCGTTTCGATACGGCTGAAGCTGTGCCTGTGTTGAAGTTCCGTGCGGTGCGCCCGTTGGAGCGTAGCGAGTGGGAACTGGCCAAGGCACAAAGCGAAACTGAAGACGCCAAGCAAGCCGTTGAGTTCAAGATGGTGGCAGCGGCCAAAGATGGAAGCAACACGTTGTCTCTACCTGCTTCGTTTGCATCGGCACCCCCTGCGTTCTCTGAGGCTAGCAAGGCCAAGGTTGAGGCTACGGATGTTGAGCCCGTGAAGCGCAAGTCAACTAAGTCTGAGACTGTGGAAGCCGCGCCTAAGAACGTAGCTGATATTCTTAACGACTGGTCGGTGGACGAGTAATGCTAGCTGGCACTCGGGGCTACAGTTCCTCCTTTGCACACCGTATCCGTGACATGCAGTTCAGGCTTGACCCTGCGGTGCGTGCGCTGGCTTTGACCTGCCTTGAACACGAGGTCCCTATTACATGGGTAGCGGATATGTTCGGCGTGAAACGGGCCACGGTCTACAACTGGTTGACAGGAGAGACTGTACCTCGGGGGCCGCAGCACGCGCTCATACCGGAAGTCATTAAAAAGCTGCGCAAGCTTAAGTGATCTTCTTTGGCGAGGCGGCGGGGAGACCTGCCGCCTCTTTCTTTTTAGCTACACCGTGAAGCTATATGACTGATTTTTTATCATCGGTACTGCCCACACAAGGCGTGTACTGCGCGGTGGGTATTAGGAACAAGGTGCTTCAACACCACTTCCACGCAACGATAGAGGATGTTGAGGCTGTAGGTGCAGGGTTAGTTGGGTCTGGAGTAGACGCATACTTTGCATTGGCTACCTTTGATGACGCTGGTAGGCGTAAGGCAGAGCACGCCGCATTCCTGCGTTGCTTCTTTATCGACCTAGACTGCGGCACGGGCAAGCCCTACGCCGACCAAGCATCTGCTGCGCAAGCCTTGAAGGCTTTTGTACTCACCACCAAACTCCCCATGCCTACCATCGTCAATTCCGGCGGTGGGCTTCACGTATATTGGCCCCTCACTGAAGACGTCCCAGCGGACGTGTGGGTTGGCCACGCCAAATCTTTTAAGCGGTTGTGTACACAACACAACCTGCACGCTGACCCGATGTGTACAGCGGACTCGGCCCGCATACTGCGTATGCCCGGCACCTCGAACTTTAAGCAGGGTGACAACCGCCCCGTACAAGTCATGAGGACTGGGGTAGCTGTGTCGTTGGATACCTTCACTGCCCTCCTGCCACCAGCGCCCGTTGATTTGTTTGCGGCAAAAGCCTATGGCATAGACAGTGTGACTTCCGACTTAGTGGGTGGTGAGTACCCTAAGACTAAGTTCAGCCGGATTGTTATGTCCAGCATGGCGGGTAGCGGGTGTGCACAAATTAAGTACACCATTGAGAACGCAGCTACCCTAGAAGAACCAATGTGGCGTGGCGGGCTATCTATTGCCTACCGATGCGAGGACGGAGCCACAGCTATCCACAAGATGTCGAACGCCCACCCCGAGTACACCCCTGAGGCTACCGAGGCTAAGGCGGCAGAAACCAAGGGACCTTATACCTGCGAGTGGTACCGTGACAACTACGGCGACCGATGCAAGGGCTGCGCGTTTAAAGGGGTCTCCCCAATCAGTTTGGGTAAGTACGTTGAAGAGTCCGAAATCGTAGATGGTGCCTACCTGATTGAGAAGCCTGAGGATGAGAACTCCTCCGCAGTCACCATGCGGATTCCTGAGTTCCCCTTTCCATACTTTCGTGGCATCAGCGGCGGCGTGTTTAAGCGTGACACCGATGCTAACGGCGACACCAAAGAAGTTGAAATTTACAGGCAAGACCTGTATGTAACCGAGCGGTTCTTTGACGCTGACGAGAACGGCAACGGGGATGGTGAGATGATTGGCATTAACCTACATCTGCCTCATGATGGGGTGCGCCGGTTCTACACAAGTACTGAGACGGTATTTACTACTGATAAGCTACGGAGCCTGCTCGTTAAAAACGGGGTGGTGGCCTACGGCAAAACTATTGACGCAATCATGGCATATTTCGCATCATCAATTCGCAAGCTACAAAACCAAGTCGCTGCCAACAAGACTCGAAACCAAATGGGTTGGACCCCAGACATGCAGGGGTTTGTAGTTGGTGAGATTGAATACACGCCCACAGGCACAAAGCTCGCACCCCCCGCCAGTGCTACACGCCAACTGGCCTCGTACTTCAAACCTACGGGCACCTTAGACGCATGGAAGAACATGGCCAACTTCTACAACCGCCCCGGGCTTGAAGTGCATGCACTGACTTTGTTTCTTGGGTTCGGCTCCCCGTTGCTAAAGTTTATTGGAGGCACCGCAGTCAAAGGCGCACTGGTGCACTTGAAGTCCAATGGCTCAGGCTCCGGCAAGAGCACCGCACAGATGATGGTCAACTCCATCTTTGGCCACCCCGACAAACTGCTTAACAAACAAGATGATACCTACGCGGCCAAGATACATATGCTGGGCATGATGAACAGCATCACCAATACCATTGACGAGATTACCAACGAGACACCGGAGAACTTGTCAGCGCTAGCGTACGGTGTGACCAATGGGCGGGGCAAGAACCGCATGAACTCACAGACCAACTCGTTGCGCTTAAACCTCACAACATGGATGGGTGTCACCCTGTCCTCCGCCAACGCCTCCGTTGTGGACAAGCTCATGCAGCTTAAGGCAACTGCCAATGGTGAGTTGAGTAGAACCTTTGAAATGCTAGTGGCTCGTTATACGGGGGCTACCAAGTCAGAGATTGATGCCGTGTTTGGTCAACTAGAACACAACTATGGTGTAGCCGGCCCAATCTACATGGACTACGTAGTTAAGAACCAAGAGAAGACTATCGACCTACTGCTTAAGATGCAAGCCAAGATTGACGCTGACTTGAACCTCAACGCCTCCGACCGTTTCTACTCCTGCTTGGGGGCCATAATGATGGCGGGTGGGCTCATAGCGCAGAAACTAGGACTGCACGATATTGATATCCCCCGTATCTATAAATTCCTGCTGAGCCAAATTGAAGAGAACCGCATCAACATCCAACAGTCCAGCAACGACGCTGACGTTGTGGCGCAAGAGACGCTAGCTGCCTACGTGAACGAGAATGTGCGTAACGCACTGGTGGCCAACAGCGTAAGCAAGAGCGGTGCACCGGAAGCCCCAAGCCTATCCCCAACAGGCCCCCTGCGGTTGCGCTACTACCCTGATACCCAAGAGATGGCTATACCGGCTGGCGAGTTCCGTAAGTTCTTCACGGCGCGACAAGTGGACGTCAAGGACGCACTGGCTAGATTGCATGCCGCTAAATTTATGAAACACGATGGCAAGGCCAACCCTTTACGCATTGGCGCTGGTGCTGTGGGCGGCATGGCGGGTATCCTGACGCGCTGCTACGTGTTTGACGCTAAGGCATTGGGCATAAATGCCGCGCAGTTCCCAACCGACCCCTGAGATACCGGACACGTTCACCCTTTACGGGGTGGACTACTTCCTTGACTGGCGCAAGCTGGAGCCCGGCAACTCGTTCTTTGTACCAACCACAGCCACGCCCAAGCAAGTCAAGGCAGTCCTTAAGGACGCCTACGCGGACTTGCCCTACACGTTTGAACTTCACGCCCGCTGTGAGTATGGGCGCTATGGAGTCAGGGTGTGGCGGCTTAATTAGCGTTCAGGGCTACCCTTGCTTCGCGTACCCAGCTGGTTAGTTGGACTTCCATCTTCTTGATTTCCTCTAGCTGCGACTCGCGTTCTTCACGAGGCATAGCCTTAGCGCCTTCAGGGCTGTTCAAGAACTTGCGGTACGCCCGTGTTTGCTCCAACTGGTTCAGCGTTGACTGCACCCCGCTTTCTAGCGCCAGCTCGTCCATGTGGCTTTCCGCATACGCGGCGGCTTTGGTCATGTCCGTTCGCATCAGTTCTTTAAGCGTAACCGTAGCCCGCATAGACTTGTCACGCTGCTCGTAAAACTCCGTAACCTTACGGGTTCCGATCGGGTCGTACATGTAGTTGCTGAACAATGCCCACTTATGCAGGGGGCGGTCTACCTTGTCGGGGTTCAGCATAGCGTCCGTAGTAGCCGTCAACAAAGCTGCAGTCGAGCCAAAGTAGCCGCGCAGTGTATTGTCAATCATGATGGGGGAGACCTCCATCTTCAGCTCGTCCCGTGCGAAGTTAGCAATAGCAACCGCCAGCTCAGACGTGTTCTCAGTACGCCGCATGCTGGGGTCCATCTGCCCATGGTGGAAGCCCTCTAACGCCCGTCCGGTTAGGAACGACTTGTTAGACCATGCCTCCAGCACTGGCTTGATAGCTTGCGGAATTGGGTTGACCCGCCCGAGGTACTGCTCGTACATATAGGACAGCGTAGACGCTACCACCTCAAAGGCAGACTGCTCTTCCACGGTGCCTTGGCGGCGCATGTATTCCACAACGCGTTCAGGTATGACCTTGAACACGGCACCGATCTCGCCCGGAACCGACAGCTTGTAGCCGTTGGGGAATATCCAGTTGCTGTCCCGCGTGCGCAGGTCCATGTCTTTGTACTCGTCATCGTCGCTCTTGCTCAGTGCGTACAGCGAACTAATAAACGTGACAGTAAGGGCGCGAGTCATGAACATACGGCGTGCCAAGGCACGGCCATTAGAGGCGCTAGCCTCTTTGCCTGACGCTGCGCGGTACAGCACGTCCATACCTTGTACGTACGCATTAAAGAACGGGATGGTGGTGACCATAGCCCCGATAGCCTCGCTAGCTCCACGGCGTCGGAAGTTGATGAACTCCCGTGAGCGAGTCTGTGCCAGCAGCACGTCGTTGTTGGACTCCTTCAAGGTCTGCTCGTAGATGGCGGCACGGACCGCCAAGTCAGACGCACGGGTGATACCCTCCAATTTGTGCAGGAGAGCGCCAAATGTTGACCGCTTGGAGTACCCCATGTCTTTAAGCAAGGAGTCGGCGGGCTTGCTCTGCTGGAAGTCGTACTCTCCCGATAAGCCGTAGGCACCGAACTGCTTGACCAGCGGGTGTTCGATACCGCGAAGCTCAGCGTAAACCAGCTTGGGGAAGTTGGTCAGAGCCATGCGCAACAGGGCGGCGGGGCTCTTAACGCCCGAAGTCATGATGGCACGTTGCACGTCATCCGTTACCTGCTTAATTGCAAAGGGCGGGAGGGCAGTCACCGTAGCCCGCAAGATGTTGGAGAACGCGCCAAGGTTTTGAATCCACCGAGCCTGAGGGATGTTCAGGTCTTTGAACGCCATCACGTCGTATTTGGACGGCAGCTCCCAGTACTTCAGCTCACCGTTCACGTAGGCAGACACTACATGGTCAGACCTAGGGTTGGTGTTGTAGAACTTGGCCATCTGGATGTCCTGCAACGCGTTCAGTGTACGCACGGTGGCATCGGTGTGGATTACCTGCCGCATCATCCAGCCAAGGGTGTTCATGTAGTTACCGAACACATCGCCCACAGGCCGTTCAAACGAGCCCTTCAGTTCAGGCAGCTTGCCTACTTGGGCCAGCCCACGAGCGCCCATGCGCTTCACCCTGCTGAAGTTATCAGCAAACTGCTCCATACGGTCAAACGGCACATAGCCGACAACCTCTTTCCACTCCTTGCCCATCTCCGGGGTCAAGCGGCCCACGGCCACCATGTGATCGACCAAGGCAATACGCGCCTCATCCATGAGCTTGGACATCTCTTGTAACTCGGGATGCCGTTTGTACTCAGCCACCATTGCGTTGATCTGCTGGTCTACCGACAGGTTTGAAGTCTTGTCAATCTTGTGGAGTGCGAAGTCGGTGGCTCCGGTGTAGTTGGATGCCCGCATCCGGTCCAGACGTACGCCCTCTAGGATACGGCTAGCTACCTTCTTGCCTTGCTCAAAAGAGTACCCTTGGGCTTTGCTCCAGTCGGCTAGCATGTCGTACACCTTGGCAGGGGCACGAGTACCTTCTTTAGCTACTACTTTCCACAGGCTGGTGGCGGCTTCCTTCTCGATACTACCCGTCTGCAGGAACTGCAGCATCATCTTGGAGATGTCCTGTGCTTGACGGTATAGGGGGAAAGGGTTTATTTCGCCTAGGTCATTACGGACTTTGCCATCAAACTTCTCACGCAACCTGTTCTCAATGGTGGCGGCAATGTCCGCAGTTTGCGTACGGAACTTCGTCACATAGTCCAGCCCCGGCACTACTTTGAAGGCATCCAAGAACGAGGTGAACATACTACGCTCAGGCGCACTCAAGTCGCCGGCCCCATTCACAAGGCTCTCGACCGTGGGGGACACGGTACCCAAGTACTGCTTGACCGATGCAGTTGTAGCTACTTGCGGCGGGGCGTCAAAAATCGTGTCCATTGCGGCTACGGCGTAGTCCAGCATGTTTGTTGGGTTTGTGACACCAATCAAACGCAGTATGTCATGCTTGAAGGACTCCCACAGGGTCTTGGACTTCCACTTAGCATTACGTAGCTGAACCTGCAAGTCTGGGTTGGTCATTGCCTCCGTTACAAATTCGGACAGCGAATTGCGGGCGTCATAACTCAGCGTTATGGAAGGCCGGCTGCGTGCAGCTTCCCAAAGTGACTTGAGCTCCATAACGGCGACTTTTTGCTGCGGGGTCCAGTCCGCATGGTATTTACTAAGGACATGCTCGGTGGCGGCGTGCACAGCCTCGTGCAACAGCACCTCTTGGTTAAGCCCTGTAGCGCTATCCAAACGAATCTCAGAGCCGTCCTGTGCCGCCAAACCTGCGTAGGCTTTGTCCTTGTAGGTAAGGTTATCGACAATGGTTACCTTGGTTCCGTCCAGCAACCACGACAGCCGTTTTGCTATAGCTTTAGCCAACGGGTCTTTAGACTGAAATCCCAGCTCTTTCAAGGCACGGGTGAGCGACCCGTACTTCAATTCATCAAGCACTTTGGGCGGCAAGGGGGTTTCATTAGCACGCGAAGAGGAACCGAGCACCCCTTCACGGTTGGCTTTTTTACGGCCAGCTTCAATATCTTTGGCGTCTAGCTCTGTGTCGATTAGATTCTGAGCGTGCTGGCGCACCGCTGCCGGCGTCAAAGGGTTTTCTGCAATACCGGCAATTTGAGCAGCGGCACGTTGGGCTTTTACCAGCTCGTCTGAGGTGTTGTACAGGTTGACTTTGGCGTTGAGCTCCTCAATCGCTTCCGCGTGTTCCGGCCCGGGCTCTACCCGTGGGGCCTTGCGGCGCTCTTCAGCCTCGGCGGCACGCTTTAAGTCAGCCTCCGCTGCCCGCTTAGTGAAGTTCTCTTCGGCCTGTGCTCGGAAGTCTTTGTTGGAGGCTTTCGCTGCGTAGTTTTCAAGCTTATCGCTGAGTACGTCTTTATGCTCAGCGTCCACCAAGGCTTTAAGCTCAGCTTGGGCTTGCTCCACCGTAGCTTCAGGCTTTGATATGAACTTGCGTATATCAGTCGCGTCAAAAAGAACTTCCTCTTTTACCAGCTTGTTGATGTACTTACGTAGTGCTTCTTTGTCAGCAAACTTGGCTGTCTTAAGGTACGCAAAAGACTTACCCAACGGACTAACCGCCACCTCGTCATTGGCACGTTTGGTGTACTCGGCACGGATTTCTTCCTCCGTGCGCTGTGGCTCGGCAGGGGCTTCCGGGGTTACTTTAGGAGCCGGCGCAGGAGCGGTAGCTTTAGGCTCAGCGGGAGCGGCAGGGGCAGCAGGCTTCTCACTAACTGGCGTTGTAGGCTTGAATAGTTCATCGGGGGCCTTTGGTGCGTTAGGCAGGGGAGGTAGCGTGTTTAGGTCTGCTATGGGGCGCAGGTCTGCTAGTGCACTTGGCTGTGCGACTTCAGATGTAACTCCTGTGCTAACAGGTTGTTCAGTAGGAACCAGTCGCTGTCCGCTAGGTTCTTCAGGTGCTCCGGTGGGGGCGGCACTTCCAACTTCTGCTCCAGCAGTTTCGGTAGGCTGAACAGGTACTGCCACGCCTCGCTTACGTCCTCGGGCTCTAACGGTTGGCTGAACTTCAGGCAGCTGGGTGTTCGCATCTTGGGTCTCCGGTGTAGTCTCGTTCAGACGTGCGCTTATGTCCGCATTGGTTTCTGGCACAAAGGCGGCGGGTTCGGGTGCAGCTTCAGCGGCAGGGGTTTTAGGCGCAGCCGTCTCGGGCGCAGCCGTTTGGGCATCCAGCGCAGCCAGTGCCTCACGCGCACGCTTACGGGCGGAGTTACGAGCCTTTGAGTTTGGTTGGGCGTCCAGCGTGGCTATACGCTGTACCAGTTGTTCCCGGGTAAGCGGAGCTGGAGGCGTAGGTGTAGCGGCGGCTGCTTGGGGGGTTGGGGCGGCTTCAGGTGTAGTAGCGGGGGCCGTCGGGGTAGCGGGCGTGGCTTTTGCGGGGGGTGGGGCGTTCTCAGCCAATTGAGATTTAGCATGGGAGCGCTCCGCCACGCTGGCAAGACCGCCAATGGGGCCGGCTACCAGTGCGGTTTGGTACAGCGTATCGCCATACTCGCGCATAGCGTCAGGGGATGTAAGAGACAGCCCAGCTTGGGCACGTTCCAGAATCTGCTGGCCAACTTCTACAGGAAGCTCAATTGCGGCACCTTTAACCACACCTCGTGCAACAGTACCAGTTACAGAGCGCTGCGCAGCTTTCAACAGTTCGCTTTCGGCCTCTTTCGTAGCCGCTTTGATACCCAGCACCCCTTTGACTAGCCCTTTGCCAAGCACAAGAGCGTTTTCAGTACCTTCTAACAAAGCCTGACCTGCGGCAGCAGAGTATGCCTTGGTACGGTTAATATCTACGGGTTTACCCTGCTCCATCTGCTCGGAGGCTTGGCGCTCGACGTTGGAGCCCATGAATTGCGGCAGTAGTGCTGCACCAGCACCCAGTACACCCCCGGCAATACCGCCAATCGTTGTGCCCACAACGGGAAACGCAGACCCCATGGCAGCTCCAGCTGTAGCTCCAAGCCGTGCACCGCCAGCCATAGCAGCCAAGTTAGCGCCCTGACCCGCCAGTGCTCGAGGGATTTGGGACCCAGCTTCGCCTAGTGCCGACAGGATACCGCGTTCGTTGTAGGCCTTCTTGACGGGCTCAAACGAGGGGCCTTGGCCAGCTTCGGCGTCAATTTGTTTGCTACGCTCAACACCCGCTATTGCGGACTCTTCAGGGGATACGATACTCCCAAGGCCCGTCCGCATGGAGGACAGCATTTGCTTCCCGCCTTTGACAGCCTCCCCCATAATGGTGGACTGCTTAGGCTCAGCTTCGGGGGCGGGGGTAGCGGTAACCATCCGCTTAACGGTAGCTTGGATGACCGAGGGGTCTGTGCCGTCTGGGAACTCAAGAACCCGCCCATCCGCCAGTTGTGCCTCGATAGTCATGACCTAGCCCTTATTGAATCTGGTTACCTTGAGCGTCAAATTTTAACCGAGTAGAGGCTCCAGAGGCCGCACCAGAGTTTGAATTACCGCGTAGTCGAGCCGTTTCTGCTTCTACCGCAGCTTGGAAGGCCGCTGGGTCTTTGTATTTCATCTGCAGCGGGACACTGCTCTTCATCAAAGCAACCACGTTGTCGTATGCCTTATCCGCAATAGCTGCGCCTTGGTCAGGCTTGCCCGCACCTCGAATGGTATTCAGGGTATCCATGAACGCGGCGTACTTGGTGGGGTCGGTAGCCTTAAGGCCGATAGCTGTAGCCATGAGACGTTCAGTCTCGCCCGGGCGGTTCATAGCGGCAGCGTGGATACGCGCAACTTCCAGCGAGGTCATGTTCTGGGCTGCAGCGTTTGCTGCTTGCGACGAGATGTTGAACATCGTAGCCGCCAGAGATGCCTTGTCTTTAATTGCAGCGGCAGCGGCCAGCTTGTCTGCAGCGCCAATACCTTGGGCAGCTGTGGCACGCTTCTCGTTGGCAGCGCGACGCGCGGTATCTAGCTCCGCAAGGTTTTTGTACCGTTGAGCTTGGAACTCACCTGCTTGGTTCAACGCATTAGCTTTGGTGGTGTCGTAGGCCAGAGCGCCGGAGCCGGGAGTCCCAACTGTACCTTGTACGTATGCAGACCATGCCAAATCCTCAGCCTGCTTTTGACGTCGCGCCTGCAGGGCGTCTTGCTCAGCCATGTACTTTTGTTGCGCTTCACCCACAGATTGGTCCAGCCCATACTGTTTATCGTACTTGCTTTGCTCGGCAATGGCGTCTTCAGCGGTTGGAGTCTTGCTTGGCGTATTAATGTAGTCAGTTGCCGCTCTTTCCATTGGGTTTACGGTAGGAGTTTGCGTAGTGGTAGACGTAACAGCTGGGGCTCGGCGACCTTGCAGGGCTGGAGGAGCTTTAGGCAGCGCAGCTCTAATGGTTTGGCCTTTTTGTGAAGGGCGTGGCGTGCGGTCATCCGCGCGAGCAGCCGCAGACACTTCCCGAGGCCCGGCAGCTTTGATAGGTAGCCCACTTTCATCATAGCCCGGAGGTGGGATATAGCGTTCACCTTTGGCCTGAGCACGGCTGGCTTTTTTCCATTCAGGCTCTGAGGGCCTCAACAGGCTCAGTATTCCTGCGCTAACCGAGGCTTGCTCTTGGTCAGGCATTCTTTGAATCGCTACCCCACTAGCGGGGTCTACATAACTGCCGTCTTCCTCCCCATCAAACCCAAGAATGCCGCCTTTGGCAAACTGCAAATTGGTACGGGCGTTCATGAGCCCGCCGCGTGCGGCCATCACTGGTTGTTCGGGTTGAGCTTCGGGTGTGGGGGTGCCTTCGGGTACTGGGCCGGGCGGCATGGCCGCTTGCTGCATCTGGGCACCCTGCGCCTGTTGTGCGGCTTGCGTAGCCATGAGACCGGCTTTCTGCTCAACCTGATCTTTAACAGTAGGCATCGGGCCTTGGCCTTTTTGCATATGCTGGTTCATCGTAGTGCGACGTTGCAGCTCAGCCGTGGCAATCCACGGGGTCAAGTTGGGGTTCTGACCGTTCACCGCTTGCTGCAGATACTGCAGGGGAAGGTCTTTGGCAGCGGACTGTTGTTCAATTAAATTCATGGTCATGACAGTTCCTTAGGTTGGATTTAACCGTGCGTACAGTTTTTCCAAGTCATTGAGCTTACCCAAAATGTTAGTGTAGTCCGACGTGTTCGTATTTTTGTTGGTTGTGGTAATTGGCAAACCAGTAAGCAAATCTTTCTGGTACTGCGCCATCTTAAGCGGGTTGTCACGTTGGGCTTCAAACGCGGCTTTGTCGGCTGCAAGCCCTTCACTTTCAATTCCACGCTCCGTAGTGCCCAAATTGGCCAAGTTGCGGTTAGCTTCCAAGGCGTTGCCGGCACTGAATTGACGGGACTGTTCCGTGTTTTGTTGGGCCGTAAGGTTACGGCCTTGGTCCGCATTGTATTGGGCCATAGCGTTGTTGTACGCCGTGTTGTAGCCCGAGCTAATTAGGCCCTGAGACTTGTCTAACAAGTTGCGATTTTCTTCACCCTGCAAAATAGCTTGGCGGCTACCGCCATAGGCACCGGCTTGAGTCAGCTTGCCCGCATTAGTCATGTTGTTGATTTGCGACTGGCGTTGCAGCTCTTTCAACTGAGGGTCAAGAGACGCCGACAGGTACGGGTTCATGTACTTGTTAGCTGCGGCTGTGTCAAAAGTACCGCCGCTAAATGTCGTCGGGGTATACCCCGTTGTGGCCATGTCTTGGGCCCCAGCAAACGCTTGTTTCTGAAGGTCTGACTCTCCGGCAGTTAGAGGGCCTTTGTACTGTTGGTAGGGCGCATTGGACGCTGCATACCCTTTAGATATCATACCAGATACGGAGGGGCCAGCCCACTCAGATAGGACATCTGAAGACGAAGTGGAGGCGGGTTGAGTCGCAGGAGGGGCGGTTACCGCGCTTCCGGCTTCACCTGAAAACGCAATAGCACCGCCACCAGCGTATTTGGCCAGCCCACCGGGCATGAACTTGTCAGGGTTGATGCGCTTGCCTTGCTCGGAGTTACCGGTGCGGGCTTTGCGAATGCGGGCCATCATGTCATACAGCTTTTGGGCACCAGCGTCAGAATTGCCATTGCCAAGGTGCGACACGACATCAGCGGGGATTACAAACTCACCGTGGCTTAGCTTAGCTGCTTGGTGGTTATCAATAGACGTGTTGAGCTTATCCGCCATACCATCGGTAGGCCCCTGCAAATAATTATCGCCGCCTTGGGCAAAAGAGGCAAGTCCTCCAGCAGCCATTTTTTGTTCTCCGGGAAGTTGTGCTTGTGGCACGGCTAGATGTTCTACATTGGTAGCAGCTCCGGTTGTGGCTCCATTTGTGGCAGTTGGAGCTGGAGGTGCATACCCCAACTTAGTTTTGCCGAGGTATGGGTTAGCTGTCGGCGCTGCGGCAGGGGTGTACGCGGCTTTAATACCTTGGGCTTGTAGGTTATCAGCGGCTTTAGCTGCGCCAAGGGCATCTGCACTTCCCGATGCCGCGTACTTAGGGTCAGTGAAATAGTTAAGCCCGCTAGACCCGGGCCGACGGTTAGGGTCGTTGTAGTTGATTTGCTGGCGTTGCATAGTCAACTCGGGGACTGGTATGTTGTAGCCCGCTTGGTTAGGCTTTTGGCTTTGTGTAGCCATGTAGGCGGTTGCAGCGTCTTTGGCTACGTTGGCCCAGTTAACGTCCCCATTGGCCCCGGTGTACCGCTTAAGAATGGCGTTACCGGCAGCGCCGGACAGCCGGTCCAACCAGCTTTGCGACTGTTGCTGCGGGGTTGCAGTTGAGCCTTCAGGGAGAGTTACAGACGGGTCGCCGTTTTGAAACCGGCGCAACGCATCCGCAGTAAAGGTTGCACTACCTCCGTTGATAGAGTACGTACCATCGGCGTTGGGAAAAAACCAGTTACTGCCAACTTGAACGGGTACGCCACCTTGGCCATCGGTACTTTCAGAAGTTTCTGGGGGCGTGTAGACATTGTTGTCAACCTCTACTTGCGCATCATCATAGCTGCCGTATACGGGCTCGCCATTTTCATCATACCCTTCAACATAGTATTGCAAAGCCATGTTATTTCCTTAGTGTGCGTAGTAGTTCTTCAAAAGAAGTAGGTTGCGCCAACAGACTATCTAGGTAGCCCCCAGAGGCGATTTTAGTAGCTTTAGCAGCTTCTAGCTTGCGTTTTTGGTAGTTAGAGAACCAAGCCGCGTCAAACGGGTTTTCAACGTCAAACCCAGTACCAGCAGTCACAATGTTGTTTGACTTGACGTCAGTAGCCTCTTGCTGCGGTACCACTGTAGTGGTAGGCAGGGGGGCATTCGGGTTAATGGTAAACCTAGGTCTAGGGGGCGCAGGG
>Ga0209829_10000609_pt1 | contig 31769 bp, 28 predicted proteins | sample C_140205_EF_Meta_FD_187311 | JGI IMG/M metagenome (GOLD analysis project Ga0209829, IMG submission 187311) | Freshwater microbial communities from Lake Croche, Canada to study carbon cycling - C_140205_EF_MetaG (SPAdes) (version 2) | ecosystem: Environmental > Aquatic > Freshwater > Lake... | reverse complement strand
CGGGTAAAAGCTCAATGCTCAATTGCATCAACGGTGTTTACACACCACAGCAAGGAACAATTTCTTTTAAAGGTAAAACCTTTGATCACATGGACAGCCACGAAGTAGCCACCATGGGAATTGCGCGCACGTTTCAAAATTTGGCTTTATTTAAAGGCATGAGTGTGCTTGACAACATCATGACGGGTAGAAACCTGCGCATGAAGAGCAATATCTTTTTGCAAGCTTTGCGAATTGGCCCTGCAGAGCGCGAAGAAGCCATGCACCGCGACTATGTGGAACACATCATCGACTTTTTAGAAATTCAAGCTTTTCGCAAAACACCCGTGGGTCAATTGCCCTATGGTTTGCAAAAGCGTGTCGATTTAGGTCGTGCATTGGCACTTGAACCACAAGTGTTGTTGCTTGATGAACCGATGGCTGGTATGAACGTCGAAGAAAAACAAGACATGTGTCGTTTTGTGTTGGATGTGAACGACGAGTTCGGTACCACAGTCGTGTTGATTGAACACGACATGAGCGTGGTGATGGATATTTCAGATCGCGTGGTGGTGCTCGATTATGGTAAAAAAATTGGCGACGGCACACCTGAAGAAATTCGCAACAACGAGGAAGTCATCACCGCTTACCTCGGCACATCGCATTAACAGGACAGCATCATGGCATTCTTTTTAGAAACATTCATTGGCGGCCTCATGGCTGGCATGCTTTATTCATTGGTCGCATTGGGATTTGTTTTGATCTTTAAGGCGTCGGGTGTTTTTAATTTTGCGCAAGGCGCGATGGTTTTGTTTGCTGCATTGGCAATGGCGCGTTTTGCAGAATGGATTCCAGCTTGGACGGGCCTCGATAATTTTGTGGTCAATGTATTGCTGTCATTTGCTGTTGCGGTTGTTGTGATGTTTGTGGTGGCTTGGTCGATTGAGCGCTGGGTTTTGCATCACTTGGTCAATCAAGAAGGAACGACTTTGTTGATGGCCACATTGGGCGTTGCTTATTTTTTAGACGGCATCGGTCAAACTATTTTTGGCTCTGACATTTACAAAATCGACATTGGCATGCCCAAAGAACCAGTGATGGCTTTTCAAAATATTTTTGACGGTGGTCTGCTCATCAATCAAGAAGATTTAATTGCGGCGGCGATTGCGGCGACGTTGGTTGGCATGCTCACTTTGTTTTTTCAAAAAACTGCAACTGGTCGTGCACTGAGAGCAGTGGCCGATGACCACCAAGCCGCGCAATCGATTGGTATTCCACTCGATCGCATTTGGGTGATTGTTTGGTGTGTGGCAGGTGTGGTGGCCTTGGTTGCGGGTGTGATTTGGGGCTCTAAGCTTGGCGTTCAATTCACCTTATCAACAGTTGCGATGCGCGCATTGCCCGTGGTGATTTTGGGTGGACTCACTTCAGTGCCTGGCGCCATCATTGGTGGTCTCATCATTGGAGTTGGCGAAAAATTATCTGAAGTGTTTTTAGGCCCCTATGTCGGTGGCGGTATTGAAATCTGGTTTGCTTATGTGTTGGCGTTGATTGTTTTGTTATTCAGACCACAAGGCTTGTTTGGCGAAAAAATCATTGACCGCGTTTAAGCCATCAAAAGAGGCACAACATGTTTTACAGAGAAAACGGTCAATTCAAAACGTCTTACCGTTCAGACCAACAAATTTTTCCGATTGCACAAGATCGTTGGGGCATTGTGTTGCTGTTGGCGTTTGCGTTGGTGGGCATTCCATTGCTCGCCGATGAATACATCTTTCGCGCCATTTTGATTCCATTTTTAATATTGGCTTTGGCAGCGTTGGGCGTGAATATTTTGGTGGGCTATTGCGGACAAATTTCACTCGGCTCGGGTGGCTTTATGGCCGTTGGCGCGTATGCTGCATACAACTTCTTTATTCGCGTCGACGGCATGCCTGTTATTGTGGCTTTGTTATTGGGTGGCGTGTTTGCAACCCTCGTGGGCATCTTGTTTGGCATACCGAGTTTGCGTGTAAAAGGTTTGTATTTGGCAGTGGCCACATTAGCGGCACAATTTTTTTGCGACTGGGCTTTTTTGCGCATCAAATGGTTCACCAACGATTCCGCATCAGGTGTAGCAGCAGTATCCGATCTGCAAGTGTTTGGATTTTCTGTGAACTCACCTTTAGAAAAATATTTTTTCTGTTTGGGGTTTTTAATGGTGTTTGGACTGCTTGCCAAAAATTTAGTCAGAAGCGCGATTGGACGTGAATGGATGGCGATACGCGACATGGACGTTGCAGCGGCCGTGATTGGTATTCGCCCCATGTACGCCAAGCTCAGCGCATTTGCAGTCAGCTCATTCATTGTTGGTGTTGCGGGCGGCTTGTGGGCCTTTGTGTATCTCGGTTCGTGGGAGCCTGCTGCTTTCTCGGTTGATCGTTCATTCAATTTGTTGTTCATGGTGATTTTGGGTGGTCTGGGTTCCATCATGGGCAGTTTTTTTGGCGCGGCGTTTATGGTTGTGTTGCCCATTGCAATCAATCAATTTTTACCCCTCATCGGTCAAGCAGTTGGTATCACCATCAGCACGGCCAACATCACACATGCAGAGTTCATCATTTTTGGGGCACTCATTGTTTGGTTTTTGATTGTGGAGCCACACGGCTTGGCAAGGTTGTGGAGTATTGGCAAACAAAAAATGCGCATCTGGCCATTTCCCCACTGATATTTTTGTGTTCGTGTTTGTTTTTTTAAAGAAGGAGACCTGTATGAAGTTTCGTCATTTGACATTAGCAATTACGCTGGTGACCGCAGGGCTATCAGCCTTGGTGTCCACTGTGGCGACGGCGCAAGCCAAAGAGCAGTATTTCCCAGTATTGCCGTATCGCTCGGGTGCATACGCGCCCAATGGTGTGCCATGGGCCAATGGTTTTGTGGATTACCTCAAACTCATCAATGCGCGTGACGGTGGTATCAATGGTGTGAAGATTGCATTTGAAGAGTGCGATACCGCCTATGACACAGCGCGTGGTGTGGAGTGTTATGAGCGCCTGAAGGGAAATGCACAAGGTGCTATTTTTCAACCGCTTTCAACTGGCATTACGTTTGCAATGACTGAAAAAGCGCCAGGCGATAAAAATCCATTGATTACTGCAGGCTATGGCCGCTCTGAATCCAGCGATGGTGGTGTTTTTAAATGGAATTTTCCATTGATGGGAACTTATTGGTCGGGCGCTGACATCATCATGCAGTACATCACCAAAAAAGAAGGTGGCAACATCAAAGGTAAAAAAATTGCATTGGTCTATCACGACAGTCCTTATGGCAAAGAGCCGATTCCTTTGTTGCAAGAGCGCTCCAAAATGCAAGGCTTTGAGCTCACATTGCTTCCTGTTACAGCGCCTGGCATTGAACAAAAAGCCACATGGTTGCAAATTCGTCAAAACCGCCCCGACTATGTTCTCTTGTGGGGGTGGGGCGTGATGAATTCTGCGGCACTCAAAGAAGCCGTAGCAACAGGTTATCCGCGCGAAAAAATGTACGGCGTGTGGTGGTCTGCCGGTGAGCCCGATGTCAAAGACATTGGTGATGGCGCCAAAGGCTACAACGGACTCGTTGCAACTGGCGAAGGTGGCCCTGTATTGGTTGACATCAAAAAGTTCGTGCACGATAAAAAACAAGGCACTGGACCGATTGATGAAGTCGGTTCTGTTTTGTACAACCGAGGCATGGTCAGTGCTGCGATGGGTGTAGAGGCTGTGCGTCGCGCACAAGAGCGTTTTGGAAAAGGCAAAGTCATGAACGGCGATCAAATTCGTTGGGGACTTGAAAACTTGTCAATCGATGCCAAACGTTTAAGCGCACTCAAACTCAACACAGTCATGCGACCTTTGAGTACTACTTGTGTTGACCATGAAGGCTCGCGTTCTGCACGCATGCACACATGGGATGGCAAAAAGTGGAACTACAGCTCCGACTGGATTGAGGCCGATGAATCCATCATCAAACCATTAGTCAAACAATTTGCAGAAAAATACGCCGCTGAGAAAAAAATCACACGTCGCACACCTGCCGATTGCCAATCTTGAGGTGACAGTGCACGGAAATTTGTTTATTCAATAAGCCGTGCTGTTGGTGGTTCTCACGAGCCACCAACATCGAGTGTGGCGTGCCATATTCGGTGTTGGTCTTAATCGAAAGTCGATATGAATTCGCAAAACATTGTTCTCAATGTCAATGGCATTGAAGTGATTTACAACCATGTGATCTTGGTGCTCAAAGGCGTTTCCTTGCAAGTGCTTCAAGGTAGTATCGTGGCTATTTTGGGCGGCAATGGTGCGGGCAAAACTACCACCCTGCGCGCAGTTTCCAATTTACTCAAAGGCGAGCGTGGTGAAGTTACAAAAGGTAGCATCGAGTTGCGTGGTGAGCGCATCGAAAATTTATCACCCTCTGATTTGGTGCAACGCGGTGTGGTCCAAGTGATGGAGGGCAGACATTGTTTTGCTCACCTCACCATCGAAGAAAACTTATTAACGGGTTCATACACGCGCAAAGACAAAGGCGAAATTGCTGCTAACTTAGAAAAGGTTTACAACTATTTTCCGCGTCTCAAAACAAGACGCACTTCACAAGCGGCGTACACATCGGGTGGCGAGCAACAAATGTGCGCCATTGGCCGAGCACTCATGGCCAACCCCAGCATGGTGTTGTTGGATGAGCCCTCTATGGGATTGGCGCCACAAATTGTTGAAGAAGTTTTTAATATTGTCAAAGATCTCAACGATAAAGAAAAAGTAACCTTCCTTCTAGCCGAACAAAATACCAATATGGCGCTCAAATATGCAGACTACGGCTACATCATGGAGTCGGGTCGCATTGTGATGGATGGACAAGCCAAAGAACTCGCCAACAATGAAGACGTTAAAGAATTTTATTTAGGCATGGGTGGCGGCGAGCGCAAGAGTTTCAAGGATGTGAAAAGTTACAAGCGTCGCAAGCGTTGGTTGGCTTGACGATTTAAAAAAACTTTGCTGTTACAGATTTACTGGAATTTTCATGAGTCATTTTTACGATCAACTCGAAACGCGTTCGACCGATCAACGCGAAGCCGAGCAGATGGCTGCGCTTCCTTTGCAAATTGCAAATGCACAAAAATACACAACAGCGTTTAAGCAATTGTTAGAAGGAGTTGACGCCAGTAGCATTAATAACAGGCAAGCTTTATCTAAATTACCTGTCACACGCAAACACGAATTGTTGGCGCGTCAAAAAGTCCAACGCGCAACTGATGTATTTGGTGGTTTTTCTGCAATTCGATATGGCAAGTCCATGCCGCATGTGTTTGCAAGTCCTGGAACTATTTATGAGCCCGATGCTGCACGATCAGATTATTGGCGACTTGCACGTGCTATTTATGCCGCAGGTTTTCGATCGGGCGAATTGATTCACAATTGTTTCAATTACCACTTCACACCTGGCGCATTCATGATGGAAAGCGGTGCGCACGCATTGGGATGCACTGTTTTTCCTGGTGGTACGGGGCAAACCGAACAACAAGTGTTGGCCATGGCCGAGTTGCAGCCTGCTGGCTACATCGGAACCCCCAGTTTTTTAAAAATCATTGTCGAAAAATCCATTGAGATGGGTGTGCCTCTTGCCTGCGTCAAAAAAGCAATGGTGGGTGGCGAAGCCTTTACACCATCTTTGCGCGACTGGCTCACAGAGCGCGGCATTGATGCCTATCAATGTTTTGCTACAGCCGATGTGGGATTGATTGCATACGAAACTTCATCTCGCGAAGGCCTCGTATTAGATGAAGGTGTGATTGTTGAAATTGTTCGACCAGGCACGGGCGACCCTGTGGCACCTGGTGAAGTGGGTGAGTTGGTCATCACCACGCTCAACCCCGATTACCCATTGATTCGATTTGGAACAGGCGACTTGTCTGCTGTGCTCACGGGTCAATGTCCCACAGGCCGAACCAACGCACGCATCAAAGGTTGGATGGGTCGCGCCGATCAAACTACCAAGGTGCGCGGCATGTTTGTGCATCCAGGTCAAGTCGCTCAAGTGGTCAAACGGTTTTCTGATATTCAAAAAGCAAGGCTTGTGGTGAGTGGCGAAATGGCCAACGATGAAATGACACTGATGATTGAAGCCAACAACTCCGACGAGTCATGGGTTCAAAAAATCAGCGATGCGGTTCGCGATGTCACCAAACTTCGCGCCCAAGTTCAAATCGTCAAAGTGGGCAGTTTACCAAACGATGGCAAAGTCATTGAAGATGCTAGAACTTATAAATAAAAATAAGTAGTCTCCCCTACGTTTTTTTGATTTATTGAGAGACAATGTTCTTTTAATCTATTTAATTCTCAATTTCGCACACAGGAAAAATTCATGATCAACTCATTTACCTCTATTGTTTTGGCTATCGCTTCCATTGCAAGCGTGCAAGCTTCAGACTTCCCCATCAAAGACAAACCTATTACATTGGTTGTTCCCTTTGTTGCAGGTGGACCCACAGATCGTGTTGCGCGCGATTTAGCAGAAGCTTTGCGTAAACCGTTGGGTGGCGCCATTGTGGTGGTTGACAATGCGGCAGGTGCAGGCGGCTCTATTGGTGCCAACAAAGTGGCCAAAGCCAACCCCGATGGACACACATTGTTGTTACATCACATTGGTATGGCTACGATGCCCACTTTGGTGCGCAATATCCCATTCAAAGTCGACTCAGATTTTGAATACCTCGGCATGGTCAATGATGTACCGATGACACTCATTGCCAAGCCCCAAATGCCAGCCAACAACTTCAAAGAACTTATGGTTTGGATCAATGCCAACAAAGGCAAAATCAATTTGGGCAATGCAGGTGTGGGTTCTGCATCGCATTTGTGTGGGTTGCTCTTTCAAAACGCAGTTCAGGTTGACATGACCACTGTTCCCTATAAAGGCACCGCACCTGCACTCTCCGATCTCATGGGTGGACAAATCGATTTGTTGTGTGATCAAACAACCAACACATCAAGTCAAATCGAAGCTAAAAAAGTCAAAGCATATGCAGTGACCACACTCAAAAGACTTTCAACACCTGCACTCAAAGATTTGCCCACCATGGACGAATCTGGCCTCAAAAATTTCCAAGTCACCATATGGCATGGCATCTATGGTCCCAAAGGGCTTCCTGCCGATGTACAAACTAAAATCAGTAACGCACTCAAGACCGCGCTCAAAGATCCTGAGTTCATCGAAAAACAAAAAGGTTTAGGCGCAGTGGTTATCACCGACAACCGTATTGAAGGCGCAGAGCACAAAAAATTCGTAGCTGCTGAAATCACCAAGTGGAGCCCCGTTATCAAAGCTGCAGGCGTCTACGCTGATTAATCATGTTGTTGTGGGTTACACAAGCCAATGGCGCGTTGCATGAAGTAAACGCGCAAGAGGGTCAAACACTCTTAAGCGCGATTCAAAATGCAAGCGTCGACGGCTTGGTGGCCGAATGCGGTGGCAATTGTGTGTGTGCAACTTGCCATTGCTATATCGATGAAGCGCAAATAGCTTCTATTCAGCCGGCCGATGATGATGAGGAGCAAATGCTCGAATTTGTTGCCGCTGAGCGCAAAGACAACAGTCGCTTGGCTTGTCAACTTCAAATCACATCTAACATGGACGGTCTCAAAATTCAACTGCCTGATCGACAGTTTTAAATTTTATTTACGCATAGTTGTATACGCCTTGTTTGGTTTTTCTACCCCAGTGTCCAGCGGCTACCATTTCTTTGAGCAATGGGCTCGGCCTGTATTTAGAGTCGCCAAACTGCGCCAAATAAACTTCCATCACTGCTAAACAAACATCAAGGCCAATCATGTCGGCTAAAGCCAAGGGGCCAATCGGATGATTGCAACCCAATCGCATACCTGCATCAATATCTTCGGGTGTTGCCAAGCCTTCGCCCAAAACAAAAAATGCTTCGTTAATCATGGGAACCAAAATACGATTCACAACAAAGCCTGGTGCGTTTTTAACGGTGATCGGAGTCTTGCCGAGTCGCGTCGCCAGTTCGTGAACTTGCGCATGCGTCTCATTGCTGGTTTGTAATCCACGAATGATTTCTACCAAGGCCATTACAGGCACCGGATTGAAAAAATGCATGCCAATCAATCGATCAGGACGTTGCGTCACAGCCGCTAATTGCGTGATTGAAATAGAAGAAGTATTAGACGCAATCAAAGTAGAGGCGGGTAGCATGCCATCGAATTGCTGAAGAATTTTTATTTTGAGACTCAAATTTTCTGTGGCGGCCTCAATCACCAAATCAGTCGATATTAAATCTTCGTAGCGGGTACTTCCGCGCACACGCGACAAGATCTTTGTTTTATCTGCGTCAGCGATTTTCTCTTTTTTCACCAATCGATCTAAGCTCGAGGCAATCGTGGCCAAACCTTTTTGAACCGCAGCGTCTTGAATATCAACCATCACCACTTGAATGCCTGCAGCGGCACAAGTTTGTGCAATACCATTTCCCATGGTGCCAGCGCCGACAACGCCAATTGTTTGAATCATTATCTTTCCTTTTTAACTAAAAAATTATCGACCAAATCGTTTGCGCGTGAGGTGCAAAGCAATCATCCACGAAGACACGCCATAAATCATCAAGACAACCACATGCACGAATGCATGTTCGGGCCAGCGATCCAAAAACAAAGGACGAATGAGTTCAACGGCTTGCGTCAATGGCAACCATTGTGAAATCATATGGATCCAAGGCGGCAATTGATCCCTCGGAAAAAATACGCCACTTAAAAAAGTCATAGGCGTTAAAACCAAAGTAAAGTAATACGTGAAAAAATCATAGCCTTTGGCCAATGCATTAAAAATTAACGCCATGCAACTGAAGGTGAGGCCCATGCCTAATAAGATCGGCCAAGCCACAAGCAGTTTGGGTGATTGGCCAATTCCCAACGCCAACATCACAAACAAAATAGCAGTCACGGTAAACAAAGATTTAAAACCAGCCCAAAGCATTTCTGCCAGCAACACATCGTCTAATTTAACGGGCGCATTCATGATGCCGTCCCAGGTCTTTTGTACATGCATGCGCGAAAAAGCTGAATAAAGTGCTTCAAACGTGGCTGCATTCATGGCACTCATACAAATAGATCCACTGGCTAAAAAAACCAAGTACCTTACTTTTTCTTCGCCGAGTTGAACTTCACCTACCAATGAGCCCAAGCCGTATCCAAATGCAACCAACCACATCAGGGGTTCTGCAATATTACCGATCAAACTCGGTATCGCAAGTTTTTGCCACACCAAAAAATTACGCAAAAAAACAGGCCAAAAACGCAAATGCATCACGCTTCCTCCCGAATTTGTCGGCCTGTAAGTTTTAAAAATAAATCTTCCAAATTAGCAGGTCGATGTAAGGTTCGAATTTGTTGATACACGCCTAACGCTTGCAACAATGGTTGAGCTCGATGCGTGTAAAAAAACACTGTCTCACCGCTGGTCTCCACGCGCTGGGCTAAATTTTTAAGATCACTGGTGGCCAGCGAAATGGCATTTGTACCAAATACTTCCACCACATCGGGCTCTAAATACTCTTCAATCAAATCACGCGGGGTTCCTTGTGCAATGGTTTTCCCATGATCCAAAACCAAAAGACGATGACACAAACGCTCCGCCTCATCCATGAAATGAGTCGTGAGCAAAATAGATTTGCCTTGTTGCAATAATTGTTGCAATCGCTCCCACATCAAGTGACGCGCTTGTGGGTCAAGCCCTGTAGTGGGTTCATCCAGTAACAAAAGTTTTGGGTCATTGATCAATGCACGTGCCAAACTGAGTCTACGCTTCATGCCGCCAGACAACTCGCCAGGCTTGGCATTGGCTTTATTGCTTAAAGCAGCAAACTCCAATAATTTTGGAATGCGTTTGGCGATGTCTTTTATGGAATGACCAAAATAACGACCATAGACCATTAAATTTTCAGCGCATGTAAAGTCAGGATCTAGTGTGTCAAATTGACTCACCACGCCCAATTGAGATTTAATTTTTAATTCATCAACAGGCATCTTCCAACCAAAGGCGCTGATGTTGCCTGAATCGGGTTGCGTCAAACCCAAACACATGCGAATGGTGGTGGTTTTTCCCGCACCATTAGGCCCAATCACTCCCAGGCATTCACCAGGCGCAATTTGAAACGACACATGATTGACAACTTGTGTAGGCCCGAAAGATTTATTCAGCGACTCACAAACCAAATACGCATCTCTCATTGAAACGCAACCTCGGCAAAACTTCTTAATTTTCTACTTTGCAATTGCCCCAGTGTTTGTGAGCGCAACAATTCAATAGTCCGCATGCCGATGCGCAAATGTTGATCGACACGGTCGCGGTAAAAATGATTGGCCATACCCGGCAGTTTAATTTCACCATGCAGGGGTTTATCGCTTACGCACAACAGTGTTCCATACGGCACTCTGAATCGAAAACCATTGGCCGCAATCGTTGCGCTTTCCATATCCAAAGCAACCGCACGACTTTGACTGAAACGTCTTTGTGGTGTGTTGTCAGGCAACAACTCCCAATTACGATTATCTGTGCTAGCCACTGTACCTGTGCGCATGATTCTTTTTAATTCTGCACCTTTGCATTGCGTTACATCTGCCACCGCTTGCTCAAGTGCACGTTGAATTTCGGATAAGGCAGGAATAGGCACCCATAAAGGCAATTCCTCATCCAATACATGGTCTTCGCGCACATAAGCATGTGCCAACACATAATCACCCAATTGCTGTGAATTGCGCAGCCCCGCACAATGTCCCAACATAATCCACGCATGGGGCCGAAGAACAGCGATATGGTCAGTAATGTTTTTTGCGTTGGCTGGGCCCACGCCAATATTGACCATGGTGATGCCTTTTCGATCCGCGAGAATCAAATGATAGGCGGGCATTTGTGGCAAACGCGGTGGCGCCACACCTAATGCGTCATCATTTTGTGCTGAAAGACCTTTTCTTCGTGTGATGACATTACCCGGCTCAACAAATGCGATGTATTCACTGTTGGGATCAGTCATTGCTTGTCGCCCCAGTTTAATGAATTCGTCGATATAAAACTGGTAGTTGGTAAAAAGCACAAAATTTTGAAACCATTCAGGCCGCGTACCGCTGTAATGTCTTAATCGATGCAAAGAATAATCCACACGAGGCGCAGTAAATAATGAAAGTGGCATTGCTTCGCCAGATTTTTTCTCTCTTGTGCCATTGGCAATGCCGTCATCCATCGACGTTAAATCAGGCAAATCAAACACATCACGCATACGTTGACGACGCTCGGCACTCATCTCGCCTTCAATGTGATCGCTATTGCCAAACGAAAAATGAATTGGAATCGGATGACTGCTAACACCCACTTCTAAAGGAACATTGTGATTAGCAAGAAGCAATTGAAATTGCTCTAAATAATAGTTGCCAAATAAATCGGGACTGGTGAGCGATGTTTCGTAACGTCCTGGTTCGGCAACAAAACCAAAGCTCAAATGCAAACCCTCGTGCACCACCGAATCAGTTTGGATTCGCACAAAGGGATAGCAGGCGCGAATTCTTTGTGTGGGCTCTTTGCCTGCAACAAATTGTTGCAATGCTTCACGCAAATGCGTGATTGATAGGTTGTAAATGTGTTGAACCTGCGCCAACGCTGACGCAGCGTCGGTGTGACGAGTAGGAGCTATAAATGGGGGTGTTTTAAGCATCCCCTATTGTGCAATGTTTGGATGACTGTTTAATGTCACCCTTTAGAATTAATTTAAGAGGTGGTTAATAAAGCGGCGCACGCTTTGCTGGTATCGGAATCAAGTTCAGCTGCTGTTGGCATTTTGCCCCAGCCGCCTTTTTCAATAAAACTGCCACGTGACCACTCGTCAATCTTCTTGAGTTCAACCAAATTATTGGTAAAACGCGCATCGCGCTTGAACATTTCTGCACAGACGGGGGCTAGTGCTTTGGAAACTGCTTGAGTCACGCGCGAGTCGCCTGCGGATGTGGCTTGTTTGGAGGTTTGCCAGCCACCGAATCCAAATCCTAGGATTGACAAAATAACGGCACCAGCAATGGCACCCCAAACAGCAGTTTCAGTTTGTGCGGGAAATTTCATGAGAGGGTCTCGAAAAAAGAAAAACGGAAAAAACCCTCCGCAATGGGCTTACCTAATGTACGGGTTTGTAGCGCCTCGTGGTGATTTATCTTTTATGGCTCACAAGCCTGCAATTGAGGCTGACCATCGAAGTGATATAATGTTTTTCTTTTAAAAAAATGGCCCGGTAGCTCAGTCGGTAGAGCAGAGGATTGAAAATCCTTGTGTCGGTGGTTCGATTCCGCCCCAGGCCACCATTTATTTATAACTTGGTTAATGTGCCCTGTAATTTGGCACCCTTAGACAATTCCAGCTCGTGATAAGCCACTTTTCCATTAATTTCACAGGTCGATTGCAAAATGAGGAGTTCGGTCACGGTCAAATCGTTGCCTGCGCTACCCGCCACATTCATTCTTTCAGCGCGAACCTTGCCTTGAAAAGAGCCAGTAGCTTTGATCGTCACGTCTTTGGCAGTGAGACTGCCCTCAATCGTGCCAGCAATAATGACGGAGTTGGGAATCGTGAACTCACCACGGATCACCACACCTTCACCCACCATCAAGCTGCCGTGGGGCAAATCGTAAGGGTTGTGTGTGTTGGGACCGTTAGATAACTCCTGACGATCCTTGTTGGATTCAAATAAAGTTGCCAAATCTTATCTCCTGTGTAATTTTTCAACTATACACCGACAAGCTCAGAGCGCCAAATTTATTCGAGCGGTTCTTGTAATTTTTGGAAAAATACATCTTTGGCTTGATAATTGGTGATTTGTTGGCTCCACCCACGACTTTTAAGTCATTGCCCCACGCAATCGAGGCATCACAATCGTTCGCATTTCCATTGAATCAGAAACAAAACTCCAGCGCTGAAAACCACAAATCAATTGTAATTTGTGCGGACGACTTCGCCGCAAGTACCGCTATTTCGCAAGGCATCATCAGCCTGGCATCGGAAAAAAAAATTCAAGCCACAAGCGTCATGGTTTACTCTCATTTGTGGATGCAGCATGCAAGCATGCTCAAAGAGCATCAGGAAACTCTCGATGTGGGATTGCATTTGGATTGGACGAGTGAATTTGCCGTTCAAGCGGGACATGGCCTCTCATTGTCCAAGCTGATGGCAATGACACTACTCAAGCATTTGCATCCAAACGAAATCAAACGAATCATTCAGGAACAGTTGGATTTATTTGAAAAAACATGGGGCCAACCACCCGATCACGTTGACGGGCATCAACATATTCAACAATTTTCTGGAATTCGCGACTCACTTGTTTTAATTTTAAAAAATAGATATGGCAAGCACGCTCCATGGCTTCGCGTCTCCAAAATCAAGCAGTCCGACTTTCTTTTTAAAACTTGGGTCATCACTGCGATGGGTGCAACTGAGCTATTGCAATTGGCGCAAAAAAACGAAATGGCGCACTCCTATACATTGAGTGGCGTCTACGATATTAGAAATCAAACCAATTATTATCCAAAGCGAATGAAACAATGGTTGCTCAGCGCAGATCAGGGAACAATCATCATGTGTCATCCAGCCTCTGCCATCAGTGCAAACGATGTTCATGGCGCAACCCGTATTAATGAATATGCGTATTTATCAAGTGATGCATTCAATCAAGATTTGTTGCATGCAAAAGTTCAACTCGCGCGTGGATCCACGCTTTATCAAACTCAATTGTGAATATTTTTAGATTCAAATTATCGACATGGGCGTTCACGCTTTTAGGCTTGATGGTATTGCTTTTGGTCCTTGCGACTTTGCGGCCCTTGGCATTACCCGATGAGGGGCGATATGGCGAAATCGGTCGCTGGATGTTGATCAGTGGGGATTGGCTCACACCACGACTCAATGGAATGCCTTTTTTTCATAAGCCACCACTGCTTCATTGGTTGCAAGCTATTTCTATCAATATTTTTGGCTTTCATCCTTGGAGCTTGCGTGTTGTGCCTGCCCTTCACGCGGCCTTGATGTTATCGATGATGTATGCGGTGACGCTTCAAATGTCAAATCGTCAAACAGCCATTCGAGCCGTTTGGATGCTTGGCACCAGCCTCACTTTTTTGATCGGCGGTCAATATATCAATCACGATATGTTGGTAGCCACCTGGATTTCAATTGCTATTTGGTGTTTTGCATTTTCCTTATCGTCCAATCTCAAGCATCGCTCCAACTGGGCAAGACTAGGTTTTGTTGCTTGCGCATTGGGTATATTGAGCAAAGGGCTGATTGGAGTTGTTCTGCCGGGCATGGTGATATTTCCATGGTTGATTTTTACAAAGCAATTTAAAAAAATTATTCAGTGGCCTTGGTTTTCTGGCATTTTAATTTTTTTAATCATTGCATTGCCTTGGTTTATTTTGAGTCAACAAAAATTTTCTAATTTTTTTGATTACATGTTTATCAAGCAGCAGTTCAGTCGATACACGGCGAGCGATTTCAATAACCGCCAAGAATGGTGGTTTTATTTACAGGCCAGCATGGTCTTGATGTTTCCTTGGTTGCTTTTTTCTTTGGCGAGTTTCAAGCTCAGTCGGTTCAAATTAGACAATTCAACAGAACAAAAAACGCAACATCTATATGTCTTGTGTTGGATATGGGTTGTCGCCATTACTTTGTTTTTTTCGATTCCCAACTCCAAACTCTATGGATACATTTTGCCTGTCATGCCACCATTGGCTGTACTGGCATCGATGGGCTGGGGTCGCGCGATGACGCATTTGCGATGGTCTAAAAAACTATTGATTGTATTGTGTCTCTTGAATATCGCAATCGCTATTGGAATCGTGACGCAAGTCGGCCCCACCACGCAGGCTTCAAGATCCGAAGACGTTGCAAAGATTTGGGCATGTGCTGCGCAACCCACCGACACTTTGTATGTAAATCAAAACTACCCCTACGATTTGCCTTTTTATGCACAAACACAACACCCCATTGTGGTTGTTGATGATTGGGGAAGAATTAAAAAAGAAAACACCGATGGGTGGGAACTCGAATTATTAGATGGCGCTTTGTTTGAGCCGCAAACCCAACAATATTTAAAAACACGTGAGTCATTGGTGCTGGCAGGAGTGCAGGCCAACAATTGGCTGATCATTAAAAATACAAACTCGATTGTCGATAGCCTTGAAGGTTGGAAGTTGTTTCATCAAGGCTATGGGTGGAGAATTTTTAAATCATCCAGCGCGACTGATTCTAAAAGACCACCATCGACTCAACACATAGGTTTGAGCGGCTGCAATCACTAAAGCAATCAACAAGGCCCACAGCAACGCAATGTTGAGCCAGCGATATAAAATTATAAAAATAATTTCGCTGCAAACAAAGCCAGTTAATGCAGTCACAGCAAACCGCTTCAAACTTGTTAATAGGTTTGTATCGGTGTTTGAAAAACTAAGCCAGCGATGTCCGCCAAAGCTGATAAAAAATGCGACGACAAAGCCGACTGCGTTGGCAACTTCTGGCACGATCGAATGTCGCAACAGATAAAAAACAAAAAAATGAGTGGCCGCTGCTGCGGCGCCGACAAATAAAAACCAAACGACAGAGCGATTCATCGCAAACATTTAACGGGTAAAAGTTGATGAACCCAGTCCGTGGCCCACTTGTTTTCGGATTAAATAATTTGGCCGTTGTTTGACTTCTTCATAAATTCTGCCGACGTATTCAGACAGTATTCCAACGGCCAACAATTGCAATCCACTGAAAAACATGAGGCCCACCACAATGGTTGCATAACCAGGCACGTTGATGCCCCAAATAAAATATTCACCAATGACCCATATGCCGTAAGCAATCGCAAGAGAGGATAGACCAAAACCAATCCAAGTTAAAGCACGCAAAGGCACAATCGAAAAAGCCAGCATGCCGGTCAGTGCCAAAGCGATAGAGCCACCTATACCGAAATTCGATTTGCCATCTAAGCGGTTGAGTGGTTCGTAATCGATGGCGCAGCTTTTAAATCCCACCCAAGCGTAAAGACCCTTCATGAAACGATTACGCTCAGGCAATTTTTTTAAGGCGTCCACCGCTTGGCGATCCATCAAGCGAAAGTCCCCTGCATTTTCGGGGATTTTAAATTTTCCACCCCAATTGATGAGTTTGTAAAAAATACGAGTGAGCTTGGCTTGCAGTTTAGATTGATCGTCGCGTTTTTTCCGAACTGCATAAACCACGTCAAAACCGTTTTGCCAATGATGAAACATCTGCGCAATGATAGTGGACGAATGTTGACCATCCGAATCCATCAAAATGACCACATCGCCCTGAGCAGCGTCAATGCCCGCGCTCAAAGCGTTTTCTTTGCCAAAATTTCTTGAAAGCTCTACAAAAACAATTTCAGAAAATTTTGTGCACATCTCTTTCATCACTGAAACCGTTGCATCCATACTGCCGTCATCCACCACGATGAGTTCGACGCGTGATGACAGCGAACGCAGTACGCTCAAGGTTTGAGGAATGATATGGGGCAAATTGGCCGCTTCGTTGTAAGCGGGCATGATGCATGAAATGGAGGGCAGAGCTTTGATACGATCGTTCATGTACCGAATCATGCCAAAAAAAACGGGGTAGGTGTTTTTTATTTCTAAAAAATCAAGCTTATTTTTAAATTTTTGGGGTTATCAGTACCATTTGATATTGATTAAACTGTCTACCTGCCAAAATGAGCATTTCCCTCATACCTTATTTGAATCTTCCATGAAAAAATCAATTTGTATCATTTTCACAGTTTTATTGGCTTGGGTCGCCTCTTTGGCCCATGCGCAAGAGGCTTCGGCTTGGACGGATGGGTTTAACCTGTCTTCTAAAAAAGACGATGAATATCGCTTCATGTTCAGCCCCTATACCTACCATTTCAGTGGCAAGGATGGGCATAAAGACGTTTGGTTAGTGGGTGTCGAGCGCGAACGCGAAAACGGCATGCTTACTGGAGTTACTTTTTTCACCAATTCATTCGGTCAACCCAGTACTTATATTTTTCCATGGGGTCAAATGTATCGAGATATCGGTTGGATACCTGGCATGTATTTCAAATGGACTGCAGGGCTTTTGTATGGCTATGTTGCACCCTATGAAAACAAAGTGCCGTTGAATCATAACGGATATTCTCCAGCAGCAATTCCTGCATTAGGCATTGAAAAATCAAATTGGCAAGTTCAAGTTAATGCACTGGGTACTAATGGTTTTATGTTACAGATCAACAGAAAAATAAATTAAAAATAATTATTCACACAAAGAGCGAATGCTCGGCGCAATAGGCATAGCATAAATCGAAGATGGGCTGTCTTTTTTTACTCCTGCAAAAATACGCACCTCTTGGCAACTCATAATCGCATCTTCTCCGCGATGAATTCGATGATCTTGCACAAAACTTTTGTTGCGCCATTCGGTAATTGACGTTGTGATGACGAGCACGTCGCCGTACGTAGCGGTTTTTGTAAATTGAGCCTGGGTATCAACCAACGGTGTACCAATCACGCCCAATGTCGTTGTGGTTTCTTGCCAAGATGGCACTCCACAACTAATAAAGAAGTGCCGAGACGCTGCATCAATCCATCTAAAAAAATGAGGAAACCAAACAATGCCTGCAGGATCGCAGTCGCCAAACTCGACGCGTTGGGTGTAGGTACTTGTGCGGGGCAAAGAAGAATTTGTCATAAAAATGGCGTCAAAATATAAAACTCCAGCATTGCATCATAATTGGAAATTACAGTCACTATCCAATTGCTATTCATGAAAACTCCAATATCACCCACGCGACTCACCTCTCTTTCGCATGGAGGAGGGTGTGGTTGCAAAATAGCACCTGGAGTTCTTAAGGAAATACTAAAAAATAATTCCGCATTTGCCTTGCCCTCGCAACTGTTGGTTGGCATTGAAACCTCGGATGACGCTGCCGTATACAAACTCAATGACGAACAAGCGCTGATTGCAACCACCGATTTTTTTATGCCTATAGTTGACGATCCATTTGACTTTGGGCGCATTGCAGCAACTAATGCGATCAGCGATGTTTATGCAATGGGCGGTACACCCATCATGGCCTTGGCGATTGTGGGGATGCCCATCAATGTTTTGAGTACCGACATCATTGCAAAAATATTGCAAGGCGGTCAATCGGTTTGTCAACAAGCAGGTATTCCGATTGCGGGCGGTCACACCATTGATTGTGTAGAGCCGATTTATGGTTTGGTGGTGATGGGTTTGATTCATCCCGATCGAATCAAAAAAAATTCCGATGCCAAACAAGGCGATGTGTTGATATTAGGAAAGCCATTGGGCGTGGGCATCTTGTCGGCCTCGCTCAAAAAAGAACAACTCTCACCTGCGGCTTACCAACAAATGATTCACACCACAACTCAACTCAACACGCCCGGTATTGCATTGTCTGCGATTGAAGGAGTGCATGCCATCACCGACGTCACGGGTTTTGGATTGGCGGGTCATGCATTAGAAATGGCAAGAGGATCACATGCCGATGTGCAGATTCAATGGTCCCAAATCCCATTGATCGATGGCGTGATGGAGATGGTTTCACAAGGCTTTGTTACGGGTGCATCGGCTAGAAACTGGTCGGGTTATGGTGATGAGGTCGTGTTGCCACACAATTTTTCTAAAGAGCAAATGGCTTTAATAACCGATCCGCAAACCAGCGGTGGATTATTGGTGAGTTGTTCTGAGCAATCGGCAAAAGAAGTATTAACCATATTTAAAAAACATGGCTTTGATCAAGCCAGCGTTGTGGGTTGCGTTCAAGCGCCGCGTGGCGACAAACCCTCGTTAACTATTTTGTAATACGAGTTTGTTGGCCGCCGCGCGTTGCGCAAACTCTGCGCGCAAGGCTTTGAGTTTTTCTCGTGGATCTTCCTTGGTGGTGGATGCTTCGAGAGCCATTTCTTGAATAAACCGACTGGGCAACATCGTCACCATTTCGCGCCCCTTTTTACGTTTCCGAGTCCAACTCACCACCAAACTGCGTTGAGCACGAGTAATTCCCACATACATCAAGCGACGTTCTTCTTGTAATCGCAATAGATTGAGTGCGTCTTGACGTTCGGTGCCCGCGTCTTCATCGGGCTTAAATGGCAAGACACCGTCATTCACGCCCACCAACACCACATGTGGCCACTCCAACCCTTTGGCGGCGTGAAGCGTTGAGAGTGTCACGACGTTTTGATCTTTTTCGCGTTCGTTAAGCGTTGCAAGCAGTGCAATGGTTTGAGCAATTTCCAGTAACGATTTGGATTCGGAAATTAAACTAACACCCGCCACGTCATCAATTTGACCGCCGCATCGCTTGGCCATCCAGTCACAAAACTCCAAAACATTCGTCCACTTTGCTGCTGCCAATTTGGCATTTTCTTCGTTGTCATAAAGACATTTTTCATAATCAATACTGCGCAACCATTCCAGTAAAAACGCATGCGCATTTTCTTGTCCCATGGTGTGACGCGCTCGATATTCCAAATCATTGATGCACCTTCCAAACTCTTGCAAACCACTGAATGCACGCGTTGATAAAACCGTACTCAGACTATTGCTAAACAATGCTTCAAATAAACTGACTTTGTATTCACTCGCAAATTGCCCTAGCCTTTGCAATGTTTGATGACCAATGCCTCGCTTGGGCGTGGTGACCGCTCTTAAAAACGCAGGATCGTCATCGTTATTGACCCAAATCCTTAACCAAGCGCACAAGTCGCGAATTTCTGCACGATCAAAAAAACTTTGACCGCCTGATACTTTGTATGGAATTTGCGCTTTACGAAAAGCTTGCTCTAAGACCTTTGCTTGGTGATTGGCTCGGTAAAGAACAGCAAAATCTTTCCATTCGCGGTATTTTTTCAAATCATCGGTACCACTGATTACTTGACCGCCGCGCAAGGAAAGAATTCTTGCCATCACGCGTTCGGCTTCATGCTCTTCGTGGTCAGCGTCGGTAACGCGCACGGGCTCGCCTTCGCCGAGTTCGGAAAATAATTTTTTGGAATATAACTTGGGATTGGGCAAGATGAGTTGATTGGCCGCTCGTAAAATGGCGCCTGTGGATCGGTAATTTTGTTCGAGTTTGATGACTTTGAGTTGCGGAAAATCAATGGGTAAGCGTTGTAAGTTTTCGAGCGTTGCACCGCGCCATCCGTAAATCGATTGATCGTCGTCGCCAACTGCAGTAAATCGGGCTCGTTCACCGACTAACAATTTAAGTAATTCATATTGTGTGGCGTTGGTGTCTTGGTATTCATCGACCAATACATGACCCATGGTCGATTGCCATTTTTCTCTGACATCGGCATGATCGCGCAAAAGCTTGGCGGGCAGACTAATCAAATCATCAAAGTCAACGCTTTGATAAGCAGTCAAACGTTCTTCATAGCGGCCCATGATGCGAGCTATTAAGCGTTCTTCATCATTTTCTGAAAGATCCAAGGCCTGTTGCGCATTGAGACCTTTGTTTTTTAACAAGCTGATTGACCATTGCCATTGACGCGCTGTTTTAGCATCTGTGGTGCCGCCCGCGTCTTTTAGAATACTGGTGACGTCATCGCTGTCTAAAATACTGAATTGTTTTTTGAGACCCATCGCTTCACCGTCTTGACGCATGATGCGAACGCCCAGAGCGTGAAAGGTGCAAATCAAAACACGCTGCGCAGATTTGCCAATCAGTTGTTTGGTGCGTTCACGCATTTCGGTAGCTGCTTTGTTGGTAAAAGTGATCGCTGCAATTCGCTCGGGCTCGAGCCCCACTTCAATCAACTTGCCTACTTTGTGTGTGATGACGCGTGTTTTGCCAGAGCCAGCACCCGCCAAGACCAAGCAAGGGCCTTGAACATAGTTAACAGCTTCGATTTGAGGGGTGTTGAGAAGAGATGACATGCAGGTGACACACAATAGACGGTTGTCTATCAAAGCACATCATCATAACGGCACAATGGACTCATTATGTTAGAAATTTTAATTGTTACTTTTCCATTTTTTGCCTTGGTATTGGCAGGCTATATCGCTGGCTATCGACGCATGTTGCCCCTTACGGCCATACCAGGTCTCAACACATTTGTTTTATTTTTTGCGTTGCCTTGTATGTTGTTTCGATTCGGTGCTTCAACGCCGATTGCGCAATTGCTCGACCTGCCTTTGTTTTTAATTTACGCCATATGCGCTGTCATCATGGTGATATTTACGATTTCAATTTCGCTCAGTTCACACATTCGCTGGAATGATGCATCTTTTGGCGCCTTGGTGGCTGCATTTCCTAATACAGGTTTTATGGGGATTCCGTTGCTAGTGGCATTGTTTGGACAAGCCGCCGCAGGTCCTGCGATCGTGACCATCTTGGCTGATATGTTCATCACAACCTCGCTTTGTATTGGTTTGTCGCGATTAGATGGTGCAGAAGAGCATGGCGCGAGTCGTGCCATTCAAAAAGCTTTAAAAGGTGTTTTAGCCAATCCAATGCCTTGGGCGATTGCGGCAGGTTGTGTGGTCTCTGCCATGCAATTGCAAGTACCGTTACCCATCAACGCTACGATCGGATTATTGGCGGATGCAGCGTCTCCCGTGGCTTTATTCACCATCGGCGCAGTATTGGCACGTTCCACTTTGTTAGCCCAACAAGATTCAGACCACAGCGTCGAGTGGATTGATTTTGTACCGATTGCATTGATCAAACTTTTATTGCATCCGCTATTGGTGCTGTTAGCTGCTGTTTGTGTCAAACAATGGGGTTGGCCACTGAGTGATTTTGCAATCACCATCATGGTGTTGGTTGCCGCATTGCCATCGGCAAGTAATGTTTCTTTGTTGGCCGAAAGATTCGGCGCTAACAATGGACGAATTGCACGAATTATTTTGGTCTCAACCGCTTTGGCTTTCCCGAGTTTTTCTGCGCTGGTTGCGATTTTAAAAAATTAAATTTGTAAGGGGTCAACGTCAATGGCCCAACGAATCAATCCTTTGTGACTTTTTTTGAGTTCATGCAAATGATTTTGCCATTGTTGTAACAAAACTTGCATTGCTTGACGCGACCTTGACTCAATCAGTATTTGTGCACGCTCTACATTGGCCACGCGTTGCATCTCCATCGCCACCGCTGGATAGACCACGATCACTTGCGGTTCAATACCGAGTTGGTCGAGTAATAGCGTTGAAACGTCACGGGCCGCATTCAAAAAATCTTGCGCCACTTGTTGTGTGCGTGCCTGAGAACGAATCAACGCTTGGTATATAAAGGGAGGCATACCTGCTTGTTCACGTTCTAAGAGTTGCTCAGCGGCAAAGCCTTCAAAATCATATTTTTTTAAATGCTCGAACAAAGGGTGCGTTGGAAAAAAAGTTTGAATCCACATCTCGCACGATTGATTCATTCCTAACAGTGGATCACGCCCGGCACGCCCCGCCGCTTGTAGTAACAAAGAAAACAATCTCTCAGGTGCGCGAAAATCACTTGAAAAAAGCGCGCCATCGGGATTGAGCGCAACAACCAAACTGACACGACGAAAATCATGCCCCTTGGCAATCATTTGCGTGCCAATCAAAATATCAATATCACCCGCATGAACCTGTGCTAATTGAGTTTCCAGTTGACCCTTGAGTCGTGTCGTATCAGCATCAATACGACCAATGCGAATCGCAGATCCATCGGTCTTTTTAACGCCCGTCAAAAGTTGATTCAAACTTTCTTCTATTTGTTCGGTTCCGCGACCAATAATGCCCAAATTGGAATGACCGCAGGTCGGACATTCGCGAGGCGCGCGTTGAGTAAACCCGCAATGATGACACCGAAGCGTTCGATCCACTTTATGAAAAACGCGATAAGCCGTGCAATAAGTGCATTCACTTTTCCATCCACACTTGGTGCAATGGATGATGGGCGCATATCCGCGTCGATTGAGCAAAATTAAGACTTGCTCATTGTTGGCCAACTTTGATTGAATCGCATCAAGTAACACGATTGAAAAAACAATTTGGCGCGGTTGTAAATTCATATCCACATAACGCACTTTGGGCATTTGACTCGCGCCTAAGCGAGTTGGCATACCAACGCGCAAATATCGACCCGCTACTTGGGTCTCCGTCGCAGGACGACTGTGATGCCAACTCTCTAACGAAGGCGTTGCAGAACCCAAAATCACCGATATTTTTTCTAAATGACCGCGATACACCGCCAAATCTCTGGCTGAATATCTTGCGCCTTCTTGTTGCTTATAGCTGGGATCGTGTTCTTCGTCGACAACGATGATTTTTAAATGGGGCATGGACGCAAACACAGCCATTCGAGTACCCAGAACAATTCTTGCATGACCTGTATGAGCCGCCAACCAACTTTGCAATCGTTGGACGGGCGTCATGCCACTATGCATGCTCACAATTGCATCGTCACCATATGAGGCAAACCGACTTCGAATGCGTTGTTCAAGTTGTGGTGTTAAATTTATTTCAGGCACCATGATCAAGACTTGCGCATCAGATGAGTCAGTCAAAATTTGCGCCATTCGGCGCATATACACTTCTGTTTTGCCGCTGCCTGTGTTGCCGTACAACAAAAATACCCGCTGTTCGTTTTGCATCAAATCCAATGCATGCGATTGTTCATCAGTTAGCGTTTGTAATTCGTGTGCTGGCACTTGTATTTGCGAAGCATCATTTGATTTGTTTTTATTTTTTTCAAAACGACTCATGCGGCGTGCCAATTGAATTTCATCCAAATCGCGCAAAGACGGCGGCAAAGCAGACAATGCTACTTCGCCAGGCGATCGTTGGTAGTAATGCGCTGAAAAATCAACCAAAGAAATCCAAGTGGCGCTAACTGGTGTTAATGCATTTAATACTTGAATGATTGATTTAATTGATCTGTTATCTGAATTATTTTCCCAATCGGATTTATTTTTAGGCTCATTCCAAACAATACCGAGTGTTTCTCGAGAACCCAGAGGCACACGCACCAACGTGCCAACAGGTAACGAAGTTGTATGACGATAAGTTAATGCGTCACTCAAACTGCTGTGGGTAGGCGTGTGAACAACAACGGATATTAATACGGACATGTCAAGTGACTGTTTGCGATTGTTTTTTTAGAGAAAATTTCGAAATCTGTTGCAAGTGGTTGATTTTTATAGGCTTCAAGACTCATTCAAGATTTCTGTGGATAACTTTGTTAATAGATTGTCCCACTTCGCCTTTAAGCCTTGAAAATCAAGGCTTGGAACAAATTGCTCGAAAAACACGCATTCTCTCAAACCTATAAAAATCAACAACTTACAAAGACGAAGAGGTTTGATCAATTTATTTTTTTTATTTCACTCATTCTCGCCTCTAGGGCCATTTTTTGTGCATAAGTGAACCCCAATATATAACTTAAGTAGGCGTTTTTCCCTCAATGGGCGCGACGCATCAGCCGAGAATAGCGGTTAACCGACTCAACCAATGACTTCACATGATCAGGGGTAGTAAATTGGCTGATTCCATGTCCCAAATTAAAGATATGGGTTGGGCCCGTAGTAAGCGGATCAAGATGGGGTTTGCCAAAACTGTTGAGTAATTGCGCCACTTGTCGATCAATGGCATCTGGGGGCGCAAACAAAATATTGGGATCCAAATTGCCTTGAATGGCTTTTCCAACGCCGCCCACTTTCCCGCCCACCATTTTTCGGGCCATCGATAAATTCACAGTCCAATCAACGCCCAAAACTTGGCAATCGAGTTCACTCATCTCTTCAAGCCAAAGGCCGCCGCCTTTTGTAAAAACAATTGAAGGAATGGTTTGACCGTTGTGTTCTTTTTTGAGTTGTGACAGCACACGTTTTGTATATGCAAGACTGAATTCTTGAAACGCACCGTCGGCCAATACACCGCCCCAGCTGTCAAATACCATGACCGCTTGTGCACCCGCTTCAATTTGCGTATTGAGATAAAGAGCAACAGCATCGGCATTAATAGCCAAGATGCGATGCATGAGATCAGGACGACCATAGAGCATGGATTTCACCAGTCGGTAATCGTCTGAGCCCGCGCCTTCAACCATATAGCAGGCCAGCGTCCACGGGCTGCCCGAAAAACCAATCAAGGGTACTCGCCCGTTTAAAACTTTGCGAATTGAAGTGACTGCATCAAATACATATTGCAATTTGCCCATGTCGGGCACTTGCAGTTTTGCAACAGCAGCCTCATCTCTCACCGCATGTGCAAAACGCGGGCCTTCGCCTTGCGCAAAACTCAAACCTAAGCCCATGGCGTCGGGCACAGTTAAAATATCACTAAACAAAATGGCTGCATCTAAATCGTATCGTTCAAGCGGCTGCAAAGTCACTTCAGTTGCAAAGTCAACATTGGTTGCCAAGCCCATAAAACTACCCGCTTTGGTGCGGGTTGCACAATACTCTGGCAAATAGCGTCCTGCTTGACGCATCAACCACATTGGCGTGTGATCAGTAGCTTGACGAAAACAAGCGCGCAAAAAACTGTCGTTTTGTAAAGGTTTAAACATGGGCATTATTCTTTCACAAGTTTCAAAGACCGTCCAAGGCTTGATGAATTTCCTTAGAGCTTAATAGTTCAGAAAAAACACGGGCGTCTTGTTGGCGACGGTACAAAACATAAACAGGAACGCCGCTTCTGCCTAATTTTTCAATTGCATTTGAGATGGCTGAATCGCGTCGCGTCCAATCGGCTCTTAAAAGCAAAACTTTTTTATCCGCAAAATGTTTCAAAACTGAATCGGATGCAAGCGTTGTTTTTTTGTTAACTTGGCAAGTAATACACCACGCAGCAGTGAAGTCGACGAACACGGGTTGACCTTGGTTCAAAGCTTGAGCGACCCGCTCTTCAGACCAAGGTTGCCATCCATTTTTTTGTTGGGATGATTGTTCATTGATGAGTGCCGATTCTTTTAAAAGTAATCCGGCCCACTGAATAACAACAAGCGCCAACAAACATGCAATCAAGAAAGACAAAGCAGTGGTTAATTTGTTGTTGAACTTTAAACTCCACAAAAGAAACGTTATGAACAATAAAACCAACCACAAACATGCCATTGCATCCACGCCGTTTTGATTTCCCAAGACCCAGGAAAGCCAAATCACAGTGCCCAGCATTGGAAATGCCAATGCGTGACGTAAATGTCCCATCCATGGCCCAGGTTGTGGCATCAATTTTCTAAAAAAGGGCAAAACGGTTAATAAAACAACGGGCGTTGCAACGCCTAAACCCAATGCGGAGAAGATCAACATCGATTGCCAAATAGGCAATGCCAATGCCAATCCCATTGCCGCACCCATCATGGGTGCTGTACAAGGAGTGGCAACCACCACAGACAGCATGCCGGATGCCATTTCATCGAGATATGGATTTTGAAAACGTAAAGCAGCTAAACGTGCGCCCAATGATCCATTCAAACTCCATACATCCCATAAATTAAGCGCAATCAAGGCAAACAAAATGGACAAAGCGGTCACCACCCAAGGCGATTGCAATTGAAAGCCCCATCCCAATTGCTCTCCTGATGCTCGCAATAAAAGAAGCGCAAAACCAAGCCCCCAACAAATCATTAAAACGCCCACTGCATAAGCACTTGCGAGTCCATAAGGATTCGAATTTTTATTGTGTGCCATACCCACCATCTTGATGGCCAAAACCGGTAATACGCAAGGCATCAGATTAAGCAACAACCCGCCCAAGAAAGCCCCCATCAGTGCGGCAAAAAGTCCGAGAGTGATGTCGGTTGACGCAATCGAGCGAGGCGACGGCGGCGTTTTGTTTTCTTTGGGCCATACACCTTCGATATCCACAACAACTCGCGCCGCAGATCGATTCGCATCACCGCTGATAAGAAGCAGTGACAATTGCTTGGGTTCGGTTGTTCTCAACAAATGTAAAGGTGCTTGAATTGACCAAACACCATTTTTCCAAATTGGGTTTTGGGTAGATTGAAGCTCAACACCACTTGCTAACACTTCGGATTGCTCGGGAAAAACAGCAATCGATTGCGGAGCCCAGTTGGCAGGTAAGCCCTTGACTTCAATCTGTAAGTTGTGGCCATTCAACTGGGCTTTGTTTTGAGTGACATCAATATTTTTTGCTTGCTGACTTTTTAAAGCTTCAAATAAATTTGTATGCAAGGCATAGCTGCTTTTGATGGGAAGGCGCAATTCAAAAGTGCCTACTTGAGGAATGCACGCAACTTTACAAATAAGCCAGCTGGCTTTTAAACCGATGCTGACTGAATCGCGATTGGTTTTGAAATCAGCGGGGATGACCACAGGCACACCCAAAACAACCGTGTCTTCAAAACCATAATTGGTCAAATCGGACACGCGAATCTTTTTTGGCAAAGGCCAAACGATTTCACCCGCAGACCAACCCAAGGGAAGTTTCCATTCAAATTGTGTGGCCAAACCCGAGTCACCCGGATTGAGCCAATAGGTATGCCAGCCTTCAGAATGGGTCATTTGGAGGCCTAATAAAATGGTTTGACCCGGATCGGCACCTTGAGGCGCGTAAATAATGAGCTGCGCCTTGATTTCAGGGTTGCTAAGTTTGTCCGATTGGGCCCATGCGGACAGATTCAACCCAGTCAATCCAATTAAATAGAGCGAAAAAAGACAAGCGGCCTTCGCTTGGCGTGTAAACGACAATAAAAATCGAAAAGAAAAAAGATGAGTTAAATCCACAACAGCATGTTAACCAAAGTCAGTGCACGGTTTAAAATCAGGGGATGAATACCCCATCTCGATTCTGGGCAGATTGGACGCATCTTGATTTTGATCAATTGGACGCCTCCAACGCCATTGCTTTGTTTCCGTTGGGCGCAACTGAACAACACGGGCCCCATTTGCCGCTTTCTGTCGACACCGTATTGGTTGAAGGCATCGTCAATCACGCACTCAATCATCTCAATCCTGACGATACAGTGTTGGTAATGCCAACACAGTCAGTGTCCTACAGCATCGAACACAGCGCATTTTCTGGAACCCTTTCTTATTCGCCAGCCAGCATCATCGAGCAATGGTGTGCCATCGGACAAAGTGTGGCTCAAGTTGGTATCCAAAAAATGGTACTGTTTAATTCACACGGCGGTAATACAGCACTAATGGACATCGTCGCGCGTCAATTGCGCGCGCAATTCAACATGTTGGTGTTTGGCGTCAATTGGTATCAACTTCCACTTGCCCAAGAAGTCACATCTTTATTTTCTGAACACGAACATCGCTTTGGTATTCATGCGGGGGATATGGAAACATCGTTAATGATGGCGTTGGCTCCACAGTTGGTTCGACATGATCAACTCCAGAACTTTCATTCTGCGTCTGAAGACCGTGCCAAACAATTTTCTATATTGGGCAACGGCAAAAGTGCCAAGTTGGGTTGGCATATTCAGGATTACAACTCTGCTGGCGCCGTTGGTAATGCGCAACTCGCAACCCCCGCAAAAGGCCAAGCACTTCTCGACTCTGCCTCTAAACAATTAGCGATGTTGCTGCAAGAGGTCGCACAAATGTCTGCACCTATCTCTAAATAATAATAATTTTTAAGCGTAAGTGAGCCATTGACCGATATCGTCGCCATCTAAATGATGAACAGTGTTGAAAGTGAGCAGCACATGGCGCTTCAAATTAAATTCCAATTCGCTCACCGCTGTATTTCTAATGCGCATATTCAATTCAACCGTAGCGCGTTGATCAGCTCCCAATAGTTGTCCAATAGCATTAGATATCGGGCCACCACTCGACACCATCAAGACTGATCCCTCACACTTTGTTTTTACGTAATCCAATGCAGAAGTAATACCTTGCAAAAATTCAGGATAAGAAAGCATGCCCTGAATAGTGAGTTCGCCTTTCATCCATTGAACCAAGCTATCTCTTAACAATCGAAAATGTTCGCGGTACAACTCGGGCGTATTAGGTTTGGGCAATGGTTCTGGATGTATGGCTTTGATCATGGCTTCGCTGTTATATTCATTCAGCCCTGGCCAAACAACGGGCTTTTCAAAGGCAACTCCCATTCCTTGCGCAATGCTTTTTAAGGTTTGCGCTTGCCGATCAAGAGTGCCGTGCATCACGTGATCAAAAGACAATTTCTTTTTTTTAAAATACTCGCCCAAGCGAACGCTTTGTTGATAACCCAAAGGGCTGAGTTGATCGTAGTTGTCAGCGCCAAACGAGGCTTGACCGTGTCTAACCAAATAAAGAGTTCCCACTCACATGTCCCTTTCAGTTGCGAGAGTTTATTTTTCAATCAACGTCGATTACCCAATTGCTCCCATCTCTCCAACGCAATCATTAACTCCTCATCGATGGCAACACTGCGAAGCGTCATCGTCGTTGCTTTTGGGTGATCAGTTACATACAAAGAGCCATCGGCCAAGGCCCTTGTAATTTCTTGTTGCTCTTTTTCAAGTCTTTCAATCTGAGAAGGAAATTCTTCCAACTCCTTTTGTTCTTTGTAACTTAATTTTTTACTTAAGTGTGTAGATATTTCAACAGATGTGACAGTTTGTTGAGAAGATGGTGCGGCTGTTGCCGTTGGCACAACTGCAATGTCATTGGATGACCAATTTTTAGCGCGTTGAGATTGAATAAGCCAATCTTGTACACCACCTTCGTACTCACGCCACTGCGCATTGCCTTCATAAGCGATGGTACTGGTTACGACTTGATCTAAAAAAGCGCGATCATGGCTGACCAAAAAAACAGTGCCATCGTAATTTTGCAAAAAATCTTCTAGCAATTCTAACGTATCAATATCCAAATCGTTGGTGGGTTCATCAAGTACCAATACATTGGCGGGTCTTGCAAACAATCGCGCAAGCAAGAGCCGATTGCGCTCGCCACCCGACAGCGATCGCACAGGAGAAGTTGCTCTTGCAGGAGAGAACAAAAAATCGCTCAAATAACTTTTAACGTGTTGCCGTTTATTTCCTATCTCAATCCACTCGCTACCAGGGCTGATGAAATCTTCAAGCGTTGCGTCCAAATCAATGGCCTCTCGCATTTGATCGAAGTAAGCGATTTGCATATTTGTGCCCAATCGCGCATTCCCCGAGGTGGGCGAGAGTTCACCCAAAATTATTTTTAATAATGTTGTTTTGCCCGCGCCATTGGGGCCAATCAATCCCACCTTATCTCCGCGCAAAATCGTTGCCGAAAAATGACGAATCACGGTTTTATCGCCAAATGTTTGAGACACATTGTCAAGTTCAGAAACCAATTTTCCGCTTGATTCGCCTTTGTCAACATTGAGTTTGACGCGTCCCACTTGGTCCCTACGCGATGTTCTTGCTTCCCGCAATTTTTCTAATCTTCCAATGCGTGCAACGGATCGTGTGCGTCGTGCTTCAACACCTTTGCGTATCCAAACCTCTTCTTGCGCAAGCAACTTATCTGCTTTGGCGTTGATCACCGACTCTTGAGCCAACTGATCTTCTTTGAGGAATTGATATTGTGTAAAGTTTCCAGGATAGTTTCTCAATTGACCGCGGTCAAGTTCAACAACGCGTGTGGCCACGCGATCTAAAAAAGCCCTGTCGTGCGTCACAATCACAGTACTGCCCTTGAAATCAATCAATAAATCTTCTAGCCATTCAATGCTGTCTAAATCCAAATGATTGGTGGGCTCATCTAAAAGCAATACATCAGGGACCGATACCAAGGCTTGTGCCAAGGCCACTCGTTTTCGACCGCCGCCAGATAAATGCCCAATCATTTGAGATCCGTTGAGGCGCAGCCTCTCTAATGTTTCAGCCACTCTTCGCGATGCGTTCCAACCATCTTGCGATTCAATTAGACTCATTAAAGCGTCTAAATCGCCTTCGCCCGACTCAAACTGCCCAATGTTTTTTAAGACATCGCCCAGCCCCAAGCTCACGCACGCATGAATCGAAAGCGCATCGTCCAGATATGGCTCTTGAAGCACCGTCGCGATGCGCAAGTTCTGCATCCATTGGATGCTTCCATCGTCTAATTTTTCTTTGGAATTGAGTATTTTTAAGAGTGAAGATTTGCCAGTTCCATTGCGGCCAATTAAACCGACCCTGTCTTGCGCCTCCAATGAAAAATCAGTGTGATCGAGCAAAGGGACGTGGCCATAAGCCAGCTGTGCGTTGGTGAGTGTGATGAGTGACATATATAGATTATCAACTGGCCCATTTGTAGGGCCTCCAAAAATGAATTACAATCGTAGACTGAGCTTAAGAAACAAATGCAAAAGTTTTAACTTTCAGCCTTTTAAAAAAAATATTTAAAAAAGTTGGCCCAGCAGTTTTTTTTGTGTCATAATCGAGGGCTTCGCTCATCGCAGCGGGTCATAACTCTCAAAGCAATTTGAGGGTTGGGTTCTTTAACAAATTACAGCCGATAAGCGTGGGCGTTTTAAGGCAATTGCCAAGGTTCTAGTAACCAAGTCGAAAGACTTAAAACGCTCATATAGATAGAAGTGAAGTTCACTTCAATTCCGTTATTATGAGTGGCCCCGCAAGGGGCAAAAATATTCAAGATCGAACTGTAGAGTTTGATCCTGGCTCAGATTGAACGCTGGCGGAATGCTTTACACATGCAAGTCGAACGGCAGCACGGGGGCAACCCTGGTGGCGAGTGGCGAACGGGTGAGTAATATATCGGAACGTGCCCAGTCGTGGGGGATAACGTAGCGAAAGTTACGCTAATACCGCATACGATCTA
>Ga0209829_10000608_pt1 | contig 31802 bp, 25 predicted proteins | sample C_140205_EF_Meta_FD_187311 | JGI IMG/M metagenome (GOLD analysis project Ga0209829, IMG submission 187311) | Freshwater microbial communities from Lake Croche, Canada to study carbon cycling - C_140205_EF_MetaG (SPAdes) (version 2) | ecosystem: Environmental > Aquatic > Freshwater > Lake... | reverse complement strand
TGTGCGTGACCCACCGCCCTCAGCGCCAATCGATTTCACTAAACTAAACTCAATTTTGCGCGCGTCTAAGTCAACCCGACTTACTAACACGTGTAGTCGGTCCCCAAGGCGATGGCGAATACCCGTGCGCTCGCCACGTAATTCTTGGCGAGCCTCATCGTATTGAAAATAATCGCCACCCAATTCGGTCACATGAACCATGCCCTCAACGAAGAGGTTTTCAAGTTGAATAAATAAACCAAAATTGGCCACACCAGTAATCGTGCCGGCATATTCTTGCCCTAAATGATCACGCATGTAATAGCACTTCAACCAAGCCTCAACGTCGCGCGAAGCTTCGTCAGCACGGCGCTCATTGGCAGAGCAATGAACCCCTAACTGCCCCCAAACTGGCAAACTAAAGTGCTGCCCCTTAGCGCCCTTATTACCTTGCGCACCTTTAGGCCCCTTAATCCCTTTTGCCTCTAAGCGCGATTGCACTGCCTCACCATGCGATTTTTTAGCAGCCACGGCATTCGCCCGTGCAGTACCTTTGCGAGGTAAAGTGAGATTCAGCGGCACCCGTTCCGGCAGAGTTGGGTGATAGGTTTTTTTCTGCAAAATGGCTTTGATCGCCCGATGCGTTAATAAATCGGGATAGCGCCGAATCGGACTGGTAAAGTGGGTGTAAGCAGGATAAGACAAACCAAAATGCCCGGCATTATCGGGTTGATAAACTGCTTGTTGCATAGAACGCAAAACTGACGATTGCAGCATCATTGAGTCAGGCCGCGGTTTAATTTCCTTAATTAAGCGGGCAAAGTCTTTGGGCTGTGGTTTATCCCCTCCCGTTAAGCTAAGAGCTGAGGTACGCAAAGCTTGCCTTAAGGTCGCTAGTTTTTCTGCAGAAGGCTCTTCATGCACGCGGTACAAACTATGATGATTATTCTGCGCTAATAAATCGGCTGCACAGACATTAGCAACCAACATACATTCTTCAATGACTTTATGGGCTTCATTACGAATGCGTGGCTCAATCCGTAAAATTTTTCCTAACTCATTACTAATAATTTGTGTTTCGGTCGTTTCAAAATTAATCGCCCCACGGCGTTCACGCGCTGCATCCAGAATCTTATACAGTTGATATAAATTACTTAATTCAGTACGAAAAGCAGCAAATCGAGCAGCTTCAGGCCCCTTTGAATTACTTAAAATTTCCCACACCGTATCGTACGTAAAACGCTGTGCTGAATGCATTACCGCTGGATAAAACTGATAAGCCAAAACAATTCCCTGTAAGTCGATTACGGCATCACACACCATACATAACCGATCTACCCCAGGATTTAATGAGCATAGACCATTCGAAATTTTCTCTGGCAACATCGGAATCACGCGCCGCGGAAAATATACCGAGGTCGCGCGTAACAAAGCTTCATCATCAAGGGCGCGGTCCGGTTTGACATAATGCGAAACATCTGCAATTGCCACAATTAAGCGCCAGGCTTTTGACTTTCCAAACAGGGTCGGCTCGCAGTACACTGCATCGTCAAAATCGCGTGCATCAGCGCCATCAATGGTCACTAAGGGGATGTCACGCAAATCAACTCGGCCCTCTAAATCGGCCTGCAGAACGCCGTCAGGTAATGCGGCGGCTTCTTTAATAACAGCAGCAGAAAATTCATGAGGCACCCCGTACTTACGAACTGCAATTTCAATTTCCATTCCGGGGTCATCAATTTCACCGAGCACCTCAACTACTCGCCCTACTGCTTGCCGATAACTATCGGGGTAATCAATAATTTCTACGCTGACCACTTGGCCTAACTTGGCATCACCCTGACCTTTTGGCGGAATCAAAATATCATGACCTATCCGCATATCTTCAGGCGCCACAATTAAAACGCCGTTTTCATTCAGTAAGCGCCCAATAACGAGGCGGTTAGCATGCACCAGCACTTCAACAATTTGCCCCTCAGGTCGACCCCGACGATCGACCCCAAGTACTTTGACGTTAACGCGGTCGCCATGCATCACACGCGACATTTCGCGCTCCGATAAAAAGATATCTTCGCCACCATCGTCAGGTATTACAAAGCCAAAACCATCGCGATGACCTTGCACTGTGCCAACCCGATCGGCCTCGCGTTGCACTGAAGCTTCAGTCTTACGCTTACTTACTTTCAACATGCATTTCTTTCAAATCAAGATTAGGGCAAAAAATAACTGGTTACCCTCTATAATAGAGCCCATTGCCCAGATGGCGAAATTGGTAGACGCACCAGCTTCAGGTGCTGGCGATCGAAAGGTTGTGGAGGTTCGAGTCCTCTTCTGGGCACCACTATTCCCTGCTTTCCTAGTACCCCGCACACAACGCTTTTCCATCCAAGCAACTGGATGCCAACTCCAGCAATTTATACCCCTTTTACTTTCCTACGCCACGCATGCAGCAGAGGCTCAGTGTAACCATTAGGCTGCCCGAGTCCTTTAAAGATCAAATCACTTGCCGCCTGAAATGCAAATGAATCTTTGTAATTTGGCATCATTGGCTTGTAGAGGGGATCACCTGCATTTTGCATATCAACAGTGCCAGCCATCCGTTGCAAGGCTTTATTAACATCATTTACAGTCACAATTTTATGCAGGAGCCAATTGGCAATAAACTGACTCGAGATACGTAATGTCGCGCGATCTTCCATCAAGCCGATGTTATAAATATCAGGCACCTTAGAGCAACCAACTCCTTGGTCAATCCAACGAACCACATAACCTAAAATGCCTTGGCAATTGTTATAAAGCGACTCGCGAATCTCTTCTTTAGTCCAATCGGGATAGAGTGCAATTGGCACAGTCAATAAATCATCCATTAACGATTCATACTCGGCAGCGGTATCTTTTTTCTCCATATCTTCTTGGATTTTCGCCACGTTAACTTGGTGATAGTGCATGGCATGTAAAGTAGCAGCTGTAGGTGATGGTACCCAGGCTGTATTGGCGCCCGATTGAGGGTGAGCAATTTTTTGCTCGACCATTTCTCGCATGAGGTCTGGTGCAGGCCACATACCTTTGCCAATCTGTGCGCGACCTCGTAGACTACAATCTAAGCCGGCCAATACATTGCGACGCTCGTACGCGTTGAACCATTTGCCGACCTTCATCTTGCCTTTACGTACCATGGCACCACCATACATCCCGGTATGAATTTCATCGCCAGTACGATCTAGGAAGCCAGTATTAATAAAAGCAACGCGTGCACCAGCAGCAGCAATCGCAGCTTTAATATTGACACTCATACGCCGCTCTTCATCCATGATGCCTAATTTAACGGTGTTCTCTGGTAAGCCAAGTAATTTCTCAACACGGCCAAAGAGCTCACTGGCAAATGCGACTTCTTCAGGACTGTGCATTTTTGGCTTAACAATGTATACAGATCCTTTACGGGTATTTCCAATCGCTTGTGCTGCTGGGCGATTAATATCATATAAAGCGATCAACACGGTCACGACTGCATCTAAGATACCTTCGTAAATTTCCTTCCCTTCACTGGTAATAATGGCAGGATTTGTCATCAGGTGGCCAACGTTACGCAGGAATAAAAGCGAGCGGCCATGCAATGTCACCACGCCATCTTTTGCATTTACTGCACCAATACCAGCTTTATATATCCGATCGGGATTGAGTCTACGGGTAAACGTTTTACCGCCCTTACTGACCTCTTCAACCAAGGTTCCCTTGAGAATACCTAACCAGTTTTCATAAGCAAGTACTTTGTCATCCGCGTCAACAACTGCAACTGAATCCTCTAAATCTAGAATAGTTGAGAGAGCAGCTTCAAGTACGACATCATTTACACCAGCCACATCATTAGCACCGATGGTTTTTGTCTTATCAATTTCAATATCAATATGAATACCATTATTGCGCAGCAAAATCGATGAAGGTGCAGAAGTCTCGCCTTGGTAACCAACAAACTGTTTCTCATCAACCAAGCCAGTAGTGCTGCCATCTTTTAACTTTACCGCCAGTTTATTGTCGACAACGGTATATGCCACAACATCGCTATAAGAGGCTTTAAGTAAAGGTGCAGCCTGATCTAAAAACTGACGTGCATAGGCAACCACCTTAGCGCCTCGAATGGGATTAAATACTTTACCTTTAGTAGCGCCATCCTCTTCAGACAAAACATCTGTGCCGTAGAGCGCATCGTACAAAGAGCCCCAACGGGCATTAGCCGCATTTAAAGCATAGCGTGCATTGAGCACAGGAACAACGAGTTGAGGTCCGGCTTGGAGTGCAAGTTCATCATCAACATTCTGAGTAGAGGCCACTACATTGGCTGGTACCTCATCTATATATCCAATTTTCTTCAGATACTGACGGTACGCAGGCATATCTTTAATTGGGCCTGGATTAGCGCGATGCCATTCATCTAAATCAAGCTGGATCCGATCACGCTTCGCGAGCAATGCGTCATTAATTGGGGTTAAGTCTTTTACGATTGCGGCAAAGCCCTGCCAGAAGTCAGCGCTATTCAGGTGCAGCTCGGGCAATACTTTGTCCTCAATGAAATGGTAAAGCGAATCTGCAACCTGCAAGCCAGAACAGTTAATACGTACAGTCATGATAAAAACCTTTAAATAAATCTAAAATAAAAATAGCCTATAAATTACACAATACCGTTTATTTGGTCGCTTCAAAAGGATGTTGCACCAAAATGGTTTCATCCCGTTCTGGCCCAGTTGAAACCATGGCAATGGGCTTACCAGCTACCGCTTCAATGCGGCGTAAAAAGTGTTGTGCTTGGATGGGTAAGCGGTCCCATTCTTGAATACCTACAGTACTGTCTTGCCAGCCTGGAAAATCCTCATAAATGGGCTCACATAACGCGACGGCTTCAGCGCCCCGGGGTAATACATCCAGCTCTTTACCCTCCAAGCGATAACCCACACATAAGCGCACCTGCTCAAGGCCATCGAGCACGTCTAATTTAGTGATGCATAGACCGGTTAGGCCGTTAATCTGAATCGAGCGCTTTAAAGCAGCCGCATCAAGCCATCCAGTTCTTCTTGGTCTTCCAGTAACCGAGCCAAACTCTTTACCCACTTCAGCTAAGCGGATGCCAACGGGATCTTGCTTTGCTGGGTTATCGAAATCATAAAGTTCACTGGGAAATGGTCCTGCGCCCACTCGGGTGCAATAGGCTTTAGTGATACCTAATATATATTGCAAGGAATCCGGTCCAACTCCGGAACCTGCGGCAGCATTGCCTGCCACACAGTTACTCGACGTTACATAGGGATAGGTGCCATGATCAATATCGAGTAGCGTGCCCTGAGCACCTTCAAATAATAAATTTTGTCCCGCTTGCTCTGCTGCATATAAAGCACTAGATACGTCGGTCACCATCGGCTTAATTCGCGCAGCATAAGCCATGGCTTCATCTAAGGTAGTCTGAAAATCAACTGGACTGGCGCCGTAATAATTTGTTAAAACAAAATTGTGATATCCCAAATTTTCCTGCAATTGAGCAGCAAATTTTTCGGGATAAAACAAATCTTGCACACGCAAGGCGCGGCGAGCGACTTTATCCTCATATGCGGGACCAATGCCACGTCCGGTAGTGCCAATTTTGGCTGCCCCCCGTTTTTTTTCACGGGCATTATCAATTGCGACGTGATACGGCAAAATTAAAGTCGCTGCTTCAGAAATACGCAGGCGATCGCAAACATTTAATCCAGCGGCTTCAAGTTCGCCAATTTCTTTAAAGAGTGCTTCGGGTGACAACACGACACCATTGCCGATATAGCAAATGACCTGCGGATGCATGATGCCCGAAGGAATTAAACGCAAAATCGTTTTTTTATTACCGATGATTAAAGTGTGACCAGCATTGTGGCCACCTTGAAAGCGGACTACTCCCGCAGCATGATCGGTAAGCCAGTCGACAACCTTACCTTTACCCTCATCACCCCATTGAGTACCTATCACCACTACATTTCGCCCGCGCTTAGGTGAGCTGGTTTGGCCAGGGTTTTGCTTACTTTGCTGCTGAGACATAGTTAATCCAAATTTGATCAAGACGGGCTATTTTACCGACCTTAATGGCGTCACTACCCAGTTTTTACCCTGCTGGACTAATTCTCGATCGCAGCGATATTGGGTACTTAAAAATGCTTCCCCTTCCTTGACCTGAATCACGACTTCTCCTGCTTGGCGCAATTGCATGATTTGCCGCTCTAGGGCTGGGTCATTCACCCAAGGGGCACGGATTGCCAGTCGCAAGGCTGACGCTTTAGAAAGACTTGCCAAGGTTAATAAATCGAGCGAGAAACCGGTAGCCGGTCGCGCCCGGCCAAAAGCAGCACCAACTTGATCATAACGACCCCCACGCGCAATTGGCTGAGCTAAGTCGGCAATATAAGCAGCAAACATCACCCCGGTGTGGTATTGATAGCCCCGTAAATCGGCCAAATCAATACTAATTTCAGTAGCAGGCTCAAGCTCAGTGATCGAGGTCAGCAACGCTTCTAATTGCAATAAAGATTCCTGTACCTTGAGATTATTTGGTAAAGCAAACTCACCCTTGCGAGCCTTTTTTAAAACCTCGTTACTCGGTCCATTCAAATGCGTTAATGCCAGCAATGCGTTAGCGCAATCGGTGGGAAGGGCTTGGGACCAAGTCGCCAAACTGGGGCGATCCTTTGTTTGCAACAAGCCATATAAGGTTTCCATTTGCTCTGGCGCAAGCGCCACGTCTGGCAATATGCCAGCCAATACGCCAGCATGCGATAAATCGAGATAAACCCGCTCTAATCCCGCCAAACGTAGCGTTTGTAATAACAATGAAATCGCCTCAAAATCGGCATTCAAACTAGCGCAACCATAAATTTCAGCGCCCACCTGCAACTCTTCTCGGGAGGAGCTGGTAATGCTCGCGCGAGCATGAACAACCGAGCCCGCATAACAAAGGCGAGTTACGCCCTGACGATTTAATAAATGGGCGTCAATACGCGCTACTTGAGGCGTCATATCGGCCCGTAAACCAAGGGTGCGACCCGAAAGTTGGTCAACTAATTTAAAAGTCTGTAAATTGAGGTCAGAACCCGTGCCTGTTAATAAAGAATCCAGAAATTCAATTAATGGTGGGGTCACCAACTCATAGCCATAGGATTGATATAAATCGAGCAAGAGGCGACGCAAAGCCTCTACTTTGGCTGCCTCAGCAGGCAAAATATCAGCAATATCTTCAGGTAATAACCAACGGTTCATACCTAATTATGGCTCAACTACGCTTTACGATGGGCAATGCAGGGGAATCTTAACGAACTCAGTGTTTGCGGCCTTGGAGGCCGTAGAGAGTAGGTTATCTTATTGGCTCTTTTTATGTAAAAACTTAAAGAACTCGCCGTTGGGCTCCACCACCATCAGGTCTTTCTTATCCTTGAAAGAGCTGCGGTACGCCTCCAGACTGCGATAAAACTGGGCAAATTGGGAGTCTCGCCCAAATGCTTCCGCATACAAAGCCGTCGCCTTCGCATCGCCTGCGCCCTTAATTTTTTGCGCATCCCGATAAGACTCAGCCAAAATGATGTCCCTTTGTCGTTCAGCATCGGCACGAATTTTATCCGACTCCGCAGCGCCGGTAGAACGTAATTCATTAGCCACACGTTTGCGTTCTGCTTCCATGCGTCGATACACGGAATCGCTAATTTCAGCCAATAAATCGACGCGCTTTAAACGTACATCAACAATTTCAACGCCAATATCGGCAGAATCATCGGCTACTTTCTTGCGAATTCCCTGCATGACTTGTTCGCGTTGCTCAGAAATGAGCTCGCGTACCGTACGCTTCGTAAACTCTTCATTCAGTGCTGAACGTACCAATTGATTCAGGCGATCGACCGCTAAACTTTCGTCACCCCTAAAGCTAACAAAAAACTTACGGGGATCAACAATGCGCCACTTCACATAAGAATCAACCAAGAGGTTTTTCTTTTCCGAAGTAATAAAGCGCTCGGCTTCAGGATTATCGATAGTTAAAATACGCCGATCAAAAAAACGGACATTCTCAAATGGTGCAGGGAACTTTAATTGCAAGCCCGGCTCTTGAATCACCCGGACAATTTGGCCGAAGGAAAACACGACAGCAAATTGGCGTTGATCAACAATAAAAATACTCGAAGCCAATAAATAAATTACGGCAATGAGACCAATTAAAGAGGCGAGCACCCGATTCATATTCATTAGCGAGCATCTCCCCGATCGCGACTACGTAAGCCATCGCGTTTATCAGTCGAGTTGGTGCCAGAACCACTGGCAGATGCAGGGCTAGTTGTTGAGGGTTGAATCGGCGAAACCGTAACCGAGCCTGTAGCAGGCACAGTGGGAGATCCAGTCGAACTACCTACGGAACCCGAGCCCATACTACTATTGGGTGCAGTAGCAGCCTGAGCACTTTCAGCGCTTACTTGCGCGGCGATTTTATCTAGAGGTAAATACAAGAGGCTATTGCTCTTGGTAGTATCGACCAATACTTTAGTGACATTGCTATAGACTTCTTTCATCGTGTCGATATACATCCGATCACGCGTGACTTGCGGCGCTTTTGCATATTCAGTCAAAATTTGTTTAAAGCGTGTGGCATCGCCATCGGCCGTGGCAATTACCCTCGCCTTATAACCCTCGGCTTCTTGAAGTAAACGTGCGCCAGTACCTTTAGCCCGCGGAATAATATCGTTTGCATAGGCTTGGCCTTCACTCTTCAAACGCTCAGCATCTTGACTGGCTTTAACAGCATCATCAAACGCAGCCTGAACTTGTTCAGGGGGCTGCACATTTTGTACCGTCACACTAGTAATATAAATACCAGTTTTATAACTATCTAAGATTTTTTGGATGGATATTGCTAAGTCAATGGCAATTTTTTCACGCCCCTCATAGAGCACGGTATCCATTTTACTGCGGCCCACAATTTCCCGAATTGCCGTCTCGGCAGCCTGTGTGACAGCAATATCCGGATTACGATTATTAAATAAATAATCTGTCGGATTTTTTAAACGATATTGCACGGCGAATTTGACATCGATAATATTTTCGTCTTCAGTAAGCATCGACGCATCTTTTAAATTGGTCGACTTAATTAAGACTGGACGCCCTACTTCAACCGAGCGTACTCCCGATAAATTAACAATTTCTTGCGCCTGAATTGGCCAAGGCATACGCCAGTTAATGCCGGGCCCAGCGGTATAGCTGTACTTGCCAAAGGTGAGAATCACACCAGCTTGACCCTCTTGAATAATAAAGAAGCCACTTAATAGCCAAAATAAAACCGCACCGGCCGCAATAAATCCAAAACTCATTTTGCTAGAAAAGGGATTATTGAAATTAAAGTTAAATGGGGTTTGCGTATTTCCACCGCCGCCATTATTAGCGGGCTTATTGAATGGCGCATTATTCGGCGATTGATTGCCTGAATTGTTTGCGGGGTTTTTAGGCCCTTTTTTGCCACCGAAGAAATTATTGAGGCGATTATTAAAATCGCGCCAGAGTTCATCAAGATCAGGTGGGCCATCGCTAGGTCGCGCAGGCGGTCTTGCTGCTGGGGTATTTTCAGGGACTTTTTCCGGCCCATTTCCGGACGCAGCATCACCTGCTGCTGGTTTAGTTTCGCCAGCGGGTGGAGCTTCCCCATCGCCCGAGCCTTTGGCCTCATTACCATTGCTGCTATTGCCCCAGCCTGGGTCTTTTACTGAAAAAAGCTCAAGCAATTTACGCATTGTGTGGCGAATAGCTACGGGAAGGGAGAGGAATAAATTCTGCAGAGTCAGGTCGATCAGTTAAAGGAGCTAATAAATCAGTGGCATTAGTGTGATTTTTGGCTCGGTCATCTTGAGCCCTAATTCTATCAGCCAATTGGGCATATTCGCCTAAAGCGCTTCGAAGCAAGTCAAGGCCCAAGCCAGCCTGAGCGGAAAGGAAAATTTGGCTTGGCAGCCCCTTATTATCCCTCTTGACAATAGGCCCATGGCTAAAGGTATCCGGCATTAAATCAATCTTATTCATCACTTCTAGGCGCGGAATATCGGCGGCCCCAATTTCTTGTAAAACCTGCTCCACTTCAGTCTTTTGCTCGCGGGAAACTAAGCTGGCAGCATCAATGACATGCAAAATCAAATCGGCATGAATTGTTTCATCTAAGGTAGCTTGAAAAGCTTCTACTAATTGGTGGGGTAAATCTCGGATAAAACCCACCGTATCCGACACCACAATTGAACCCGTCTCACGCAGATGCACTTTGCGTGAAGTGGTATCGAGGGTGGCAAATAATTGATCGGCTGCATAGGCGCCCGCCTTTGTTAAGGCATTAAATAGTGTTGATTTACCAGCATTGGTATACCCCACTAGTGATACTGAGAAAACTTCTTTGCGACTGCGTGAGCGACGCTGCGTCCGTTGTTGCCGCTGTAACTTCGCCAATTCAAGTTCAAGTCGTTTAGCGCGGGTCGCCAACATCCGCCGATCTAACTCCATTTGGGTTTCGCCTGGCCCGCCGCGTAAGCCAATACCGCCCTTTTGGCGCTCTAAGTGACTCCAAGCTCTGACTAAGCGAGACATGCGGTAACGTACATGGGCAAGCTCAACCTGCGTTTTACCCACATGACTTTGGGCTCGCTGAGCAAATATATCTAAAATCAAACCCGTTCGATCGAGCACGTGGCGACCTAAGTGACGCTCTAAATTGCGCTGCTGACTTGGTGATAAGGGATGATTAAAAATAGCTACTTCGGCATCTTGCTCTTCTAGAATGCGCTTGAGCTCATTCGCTTTACCAGAACCAATAAATAAAGCAGGATCGGTTTTACCGCGCCGCCCAATGACGTTAGCCACGGGCAACGTTCCTGCGCTTTCAACCAATAGTGCAAGTTCTGCCATGCTATCGGGAAAATCAGCTAGACCGGTATCAACCCCTACCAGCACAGCTCGCACAGCATCAATACTGGTTTTATGCAGAGGTCTCTTCCTCGTCTAGGCGAAAAGTGACAGCACGTGAAGGTACGATCGTCGAAACCGCATGTTTGTAAACCATTTGTGTCACTGTATTGCGCAGCAAAATTACATACTGATCAAACGAGTCAATATTGCCTTGTAATTTAATGCCATTCACAAGGTAAATGGAAACTGGCACATGCTCTTTACGCAGAACATTCAGAAAAGGATCTTGCAACATCTGACTTTTATTGTTATTCATACCGCTCCTTTAAGCACTAATGGGAGTCTTGATTTTTTCAAACTCAAAACAGAATCATATTATCGCTTCTTCTTTTTGTCATCATCCACGTAAGGGTTACGATTGGTGCGTAATTCAATCCGCATTGGCGTGCCGCGGAGGCCAAAAACCTCCCTAAATCGCCCCTCTAAGAAGCGTTTATAGCTGTCTGTAACGCCCGAGAGGCCGGTACCATGAATAATCACAATCGGCGGATTCATGCCCCCTTGATGTGCATAACGCATTTTAGGACGTCCCATTCCGACCCGCTTGGGCTGCTGATGTTCAATAGCCTCAATCAAAATTCGGGTTAAACGGGGGGTTGGCATCTTCGTCGTAGCCGCTTTATATGCCGCATCAACATCCTTGAAAAGTTCTTTTAGACCAAAGCCCTTCCGAGCAGAAATCGTATGCACATTAGCGAAATCGAGAAAGCGCAGTTTTTGCGCAATTTCTAAACGGCAGCGTTCTTTCACATAAGCATCGACACCATCCCATTTATTTACTGCTACCACCAAAGCTCTGCCGGCTTCGACTATAAAGCCAGCAATATGGGCATCTTGTTCAGAAATATCTTGCTGGGCATCCAGCATTAAGATAACTACATTAGCGTCGGCAATGGCCTGCAAAGTTTTTACGACTGAAAATTTTTCTATTGCTTCAAATACTTTACCGCGGCGACGCAAGCCGGCTGTATCAATCAAAATATAGGGGCGACCATCGCGCTCAAACGGAACTTCAATTGCATCACGGGTAGTACCGGGTTGATCAAAAGCAATCACGCGCTCTTCGCCAATCAGTTTATTGATCAGCGTCGACTTACCCACATTAGGACGTCCAACGACAGCGATCTTCAGTGGCTTATCGGCACCCAGTATTTCTTGCTCATCATCTTCTTCGGGTACGCCCAACTCATCTAGCGCATCTTCAATTAAGCTACGTACACCTTCGCCATGGGCTGAAGAAATCGGCACGGGATCGCCCAGACCGAGCTCATGGAAGTCGGCCGTGACTACACCCGCCGACATGCCCTCGGTTTTATTTACCGCTAAAACAATTGGCCGACCGGTTTTGCGCAAGAAATCGGCAATCACGCGATCTTGAGGGGCTAAACCTAAACGCCCATCAACCAAAAAAATGACTACATCGGCTTCAGCAACCGCTTGCTTGGTTTGCTTGGCCATTTCAGCGACGATGCCGGTTTTGGCAACAGGCTCGAAGCCCCCGGTATCAATACAAATAAAACCACGGCTACCCAAGCGTCCATTACCATAATGTCGATCGCGGGTCAGGCCAGAAAAATCAGCAACAATCGCATCGCGAGAACGAGTGAGGCGATTAAATAAAGTCGATTTACCTACATTAGGACGACCAACAATCGCGATTACAGGTTTCATTGAGTGAGCTTCATCGAGTAAACCTTATTTGGGTTGATAGGCAACTAATTTGCCGCCTTGAGACAGCACTAATACTAAGCCACCAGCAACCACAGGTGCTGAAGCAATCGGTGAGGAATCATGCCGAATGCGCGCCACGATCTCGCCATCGGCCTGCGCTAAGGCATGCAAATAGCCCTCAGCGTCACCAAATAACAAGACCCGCCCGATGGCAGTAGGCTCACCGAGATCACGCCAATTGAGCTTGCCAGTTTCCCAAATCAGCGTACCATCCGCGCTCTTAAAGGCCGCCACTTGGGACTTTTCATTGCTTGAAAAAACCAGTTCGGGTCCTTGAGCAGTGCCGGTATAGCTCGAAAAATCCTTAGACCAAATCAAATTACCTGTGCGCACGGCACTACAGCCGATCTTGCCTTGATACGAAACCGCACATAACTTTTCACCTTCCAAGCTGGGTTTGGCAGAAACATCATTTAAACGCTCAATTTCTGAAAAACCTTTGGGAAAGGAAATCGATGTTTCCCAAATAAGGGCACCATTATTCACGGCAATCATGCCATAACGGCCGCTCGATAAGCCCGTCACAATCACTTCATTATTAACGAGCAGCATGCCATAACCAACGCGTAAGGACAGCACCGATTGTTGGCGTTGATAAAACCAACGCCGCTTTCCCGTGACGACATCTAAACCCATAAAACGATTATCGAGGGTGCGTATCACCACAACCCCAGCAGCCACTATTGGCTCAGTTAACACTTCACTGCCAACTGAAACGGACCACACATTTTTGCCGGCTTCATCAAAGGCATAAACCATTCCCTTGTCCGAAACTGCTACGGTGGTTTTGCCATCCGAGCCCGGGCCTACCGATAACCGATCGGGAATATCAGCCTCCCAAATCGTTTTACCCGTGAGTAAATCTAGTTTTAACAATCTGCCGCTAGCCGAAGCAGAATAAACAGCATCGCCAGCGACAATCGGATCAAAATAATAGGGTGCGGATGAACCGACATTCGCTGACCAAATTTCTGCCATCTCAAATTGATTGGTCACTGCTGTGAGCGCATTGGGCTTGCGGGCTCGGGAAGTACCCGAACACGCCAACAGCGAACAAATCAGCAAAGCCACCAAGGCTAATAAAGCACTACGCATCAAACACCACCTACCGCATCCAGCTTGACCTTTAATAAGCGGCGACTTTCATCGGGCAACTCTTTTGCTTGTAGCATGATTTTCCAAGCAGCCTGATAACTTGTCCGCGCATCAGCTAGTTTTTGTTGTGATAAATACCAATCGCCACGGCGCTCTAACCAAAGGGCCTCAAAACCACTAACCGGCTTCTCTTTTAATAGTTGATCTGCTTCATTAAGGGCAGCATCGCCACCCTGCTCGAGCAATTGGGCTACCAAGCGCATTTTTGCGACCCCGACATATGCCGAGTCACTTGCTTTAGTACTAGCCCAACGTAAATAGGTCATTGCCTTAGCGCCGTCGCCAGCATCAGCGGCAATTTTTGCGCCAATTAAGCTCGACATTGCAGCATAGGTAGTGCGACCAAATTGATTTTGCAAATCATCCACGGCGCGATATGTTTGCTCTTTATCGCCCTTAACTACCGCACCCAACATCGTGCCATATAGTTTTGAAGCCTCCATGGCTTGATTATTTTTCCACCATTGCCAGCCACTATAGGCTGCATAGGTCAACAAAATAGCCGTTAATAGCCCAGTTAATAACTTGCCATACTTTTTCCAAAAGTCTTTAAAGTTATCTAAATGTTCTTGTTCTTCTAGGTCAAGTGGCATAACAATCCGTAAGGTAAGCGTAAATTAAGTGCATCAATAAATCAGATTAATGGGCGCAAAAGCAATTAGGCAGGATATTTTATTCTGAAGCAGAAACCAAGGAATCAATGATGGCGTCCAATACCTTGGTTAGCGGCACTGCCCGTTGTTCTCCCTGGCCACGAAGGTCTTTAATTTGAGCCTCATTTAGAGCTAGCTCATCCGGCCCAATAATGACTGCAAATGCCGCGCCACTCGCATCCGCTTTTTTCATTTGCGATTTAAAACTGGCCGTTTGACCATCGGGGGCACAAAACAAAATCGTATCAATACCCGCGCTGCGTAATTGTTCGGCAGCAATAAAAGCAGCCGTTAAGGTTTCGCCACCCTGATGCAAAATATAAACATCACACACCGCTTCAGCTTCGGGTACTGAGCCTGAAATTGCCATTAGTTCCAGTACTCGCTCAATACCCATGGCCCATCCACAAGCTGGCGCAGCCTTACCACCCATTCGCTCAACTAACGGATCATAACGTCCACCACCAGCAATCGTGCCTTGCGCGCCTAATTCGGTAGTTACCCACTCAAACACGGTGAGGTTGTAGTAGTCTAAGCCGCGCACCAAGCGCGGATTAATTTTGCAAGGAATATTGTGGGCTTTTAATAAGGTCTGGACAGCCGTAAAGTGCTGCATGGATTCCGCGCCGAGAAAATCCAGCAAGCGTGGCGCCTGCTCAATCAATTCCTGCATTGCAGAATTTTTAGAATCCAAAATGCGTAAGGGATTTGTGAGTAAACGACGCTGTGAATCTTCATCAAGAGCTGCAGCATTAGCCGTAAAATACTTAACTAAAGCCTCGCGATGCGCAGCGCGCTCTGCGGCTTGGCCCAGGGAATTAATTTCCAGGTGTACGCCCCGTAAACCTAACTCATCCCATAGCCGTTGCCCCATTACAATAATTTCGACATCAATATCAGGGCCCGCAAAACCTAAGGCTTCAACGCCAAATTGATGAAACTGCCGGTAACGCCCCCGCTGCGGACGCTCATGTCGAAACATCGGGCCCATATAACAGAGACGTTTAGGACCGTCATACAATAAATTATGTTCAATCACTGCGCGTACTACTGCAGCAGTACCCTCGGGCCGCAAAGTGAGTTGCTCACCATTCAGGCGATCTTCAAATGAATACATTTCCTTTTCAACAATATCAGTGACTACCCCAATGCCACGCTGAAACACTTCGGTTGCCTCAACAATCGGGGTTTTTATAAACTCATAGCCGTAAGCACGGGTTAAATCGTGTAAGATTTTTTCCAAGTGCAACCACTGCTTAGAATCAATAGGCAGGACATCATTCATGCCGCGCACGCCAGCCAGTTTTTGAATTTTTTGCTCACTCATCTTGTCTGCTCATGCTGTTGATTAACCATAGTGCGACTGCACATAGTCATTCACGATCACCTGAAACTCTTCAGCGATACTTGGGCCGCGCAAGGTTTTTACTTTAACGCCGTCAACAAATACCGGTGCGGCAGGAGTTTCTCCCGTTCCGGGCAAAGAAATACCGATATTGGCATGCTTACTTTCTCCGGGGCCATTCACAATACAACCCATCACCGCAACATTCATATTCTCCACCCCAGGATGGGATTTTTTCCAGATCGGCATTTGTTGGCGTAAGTAAGATTGAATTTGGGCGGCTAATTCTTGAAATGTCGTGCTGGTAGTCCTTCCGCATCCAGGGCAAGCAATAACCATTGGCGTGAAATTACGCAAGCCCATGGTTTGTAAAATTTCCTGAGCCACAATAACTTCATTTTCACGAGGGGCGCCAGGATCCGGTGTCAACGACACCCGAATGGTATCGCCAATACCCTCTTGCAATAAAATCCCGAGGGCTGCAGTCGAAGCCACAATGCCTTTGCTACCCATACCGGCTTCGGTTAAACCCAAATGCAAGGGGTAATCGCAACGGCGGGCTAAATCACGATACACAGCTACCAGATCTTGTACACCACTCACTTTGCACGACAACATAATTTGATTAGCGCTCATACCCAATTCAACTGCCTTAGTAGCTGATTGCAAGGCAGACTGAATTAAAGCTTCAATCATCACTGCTTGAGCTGTTTTAGGTTCGGCAAGTTTGGCATTTTCATCCATGATGTGGGCCAATAGCGCTTGATCTAAGCTGCCCCAATTCACGCCAATCCGAATTGGCTTTTGGTAACGGCAGGCCGCTTCAATCATTTGGGCAAATTGCGGATCGCGTTTTGCACCCTTACCCACGTTACCCGGATTAATCCGGTATTTCGATAAGGCTTGGGCACAAGCTGGAAAATCGTTTAGTAGAGTGTGGCCGTTGTAATGAAAATCGCCAATGAGCGGAGTAAAAATGCCCATCGCATCTAATTTCTCCCTGACGTAAGGCACGGCTGCGGCTGCTTCCGGTGTATTAACGGTAATACGCACTAATTCAGAACCTGCACGCACTAATTCCTTAACTTGAATCGCAGTACCTAGGGCATCAACCGTATCTGTATTGGTCATCGATTGCACGCGCACGGGCGCATCACCTCCCACGGACACATGCACATCTTGCCAAGATACTGTTGCCTGCAAGGAACTGCGGCGCGGCGCAGGGCCTAGGGGGAGGCAAGCAGAATCAGGCGTAGTACGCATATCCATCCGGTTAAAAATTAACGTTCCAACCACTGCACAGTTTGCTCGCCCAGCGCTACATCAACCGAGCGCTCACGAACTTTAGTACGGTCAATAATATCGCCTGCTAGCTGTCCGCAAGCTGCAGCAATGTCATCACCACGGGTTTTACGTACCGTCGCAATCATGCCGGCTTCTTGCAAAATATTACTAAAGGCAAAAATACGTTGCGGAGAAGAGCGAGTCAAGCCCGACTCAGGAAAAGGATTGAACGGAATTAAATTTATTTTGCAACGAATCCCTTTTAATAATTGCACCAACTCTCTTGCCTGCGCATCTTGATCATTGATTTCATTAAGCATGCAATATTCAAAGGTGATGAAGTCGCGCGGTGCATAAGGCAAATAGCGCTCGCACGCAGCTAATAATTCTTTCAGCGGATATTTTTTATTCAGCGGAACTAGCTGATCGCGTAGGGCATCATTCGGCGCATGCAAAGACACAGCTAAAGCCACTGGACAATCTTGTGCCAAACGATCCATCATTGGCACCACGCCCGAAGTCGAGAGCGTTACCCGGCGTCGCGACAGGCCATAAGCGCGATCATCTAACATTAAGCGCAAGGCAGGCAAGACGTTATCGTAATTGAGGAGAGGCTCACCCATGCCCATTAAGACCACGTTAGATACCACTCTGCCCTCGTGAACATAACCTGGAGTTGGGTATTCTTCAATGCGTTTAATTGCGCTAGGGTCAGCGCGCAAATGGTGTTCAGCAAACCATAGCTGGCCAATAATTTCACCAACGGTCAGATTCCGCGAAAAACCTTGATACCCAGTCGCACAAAAGGAACAATTGACCGCACAACCTGCCTGCGAAGAAATACACAAGGTACCGCGATCATCCTCGGGAATAAATACCATTTCAACCGCGTTGCTGCCACCTACATCTAATAACCATTTACGGGTGCCATCCGTCGCCAGCGCTTCGCTTACAACGGGCAGTGCGCAAACTTCGGTCTGCTCACTTAAGGTCTGGCGAAATGATTTCGCTAAATCGCTCATTAAGGCAATATCACCGACACCGCGCTGATGCACCCAATTTAATAATTGCTTGGCTCGAAACGGCTTTTCATGCAGCCCTGCAATGTACGCCTGCATTGCCTCGGCGTCTAAATCTAAGAGATTAATGCGGGGTGAATTCACATTAACGATTAAAAATAGTCATGCCAGGGAAAAAGAAGGCAATTTCGACCGCGGCAGTTTCAGGGGCATCAGACCCGTGCACTGAATTAGCGTCGATGCTATCAGCAAAGTCGGCACGAATCGTACCTTTGTCGGCTTTTTTCGGATCGGTTGCGCCCATCAATTCACGATTCTTCGCAATGGCATTCTCACCTTGCAAGACCTGAATCATCACTGGACCTGAAATCATGAATTTAACTAAATCGTTAAAGAAAGGCCGATCTTTGTGTACGGCATAAAACTGCTCCGCTTCCGCTTGCGATAAGTGCGCCATTTTAGAGGCCACTATTTTGAGCTTAGCCGCTTCAAAACGCGCGTAGATTTGCCCGATGACATTTTTAGCTACTGCGTCGGGTTTAATAATAGATAAAGTGCGTTCCATTGCCATGCATAACTCCAGTACTGAATCAAAGATAGTAAAAAGCAGTGTTGGAGCCCTAAGAAGGGCATCCTAGCTGCAGATGCTGAAAGCTGCGTTGCTGCCAACGCCCCCAGAATTATACATCCCTAGACCATCCTGCCTTTAAGGGTAAATTAGCTAAGTGATTGAATTTACAGGGGATAACCCCTCTGTCAGCAGTATCTTTATGAAAGCCCTTGAAATTCACCTAATTTGTCTATACTTAATGAATAGGCCAATTTTGGGCTTAGTTAATTTAACAATGAAGGGGTCTCAATGAGCGATTTAAACTCTTTTGGCTTTGGACAGTCTGGTTCTGTAACAAGTCTGCAAATCCGTAACCGGGTTTTGCGCAATACCTATGCTTTGCTTGCTCTCTCGATGGTGCCTACCGTCATTGGCGCTTGGTTGGGAGTTGCAATGGGGTTTGTACCTTTTGCTGGTAGTCCTTTCTTAGGTTTCATCGTCTTTATGGCAGTTGCCTTTGGCTTCTTCTGGGCTATCAATAAGAATAAAGATACTGGCATCGGCGTTTTGCTGCTGCTAGGCTTTACCTTCTTTATGGGTCTGATGTTGTCAGGCCTAATTGGCTTTACCCTCAGCAGCTATAGCAATGGCGCTACCTTAATCATGCTCGCTTTTGGCGGCACTTCCTTAATTTTCGCTACCATGGCTACCATTGCCACGGTAAGTAAAAGCGATTTTTCTGGCATGGGCAAATGGCTCATGGTTGGTGTGTTGCTCCTCATCGTAGCTTCCTTGGCCAATATCTGGCTGCAATTGCCTGCGCTCATGCTAACGGTGATGATTCTTGCAATTGCCATTTTCTCAGCCTTTATTTTGGTCGATGTGCAACGCATTATTAGTGGCGGCGAAACCAACTATGTAATGGCCACCTTAGCGATCTACCTTGACGTCTATAACGTCTTCACCAACTTGCTAGCTTTATTTGGCATTATGGGTGGGCAACGCGATTAGACTCATTTAGCGGCTAACTAAGTTCTAAACTGAAAAGCACCTTTCGAGGTGCTTTTTTTATGCACTTATTTTTTCTCAAACACTGCGATCGATTCAATATGTGAAGTATGTGGAAACATATTCACAATTCCAGCTTTAGTCAGCTCGTAGCCACCTTCGCCTATTAGGATTGCAGTATCGCGCGCCAGTGTCTTTGGATTACAAGAGATGTAAACAATGCGTTGGGGGAAAAAGGGTAAGGCGGTTGCATCGCCTGCGAGGAAATTCTTTTGTAGCTCTCCTAAAGCTTGGCACAAGGCCATGGCACCCTCTCTAGGAGGATCAATCAACCAGCGGTCTGTTGGCCCCCATGAACGAACCATTACTGCGTCAGCAGTAAATAAATTAGCCAATTGAAACTGGGCTATATCAGCCAGCCCATTATGTTTTGCATTGCTATGCGCGCGTAAGGTTAAGGCATTATTACCCTCAATACCTAAAACCGCTTTGGCTAAGCGCGCCAGGGGTAAAGTGAAATTACCGATGCCACAAAATAAGTCTAGGATTCGCTCATGGGGCTGTGGCGCCAACAAGCGTATTGCCTGTGCCACTAAGGCTCGATTCATTGCATGATTGACTTGCGTGAAGTCAGTGGGTAAGAAAGGCATTTCAAGCGCAAATTCAGGCAGTCGATAACATAATTGACCTTCAGCGGGATGAAATGGCTTAGCAGTATCGATTCCACCAGGTTGCAACCACATCCATACCGAGTACTGCTCAGCAAACGTGCGCACCCGGCGAAGATCAGCAGTACTCAGGGGCGCCATGTGACGTATGACTAAAACCGTTACCGGCTGAAATGCATTGGTGGCATTGCCCTCACCTACTGCTAATTCAAATTGGGCAATGTCATCCGGAATAGAGAGTGCGTTCACCAACTCTCGCAAAGGGAGCAATAAAGCCGAAACGGCCAGGGGCAATATTTCACAAGCCAACATATCGGCCACATACCCGCTATTGAATTCATGAAAACCAACCAGTGCAGTGCCTTTTTTAATCGACCGATTTACTACACTTAAACGCGCTCGTTGCCGATAAGCCCAACTAGGCCCGCCTAAAGGGCGCAATATTTCTGCTGGCTTAGCGCGGGCAAGATGCCAAAGGTCATCCTCTAAAACCCTTTGCTTAATTGCTATTTGCGCTGCTACATCCAGGTGTTGCATACTACAGCCGCCACAAATACCGAAAGCTAAGCAACGCGGCTGCGTGCGAAATACAGCGGGCTTTAATATCTGGACAACTTTAGCTTTAGCAAAGCGCGCTTTATCCCGGGTAATTTGATAGCTGACTAGTTCAGTAGGCAATGCGCCACGAATAAATAGCACCTTGCCCGCTTCACCGGCAGGCGCATCAGCAGCGGGCGGCAGTCTGGCAATGCCCTGCGCGTCTAAATCGAGAGATTCAACCCAAATCGGCTCGCCAATTGGCTCAGGCATACCAAAAGTATTTAAGCGGCATCCGCAAATCCAGCAAGGTATTCTTGCCATGCTGCGCCGTGTGGCTGCTTAGCTTCCTCTTGCAGATAGGCGCGTACAAAGCGCACTTCTTCAGCATATTCTGCGGGGGAAAAACCGCCCCGCATCAATTGAAAGCGGCAATACATCAAATACGTATTCACCACATCTGTTTCGCAATAGCTGCGAATCTCGGGTAAGCGACCTTCCTGATAAGCGCCCCATACCTGACTACCGTCCATGCCCATTTTTCCAGGAAAACCACAGAGTTTGGCTAAGCTATCCAACGGGGCATTTGCCCGCGGATTAAATTTAGCCAAAATATCCATCATGTCTAAATGCCGTAAGTGATAGCGGGAAATATAGTTATTCCACTTAAAGTCACGGCTGTCGCTATCTTGGCTTTCACCCATCTCCCAATAACGCGCGGCTTGCACTTCCTGCACCATGGAGCGGTAATGCAAAACGGGCAAATCAAACCCACTACCATTCCAGGAAACTAATTGCGGGGTATATTTTTCAATTAAATCGTAAAACGCCTGAATTAAGGTTTTTTCATCGTCGGCAACCTCGCCTAAAGACCCTACCTTAAATTGCGGTAAACCTTCTTTAGTCGTGCGACGAATCACACATGAAATCGCCACAATTTTTTGTAAGTAGAGTGGCAGAAAATCGCTACCCGTTTTCACCGTCCGCGCTGCCATCGCTAACTGTGCTACTTCGGCATCAGTAATGGTGGCGGGATAATCTTCCAACCGACGTAAGCCAGCTACATCCGGAATGGTCTCAATATCAAAAACTAAAACGGTTGCGCCTGCTCGCATGAATAAGAGGCTGTCCTACTGTAAAAATTGCATTGGATTAACCGGCTTACCATTCACCCGTACTTCAAAATGCAACTTCACCGCATTGGTGTCGGTATCGCCCATCTCAGCAATTTTTTGCCCCTTGCGAACGCTATCACCCTCCTTCACCGCCAGACTTTTGTTATAGGCATAGGCAGTTAAGTAGGTATTGTCGTGCTTCACGATCACTAAATTACCATAGCCGCGCAAGCTATTCCCTGCGTACACAACCTTCCCATCAGCGGCTGCTTGAACTGGCTCGCCCAACTTTCCGGCTATATCAATACCCTTGTTTTTACCCTCACTAAACTCTTCAACGACCTTACCTTGTGCTGGCCAAGATAAGCGAATACCTGGCTCAGCTACTTGAGCAGTGCTAGCCTCACCTTTAATAACATCGGTTCTTAATCCCTCAGTTTTGGCTGGGTCAGGTTTTAAAGCGCCAGCCTTAGCGGCACTAGCACCTGCAACTACACTTTCGCCGGCAGGTAATTTTTTCCCCGCTGGGCTAGCTGCACTTGCTGATTTACTCGCATTAGGCGGTTTAATTAATAAAAGTTGATCGACTTCAATTTGATTGGGATCGCTTAAATTATTCCAAAGCGCAATATCTTTATAGGATTGACCATGATCTAAAGAAATGCGCAACAGGGTATCACCGCGCTTCACACGGTAATAGCCAGGCGGAGTTGGTTCATTTGCCATGGAAGAAGTGTTGCTCGCATTACGATCATTAATAGGGGCAGGCTTAGTGCGGGGCGTAGAACAGCCAGCTAAAGCCAGCCCTACTGCCAAAGTAATTGCTAGCGATGCAGCCGAGGCTAAAGCGCGCTTTAAATCTATAGCCAATAAGGGGTTAATGATCAATTGCTTCATATCACCCCTGATTGTAAAGGCACAAAAAAGACCTCGTCTAGCGCAGTTCTTTGATAGCGTTGCGAGCTGACACGTTCAATCAGCAGAAGTTGCTGCGCATTTGCATTCCGTGCCACTGGCGCTATGAGGCGCCCACCAATCGCTAACTGATCTAATAATGCATCGGGAATGCCGAGTCCTGCGGCGGCCAAAATAATGGCATCAAATGGGGCGGCTTGGGGTAGACCTAAAATGCCGTCGCCGTAAATAAGTCGTAAATTATGAATCCGAAAGGGACGTAATTTAGCCCGAGCCAAATCATGCAAGGGACGAATCCGTTCAATTGAATAGACTTCTGCCGCGAGCAAACTTAATACCGCTGCTTGATATCCGCAGCCCGTACCAATTTCTAATACCTTGCCCAGGGGATTTTTATTTTTATGCAGAAGTTCAATCATGCGAGCTACTACTGAAGGCTTAGAAATGGTTTGCTGATGACCAATAGGCAAGGCCGAATCTTCGTACGCCTGCGCATGCAGGCCAGCATCCATAAAAGCGTGCCGCGGTACGGTAGCAATCGCTTCCAGCGTTTTAAGGTGTTTTACCCCGCTAGCGGCAACTTTATCGGCAAGTGCTTGGCGGTGGCCAGCATGACGTGAAGTAGCCTTCAATCGCGGTCCCAGCCATTGGCTCGCATGGCGGCTAAACGTGCATGATGGGTTAAATCTAGTTGCATCGGCGTCAGCGAAACACAGCCATCAGCAATTGCACTAAAGTCGGTGCCCAAAGAGGCATCTTTCGCTACTCCTGCTGCGCCAATCCAATAAATTAATTCGCCGCGGGGATTTTTTTGGACCACAACTGGCTCAGAGTGATGACGATTACCTAAACGAGTGACTCGCCAGCGCTGTAAGTCTGCATAGCTTTGATTCGGTAAATTTACATTCAATAAGGTTGCTATGCCCTTTTCAGAGCCAATGGGATTCGCTAATAAATGCGTAACAATATCTTTCGCAATTGCTGCTGCGTCATCAATGCGGGCCCAGCCGCGGTCAATTTGTGAAAACGCTACCCCTGGCACCCCAAACATGACCCCCTCAATTGCTGCTGCTACGGTGCCTGAATAGAGCACGTCTTCGCCCATATTTTCGCCTTGATTAATACCCGAAACAACTAAATCGGGGCGCTGATCTAAAAAACCAGTCATGGCAATATGCACGCAGTCGGTGGGAGTGCCGTTGATAAATAAAAATCCATCGCGTTCACCGCCGGCCACACGATGAATCGACAGGGGACGCGATAAGGTTAATGAATTTGAGGCGCCACTATGATTTTGCTCTGGTGCAATTACGGTAATCCGACCTAAAGGGCGTAAAGCGTTTACTAAAGCCAATAAACCGGGAGCTAAATAACCGTCATCGTTAGAAATCAGAATATGTAAATCTGGTTGAGCTGGCATAAATAGTTAGAATCTAAAAATAAGGGAAATAAAATAAATACTGAGGAATCAATACAGTATTACTAAATGACTGGTGCATTCGGTAAGGCACGCCCTCTAAACCAGCTATAAATTACGGGCAATACCAATAAGGTCAGAATCGTTGTCGTAACCATACCGCCAACAATAACTAGGGCCAGGGGACGCTGTGCTTCAGAGCCAATCGAGTGCGATAAAGCGGCAGGTAATAAACCAAGGCCCGATAACATCGCGGTCATTAATACGGGGCGCACCCGCAAAGAAGAACCCTCGACCATAGTATCTTTCATTGCGGCTAAGTCATCTGACATCGATTTATTAATAAAAGAAATTAAGATAACCCCATCCTGAATCGCAATACCAAAGAGCGATAGAAAGCCGAAGAAAGCCGAAATGCTTAACGTCTCTCCGGCTAAATGCAAAGCCAGTACACCACCGATTGCCGCGAAGGGGACATTGATCATCACAATCACTGCATCACGGAAGTTCCCAAAGGCGCTAACCAACAAGAGAAAGATGCCAAGCAAAGCTAAAGGCACAATGATCATCAACTTTTTCTGCGCTTGTTTCATTTGGTTAAATTGCCCATCCCAACTAATCGAATAGTTCGCTGGCAAAGTAATATTCTTTTGCACCAACACTTGCGCATCTTCCACGGCACTGCCTAAATCGCGTCCGCGTACGCTGAATTTAATCGCGATATACCGCTTCCCTGCTTCACGGTAAATAAAGAAGGGGCCATCACTCAAACTGACTTTGGCCACCATCGATAGGGGAATTGCAGCCCCCGTTGGCGAATCGACTAATAATTTAGAAATATCTAAAACATCATTACGACTACCTTCATTTAAGCGTACTGCAATACCAAAAGTTTTTTCATCTTCGAGTAAATTGGTAACCGGCATTCCTCCAATAGCGTTGGCGACAATGGTTTGAATATCATTCACATTAATGCCGTAACGTGACGCTTTCTCGCGATCAATTTGAATATTTAAGGTAGGCTGTCCTAACTCTTTCAAAATGCCTTCATCGGCTACCCCAGAAACTTTTTTGAGTTCGTCAATGATTTCTCGCGCTTTAAGGTCCAGCACCTCTAAATCAGGGCCATAAATTTTTACTGAGTTTTCACCCTTCACGCCAGATAAAGCCTCGTTCACGTTATCTTGGATGTATTGTGAAAAACTGTAATTGATGCCAGGAATTTTATTTAACTCAACCTCTAAATTCTCAATCAGTTGTTTCTTACTCGAGCCTGCCGGCATTTTATCGGGAGCTTTTAAATAGAGGCCATACTCTTGGTTAAAAACGCCGGTTGAATCAGTGCCATCATCTGGACGACCAATTTGTACGGCTACTTTTTCAATTTCACCTTGTTGCAAAAAGATGCCACGTAATTCATTGGCAATTTTGACTGAATAATCTAAATCAACCGTATTTGGCAAGGTTACTCGTAACCAAATATTATTTTCTTCTAAGGTAGGCAAGAAGGCCGTACCAAGCTTGGTCATACTAAATAGCGTTAAGCCCAAAATAAAGACTGCAATCGCTACTACGGTGCGGGGACGGTCCATCCAGCCCCGCAATAAAGGCTTATATCCTGCTAATAAACGGGTAATAAAGCTGGGTGGCTTGTGATGTAAGTTTTCCCCAAAAATAAGTGAAATCATTGCAGGTAAAAAGGTGAGGCTCAAAATCATTGCGGCAATCAGCGCAAAGCCCATGGTGAAGGCCATGGGTTTAAAGATAATCCCTTCCACACCACCCATAAAGAATAAGGGGGAATAAGCGACAATGATGATGCTGGTGGAATAAATCATCGCTCGCTGAACTTCGCTAGTGGCGATGATGATGCTTTGATTTAAACGCTTACCACCCTCCTCTAAATGGCGCATGACGTTTTCAGTCAAAATAACCGCCGAGTCAACAATCACCCCAAAGTCGATTGCACCCAAGGAAATTAAGTTGGCCGGTACACTCCAAATATGCATTTGGATAAACGAAACGCACAATGCCAAAGGAATAACAGCTGCAACAACCGCGGCAGCACGCAAGTTACCTAAGAATAAAAATAAGACTGCCAGCACTAAAGAAATACCGAAAAATAAAGTGTGCTTAACGGTGCCAATAGTAATATCGAGGAGCGCCTGCCGATCATAAAATGGTGTTACTTGAATACCTGGCGGCAAAATATGCTTATTGATGACTTTTATTTTGTCGCGAACCCGGGCCAATACTTCAGTAGCATTTTCGCCGCGGCGCAAAAATATAATGCCCTCTACAGCATCTGCGTTCTCTCCGTATTGAAACATCCCTAAGCGCGGCGCAAAACCAATTTCTACTGTTGCTACGTCGCCAATCCGAATAGGTACGCCTTGATTTACAGCTACCACGACCTGCTTGATATCTCCTATATTTTTAAACAGACCCACACCCCGCACCACAAACTGCTGCTCTCCAGCTGGTAATAAACCGCCGCCAGTATTGCTATTGGCATTATTTAGAGCATTAATAATTTGTGAAACAGTTACGCCCTTTGCTTGCAAGCTCTCCGGCGTAATAATTACTTGGTATTGTCGTACCTTGCCGCCAAAAGATGAAACATCGGCTACTCCAGGGGTTTGTTTCAGCTCTTTATAAATCTCGTAATTTTGTAAGGTCTTTAAGCGGGTTGGCGATGCAAATTCCGATTGCACGTGATAACGCATAATTTCACCAGTCGCATCTGAGTCTGGGCTAATGCTCGATGAAACTCCAGCGGGAAAGGTCACGTTACTCAGATTGACAATAAACGTTTGGCGCGCTTTAAAGGGATCGGTGGTATCCGTAAACTTTAAGGTAACAACCGATAGGCCAAACAAGGAAACAGAACGAAAAGCTTGCACACCTGGAATACCAGCCAGAGCATTTTCAACTGGAATGGTTACTTGCTGCTCGACCTCAGAAGTGCTCCGCCCAGGCCATTGCGAAATTGCCTGAATTGTTAAGGGGGCTACTCCAGGGTAGGGCTGAATTGGCAGCTGACTAAGACTAAACATGCCCAGCCCCAATAAACCAATTGAGGCAACAATGACGATGACGCGCTTTTCAAGCACGCCCCCCATAAAGGAAGTAAACAGACTCACTTAGTCCTCTTGCCTTGCAAAACGATCATTTAGCAGCACAGCGCCATCGATCAACACATTGGCATTGGGCATTAAACCCTCGGTAACAGCATAGGTTTTACTATCGATGTCATAACCCTTCACAGGCACACGCCTAAAGGTGTCGCTAGCGATGCGCATAATTACATACTTGGTTTCTCGCACCCGAATAATGGCAGATTGGGGTAATACATAAGCTTCTGCCATACCTGTTGTGAGCTTAGCCGACACATACATATCAGGCCGTAGTAGACCTGCCGAGTTATCAACGTCACAGCGAATTAAAAGGGCGCGAGTGACTGGATCGATAGCTGGGGCTATATAGTTTGCATAAGCAACAAATTCTTTATCTGGGTAAGCCTCGGTACGCAAAACTAATTTTTGCCCACGACTAATTAAACGCATATCTTGCTCAAATACATTCCCTAAAAACCATAACTGCTTAGGGTCGGCAAGAGTTGCAACCACATCCCCCGAATTCACAAAGGCCCCAGGATCAACATTGCGCTTTACCACCACGCCCTGTAAAGGGGAACGCATAATTAAATTCGGCTGACCCTTTTCGGTTTTACCTAAATTCTGAATATCTTGATCAGAGGCGCCTAAATTGCGCAAGCGATTACTCGCAGCTTGTACCGTAATTTGAGCGTCTCCTAAAACATCGCTTAAGGATTGCTTGCCGCTTAAAACTTGAGTGGTTTTGGTAGCCAACAGAAACTCTTGCTGTGCGGAGAGAAACTCAGGACTATAAAGCTCTACGATGGGTGATCCAGTTTGTACTAATGCGCCCTCAAAAGCATAAATTCGTTCCACCCTACCAGGTATGCGGGCAGAAAGCACTTTTGATTTCTCGGCATTGAAAGCAAGACGTCCGGGTACTTTAATATCTTCTGGTACCTGGGCTTTTTGCACTACCTGAAATTGATAGATTGCCGGGTTTAATTTGAGGTCGGGAAGTTTGATTTCAATTGCCCCACTTTTTTCAACCTTCAGTTGAACCTTTTCCGCTTTCTCAATATCCACCATTCGATTAACGTTAGTAATACGTCCGACAATAAAGCCCAATGCCAAAATAGCAAAAGCAAAAGCCACTAAACGTACCCGCTGGCGATTATCAGGCGTTAAATCCCAATACATAGCAAAAACCTGGTCTTTAAAAACACGTAGACGATTCAATATGCTTGCGCTAAGTGGCTTGATCAGAGCAAGGATTTTTTCAAGATATGCAGTCAGTTTTTTTAACATTAGTCGTACCTATTCAATTGGATCTTTACCTGCTGCAGCAAATAAAGTAGCCTGGGCTTGCATTAAATTACTTTCAGCAAGCGCTAGTTGTATTTCAATCGAGCGTAATTGAATTTGTGCAGTCATTAAATCGTTAAATCCTTGACCATTATTCGCATACTGTATCAGTGAAACCTTATATGCGGCTTCGGCCACCGGCAGCTGACGGTCACGTAGAAATTCATACAATTTTTTAATTTGCTCATAAGAAGCATAAGAACTCCCCACGCCCAAAATAATCTCTTGCTGCATTGATGTATTACTGGCCTCAATAGCTGCTTGGTTACGTACCGCCTGCTCTACTCCGTACCGCTCCTTCATAAAAAAGTACAAGGGAATGACGATATCGAATTCAATTTGGTAATACGAGGCACTATTATTTGCCGCAAATGGGCTGCGGTTCATAAAGTTAGTACCGATAATTTGGAAATCGGGTAAATACGCTTTTTTTGCGTAAGTAACGCCTTTTTTTGCGGCATCGACTTGCAACAGCGAGCTTTTTAACAAGGGATGGCTCGATTCGGCATAACTTTCTAACTCGACCAGAGTGGGTACCTTGCGCACTGCTGCGCCAGGGTCGCCTCGTAATACTAATTTTTCACGGGGATCACGCCCGATTAAAACATTAATATTTTTATAGGCTACTTCGAGCTGCCGTTCTAAAGCAAAACGATCTGATTCAGCCGCACTTTGCGAAACCTGTGCATTCAAAAACTCTACATAAGCAGCAGAATAATTGGCATAACGTGCTTTTGCAATATTTTTAATCAGCTCGGTACGCACTACAGTTTCGCTCAAGACTTTTAATTGTCGTTGCGATGCCAAAGTACTATAGTACAAACTAGCCAGTTGAGCGCCATATTGTAAATAGAGATTTTCATTGCGCGCTTGTAGGGCTTCAGCAGAGGTATCGGCAATATCGGCAGCCAAGCTGCGTTTACCCGGAAACTGAAACGGCTGCTGGAAAGAAAATGCGTTCTGACTTTGTGGGCTACTACCAGCAGTTCCAAAGGCAAGTGGTGAACCCGACCCAGGCATACCAGAAACAACTAAGCCAACCGTTGGGTTAGCAGGTGCATTAATTTGCGGTACGGTAGCCTTGGCAGCAAAATAGGCTTCACGGGCGGCAATCAATTGCGGGTTATTAGCCCTTAACTCATTCCAGAGCTGCCGCAAATCCCAACTGCTACGCGCATTGTTCACCGATTGGTTGAGAATTTTCGGTAACGGTGCCTCGGTAGAATTTAGTTCGGGCGGCGGTAAAAAGGATTCAACTTTATTGCTTGGCTCGGCGCGATTAAAAGCATCAAATTTATTGGTAGGCTGCACAGTTACTGTAGCCGGAACAGATTGGGCAAAACCGCTATGAGAATAACCAAGCGCGATGAAGCTAAAGAAGGCTGCGCTCAGAGTGTGCCGAGGTAAGCGCCACAGCAATTGACGGCAGGGTTTTTTAAATAAGTTCAATTCAATCGAGTTTTATCATGAAAATTCAGGTTTACCCCCGAATTATAGGTGACAAAGCCCTATTTATAGTAAAAATTCGATTTACTATCCCTTTGATTAATAAGCAAAAATTTGCTTAACCCAGGGTGCGACGATCGAGCATAGCCCGTGCCAAGGTGCCTGCATCGACATATTCTAACTCCCCGCCAACTGGTATTCCGCGGGCGATCCGGGTTACTTTAATACCTTTGAGTTTTAAAACTTCGCCAATATAGTGGGCAGTAGCCTCGCCCTCGCTGGTGAAATTGGTGGCCAAAACAACCTCTCGTACTGGCACTTCAGTATCGGGGCGCTCTATGCGCACTAGTAAGCGATCAAAATGAATTTCGGTTGGGCCCATACCATCAAGGGGAGAAATACGTCCCATCAAAACAAAGTAATTCCCCTTAAAACTCAGTGTTTGTTCTACCATCACTTGGTCAGCAGGGGTTTCGACAATGCATAACAAACCAGGGTCACGGCGCGGGTCGCCACAGGTAATGCAAATTTCGGTTTCCGAAAAGGTATTACAGCGTTTGCAATGCCCTACTTTCTCCACCGCCTCACCAAGCGATTGAGCCAACAAAGCCGCGCCTGTGCGATCGTGTTGCAGTAAGTAAAAAGCCATGCGTTGCGCTGACTTAGGACCAACCCCTGGCAATACTCTTAAGGCATCAATTAAGCGCTGTAAAGCATCTTGCGGTAAATCGTACTTACCATTCGGCTTAGTTGAATTGCGCGTCATTAAAACGGTAACTTAAATCCAGGTGGCATCGGCATACCCGCGGTCGCACCCGACATCAGCTCTGAATTTGCTGCCTCGGCTTGCTTAAAGGCATCGGCATAGGCGGTAACAATTAAGTCTTCGAGCATTTCTCGGTCTTCCATCGCGCCAGCATCAATTTGTACACGCTTCGTTTCGTACTTACCGGTAATGGTAATTTTTACTAAGCCACTCGCAGCTTGGCCAGTAATTTCAAGCGTACTCAACTCTTCTTGCGCGCGCTTCATATTTTCTTGCATTTGCTGAGCTTGTTTCATCAAGCCTGCCAATTGACCCTTCATCATGATGCATTCCTCATCTTTTTACAAAATTTCATATTGCTAATGTGGCTCACAATTTCTCCTACAATGGCCGTACTGAACCGCTCACCACTTTTGCACCAAATTGCTTTTCGAGTTCTTTAATTAAAGGATCGGTAGCAATTTGCTCTTCAGCATTTAAACGGCGCTCTTGATTCACTTGCGCATCAATTTTAGCTACTGTCTGATCAACTGCGCCACCAATCACCTCAAGCTTTACAGGCTTAGCAAAGTGGGTGGCCAGTACTTCGCGCAGGCGCTCAACACAATCAGCTGTTGCTAATTGTGGCAAGCTACTGACCGCGATGATCTTAATGCCTTGCGGGGAGTCAACCCAATCTTGTAAATCGGTTTGAAAGGCCATTTGCTGTACCAAACCACGCAGGGGTAATTGACGCATTAAATCATGCCAATTGGGACG
>Ga0209829_10000607_pt1 | contig 31813 bp, 20 predicted proteins | sample C_140205_EF_Meta_FD_187311 | JGI IMG/M metagenome (GOLD analysis project Ga0209829, IMG submission 187311) | Freshwater microbial communities from Lake Croche, Canada to study carbon cycling - C_140205_EF_MetaG (SPAdes) (version 2) | ecosystem: Environmental > Aquatic > Freshwater > Lake... | reverse complement strand
GCCTTCAAAAAAGACAACTCAAACAGACAATGAAGGAAATTTCAAGATTACTATTTCCTCAACAGATAAAACTGTAGAAGTCTCTTCATTAGGTTTCTTAGCGCAAACTTACACTTTACGTAATGAAGCTACTTTCTTCTTATCATTACAAGAAGATACAAAAGCTTTAACAGATGTGGTAGTGACAGCTTACGGTATCAAAAGAGAAACTAAAAGAATCGGATATTCTGTTCAAGAAATTAAAGGAAGCGACTTAATTAAAGCAAGAGATGCTAACCCCATTAACTCTTTAGTGGGTAAAGTAGCTGGTTTAACTGTAGGTGCTAACGCCGAAATGTTAGGTCGTCCAGAATTAGTTTTACGTGGTTCTAAGGACTTATTATTTGTGGTAGATGGTGTTCCAGTAAATACAGACACTTGGAATATCAGCCCTGATGATATTGAAACCTATACCGTTTTAAAAGGTACCAACGCTTCTGCCCTTTATGGATTTAGAGGTTTGAACGGTGCCATTGTCATTACTACTAAAAGAGGGTCTAAAGATAAAAAAGGATGGCAGGTAGATTTTAACTCTAGTACAATGGCTGAAAGTGGTTTTGTAGCCGTACCGCAATCTCAATCTGAGTATGGACGTGGTACCAACTATATTTATAGCTATGGTGATCAATTGTATGATAACAAACAACGTTTACCAGAATGGGGTCCTCATTTCGATGGACAATTGATTAAGCAATACAATAGCCCTTACGATATTGTAACTGGTATTAGAACTGCTACTCCATGGACTGCAAAAGGAGCGAATAACTTTGAAAATTTCATGCAAACAGGCATTATTAATAACAATAATATTTCGATGTCTGCTGCCACTGAAAAATCAGATATTAGAATCTCGATTTCTAATATGGATCAAAAAGGTATGGCACCCAATACGAAGTTAAGTTCCTATACTTTAGCTGTAAATGGTGGGTACAATATCTCTAAGAAATTAAGATTAGAAGCTAGTATGAATTTGAACAAACAATATTCACCTAATATTCCTGATGTAAACTACGGCCCTAACTCATACATTTATATGTTTAAAGTGTATGGTGCTGCCGATTATGACGTTAGAGACTTAGAAGATATTTACAAAGGACCACAAGGAGTTCAAAACTTAATTCCGTACGCACAAGAATATGGTCGTGAAAACAGTGCTTGGTTTATGGCTAAAAAATGGTTGCGCTCTCACGACAAAACCGATATCAATGGATATATCAAAGCTTCTTATAAAGTAAACAACGACTTAAGTTTAAACTTACGTTCTCAACTTTCTACCTGGAGCCAATTAAGAACTGAACAAGTTCCAGCGGGTGCTAACTTAAATACCTACACTCCTTGGTTTGTATTTGGATGGTATGGCGATTATCATGAAGATAGCAGAAGATTGACTGAAAATAATACAGATTTGACTGCAAACTTTGAGAAAAAAGTAGGTCAAATTGGAATTTCTGCTTTAGCTGGTCTTTCTGAAAGATCTTTCTCTTATAATTCTTTCTGGGGAACCACTAAGGCCTTAGCCGTTCCCAATTTATATGTAATGTCTAACACAAAAGATGCGGCATTAGCGTACACATGGAATTCTAGAATGCAAGTATACAGTGCTTTCTACTCAATAGATTTATCTTTAAGTAAATATGCAACCTTATCTCATACAGGTCGTGTGGATCAATTGTCTACTTTACCTGATGGAAACAATACTTTCTATTATCCTTCAGTTTCCTTAAGCTCTGCTTTAAAAGATTATATAAACTTGCCTTCATTTATTTCTTTTGCTAAAGTACGTGCTTCTTTTGCAGACGTAAAGGGTGGCTTAACACAGTCTACCATTCCTTCTGCATTTACTGCCATTACCGGTACAAGTACAAACGGTGGTTTATTAGGCTATGGTTCTGATTTGTATGGTTCTTATGATGGACCTTCTTATACCAACCAAAATGCTTATTCTTTCCAATCTTATTACAATGGTACTCCTTCGGTAGGTTATTCAAATACTATTGCAAATGGAACTTTGAAGCCTTTTGATCGTACCTCTTATGAAGGTGGTGTAGATTTAAAATTTGCAAAAAACAGATTAGGTTTTGATTTCACTTATTTCACCAGCTTTAATGGTCCTCAAATTTACGCCTTGCCTGTGGCTTCTTCAACTGGTTACGCTGCACAAAACGTAAATGGTATTACTTCAAAGAAAGAGGGTCTTGAAATCACTTTATCTGGCACACCTATCAAGACTGCAAACTTTAATTGGGACATCAATGCTACTTATGCAACGTATAAAGAAACATTAGATGCCATCTATGGTACTGAAACAGGTTTAGCTTTAAACAATCATATTTTTAAAGTGGGTGATCGTTTAGATGCCATATATAGTTCTGGTTTTGTTCGCGATGGTTCAAATAATATAGTTTGGGCAGGCGGTACTCCATTAAGAGCCCCTTCTGACATTAACAATACTAAATTTTTAGGATTTGCAAATCCTGATTACACTTTTGGAGTAACTAATAAATTCACTTTTAAGAATGTAAGCTTTGGTTTCCAAGTGGACGGAAGAATTGGTGGTTCTATCTATGATGGAATTTACCATGATGGTATGAATGGTGGTACTTCATTAGAGTCGGCTACAGGTGCTATTGGTGCTGCGCGTTTAGCAGAATGGCAATCAACAAACAATGGTACATCTGCTATTGTTCCTAAATATATTGGACAAGGGGTAAAAATTGTTTCTGGAACACCAAAATATGCTGGTGGTGCCATTACGAATTTAGCTGACTTAACTTTTGCACCAAACGATGTGGCTGCTAAAGTACAAACCGTTGCTGGTAGTTCTGGTTTTGGTGGCGTGGATGAATACTGGATGACTTCTCGTTCATTTGTTAAGTTACGTGAAGTAAGCATTGCTTATTCATTACCAGCGAATGCTTTGGTTAAAATGAAATTCATTAAAGGAGCTACTTTTTCTTTAATAGGTAGAAACTTATTGTATTTCGCTGAAAGAAAGGATCAAGACTTAGATCAGTTTGCATCAGGATTTAATGATTCAGACAGAGCTATACAAAAAGGAGGTCCTTTACAATCTGCCACTGCAAGAAGATTTGGATTTAACATTAATCTTAACTTCTAAAATTAACAATGTATAAAAGTAATTATATGAAAATCAAAATTAGCAATATCATCTTAGGCTTAGTAGCTATAAGTTTTGGTATCACAGGTTGTCAAAAAGGAGATTTATTATCCAATCCGAATGTAGCTGCAGAAAGCTCTACTATTCCATCTTCTCTATTGTTAAATCACATCACTGCGAATTTAATGAAGGAAGAAGATCCAATTGTATCCAATGTATCGAAGTGGAACCAGTATACAGTTTCGAATTATACCTATTATTATGGTAGTAATGCGTATGCCTGGTCAACTACCAGCACTACTTACGACAATGTTAAGTACTGTGTAAAAATGGAAGAACAAGCTTTAAATCAATTCAAGAATAGAACCAATGTATACTTTGCATTGAGCAAGTTTTTTAAAGCATACTCTTATATTTGGTTAACTCAAAGAGTTGGAGACATTCCAATGTCAGAAGCAAATAGTATTAATAATCTAACACCAAAATATGACTCACAACACGATGTGTACAAACAATCTTTGGCTTTATTGGATTCTTCAAACATCATTTTAGGTGCTTTGATTTCACCAGCCAATGCCAATACTAAAGTTGATGCAGGTGATATATTTGGTCTAACTTATTTGCAATGGCAAAAAGTGGTAAATACCTTTAAATTAAGAGTATTAATTTCTTTGAGCAAGCGTGCAGATGACAATGCAGATTTAAATATCAAATCTCAATTTGCTGCCATATTAGCAAACCCAACTCAATATCCTATTATGGCATCGAATAGCGATAATATGGTCTACAAATACAATTCTGCTTATAACCAATATCCTCCTCAGAGATATGGATATGCTCAGTATAATAACTGTATTAACATCTCTAAAACCTGGACCGATGCGACTGTGCCAAATAAAGACCCTAGAGTAATCGCTTTATTGTCTCCTGGTATATTAAGTATTGATGCAGCGAATCCAGTAGGTAGTTTTTCTAACTATGTAGGTCAAGTACAAGATTCATCTATTTCTTTAATGAAATATACTTTTACGAACAATACGCCGCTTGCAAGTTTAAATTACAATAGATACATGACTCCATTGAATATCGGAGGTAGTCTATCTGAACCTTATATTTTATTAGGCTACAGTGAATTATGTTTCAATATTGCTGAAGCAGCCAACAGAGGTTGGGTCACTGGTCAAACTGCAGCTACTTGGTATACAAAAGGAGTACAAGCATCTTTAGATTGGTATGGTATCAAACAAGGTGGAACTATCATTGTTAATAATAATGATGGCACTAAGGCTAACTTAGGAACAGCTACTTATGATGTTAATAGTTTCTTGACTAAAATTGCTTATTCTGCTGATGCAGCAACTGGGTTAACTCAAATTTTAACTCAAAAATATGTTTCCTTCTTCTTAAATTCTGGTTTTGAAGCTTTTTACCAATGGAGAAGAACTGGTATACCTGCTTTCAAAGAAGGCGGTGTAGGTATTGGAACACCTTCCAATAAAATCCCATTGAGATGGCAGTATCCAGTGGATGAAACAAATTATAATCCAACCAACAACAAATCAGCCCTTACCGCACAATATGGTGGTACAGACGATTTGAATGCTAAAATGTGGTTAATTAAGTAATTCATTTCAATCAGAAATAATTTAAAGTGGGGGGCCTATCAGCCTCCCACTTTTTTAATTAAAAAATACTAATTATGAAAAAAATATTTTTGGCACTAGTTATTTTAACAACTTCATTGTCCTCAATGGCTCAAATTGCTGACAGTAGTACTAGAGAAGTTAAATTAGAAGGCGCAGTAAATTTTAGAGACTTGGGAGGATATAATACTACCACAGGGAAGAAAGTTAAAATGAATGTTCTATACCGTTCTGCTGCTTTAAATACATTGACTCAAAAAGATGTAGAAAAGCTAACCACATTGAATTTAAAATATGATTTCGATTTTAGAGGACCTTTTGAAGTGAAAACGGCACCGGATAAAGTCCCATCGAATACCATTCGTATTTCCCTACCTGCAGGCAGTGAAACTATTGGGGACAGCAATTACATGAAAAATATGGGGACAATTTTAAAATCAGATTCTTTTTTACTTAGTTTTTATACCAATTTAACACCCTTTAAAGCCAGGTATACTCCTTTATTTGATTCCTTGTTAACCAATAGCGCTATGGCCCCTATTCTTTTTCATTGTACGGCAGGCAAAGACAGAACTGGAATTGCTGCAGCTTTGATATTGTATGCTTTAGGGGTGGATGACAATACTATTTTTGAAGACTATGAAGCCACCAACTATTACAGAAGAAAGGAAAACGCAAAAGCTATCGTGGGCATGCAAAAAATGTATGGTATTGAGCCACAAGCGGCGGCTGCATTGATGGGCGCAAAAAAGGAATATATAGCAGCTACTTTTGCTACGATAAGGGCCAAATACGGAAGTATAGATGTGTATCTAGAAAAAGAGTTGGGGTTGACTAATCAAAAAATCAATCAACTAAGAGCCCTTTATACGCATTAGTTATTCCAATTGAAAATTGTTTAACTAATTTTTAAAAATACAAGATGCTTAACATTAACTTAATATTTAGTTAACTATTTCATTACATTATTTTAGATGAAATAAATGGATTCTAACTTAGGTTTGAGCAGTATTTTAAAATGATCAACCTAAGTTTAAAAAAGGACAATCAAGTTGGATCTTCCATCTATATTGCCATAATTTGTTTCTGTACCTATGCCTGTATGTATGCATTCAGGAAGCCATTTACCATTGGCCTCTACGCTGATATGCCCTCCTTTTTAGGCATCGAGTATAAAAATTTATTGGTCATTGCCCAGGTATTGGGTTATACGGCTAGTAAAATCTTTGGCATCAAGTTTATTTCAGAACTTAAAAATATTGGAAGGGGAAAACTAATATTTATTTTGATTGTTTTATCCTGGATCCCTTTGCTTTTGTTCCCAATTTTACCAGCACCCATAAATATTTTATGTTTCTTTTTAAATGGATTTCCTTTGGGCATTATTTGGGGTATTGTATTTTCATTTGTAGAAGGTAGAAGGGCCACTGATTTTATAGGCGCTACCTTGGCGGTTAGCTTTATAGTTTCCTCAGGAGTAATAAAATCCATTGCGAAGTGGTTGCAATTGACTTACCATATATCAGAAAATTGGGTTCCTTTTTACACGGGCTTGGTATTTATTTTACCCATCATTGTATTCATCTATTTACTTGAAAAAATTCCAGCGCCAACACCGGAGGAAATTGAATTAAAAGCACCAAGGCTACCCATGACTAAATCGGATCGCCTTTCTTTTTTTAAAGAATTTAAAATAGGCATCATTGCTTTCATTTTTATTTATTTAATCCTGACTTTATTTAGAGATTTAAGAGACAATTTTGCCGCAAATATTTGGAATGACCTTGGCTATGCCAACAATGCTAGCGTGTTTACCAATACAGAGCTACCCATAGCCTTAATTGTATTGGTATTGATAGCCAGCATGATTATCATTAAAAAAAATAAGCTTGCTTTTTTGATTAGTATACTAATTATTATTGTTGGATTTGTGGTGGTAGGGGTAAGCACGTTTTTGTTTAAATTAAATATTTTAAACGGATATAATTGGATGTTATTAGTGGGACTTGGTTTATATATGGGCTATATTCCATTTAATTCTTTATTGTTTGATCGAATGATAGCAACATTTAGAATCAAAGGCAATGTTGGTTTTCTAATTTATTTATTGGATTCATTTGGTTATTTAGCCTCTGTGATTGTAATTAGTATCAAAGGGAGTGCACATTTACAATTAAATTGGGCGCAATTTTATGCAAAAGGTGTTTTATATTTTTCTGTACTTGGCTTACTGGCTTCCTTAGCTGCATTTGTATATTATTCTAAAAAAATTAAAATTTTAAATTATTAATACATGAGTGAAAAAACGGCAATCGTAGTAGGAGCGGGTATATTAGGGATGGCTACCGCTCGTGCCTTAGCTTTGAAGGGCTATCAAGTGACAATTTTTGAAAAGTCGCAGCAATCCCTAGGTGCTTCCATTAGAAATTTTGGTATGTTATGGCCCATTGGACAGCCCGATGGTAAATTGTATGAAAGAGCCATTAGGTCTAGAGAAATTTGGAAAGAATATTTAACTAATGCAAAAATTAATTTTGATCCTTGTGGCAGTGTACATTTGGCTTATGATAAGGAAGAACAGGATGTGTTGGAGGAGTTGTATGAACATTTTACAAAACACAATAGGCCTGTCAGTTTAATGCAACCCAACACGATAGCAGAAAAATTTAGTGGAATTAATCAACAAAATCTAAAAGCAGGTTTATACAGTAGCGATGAAACTATCATTGATCCTAGGGAAGGCATCAAACATTTACCGGCTTATTTGAAAGACTACTATAATATTAAGATATTTTGGGGCACGGCTATTACTAATGTAACCACCAATACTGTATGGTCCTTCAAAACTAAATACAATGCCGATTTAATTTGTATTTGCTCTGGCGCCGATTTCGAAACACTATATCCAGAGCAATTTAAAGCATTACCTATTATAAAAACAAAACTGCAAATGATGCGTTTTGTTCCCAATGACCCAAATTATAGAATTGGGACCTCTATTTGTGGTGGTTTGTCTTTATTGCATTATAAAAGTTTCACAGCTTCCAAATCCTTAGATATTTTAAAAGCAAAAATAGATTTAGAACTTCCTGAATATGTTAAAAATGGCATACATGTGATGGTTGCACAAAATCACAAAGGAGAACTTACCGTTGGAGATTCTCATGAATATGATTTAGATTTTGAGCCCTTTGACAATCATTACATCAACGAATTGATTCTTAACTATTTAAAAAAACTAATACATATTGACAATTGGACACTGCAACAATCTTGGAATGGCGTGTACCCTAAAATGACCAATGGTGCCACTGATTTACTTTTAAAAGTAGAACCAGGCGTATACATTGTTAATGGAATTGGAGGGAATGGAATGACTTTGTCCTTTGGTTATGCTGAAGAAGCTGTGAATAATCTTTAAACTTATATTTTATGAATAATGTAGCTGATTTTGTGGTTGAATTATTTTTAAAAAAGGGCCATGAATTGTATGGCGGAGAAGCTGTAACTCAATTAGAGCATGGTTTACAAGCTGCCCATTTTGCTAAAGAGGCCAATGCTTCTGGAAATTTAATTGCTGCCGCTTTAATGCATGATATTGGGCATTTATTACATGATTTACCAGACGATGCCACAGAAAAAGGTATTGACGACGTTCATGAAGCATTAGGTGCAGATTTTTTAACACAATATTTTAAAGAAGAAGTGGTAGAAGCTGTCAAATTGCATGTCGCAGCCAAAAGATACCTATGCTTGGTAGATCCAGCATATTATGAGGCACTTTCTTCTGTTTCTAAAGCTAGCTTGATTTTACAAGGGGGTTTGATGTCAGAGGAAGAAAAAAATATTTTCGAGTCTAATAAATATTTCAAAGAAGCGGTGGAACTAAGAAAGTGGGACGATAAAGCAAAAATTGCAAATTTCAAGGTAGATACTATTTACAGTTACAAAGGCATTCTAGAAACTTCATTATTAAAAACTAGTTTATGAGTATAAAAATGATTGTTTTTGATATGGCAGGTACCACCATCGATGAAGATAATATTGTGTACAAAACCTTGCAAAAAAGCATCAATCATTATGGTGTTACGGTAGATTTGCCTGCAGTTTTAGCAATAGGAGCAGGCCAAGAAAAGTTAACCGCCATCAAAGATATTGTATCCAAATTTGGTAGCAAGGACGATTTGCAAAAAGCACCCGATATGTATCATTATTTCATAAATAATTTAAAAGCTGCTTATGAGGAATTTGACATTAAGGCCATGCAATATGCGGAAAATGTTTTAGTGAACTTGAGAAGTAAAAACATCTTAGTTGTTTTAAATACAGGTTATGACAAAACAACTGCCCAATTTATTTTAAATAAAATTAAATGGGTGCAACTATACCATTACGATTTATTAGTAACTGCTTCTGATGTTGAAAAAAATAGACCAGCGCCAGACATGATACAATATGCGATGAATTTATTTTCAATTAAAGATGCTCAACAAATAGTGAAAGTGGGAGATTCAAAAATTGACATTGAAGAAGGTAGGAATGCCAATTGTCTTTATAGTATTGGTATTACCACAGGCGCTCAAACAACTGCTCAATTGCTGGAAGCCAATCCAGACGTAATTATTAATGACTTAAATGAATTATTAACATTTTTAAAAATATAGTAGAATGCTTTTAAAAAATTGGAAAATTAGAAAAGCCGAATTGAATGATATTAATTATTTTCATCAGGCATTAGAACAAACTTATTTAAGCAATATAAATATTGAAATTTTTGGAGAGCAATTCAAAAAAGTAATAAAAAATAAGAATAGTTTTGTTTATGTTGCTGAGAATACCTTGGGTAACCAAATGGGTTGTATCATTTGTGAAAAAGAAGAAAACATTTTTAGCAATAAACCCAATATTCAAATCAAAGAATTTTATATTTCACCCAATTATAGAAAATTAAATGTAGCAGATGATTTGTTTTTGTATGTATATGAAAAAGCCATAAAACAAGGGTTTGATAAAATTGAAGTATTGTGTAATTTAACTTCTACTACTACCCAGAACTTTTATTCAAGAAAAAAGTTCAGACCTACTAAAAAATTATATGTCAAAAGCGTATAATAGGTTTTATTTAACAATAGTAAAACTATCCACTACTTTACCAGTACTTGTAATTTGTTTAAAAATAAATTTATTTTTTTCAACTACAACAGCACTTAAAGAATGATCTGTAGAGAAAAATTTATCTGTAAATGGTTGCCAGGTATTAGGCAAATTAGTTTGTTCTGGGTTATATAAATCCTGACCGCCTGCGCCGGTAACTATATAAATTACCCCTTTTGGTTTTTTATTATTTGACCCATCAAAGCTTTTGTCTAAGACCCAATTTCCATTAATTTGCTTGTCTTTGTATTTTTTTATATCGTTTGTTGCTTGTTCTTTTTTTGTGGTATCAGGCTTAAAAGTTAAAGGGAAGGACCTTTGGTAATTATGTACATGTCCATTAAAAACTACATCTACCTTGCCTTCTTCAAAAATTGGGGACAATAACCTCATATGTTGTTCTTCAAAATGCACTTTTGAGGAATTAAAACCTGGTTGATGAAATAGAACAAAACGCCACTGTGCACCTTCCGCTTTTTTTAAATCCTGCTTCACCCATTCTTGTAGTGCCGTATTTGTCCAATCTACATAATAATCAGCATCTATCACAGTCCAATGGGCATTGCCATAGTCATAGGAATAGGTAGTCATTTTTGGGTAAGCTTTTTGAGCCGCAGTATAAAAAGCATTTCTGTTCGCCGCACTGCCTTTAAGCATGGGCACCAGGGCTGAACCTTCTTTATAATCAGGGCCATTCAAAGGTTGTTCCCAAAAATAATAATAAGACAATGCATCAGGAGTTTTGTCCATGTCTCTATCGTTGGCATCATGATTACCCACCGATGCAAAAAATGGAATTTTTCTCATGAGTGGAGCACCGCTGCTGTCATTTTTATCGGCATTGTAAATGGGCCAAAATTTGTTGGCATAATCTTTAATTAAACCGCTGTTGTAAACAATGTCGCCTGGTACTGCTACAAAATCTGGATTTATATCATACATGATATTGGCTAATTTCTTTTGGTTCTTAGTTAATGCCCCGATATCACCAATGACCACAAATTTATAGTTTTGATTTTTAGCCTTTGGTGCATGTGCTATGGATTCAAAAACTATTTTTTTATTTTCAATGACTCTGTAGGTAAAATCTATTCCATTTTCTAAATTTTCTAAGGCTGCATGATAAACAAAGAAAGGAGTATAGCCTTTTATAATTACTTTATTAAAATAAATATTTTTACTGTTAATCCAATTATTTTTTGTCTTCACTTCTACCTTCCAATTGCTAGTAGTATCAGCACTATGCCACAATAAAGACAATGCTTTAGGATTTCCAGCATAACCTATTTGAAGATAGGGGGCAGTGATAAAATCTTTTTGAGCTGCTAAATGGTTGATTGAAAATAGAACACAAAATAAAAATGCCAATAAATTTTTCATAATTTCTTATTTAAAATGTAACACCAAATTGTAAGCCAATACCAACAGATGCAGGCGAACTATTTCCAAATCTTGCTGGAATAGGAACGGAAACCCAATAACTATTCATTTTGGTTTTATAGAGTACCTTATTAAAAACTAAATTTGAACCATATCGGCCCCCTGTCTCAAAGGCAAGCCTAGTAAGTACATTGAACCCCTTAGGATATCTAAAAATAAGGCCCGGTTGTATGGATAGATTACTTGTTTTAGTTACCCCTTTAGTTGAATTGAGTGTGGGAACTATTTCAATACTATAAGCCAATTTATCAGATTTTATAATATTAATTCCAATAGGGAATCCCACAGTATAGGAATGATCAAAATTATAAGCAGGTAAATTTGAAGAAATGGTAAGTAATGGATGGTTGATGCTAAAATAAGCGGCTACTTTTGGATATTCATTTGAATTTTGCGCTTGAGTATCTATACTGCATACAAAGACCCAAATTATAATAAATGTAATTTTTTTCATTGCAGTAGATACTATTTATTTTTCTAGGGTAGAAGTTTTATTTATAAAAATAATTCTAATCGAAAGCTAAATTTGTAGTCTAAACTTTAGTAACAATAAGTTAATATTCGTCTTAATTTACCTACTTAATTAACCTTGCCCAATAATTGCTTCTACAATATAACTGGCATGCACAATCGAGTTTTCGATGTATAAGCTATGTGTATTCATGCCGCCGCAAATAACCCCTGCCAAATAAATACCTTTTTTATTGGACTCATGGGTAGCTTCATCGTAGGTCGGTTTTTTAATTTCATCCGCTGACAATTCAATACCTATTTTTTCTAAAAAATTTAAATTGGGTTGGTAGCCTGTGGCAGCAATCACCCAATCATTAGGGATATCAATAAGACCATCTGGGTTTTGAATGGTCACCGAATCTTCTTTTATGGCAACAATGCTTGAATTGTAATAGGCCTTTATGGATCCTTCTTCAATTCTATTCACAATGTCAGGTCTTGCCCAATATTTTACTCTTTTCCCAATTTCTTCATGCTGAATAACCATGGTCACCTGCGCACCTTTTCTCCAGGTTTCTAAAGCAGCATCAACTGCTGAATTATTAGCACCAATCACCAATACATTTTGAAAAGCATAAAAATGAGGATCCTTATAGTAATGGGTTACTTTTGGTAAATTTTCTCCTGGCACATTTAATAAATAGGGTAGATCATGAAAGCCAGTGGCAATAATTATATTTTTAGTTGCATAGTTTCCTTTACTGCTTACTAAATTATAGCGAAACTGATTTTGTATTAATTCATTTATCTCTAGTACTTCCTCAAATAAATTGATATTCAAATCTGCTACTTTTGAAACCCTTCTATAATATTCTAAAGCCTCTGTCCTGGTTGGTTTTGCATTGGTACAAACAAAGGGAATATTTCCAATTTCTAATTTTTCTGAAGTAGAAAAGAAAGTCATGTTTTGCGGGTAATTATACAAAGAATTGACCAAACAGCCCTTTTCAATCACTAAATAATTAAGTTGATTTTTACTACATTCTAAAGCACAGGCAATACCAATTGGGCCACCTCCAACGATAATAACATCGTATTTATTTGCATCAGTCATAATGCAAAATTAAGTTATTTCTTCTCCCTTTTATAATGTGCTTTTCTAATATCTTCTTCGTCATCCATATCAGGACCTTTCTCTACTTTTCTCCAATCTACGTCTCTGTTGTAACGCTTCATAGCATTGGTGGTATTGAAGATTTCTTTGGATGGAAAAACCAAGCTATAGGGTTTATAATTTGGTTTATCGGTAAAAAAGTCATCCAATAAACTAGCGGTAGCATCGTATTGGTTCACATAGGGAACATCTAAAATATTATAAATTACTTTTAATATTGAACCAAAATTGGCATGGGTTGTAGAAGTATAATTTCTTTTTACATAAGGCCCCGCCATCATTAAAATACTTCTATGTGCATCTATATGATCTACACCCCCTTGAGGATCATCTTCGGTAACAATCACTAACATATTTTTCCAATAAGGAGTCCTAGATAAAAAATGTAATATTCTACCTACCGCTAAATCATTGTCGGCGACATAAGATTCATGATAGGGATAGCCATCTTTAGGTCTAGGATCGGCAGTATGGTCATTGGGTACCTGCATGGTAATCAATCTTGGTAAAGCTTTCTGCTTATTTAACCATAATTTTTTAAATTCATTTTCAAACTGTTCCATTCTAAATTGATCCGGAATATTGCAATTAAAGCCAGCATAATTATGACTGGTATTTTTCCATAAAGCTTTTTGCATGGGCACCATCACTGCATGTCCACCGCCAGTGGCTGTGTCATTCCATTCTTCTCTATTGTGCGCTGTTTCATTGGCTTCACCAAAATTATAGAAAGGAACATTTTTTCTTTCCAATGCTTCCCATAAGCCTCCTCTTTCTGCATAATCCTCAGGATCCATGCTACCAGTGGTTCCTGGAAATCTTCTGCCAGAAGCTTTTGAAAATATGTTTGCAGATTTACCAACACTTGAATTGGTTTCTACCCATTCGTTGGGAATCACGCCCATCATCCAATGATGTCCGTGGATAGAAGCGTCACCATCACAATAAAAATTATCCGAAAAGGCAAATTCTTGTGCCAATTTTGAATGATTGGGCGTAATGTCAAAACCTACCGCATTTTTACTTTGGAAACCCATTTTTACATGATTACCAAATCTTGCAATACTTGAATCACCTCGGCCTGTTTTTAATTGACCTAGCACTTCATCATAAGTTCTGTTTTCTTTAGTGATGTATACAATATATTTAATGGGGCTTTTACGAATACCTGCTTTGATAGGTAAAGGATTTTTTAGGTCATCTACTTTTGCAATCGTTTTATAGGTATTGTTTAAAGTTGTTTTGGTATAATTTTTTAATTCATCTATCGTGGGCACTTTTATTTTTTGAAAAGTTCCTAATTGTATATCACCAATATAAGTACCCTGCTCTGGTTTTTTAAATCCTACACCTCCATTGGGACCTGCGCCATAACCTCTGCAAGAAATGACATACATTTCTTTTTCGTCATTACTCAACCTAATTTTTGAGGTACCCCATCCACTAGGGATAAAGCCAATGGTTTTTCTTTTTTCAAGATCAATCACTGCCACTGCATTAAAACCTAATAAGGCAACATACAATGTTTTCTCATCTTTAGTCATGGTTATTCCAAAAGGTAAATAACCTCTGTAGTGGTCAATCGCGTCATTCAATTGGATAGGGATACTGCCTATAATTTTATGATTTTTATAATCAATGATGGAAATATTATCATTCGTAGCATTGGATACATAGGCCAATTCATTACCAATGACAATGGAATTTGGACTTGCGCCTCCTACTACTTCGGCGCCTTCAATCATTTCCCCAATTTGATAACCTGTTTTGAATTTATCAACTATTTTATTGCTGTTTAAGTCTATATTAAATACACTCATTGCATCTGGAGATAAGGGATCACCCACACCTGGGATGAATCTTCCATTGAATGTAGTTCCTTGAATAGACTCCTTGGTATTGTTACCATATGGTTGCCAAGGCATCAACATGGTATCATAATTTTCTTTAGTGATATCAGGAATTACAGGATAATCATACATACCCACATTGGCCACCATGACGAATTCTTTGTTGGGGCTTAAAGCTAGATTAAAGGGTTGGCGTCCTGTTTTAATAGAAGCTTTTAATTTTCTACTGCTTAGGTCAATTCTTACCAATCTAAAATTACCTCTATCTAAAACTAATAATTCATTTTCCTTTTCATTGTATATGATATCTGAAGTAAAGCTGTCGTCATAAGTAAGCCCATCAATAGTTCCATTTAATGAAATAGAATCTATCTTTTTGAATTGTTTGATATCATAAACAATAACAGCCCCTGCATCACCTGCACTTAAATATACCAAGTCATTATTATTTCCTGCAAAGGTGATACCCAAAAAAGACCCTTTTTTTAATATAGTATCTATTTTTTTATCATAACTAGGTACGCGAATGGCTTTTAAGTTATCGTTATTTATAATAGTTATTACGCCATCATGCAAGGTCACAGTTTTAGTTCCATCGGGAGAAATGGCTATTCCAAAAGGATCATGCGTGATTTGTATCGTAGAACCAGCAGGACTGATGTATCTACCACTAGGTAAAACAGTATGATTGTTTTTATCGATGGTGGTATATTCTTTGTCCCCGGGAACTGATAGATAATTGTATGATTTTTGAGCCATCAAATAACTTGAACATAAAATTATTTGCAAAAACAAAAATATAGATTTCATTGCAGGAAGTTTAAGCCCTCAATCTAAAGCTTACATCCAAATTATAACATTAACAATTTATTAATTTTTTAAAAATTTGTTTAAGGTTCTTTGATATATTTTTTTATTTTATTTAACCCGAAAATTAAAATAACGAGTTAATGATTTGTTAACGCTTGGGTTTGTATCTCTTTATTTTAAAATTCTAGATTGCGTGTTCAAAATTGAAAAAAATATATTTATGAGTCAAGAAAAAAAGAAATTTTTAAAGTATCTGATGATGCCCTTAGCACTTGTCTGCTTTGCATTTCAGGTACATGCACAAAATTTGAATGTCAGTGGAAAAGTGATTGATGCCACTAGTTCAAATTCAATTGATGGTGCTAGTGTTTCTGTAAAAAATGGTAAAAGTACTTTAACCAATGCAGCTGGATTTTTCATGATCAGTGCTGCTAAAGGTACTATTGTAACCATCTCTTCTATTGGTTATCAAACTGCTACGGTTACGGTGAACGGAACCGAATTACTTGTAAAGTTAATTCCAAGCGTTGAAAAATTAGAGGATGTAGTGGTAACAGGCTTGGGTGTTAAAAAAGATGCAAAAAAATTAGGTTACTCAGTACAAGAAGTAAAGGGTGCCGATTTAGTGAAAGCAAGAGAACCAAACCCCGTGAATGGTTTAGTAGGTAAAGTAGCTGGTTTAGATGTAGCTATTAACCGTGAGATGTTGGCTGCACCTAACGTTTCTTTACGTGGGTATAATATTTCATTATATGTGGTGGATGGTATTCCAGTAACTTCTGATACTTGGAATTTAAGCCCAGACGATATTGAAACTTTTACCGTTTTAAAAGGTTTGGCTGCTACTGCAATTTATGGTAGCCGTGCACAAAATGGTGCGATCTTAATCACCACCAAAAGAGCTAAGAAAAATGACAAAGGCTATACCATCGAATTTAACTCTTCTACTCAAGTGGATAAAGGTTTTATTGCACTACCTAAATCTCAAGCATTGTATGGTGGTGGAGATTATTCACAATATGCTTTTGGTGATGGTAAAGGTGGTGGTATCAACGATGGTGACTATGATGTATGGGGTCCAGCTTTAAATGGACAATTAATTCCTCAATGGAATAGTCCAATTGATCCTGTAACCGGTGTTCGTAAAGCAACTCCTTATTTGCCAGTAGGAAAAAATAACTTAGAGCGTTTTATACAAGCAGGTGTTTTATCTACGAATAACTTAAGTTTTTCTTCTGTGACGGATCGTTCTAATGTACGTATGTCTTTAAGCAATACCAATCAACAAGGTATTATTCCAAATACAAAATTGAACACCATTAATTTTAATGTAAATGCGAGTTACAATTTAACAAGCAAATTTAAAATTGATGGTAGTCTAAACTACAATCGTCAATTTTCTCCTAATACGCCAGATGTTTCTTATGGCCCAAATAGTGTCATTTATTCTATGACCATTTGGACTGGAGCAGATTGGAATATTGATGATATGAAAAACTACTGGCAACCAGGTAAAGAAGGCGTTCAGTCTAAATTTGCCGAATACCAACGCTACCATAACCCTTACTTTATGAGTTATGAGTGGTTGCGTGGTCATTATAAGAATGATGTGACAGGAAATATCTCTTTGTCCTATAAGCCAAACACAGATTTCGAAGCCATCTTAAGAACAAATATTAGTACGAATAATTTATTAAGAACAGAATCAATGCCTTATTCTGCTCACCCTTATGGTCGTGAATTGAACCGTGGTGATTACAGAGAAGATGTTCGTTCTTTATTTGACAACAACGTAGAGGCCTTAGCAAAATACAATCATAAATTTAACAACGGTATCGTATTCGATGCGGTTGGCGGGGTGAATGCGCGTAATTATACTTATCAGTCTAGTTTTACGACCACTGATTATTTAAACGTACCAGGTTTGTATTCCTTTGCAAACTCTTTGAATGCCATTAGAGCCTACAATTTCCATTCTAATATGTTGGTTTTGAGTTCTTACTATTCAGCTGGGGTTGAGTTTGGTAAGTATCTTACTTTAACTACTACTGGTAGAGTAGATAAGAGTTCAACTTTATTGATTAACAACAATACTTATTTCTATCCATCTATTTCAGGTGCTTCAGTAATTTCTGATTATGTAAAATTACCTGAATTAATTAGTTTCTTAAAAGTAAGAGCTAGCTATGCATCTGCAAAATCTCCTAATACTCAACAATATATCGGACCAGCGGGTTATCCAATTGGATATGGTAGTCCCTATGTGAGTGTTTATGGTGGACCTTCTTATTCATTGTCTAATCCTGCTTATTCAATTAATACTGTTTACAATGGTGCTACTGGTGCAAGTGCTCCTTTAAATGCCATCGACTCTAGTATTAAATCGTCTGAAGTAACAAGTACTGAATATGGTTTTGATATTAAGTTTTTGAAAAATAGAATTGGATTAGCTGCTACTTTCTTTGATAACATCAATGGTCCTGGTATTAGAAATTTCCCAATTTCTCAAACTACGGGTATTACTGCTTTCACGACCAATGCGATTAAAACTGAAGTAAAAGGTGCTGAATTGTCTTTGACTGGATCTCCTTTAAGATCAGCAAAAGGGCTTAACTGGGACGTGATGTTAAACTGGTCAACTTTTACAGAAACGTATAAAGAATTGCCAAGCAATTTTGAAAGTTACCAATTCCACCAAGGCGATAGAGTAGATAAATTATATGCAGGTGTAACTGCAAAAACTGCAGATGGTCAAGTGATCAATAACAGTGCTGGATATCCAGTGTATTTACCAAAAGCTCAATACGTTGGAAATGCAGATGCTGATTTTAGTTGGTCTATTTATAATAAATTTAATTATAGAGCGTTTACTTTCTCTTTCCAATTTGATGGTAAAGTGGGTGGTAAGGTTCAAGACCGTGTAATGAGAAAAGGAATCGAAGGCGGTTCTAATATTTTCACAGCAGAAGGTGCCGTGGGTGTTGCTAGAGCTTATGAAGCAGCGCATTACAATGACCCTGGATTTAAAGGTACTTATGTAGGTGAGGGGGTTCAAATTTCTAATGGCCAAGCCATTAAATACGATCCAGTTACAGGGGTAATCACCAATTTAAGTTCTTTACAATTTGCAAAAAATACTGGCGTGGTGAACTATATTCAAGACTATGTGAGTAGCTTCTTCAATGACTTTGAACATACTTCAGTTTCTAAAACTTATGGCAAACTAAGAGAAGTAGTTATTACTTATTCATTGCCTAAAGAATTGCTAGGTAAGAAATCATTCATCACTAAAGTTGACCTTTCATTGGTAGGACGTAACTTATTGTATTTCTTCCCAGAACGCTTTAAGGATATGGATATTGACCAATATTCTGGTCGTGATTATAATAGTGGAAATAGTAGAGAATACAATTTACAAACACCTACTACTCGTAGCTATGGTATTAACTTAAACATTGTTTTCTAAAATAAAAATAATTGTTTAAAAAAATTAAAAAATGAATATGAAAACAAATAAATTAATAGCACTACTTTTTGCAGTTGTTGCAATTGCTGCTAGTAGTTGTACAAAAACTTTTGAGAACTATACTCAAAACCCAAATCAGCCTACTTCAGTGCCAGCCTACTTGTTGTTGAGACAAATCGAAAATAACCTTATGGTATTCCCTGGAGGTGACGAAGACAAATGGTCTCAATATACTTTGTCTACTTATACCTATTATGGTACCAATGAATATTGGAGTGGTAGTGCAGATTTAAATTACAATACTTTAGAGAACATTGTTGCTATGGAAAATGAAGCTGCAAAAGCATCTTCAGGGGTAACTCCTTATGGTGCTTTAGCAAAATTCTTCAAAGCTTATATTTATGTGGGTATGAGCTTGAAATTGGGAGATATTCCAATGTCAGAAGCTTTAAAAGGCTTGGCCAATCCAACACCAAAATATGACAACCAAAAACAAGTATTTGTTCAATCTTTACAATTGTTAGAAGATGCAAATACACAGTTGGCGGCTTTAATTGCAAGTTCTAATACAGCCTTATTAGGTGATTTTTATTTCCAAGATAAATTATCAGGTGGTGTAGATCCATTGTCTGCATTAAAGAAATGGCAAAAAGTGGTGAACACTTATAAATTAAGATTGTTGATCAACTTAAGTAAAAAGTCTACGGATGCTGACTTAAATATCAAACAAAAGTTTGCTGATGTATATACTAATCCTTCGAAGTATCCAATCATGTCTGATTTGACTGACAATTGGGAATATGTTTACAATTCTTCTTACAACTACTATCCAAACAATAAAAACAACTATGGTAATGATGCCTTGCGTTTATGTGTTGCCTCAACTTGGTTAAATACTTTGAGTAGTTTGAAAGATTTAAGAGCCATGAAAGTAGCTGATCCTGCTCGTGGATTAGGTTTTTCAGATACTTCTTTTAAATCATTTGTTGGTGGTGGTGCAGGAGAAGATATGTCTGTATTAGGTGGTAACATTGTTGCCTTAAAAATTGCTCCGATTGGTCGTAAGCGTTATTATGATGGATTTACAGGAGAAAATACTTTCTTAGTAGGTTATCCTGAAATGTGTTTGAACATTGCTGAAGCCATCAACCGCGGTTGGATTACAGGATCGGCAGATACTTGGTATCAAAAAGGTGTGAAAGCCATGTTTGCTTTTTATGGTATTACTGATGGTGCCAATACAGTTTCCTTCTTAAAAGGAACTGCACCTGGTGATTATGTAAACTATAGTGTTAATTTTAGCTTTACTGATTATTTTAATCAAGCTGCTGTGAAATATGCTGGAGATAATGCTACTGGTTTGAATCAAATCTTAACTCAACGCTATTTAGCCTTGGCACGTAATTCAGGATTAGAAGGATACTATCAATGGAGAAGAACAGGGGTGCCTACATTTAATGCAGGTCCTGGTACTGGAAACAGTAATAACATACCATTGCGCTTTCAATATCCATCTTCTGAATTGTCTACCAACAAAGCAAATTTGACTAGCGCACTTACTTCTCAATACGGCGGTAAGGATGATATCAATGCGAAAATGTGGATCATACAATAATCATTTTAAATATTGTTGAATTGTCAAAAGAGTCTCCATTTGGAGACTCTTTTGTTTAAATTAAATACCATGAAAATATACCTGCTACCTTTACTGATTTTTTCAATATTCAGTTTGCCCTTGTTGGCTCAAGAAAAAAATCAAAACATTTTTCCAAAATCAAAGAATAAAATTATAGTCATTGCGCATAGAGGGGACCATACCAAGGCCCCTGAGAATAGTTTATTGGCTATAGAAAATGCAATCAATGATGGAGCCGATTATGTGGAATTAGATTTACGTACTACAAAGGATGGACAATTGGTGTTGATGCATGATGCCACTGTAGATAGAATGACCAATGGAACGGGTAAAGTTTCATCGCTTTCTTATGACAGTATTAGGACATTAAAATTATTCAACAAAAATATTTCTAATTCAGATACGGTTCAAGTACCTAGTTTTGAAGAAGCTTTGAATGCCTGTAAAAATAAAATTAATATTTACTTAGATTTTAAAGAAGCTAATGTGCAGCAGGCTTATACAGCCATTCTTAAAGCCAATATGGAAAATCAAATGGTGGTTTACATTAATGCACCCATTCAATATGTAGATTGGAGAAAATGGGTACCCAAGATGCCTCTTATTTTAAGCTTAAATACCAAAATAAAAGATAGTTTGGCCATGGTCAATTATTTAGATCGAATTAATATTGATATTCTAGATGGCAATTGGTATGAATATACCAAAGAAACTGTGCAAGCAGCATTAAGTAAAGGGGTTCCAGTTTGGGCCGATATGCAATCCAAATTGGAAGATGACAATTATTGGAGGAAGGGTTTAATTTTAGGATTGACAGGTATTCAGACCGATCATCCAAAAGAATTGGTGCAGTTGATTAAAACAATGACTCAAGCCGGGGACCTAAAGTACTAGTCAGCAATTAGTTATAGATAAACTGCGGTAATCGAAAACCGAATCTGCTTTTATAGAGGGCTAGCAAGAGAAAAATTTTAAGCTTTTCTTTTGCTAGCCCTTTATCTTTCTTTAAATTACTATACTAATATTTTGACTATGCTTAAAACCATCCCAATGAAACTTAATACTTCGCTCGCTGCATCTGCTGCAATAGTTTTATTATTCGTTCTGAATTTTTCTTGTAAACCTCAAGACAATACTAAAAACAATTCAACAGATAGTTTAGCAGCACTTCAATCCCATCTTTCCGAAAATGCTTTGAAAGGTTTGGCTATTGCAGATGGCTTAGCAGTGCATACCATTGCTACCGAGCCCATGCTAAAAAACCCTACCAATATTGACGTAGATGAAAAAGGTAGAATTTGGGTAACAGAAGCTTACAATTATCGTCCTGCCATCAATGGCAATCCCACCAATCCAAAAGGAGATCGTATTATTATATTAGAAGATAAGAATGGCGATGGCATTGCGGATACAGCTAAAGTATTTTATCAAGGGCCGGAAATTAATGCGCCCTTAGGCATTTGTGTTTTGGGCAATAGAGTTATTGTAGCGCAAAGCCCCTATGTCTGGAATTTCTATGATGACAATGGGGATGATGTAGCCGATAGAAAAGAAATTTTATTTCAAGGTATTGGCGGTGATCAACACGATCATGGGGCACATGCATTCACTTTTGGCGCTGATGGTAAATTGTATTTTAATTTTGGCAATGAAGGCAAAACATTAAAAGATAAAAATGGCAAAACAGTGTTGGATCAAGATGGTGAAGAGATAGGCCCAAAAAAATACAAGCAAGGCATGGTATTTCGTAGCGATCTAGATGGATCTCATGTTGAATGTTTAGGGAATAATTTTCGTAACCCTTATGAAGTGGCCGTAGACAGTTATGGAAGTTTATGGCAAAGTGACAATGATGATGATGGCAACAAAGGAACGCGCATTAATTATTTGTTGCCCTATGGCAACTATGGGTATACAGATGAATTAACTGGTGCTGGTTGGAGTAGTAATAGAACCAATATGGAAGATTCCATTCCATTTCGTCATTGGCATTTAAACGATCCAGGAGAAGTGCCTAATTTATTACAAACAGGGGCGGGCTCTCCAACAGGAATATTAGTGTATGAAGGGAATTTATTACCAAAAGTTTTTCAAGATCAATTGATTCATGCGGATGCAGGACCCAATGTGGTTCGTTCTTATTCCATTCAAAATAATGGCGCAGGTTATACAGCATCCATCAATAATATTTTAAAAGGAGACAAAGACCAATGGTTCCGTCCAGCGGATGTTTGTATTGCACCAGATGGATCATTGATTGTTGCAGATTGGTATGATCCAGGCGTAGGGGGACATCAGGCAGGAGATCAAACACGCGGTCGTATTTATCGTGTAGCACCTCCAAGTTCCACTACTTATATTATACCTAAACAAGATTATAATACAGCAGCTGGTGCGGTGATGGCCTTACAAAGTCCAAACCTTTCGGTGCGTTACCATGCCTTCCTACAATTGCAATCTTTTGGAGAAAAATCTATCCCCGAATTGGAAAAATTATGGAATAGTAATGTGAATCCTAAAATGCGTGCAAGAGCTTTTTGGGCCTTGGTTAAATTGCCTAAGGTCGATGCAAAAAAATACATTGATCAAGCAGTAAAAGAGCCTAACCCTAATTTACGCATCGTAGCCATTAGGGCTGCTGCTGAACTAAAACAAAATTTAATTCCTGTATTAAATATTTTAGCGAATGATGCAGATGCGCAAGTAAGAAGAGAAGTAGCGATTGCGCTCCATCACAATAGTTCCAACGAAGCGCCTGCTTTATGGGCAATATTAGCAAGCAAGCATGATGGCAAAGACCGCTGGTACCTTGAAGCTTTGGGTATTGGTGCTGATAGACAATGGGATCGTTTTTTTAAAGCTTATCTAGACTTGGTAAAAGATCCATTGAAAGATGCGGCTAGTAAAGATATTGTTTGGCGTGCCAGGACAGATGAAGCCATACCTTATTTAGCAAAATTAGCAGCGTATGAAAAAATTGCTTTAAAAGATAGGCTTCGTTATTTCCGTGCCTTTGATTTTAATCCAGGCCCTAATAAATCCGCTTTCTTATTAAAGATGATCGAAGACAATAAAAGCAATGATATCGCATTGAATAAATTAGTCTTGTTTGCCTTAGACAATAAGTCGGTGGCTAAATCTTCTATTGCGCAAAAAGCATTACAAGCGGTGATTCAATCGGTAGATGGAACACAGGAGTATATTGATTTAGTCAAAAGGTATGAAATAAAAGAACAGCGCAATCATTTACTAGAACTTGCAGTAAGTAAAAAAGATGAAAATATTGGTAAGCAGTCTGCAGGCTTATTATTTTCTTTTGGTGAAACTAAATTATTATGGTCCACGGTAGCAGGAAAAGATACGACTAAGATAAAATCTTTATTAAATAGTATTGGTAGAGTGGGCAGTAAGGCGTCCATTGACATGTTAGAAACCATTGCCATGTCAAATCAATATGAAAAAAATATTCGTAAAGAGGCGGCAAGTAAAATAGGAAAAAGTTCGGACGGAGAAGACAGAGCGCTTTCTATATTAAAAAATAAAAAAATCCCTCAAGATTTAATACCCGATGTAGTCAATAGTGTGAGAGGCACTTGGCGCACGGCCATTGTCACCGAAGCAGAAACTTATTTACCAGCGCATGCAACTACGAATGCTACAGCCATGCCTACTTTAGCAAGTATCAATGCACTTAAAGGCGATGCGGCGAAAGGGAAAATGGTTTATACCAATACTTGTGCAGTATGTCATAAAGTAAATGCAGAAGGCAATGATTTTGGACCTAAGCTTTCTGAAATTGGATCTAAGTATCCAAAAGAAGGCTTACTTAATACTATTTTGCATCCATCAGAAGGTATTAGTTTTGGATTTGAAGGGTACTCTATAAAATTAAAAGATGGCTCCACTTTAACAGGCATTATATCAAGTAAGACAGAAACAGACATTGAATTAAAATTACCTGGTGGCAGCATCCAACAAATAAAAACAAGTCAAGTACTTTCCTCCACCCAACTTAATGAATCCATGATGCCCGAAGGTTTGTATAAAACTATGAGTACACAAGGCTTGGCCGATTTACTTGCTTATTTGCAAACGCTGAAGAAGAAATGATATTAATTTTATTTAACAGCCTAAAATGATTATTTTGAGTAAGCTTCAATATCAATTAAATCTAGTTACTATGAAATCTATTAAAAAAGGAATGCTTTTAAGTTTATTCCTATTCGGATCTTCTTATTTTTTATCGGCGCAAAAGCAGTTTAATGCTTTACTTGTTACCACTACCAGAGGATGGCACCATGAATCCATACACGCAGGTGTACTCGCTATTCAACAATTGGGGGTCAAACATAATTTTAGAGTAGACTTATTAGAGGACAACTATGGCTTTACAGATAAAACTTTAGCCAATTATCAAGTAGTGATATTTTTAAATACCACTGGTGACATATTGAACAATGAGGAACAAAAAGTAATGGAGCGTTTTATACAAGCGGGTAAAGGCTTTATGGGCATACATAGTGCATCGGATACAGAATATGATTGGGCTTGGTATACACAACTTGTTGGAAGAATGTTTCACATACATCCAGCCATTCAGTCGGCTCGTTTAAATGTTTTAGATGCTTCTTTTCCAGGTTTGGAAGGTTTTGCCAACAACAAACAATGGACAGACGAATGGTATGAATTTGGTCCTGATCAATCCAAGGATTTAAAAACTGTTTTAGCGGTAGATGAAAATTCTTATAATCCTAAAGCAGATTGGGCAGCGAATCCACAAAGAGCAGCAGTATCAGGAAAGGGTATGGGGGCTTTTCATCCCATTGCATGGTACCATAATTTTGATGGAGGCCGTGCCTTCTATACCAATCTTGGACATGTACCTAGCGACTTTACAGACCCTAGTTATTTAAGTCATATTACGGCTGGTATTATTTGGGCCGCTACTGGGAAAAAATAGGATTTTTTTCGGAACTAGTTTTATTGTATAGTCTAAGCAATTGTAAGAATGAAAATAAACTTTTGCATAAATATTGTGTATTAAATTATAATCTACTTTTTAAAATAGAAAATGATCCGCGAATTAACCCCCAAACTCTATACCCACTGATCCCAAATTACCGCAACGCTCTATCTAATACCAATTTCCCCACTACAAAATCGCCTACTTTTTTACCATATTCGGTACTTACCAAACAACTTGGATGAAAATGTATACCTCCGTAAAATCGGGCAAGATTGTTTTCATTAGACGCCTCCCTGAAGGAAGTAAAAGATCGGTTAGGAATTCCAAATTCAAGTTCACTGGTATCGGTATAATTGAAGTTTTCACCATACATTTTGGAAAGAGCAGAAGCAGCTGCAGAGGAAACTGTACTATGCCCACAAGTATATTCGGGAAAAGGAGGTGTTTGCAAAAATGGCCTCCACTCTGGATCGATATATTTATTGATTACCGTTTCGGGTCTTGCCATATTGCTTCTGAATTTTTCATCCCAGCATTGGATAAACGCATCAAACATACAAATAGAGGTAAGGGTATACGCAGCAACTGTTTTGGCAAAGTCAGCATTTGACTTCACCGAGGCAATTCCTACGATATTCATCCAATGTCCGGGAGGAGAAAACTTTTTTGTTATAAATTGAACGTGCCCACTCACATGTAATTCATTGGGAAGGTCATTCCAAAATAGTGCAATATGCTTTTGCTTGTCTGTCAAATGATCGATTGCATTTTTAACTTCCATTACCTGCTTATAATATGGCCCCTGCTTATCTCTCATATTAAAAGGAATAGGTAGGGGTGTCCTAAACTGGTCTGCTCTATCCATAACTAGGGTCCTGATTTCATTCCAATGCGGTTCAATGGCACTTGCATACATCGGCGGTGTAGGCACCCAACGACCAGGCAAGTCAGTTACGGTATATTTTTCAGCGGTTCTTGTCTGTAGGTAATTGTCTTTTTTACTCCAAGCCAAAATTGATTTTGCAATGGTATCGGAAAAAGCGATGGAATTATTTAACATCTCTGTAGGCATCCCTTTGCTTTTAGCGAGGGATTTTAAACTGTCTACAAAATCCCTCATACTCCCTTCCGGAAAAGTAACCGCTTCTCCAACCTTACAAAAAGCCAACAAGGCCGAAAATTCAACATCCACTAGGTGGGTAGTATCGAATGCAGGCATCTTAGTTAGGCCTTGAATTTGTCCAGCTAAAGATTGATACTTTTTTGGGTAAGCCGCTGCTATACACTCATAAGCGGCAATATTGGCGTAGGTATAATTTCGGGAAGCAACGATCGGAGGGAAATTATTAAACTTTACCACCTCATTTAATTCCTTTACGGTTTTGCAATAAGAGATCGGCTCCGGGAAATAGGTCCTGCTAACCTCTGTTCCTTGCTGACAGGAATTTGTTAATGTAACTACTCCCATTATCACTATCAAAAGTCTTTTCATAATTTTTTATTTAAAAATTTACTTTACTAGTCCAAAATATTTTTTATTTTTTTTGCTGTTAAAAATTTATATCATAATAAATAGTTGCAGTTTTTTAATTCATTACTGTTTCACCAGGCGCATGGCATGCCCGCCACCCGCGGCAAGATTCATTGTAATAGTATCCCTGTTGCTAACCGTTTGTACAATAACCGACAAATGATTTGGATTTTCTGCAGTATCATCCGTGTCACCATATATTTCAGCGGTATAATTGCCGGCTGGCAGAAATTTGAGCGATAATTGCAAGGACCTTGTTTTTGAATTATTGATGGTGCCAAAAAACCAGTCCTGCCCCTTCCTTCTCGCAATTGTCACATACTCATGTTCCTGTGCCAAGGGTACTACCGTTTCATCCCAAGAGGTGGGTACATCCTCAATGAATTTAAAGCCTAGTTGGCCCTCATATGCAGCTGGAAAATCGCATACCATTGCCAGGTAACTTTCTAGTACAACATACATAGCCAGCATATGGCAACGTGAACCAATCATAAGCGGGCGGCTTTGCTGGGGCTTAAATTTAGCAGATGTTACAGCCCTGAAACCGCCGAGGTGGTAATCGGTGGGCCCAGCAAGTAACCTCGTAAAGGGCATGTTAATGTCATGGTCCGGGCTTAGGCCGGTTTCGTTCCATTTATTGATTTCATAATTATAAGTGGCCTCCCGGGTAAATTCATTGGGAAAAGTACGGTGCAGACCGGTGGGCTTAAAAGCACCATGAAACTGAATATGCAATTTATGCTTGGCCGCAGCACGTAAGACCTCTTCATAAATATTCACCATTTCCTGGTCATCCCTGTCCATAAAATCCATCATCAGGCCGGATAATCCCCATTTTTCATATTGTGCAAATGCTTCTTCCAGCTTTGGGTACAATGCCTGCCAATGCACCCATACCCGTATTTTAACGCCTTGTTGCTTTGCATAATCACAGATTGCTTTCATATCAAGACCAGCCACTGCCCTAGTTGCATCTGCATTTGGGCCTGGCATATAACCGGCGCCATCATTTACATACCATTCATGCAGGCCATATTCAACGATAGAATGGTACTCGATCTTATGACGGGCACAAAAGTCTATATAATATTTATTCGTTTCAAAATTGTTGCCCCCGGGCCATGAGGTGTCCGGAATAATGGTGCCGTTCCACCAAGGAAACGTAGTTTTCCCAGGCTTTATCCAGGACACATCTTTTATCTCGTTTGGGTCACTGAGATTGGTCAGGATATTTGATTCGATCAATGCACCTACCCTGTCACTTATCATCATTACCCTCCAGGGAGAATGATGTGGCAACATGGCTTTCACTTTAATTTCTGTTTGCCCTGGAAGAGGGGAAAGCATTGTTGTTAAAATGCCTTTCTTCTTTGCCAGGTACATGCCTGCATAATTGCGCAGGTTGGCTTCGCTGATGGCCATGTAAACGTGTCCAGGAAATTGAAATAAGGTAGGTAGGTCCATCAAAGTATCCTCTTTTACTTCGCTCAACCGCATTGAATCATAATAACCCTCGTGGGAGGTTGTATAGTTGTTCCTGAAAAGCGTGAGCACGGTTGGGTTTTGTGCAAGGTTAAAAGTGGTTTCTTCTTCTGTTAAAATAATCCGGTCCCAATTCTTCTGGGAAGGAAATTCATAACGGAAAGCTACTCCGTCATTAAAAACCCTTACAACGAAATTCACCAGCTTTTTTGCTGTATCATTTAATCGTGTGATCGGTACTGTTAGTTCCCAGTATTGGCTGTGTACAGTTTTCGCTTTTCCAACAATAAGGTCATAGGTTTCATCCCCTTTTGTGAATATTGGTTTACCTTTTTCTAGCTCCTCCGAAAAATCCCCATCCTCCTTAAAGGCCAGACGGAGCAATGATTTATCCACTATTTGTTTACCCTTGTATGCAAGCTGGTAAGCAAGAGAATTTTTTGTCATCAGGAAAGAAAAAACAATATTGTTGTCGGGCGAATGTACGCGGATAATTTTTTGAGCAAATGCAGTATTACTGCAAATGAATAATAAAAATACCAGGATGCCTTGTATGATTTTCATAAAAAAATTCAATAAAATTAAAGGACTTCATCTTTATTTTGTTGGAGTAATATTATCTATCAAAATAAAGTAAAATTTTTTCCTCATGAGTTTTTATTTTTGGCAATTATTAGTAAATTGGAAATTCAGCAATGCGCAATGTGGAACAACCATAGGGGATCAGCACAATTTCTTCCTCTTTGTCCATTTTACGCCTTGGCCATGATTCGACCGGAATTTTACCAGCCGAATTTCTTTCAAGTTCCCAATTTTGAATCCGACGGCCAATGATTTTTACTGTTATAGGTGAGTTTGCCAGATTCCATGGATTGTCTGCAACTTCTTTAACAGTCTCTACTTTTAAGTCGTTCTTCTCTGGCAAATTCTTTGGAAGAGCATAATTCCATGGTGATTTTGGATAAACTTCCCAAAACGAATCGGTGAATTTACTGGTTTTTACTTCGCGCCAATCCTCTTCAACTTTTAGGGCATAAACCAGTGGGCCACGCTCAATTCCCAGTGAGTTTTCATACCAATGGCTAAACCTGAATTCCATTGGGAGATTCAATTCCACTTTGTCGCTGTTTTTCCATTCCCGGTCAAGGATAATAATATTGTTTTGAACAGGCTCCTCCATTATTTTCCCATTAATTGTAACCAAAGGGTTTTTACACCACTCTGGAATCCGCATATGAAAAGGAAATTTAACAGGTTTTTGAGTTTTAAAGGAAAAGTTGATCTTTTCTTTAAATGGGTAATCAGTGGTTTCAATGATGGTCAACTCGTTGCCACCTGCTACTTTTGCTGTAACTTCCGAAGGACCATAAACCAATGCTGCCAAACCATTTCCGGAAGTGGCGTACCATAAATTTTGCACAAATTTTGGCCATCCCTGGTGCATATTGGTTACACAACAGGGGTAACCGGTAGTGGTGCCGTAAACCAAGTGGGCATTACCGTCGTTTAGAAAATTCCTTTCGCTTTCGGTAACCAAAACCTGGTTAACCTGCTGAAAATATTGCTTGCGGAGATAATCGTCAGTACTTTGTGTGGGCAGTACATTGTAGGCAATTTTTTCAAGGTAATCTGCATAATAGACATCTCCTGTAACGGGTAAAATGCTTTCGAACGAAAACATCATTTCCACCGCAGAACATAGTTCAGAGCCTTGTGTTGGGTCGTTTCCGTGCAGATGTTCGTCTCCTCCATACATCCCGTTTACAAAACCGTGGATTTCTTTCAGTGCGAGAAGTCCACTTTTAACTGCTTTAAGATTATTTTCTTCGGGATGCTGCTGATAATAAATAACGGGTGCTTTCAAACCCTGCGCCACATTAACGCAATGCTGTTCGGGGTAGGGATTGACACGGCGAAAGACATTTCCACTGAAGATTCCAGTCCAGTCGTAAGTCTGCTTGTGGATGATTTCGCTCAATTCGAGCAGAAACGGTTCTTTGGTAATGTTGTAAAGCCAGTAAACTACAGCAAGGTTGTCGGCTCCGCGTTGACTGCCCCAATAAGTCCAGTTATTAAGGGGGTATTGTGGTAGTTGTTCTTTCTGGTATTTGAAATATTTCAGCATCAGGTCGATTACCCGTTTGTCGCTGGAGGCAGAGTAATATTGCTGAAGTGCTTTCAACATCACCATTTTTGGCCACCAGTCTTCGCGATTATCCTGTTGGGTTCCCTTTATCTCGGTGTAACCCTTGGCTAGTGGTTGTGGGCCAAAGTAGCCATCTTCCCGTTGGTTTTTGATACTCCATTCTATCCATGTCTGAGCTTTGGCTTTCAATTTTGGGTCATCCAACTGATAAGCCAGAGGAATCAAACCATCAATCCAGTATGGTCCGCGTTCCCACCCGTCGCCGGTTCCGCCCAGCCAGCCGTTATTATCACCGCATACTAGGGGGTAAATGCTGTCGAGGTGGCCAGTGAGTCCGTCGCGTTGAAGTTCCAACATTTTCAATAGCATTCCTTTTGGTTTAATCGTACCCAAGGGCAGAGCTGTATAGGGTTGAGCAACCAAAGGCGCCTGATTGGTAGTATAGTGGGCATTAGAAGTTCTCTGCCCAAAAGAAATATTGGCAAAGAAAAAAGTTAAAAAAACTAAGAATGTTTTCATTATTATTTTTTTAAAGTTTGATAAATTTTTTCAATATTCAATGTAGCGTTAGTCGAAGTAACTCCTATTTTACCGTTCCATTTTGGAATTCTATTTATGGTCATAAGATATATTTTAAGTTTCATGTTTCGAAATCTTTTAAATCAGTTTAAATTATAAATTTTGATTAGTTGATTTTACATCTTAATTATTTGAACTTTAGAATATTCCTTTTCAACAAAAAATTTGACAAAAGAAGGAGATTTTTCATCAGCAATTTTAAAACTTCCTATCTCCTGACCATTAATTAGATATTGATAATTACCTATCTCTAATCCTGTTAAACTAATAGTACATTCATGTTGTTTTTGTATTCTGTTTTCAACAGAGAAATTAATACTACTCAA
>Ga0209829_10000606_pt1 | contig 31826 bp, 32 predicted proteins | sample C_140205_EF_Meta_FD_187311 | JGI IMG/M metagenome (GOLD analysis project Ga0209829, IMG submission 187311) | Freshwater microbial communities from Lake Croche, Canada to study carbon cycling - C_140205_EF_MetaG (SPAdes) (version 2) | ecosystem: Environmental > Aquatic > Freshwater > Lake... | reverse complement strand
CATGCCACTCCAACCGGACAAACCCACTGGCAAGCCTATGCGCAACATGTGCTTGAGCAAGCGTTGCAGCTAGGCTGGAGGTTGAAAGCTACCCCGCAGAAGGTGGAGCCCATCACGACCGCCCAATACCCGTTACCGGCTGTCCGCCCTGCTTATGGCTTGCTTGACAGCAGTTTGCTGGCCCAAACATTAAAGCTGCCGTGGCCCAATTGGCAAACTGGGGTGGATAAAGTGATGCGGCAATTAGCCGAAACCCGAGAAGATGGAATACCCAGTGAGTGACGCATGATCCAAACTTGTGACCAACGGAATCCGATATGACAACAATGCAAAGAAAAGGTATCTTGCTGGCGGGTGGCTCTGGCACCCGTTTATATCCCTTGACGCTGGCCGTCAGCAAACAATTGATGCCGGTGTATGACAAACCCTTGGTGTATTACCCACTCAGTACATTGATGCTGGCTGGTATCCGAGATGTGCTGATTATTTCAACCCCGCACGACACCCCGCGTTACGCTGATTTGCTCGGTGACGGCGCACAATGGGGCTTGAATATTCAGTATGCGGTGCAGCCAAAACCCGAAGGCTTGGCGCAGGCTTTTTTAATTGGACGGGCATTTGTCAACAACCAGCCCAGCGCTTTGGTACTGGGGGACAATATTTTTTACGGCCATGATCTGGTCAAGCAGTTGATTCACGCCAATGAACGCGAGGAAGGCGCCACGGTATTTGCTTACCATGTGGCCGATCCCGAACGCTATGGCGTGGTCAGTTTTGACGATCAACACCGCGCAATTCATATTGAAGAAAAACCCAAGCAACCAAAATCTAATTACGCCGTGACCGGTTTGTATTTTTATGACCGCCAAGTTGGTGATATTGCTGCGGATATCAAACCCTCGGCCCGTGGAGAATTAGAAATCACGGACGTCAATCGCCGTTATTTAGAACAAAAACAATTGAATGTAGAAACCATGGGGCGTGGCTATGCTTGGTTGGATGCTGGAACGCATGAGGGTTTGATGGAAGCTGCCACATTCATCGCTACGATACAAAAGCGTCAAGGCTTGATGGTGGCTTGCCCCGAGGAAATTGCTTTTTCACAGGGTTGGATCAGTGCCGACCAGTTGGAAAAACTGGCGCAACCTTATAAATCAACTTTTTATGGTCAATATTTATTAAATTTATTGGTTTATTAATATGCCCTATACCGTTAAATCCACTGATTTAGAAGAAGTATTGCTTTTACAACCTCGTGTTTTTGCGGATCCGCGCGGTTTTTTCTTTGAAAGTTTTAATCAGCGTGAATTTAATTCAGTAACCGGATTAAATGTTTTATTTGTTCAAGATAACCACAGTAAATCGCGACACGGTGTTTTGCGCGGCCTGCATTTTCAAAAACAACACCCGCAAGGTAAATTAATCAGGGTACCGCAAGGGCGTATTTTTGATGTGGCGGTGGATATCCGGCCAGCTTCAAAACAATACGGAAAATGGACCGGCCATATGCTGGACAGTGAAAACCACCAGCAATTATGGATTCCCCCAGGCTTTGCCCATGGTTTTGTGGTGATCAGTGAAACTGCTGAAGTGATTTATAAAACCACAGATTATTGGGTCGCCAGCGATGAAGACGCGATTATTTGGAACGATCCTGATATTGCGATTGACTGGCCGTTGTCTGATATTCAAGGCGAACCGCTGCTGTCCGTCAAGGACGCAGCGGCCAGGTTATTTATTCAGCCTTGATTTCTGCGCTGGCCAATTGACCAGCGTTTTGTAAAGCCTGAACCCAGGCAGGTGTACGACCGCGTCCGGTCCAAGTCAAAGCGGGATTGGCAGGGTCACGGTACTTGGGTGCAACCTTGCGGCCAGCCGTGGCACGTTTGGCTTTGGGCGTCTTAGTGGCGGTGGATTTGGCCGATTTGGCTTTACTTTTGCCGCCTAAGGCTGCAGAAATTTGTTCAGCAGTTAATCCGGCTGAATGCGCAAGTTGTACGATTTGTGCCAGCACTTTATCGTGCGTGCGTGACATCAGACGCTGTTCTTCTTTTTCAAGTTTAATTCTGGCGGCTCGGATTTTTTCTAATTGGCTCGATGGACTAAGTCTTGACATAATAATTTCCTTATAAACAATATTCAATCAGATATTATCTCGCATATTGAATTATTTGAATAAATTATTTTAAGTTTTATTAAAGTTTATATTGTCAAAAAAATAAATCAGCAAATATTATTTGCTTTTTTCAATCAGCAGATAAAGACGCCAACACCCTGTAAGGCTTGGTGCACAATGGCAACATTTGTCGAATTCAACGCATGAACCACTCTGACTCTGATCAACAGGCCTTTGGTGAACAGGCACAAATTCTGGCCAAGGCACTGCCTTACATACGCCAGTTTCATGGCAAAACCATAGTCATTAAATACGGCGGTAACGCCATGACGGATCCTGCATTGCAAGCGGATTTCGCCGCCGATGTGGTGCTGCTCAAACTCGTGGGCATGAATCCGGTGGTGGTGCACGGCGGCGGACCGCAAATTGAAAATGCATTGCACCGTTTAGGCAAAAAAGGTGAATTCATTCAAGGCATGCGCGTGACTGATGCCGAAACCATGGAGGTGGTCGAATGGGTGTTGGCCGGGGAAGTTCAGCAAGACATTGTGGGCTTGATCAACCAAGCGGGCGGTAAGGCTGTTGGACTCACTGGCCGCGACGGCGGCATGATACGGGCGCAAAAATTAAAAATGGTGGATAACCAAGATCCTCATATTGAGCATGATGTCGGACAGGTGGGCGACATCACCTCTATAGACCCATCTGTTGTCAAGGCATTGCAGGAAGACGCCTTTATTCCCGTCATCAGTCCGATTGGTTTTGGCGCACACAATGAAAGTTACAACATCAATGCCGATGTGGTGGCCTCTAAATTGGCCACCGTGCTCAAGGCGGAAAAACTGGTGTTGTTGACCAACACGGCCGGGGTGCTGGACAAAGCGGGTCAGCTGTTGACCAACCTGAGTGCGCGACAGATCGATGGCTTATTTGCAGATGGCACTATCAGTGGCGGTATGCTGCCTAAGATCAGTGGCGCACTCGACGCGGCCAAAAGCGGCGTCAACGCCGTGCACATCATTGACGGGCGTATATCGCACGTACTGTTGTTGGAAATTTTGACTGACCAGGCTTTTGGCACCATGATTCGTTCGCACTGATTTCCAGAGGAGACTGTCCTATGGCTGATGAGCAAAACCCAGCTAGCACTGCCGATCAAGAGGTACGCAAGCGACCCAAGCCGGGAGAGCGACGCATTCAAATTTTGCAAGCGCTGGCGGCCATGCTGGAAAAACCCGGCGCCGAGCGCGTTACCACGGCAGCGTTGGCGGCCACCCTTGGGGTGAGTGAAGCCGCGCTTTACCGCCATTTCGCCAGCAAAGCGCAAATGTTTGAAGGCTTGATTGAATTCATAGAAACCAGCGTGTTCAGCTTGCTTAATCAAATTGCCGATGGCCCGCATGAAGCGCGTGACAAGGTGCGTCGTATGTTGACGGTGTTATTGCAATTTGCCGATCGCAATCCCGGTATGGCGCGCGTCATGGTCGGAGATGCGTTGGTATTTGAAAACGACAGATTGCATCAGCGCATGAATTTGTTTTTTGACAAGATCGAAGCCAGCTTGCGACAGGTGTTGCGAGAAAGCGCAGCCACTTCTGCGACACCGACGGTTGATGCCCAAGTACAAGCATCTGTGGCGGTGTCTTTTGTGATCGGACGATTACACCGGTTTGCACGCTCAGGCTATAAACGCTCCCCCACAGAGCATCTGGATGCCAGCTTGAATGCGATGCTGTGATCAAAAAATCTTGGTCATCTATGGTGAATGGTGTTCAAGCAAGTTGATAATCACCTGTTTTCAGCGTTGAATTTCAAGGACACGATTTCATGAACCAATTAGACATGCAAGGCCGCCACGCGGTGGTTACCGGCGGGGCCAGTGGACTGGGCTTGGCCATCGTGCAACGCTTGTTGCACTCTGGCGCGCGCGTGACTGTTTGGGACTATGACCAAAAAGGCATGGATAAAGCCGTGGCCGATTTGCGTCAACAGTGGCCGTCTTCGTCGATTGAATCGGTGCAAGTCAATCTGACCCAACATGCACAAGTGGTGGACGCAGTCAAAAAAACACTGGCGCTGGCCGATGTGGATGCACTGGTCAACAGCGCAGGTATCAGCGGCCCTAACTTAAAGAGTTGGGACTACCCGCTGGACGATTGGCACAAGGTGTTTGACATCAACGTCAACGGCTTGTACTACTGCTGTCGCGAACTGGTGCCACACATGAAAGCGCGTAACAAAGGCCGTATCGTCAATATCGCATCGGTGGCGGGCAAGGACGGCAACCCTAACGCCAGCGCCTACAGCGCCAGCAAAGCCGCTGTGATTGCATTGACGAAATCCATAGGCAAAGAATTGGCTGACACAGCGATTTGCGTCAACTGTGTCACACCGGCGGCAGTCAAAACACCAATCTTTGATCAACTCACGCCCGAGCATATACAGTTCATGCTGAGCAAAATCCCCATGGGACGTTTTGGTACACCCGATGAAATCGCCGCCATGGTGGCTTGGTTGTGCACCGATGATTGTTCTTTTTCCACTGGCGCGACTTTCGATTTGTCCGGCGGCCGATCCACTTATTGATTTTTTTCAGGAGCACACATGAAACTTGTACGTTACGGCGCAGTTGGCCGCGAGAAACCCGGTTTGATCGACGCCGACGGTAAATTGCGCGATTTGTCTGGTGTCATCAAAGACATCACCCCAGAGCATTTGAGCGACAAAGAGTTGTCCAAAATCGCTCGACTCAAAACGGCCAATTTGCCATTGGTGCGCGGCAAGCCACGCATGGGTTGTCCCATCAGTCACGTTGGTAAATTCATTGCCATCGGTCTGAATTACGCTGACCATGCCGCTGAATCTAATTTGCCTGTGCCCAAGGAACCCGTGGTGTTCATGAAGGCCACCAGCTGTATCCAAGGACCCAACGATGACGTCATGCTGCCCAAAGGCTCGGTCAAATCAGACTGGGAAGTTGAACTCGGCGTGGTCATTGGCACACGTGCCAGTTATGTGTCGCAAGCGCGTGCATTGGACTATGTGGCTGGCTATTGCACCATCAACGATGTGTCCGAACGCGAATACCAACTCGAGCGCGGCATGACCTGGGACAAGGGCAAGGGCTGCGACACCTTCGGCCCTATCGGTCCATGGCTGGTCACTCGTGACGAAGTGCCGAAACCACAGCGTTTGAGTATGTGGTTGGACGTCAACGGCGTGCGCATGCAAACGGGCAACACCAAGACCATGGTGTTCAATGTCGCCAAGTTGGTCAGCTATGTCAGCGAATTCATGACACTGATGCCGGGTGACGTGATCACCACCGGCACACCTCCCGGTGTCGGCATGGGCATGAAGAAAAACGGCAAGCCAGCACCCGTGTTTTTGAAAGCCGGTGACACCATGTCACTGGGTATCGAAGGTTTGGGCGAACAGCACCAGCACGTGGTGGCATACAAAAAGCATTGACATCACTGCACGAAAAAAAAGCGGCCTGCGGGCCGCTTTTTTTCAGCCTGTGTTTTTCAAACTGTGATGGTCTGAATACCGGGCAGTGTGGACATACTGAATGTTTCTGGATCGAACGCCATGTCGCCATCCTCTTGTGGCAAGCCAGTGGCTTTCATGCCTTTGAAGTCAAACAATTGGGCGTCGAGCAAATGCGATGGCACAGTGTGTTGCAAGGCATTGAACATATTGTCTAAACGCCCCGGGTACTTCTTTTCCCATTCACGCAGCATGTCGCCGACCTGCTGGCGCTGCAAGCCGTCTTGGCTGCCGCACAGCGTGCACGGAATGATGGGGAATTCGCGGTGCGCTGCCCAGCGCACCAAATCGCGCTCGGCGACAAATGCCAACGGGCGGATGACGATGTGACGGCCTGTGTCGCTCATCAATTTGGGCGGCATGCTTTTGAGTCGTCCACCGAAAAACATGTTCAAAAACAGCGTTTGCAAAATATCGTCGCGGTGATGACCTAAAGCAATTTTGGTCGCGCCAATTTCATCGGCTACACGGTACAAAATGCCTCTGCGCAAACGGCTGCACAGGCTGCACATGGTTTTGCCCGGCGCGATTTTGTCCTTGACGATAGAGTAGGTGTCTTGGTTTTCAATGCGAAACGGCACGCCAATTTTCGTCAGGTACTCGGGCAGCACATGCGCTGGAAAACCGGGTTGCTTTTGGTCAAGGTTGACCGCGATGATTTCAAAATCAATCGGCGCGCGTATTTGCATCTTCAGCAGAATGTCGAGCATGCTGTAGCTGTCCTTGCCGCCAGACACACACACCATGACCTTGTCGCCTTCTTCAATCATGTTGAACTGCACAATCGCTTCACCTACCTGACGGCACAGCCGTTTTTCCAGTTTCTGGGTTTCGCGCTCTATAGTTGTTGTCACCATTGGCCTGCCTCCATGCGGATTGCCACTTCACAATCATCAAAAATTTCTAACTTAGCGATTTTCACCCGTACGCCGATCACGCCGGGTAATTGCATCAAACGGTGCGACAGCTTGCCAATCAAAGTCTCGAGTAAATTGATGTGCTCGGCCGTGCACTCATTGATGATGATTTGCCTGAACTTGCGGTAGTCCAGCACATGGCTGATGTCGTCATCGCTGGGCAGCAGGTCTTGCGGACCGAGGTTGAGTTCGGCGTCCACTTGTATCGGTTGCGGGGCGTTGATCTCGTGCGGCAATATCCCTAAGTTGGCTTTGAAGCGCAAACCTGAGAGAGACAGTGTGCGGTGGCCGTGTTGCGGTGTGTTCATGTCACATCAGCGAAAAATCGCGCTCGAAAGGCATCAGGTGTTGGCCGCCATCGACCAGCAGTGTCGTGCCGGTGATCGAAGAGTTACGCAGCGCAAACAACACGGTTGCCACCACATCGTCAACGCTTGAAGAACGACCCAGTGGCGAGAGTTTATGCAATGCCTCAAATGTTTGCTCGTCCAGCATATGGCTGGTCAAGGTCAGACCGGGCGCCACGCCTACCACGCGCAAAACCGGCGCCAATGCTTTGGCCAGCAAAGTGTTGGCGGTTTCGAGCGCGGCTTTGCTGAGCGTGTAGCTGAAAAAATCGGGGTTCAGATTCCACAGTTTCTGGTCCAAAAGATTGACTACCACGCCGTTGGTTTGACGCGCCGACACATGTGCATGGAGTTGCTGTGCCAATACGATGGCGGCAGCGGTGTTGGTCAGCATATGTGTTTGCAAGCAAGCGTAACTGAAGTTGTGGGCACTGTCGTTTTCAAACAGGGCTGCGCTGTTGATCACTGCGTCGACATGCCCCATGGCTTGAACCACGTGAGGCAATAAAGCTCTGGTTTGCGCTTCATCCGATAAATCAGCAGTGAAGCATTGGGCGCCGGCGCACAGCTCTGCGCATGCCTTGACGGTGTCTTGCGCTTGGGTAGCTGAATCCCGGTAATGCACGGCCACCCGCCAGCCTGCGGCAGCCAAGCCCAAGGCCATGGCGCGGCCCAGGCGCTTGGCTGCGCCAGTGACGAGCACGGTAGGGACAGTGCGTGCAGTTTCAACAGAGGTCATGGTGGACAATGCAAAGCATGAATGAACAACCACCGAGTTTAGCGACTGACCTGCATCGACTTTTACAAGCACGTTTAAAGGCTGAATCGGGTTGGTTGCCCTTTGACCGTTTCATGGCATTGGCCTTGTATGCACCGGGTGCCGGTTATTACAGTGCACGCCAGCGGCCTATCGGCCGCATGCCTTCGGGGGGCAGCGATTTCGTCACCGCACCGGTGTTGTCTGCTTACTTTGGACAAACCTTGGCCACTAGCGTACACCAAGCACTGCAGCACACGGGCACCAGCGAAGTGATGGAGTTTGGTGCCGGTGACGGCAGTTTGGCCTTGCAGTTGCTAGACAGTCTGGGAGACAGTGTCCAAAGTTATGCGATTGTCGAAGTGTCGGCCCATTTGCGCGAGCAGCAGAAAAAAACATTGAATCTCTTGTTGCACAAAGTGCAATGGCTGGAAACTTTGCCTGAGCAGATCAACGCTGTGGTGATCGGCAACGAGGTGCTGGACGCTATGCCGGTGAAATTGCTGCATCGACTAGACACGGTTTGGCATGAGCGTGGCGTCGTTTGGGACCCAGTGACCGCGAAGTACAACTGGCTGGACAGACCCACGGACCTGAGGCCACCTTGTGAGATTGAAGGCTCGCATGATTACCTGTGTGAAATCCATCCGCAGGCCGAAGCCTTTATGCACAGTTTGTGCGAACGCTTGAAAAGCGGTGCGGCGTTTTTCATTGACTACGGGTTTCCTGAGCATGAGTATTACCATGTACAAAGACACATGGGCACCTTGATGTGTCACCATGCACATCGCAGCGACGCGGACCCGTTGAGTGACATCGGTCGCAAAGATATCACCGCGCATGTGAATTTCACCGCCATGGCATTGAGCGCACAGGACGCGGGCCTGCACTGTCTGGGCTATACCAGTCAGGGACATTTCTTGATCAACAGTGGTTTGCTTGCCTTGCTCGAGAATGTCTCTGTGCCCGAGCGACAGCAAGTGCAACTATTGATCCAAGACCATGAGATGGGCGAACTCTTCAAAGTGCTGGCCATCGGCCCCGGGGAAGCTTGGGAGCCAATGGGTTTTGTGCAAGGCGACAGGTCAAACCGCTTATAGGCTGAACATGATTCGTTGGGTACTGGTAGTTTTTGTCGTGTTGCTGTTGATTCAAAGCGTCACGCCTTGGTTGGCCAAGTTGGGTTTTGGCCGTTTGCCAGGTGATTTGCGTTTCAAAATTTTCGGCCGTGAGTTCTTTATTCCCATCACCACCACGCTTATTTTGAGCATGGTGTGTGCATTGATTGCCCGCGTCTTATGACATGGTTAACATGTTGAATGTCTTATCTGTTGGTTCCACTGTTTTATGTCTTTGATCCAAGGCTTACGTTTTAAACATATCGCCGCTGTATCTGTGCTGGTGCTGTTGCTCGCCTGGGGTGCTTGGCGATTCACCGATCTGACAGCCATGTGGCAGCGTTATGCCTCAGGCAGCAATACTGCCAGCAATACTGCCACTGACAAAGCCGCTGTTAAAACCGGTGATAAATCCAAATACAGTGGCGGCAGACCCGGCAACAAAGACATGGGCGAGGGTGGTGGTAAGCCCACACCGGTGAGCACCGATCAGGTCAAACGCATGGATATGGTGTTGACGGTGCAAGCCTTGGGCACCATGACCGCGATGAACACGGCGGTGGTGCGTTCACAAGTCGATGGTGTTCTCAAATCATTGCGATTTACCGAAGGCCAACAGGTGCAAGCAGGCCAGGTGTTAGCGGAAATTGATGCGCGGGCGTTTGAGGCGCAACTCAACCAAGCGCTGGGTCAACTGGCACGCGACAACGCCCAATTATTGAACGCGCAATTGGATTTACAGCGTTACCAGGACTTGTTGAAAAAGGACGCGATCGCGCGCCAGCAAGTCGACACACAAGCGGCATTGGTATCGCAGTTGCAAGGAACCGTACAAGCCGATCAAGCCCAGGTAGACACCGCCAAATTGCAATTGTCTTTCACGCGCGTGACCGCGCCTATCAGTGGCAGATTGGGATTGAAGCAGGCTGAGTTGGGCAGTCTGGTGCGCGCTGGCGACCCCAATGGCTTGGTCAGCATCACCCAAACGCAACCGATGGCGGTGGTGTTTGCTGTACCTGAAATGCATGTACCGCTGATCATGCGCAAACTCAAATCTGCCCAAGCCTTGACCGTACAGGCTTGGGACCGCGAACGCAAACAAAAACTCGCCAGCGGGCGTGTCAGCACCACTGACAATGCGATAGATATCGCTACCGGCACCTTGAAGCTCAAAGCAGCATTGGACAACCGTGACGGCCAGTTGTTTCCTAACCAGTTTGCTCAAATCGAATTGCAACTCGATACCTTGAAAAATACCTTGGCCGTGCCGACTGCATCGGTGCAACGCGGTGCGCAAGGCAACTTCGTGCTGGTGGTGCAAAGTGACGGGACGGTCAAATCGGTGGCGGTGAAATTGTCTGCCGTGCAAGACGACAGGCAAGCGATTCAGTCCGATGAATTGAAAGAAGGCGACAGCGTGGTCACCGACGGCGCAGACCGATTACGCTCAGGCAGCAAGGTCGAGGTGGTGAAAGCCGCCAAGCCATGAACCTGTCGCGGTTGTTCATACTGCGTCCGGTTGCCACATCATTGTTGATGCTGGCCTTGTTACTGTCTGGTGCATTGGCTTACCGCTGGTTGCCTGTGGCATCGCTGCCGCAAGTGGATTACCCCACCCTACAAGTCACTGCGATTTACCCTGGCGCCAGTCCGGATGTGATGACGGCATCGGTCACCGCGCCGCTAGAGCGTCAGTTCGGCCAAATGCCAGGGCTGGCGCTGATGACCTCGGTCAGCTCCGGTGGCGCATCCGTCATCACACTGCGTTTTTCTTTGAAGTTGCCGCTGGACGTGGCCGAGCAGCAGGTGCAAGCCGCTATCAACGCGAGTGCAAATTTTCTGCCGACTGATTTGCCCATGCCCCCGGGTTACAGCAAGGTCAATCCGGCGGACGCGCCCATCATGACGCTGGCGGTGAGTGCCGACGACATGCCGATGACGTTGATTCACGATTTGGTGGAAAACCGACTGGCCATGCGTTTGTCACAGGTCAGTGGTGTGGGACTGGTCAGTATCGCCGGCGGGCAACGTCCAGCCGTGCGCGTGCAGGTGAATCCGCAAGCCTTGGCGGCCGCAGGTTTGTCGCTGGAAGATGTGCGTAGCGCCATCAACTTGTCCAACGTGAACATGGCCAAGGGTAATTTGGATGGCGCGGCGCGCGCTTCCAGTTTGGATGCGAACGATCAGTTGCGATCGGTCAAAGACTACGAACACATGGTGCTGGCCTATGTCAGAGGCAATCCATTGCGCTTAGGCGATGTGGCCGATATCGTGCAAGCGCCAGAGAACAACCGCTTGGCCGCTTGGGCAAACGATAAACCCGCGATCATCGTGAACATACAGCGACAGCCCGGCGCCAATGTGATTGAAACCGTCGAGCGTATTCAGCAACAACTGCCTGTGTTGCGCGAAGCCATGCCGCCGGGTGTGAAAGTGCAGGTGCTGACCGACCGCACGGTGACCATACGCGCTTCAGTGCGGGATGTGCAGTTCGAGTTATTGCTGTCTATCGCGTTGGTGGTGATGGTGATATTTTTATTTTTGCGCAGCGCAGCAGCCACCTTGATTCCGGCGGTGGTGGTGCCATTGTCGTTGGTCGGCACATTTGGCGTCATGTACCTGGCTGGGTTTTCCATCAATAACCTCACCCTCATGGCGTTGACAGTCGCCACGGGTTTTGTGGTGGATGACGCCATTGTCATGATCGAAAACATTGCACGCTATTTGCAAGATCCGAACAAACCCATGCGGCCTTTGCAAGCGGCATTGGAAGGCGCGAGACAAATCGGTTTCACCATCATCTCGCTGACGTTTTCGCTGGTGGCGGTGTTGATACCACTGTTGTTCATGGGCGATGTGGTGGGACGCTTGTTCCATGAATTCGCCATCACGCTGGCGGTGGCTATTCTTATTTCAGCGGTGGTGTCACTGACCCTCACGCCGATGATGTGCGCCTATGTATTGCAGCCGGTTTCCAAGCAAGCCAAGTCGGGCGATGGCTTGCATACACCGGTTTGGTTGCAATGGACCATCGATCGTTACGCCTCTGGATTGCAAGCGGTGTTGAACCGGCCATTGCAAACCTTGGCTGTGTTTGGAATCACAGTGTTGATGACCGTTGGTTTGTATGTGTGGATGCCTAAAGGTTTTTTTCCGTTACAAGACACGGGCGCGGTACAGGTGATCACCGAGGCCACACAGTCGACCTCGTTCGTGGCCATGTCTGAGCGGCAACAGGCCTTGGCGACGGTGTTGTTGAAAGACCCGGCGGTGCAAAGCCTGAGTTCGTTCATAGGTGTCGATGGACCGAACTCTACTTTGAATACGGGGCGCATGACTTTGAATCTGCTACCCAAATCGCAACGTGATGCACCTTTGGCCGACATATTGCAACGCCTGTCTCAATCGGCCAACCGCATCAGCGGCATGCACATCTACTTGCAAGCTTTGCAAGACCTGACACTTGAAGATCGGGTGGCGCGTACCCAATACCGTTTTTTGTTGAGTGGCCCTGACAACGAAGCGCTAGGTGTGTGGTCGCAGCGTTTGCTGTGGCAGTTGCGACAGCACAGTCAACTCGCGGAGGTCGCCAGTGACTGGCAGGACCAAGGCTTGCAGGCTTATGTGCGCATTGATCGCGATGCGGCGAGTCGATTGGGGGTGAGCGTGATGGCGATAGACAACGCGCTGTACAACGCATTTGGGCAACGGCTGGTGTCGACCATTTTCACGCAAAGCAACCAATACCGTGTGGTGCTGGAAGTATCTGCGAAAGACCGCATGGGGCCACAGGCACTGGCGCGGTTGAGTGTGCCATCGACCAGCGGGGCGCAAGTACCGCTCAGCAGCGTTGCTGTGATTGAAGAACGGCCTGCATTACTCAGCCAAGTGCATGTCAACCAATTTCCGGCGGTTACCTTGTCGTTTCAGCCCGCTGAAGGCGCTTCCTTAGGTGAAGCGGTGGCGGCGATTGAGCAAACTTGGCAACATATGCGCACGCAGGACAAGGTGCCCGATAGCATTGAGTCGCGCTTTGAGGGTGCTGCATTGGCGTTTCAAGCGTCGCTTGTTCACAGCCTGTGGCTGGTGCTGGCTGCGGTGGTCACCATGTACATCGTTCTCGGTGTGTTGTATGAAAGTTATATACATCCAGTGACGATTTTGTCTACCCTTCCGTCGGCTGCTTTGGGTGCGTTGTTGGCGCTGTGGCTGGCGCGTATGGACATCAGTTTGATCGCCGTCATTGGCATTATTTTGTTGATCGGCATAGTCAAGAAAAACGCCATCATGATGATCGACTTTGCGCTGGATGCCGAACGACACCAAGGCCTGTTGCCGCGGCAGGCCATAGAGCAGGCTTGTTTGTTGCGTTTCAGACCGATATTGATGACGACGTTGTGCGCCTTGCTGGGCGCTTTGCCATTGATGCTGGGCACTGGCGTTGGCAGTGAATTGCGTCACCCGTTGGGCGTGACCTTGGTCGGCGGCTTGATCGTCAGTCAATGGTTGACCTTGTTCACCACACCAGTGATTTATTTATTGCTGGCGCGTTGGACGCAGACAGGTTCAAGCGTAGACACAGCATGAACCTGTCATCTGTATTTATAGCCCGTCCGGTTGCCACCACGTTAATGAGTTTGGGCGTGGCACTGGCTGGTGCGTTGTCTTACCGCATGCTGCCAGTTGCTCCTTTGCCGCAAGTGGATTACCCAGCGATTTCGGTGCAGGCCAGTCTGCCCGGCGCCAGTCCAGAGACCATGGCAGCCACTGTTGCCACGCCGTTGGAGCGTGCTTTGGGCAGCATTGCCGGCGTCAACGAGATGACCTCCACTTCTTCGCAAGGCAGCACGCGCATCAGTCTGCAATTTGATTTGGAGCGAGACATCAACGGTGCGGCGCGCGATGTGCAAGCCGCCATCAATCTGGCGCAAACCTTGTTGCCCACGGGCATGCCCGGGCGACCCACTTACCGCAAAGTCAATCCGGCTGAAAGTCCGATGCTCATCATTGCGTTGACTTCGCAAAGTTTTTCTCGCGCTTCCATGGTCGATCTGGCTTCGACTGTGCTGGTGCAACGCTTGTCGCAGGTCGATGGTGTGGGACAGGTCACTATTGGCGGTGGTGCATTACCTGCAGTTCGCGTGGCGGTACAACCAGAACGCATGTCGGCTTATGGCATTGCTTTGGAAGATGTGCGCCAAACATTGGTGGCTGCCAATGCACACCGCCCCAAAGGCATGGTGGAAGACGCGAACCAGTCATGGCAAATCGAGGCCAACGACCAGGCCCGCACACCTGAGCAATACGCAGGCATGGTTATCCGCTACCAAAATAACCGCGCAGTACGTATACAAGATGTTGCCAAGGTGAGCGAGGCCATGCAGGATGTGCGCACAGACGGCATCTCGCAAGGCAAGCCAGCGGTGCTGATGGTGCTCTACCAGCAACCCGGCGCCAATGTGATCGAGACGGTGAATGCAGTCCGCCGCTTGCTGCCTTCGCTGCAAAAAGATGTGCCTGACGGTATGGGCATGGAAGTGGTGTCAGACCGCACGCCTACGATTCGCGCATCCCTTGTGGAAATTCAAAAATCTTTGGCCTTGTCCATGGGCTTGGTGATACTGGTGGTGGCATTGTTTTTGAAACGCTGGCGCACTGCTTTGATACCGGCCGTGGCCGTGCCTTTGTCGCTGGCGGGTACGTGTGCGGTCATGTACCTGATGAAGTTCAGTTTGAATAACCTCAGCCTGATGGCCTTGACGATAGCCACGGGTTTTGTGGTCGACGATGCCATTGTGGTGCTTGAGCACATCACCCGCTTGCGCGAACGTGGCATGCCATTGCGTCAGGCTGTATTGCAAGGCACGCGGGACATCGGTTTTACGGTGGTGGCTATCAGCGTGTCCTTGGTGGCGGTGTTCATCCCCATTCTTTTCATGGGCGGTGTGCTGGGACGGTTGTTCCATGAATTCGCGGTGGTGATGACCTCTGCCATTCTGATATCGCTGCTGGTATCACTGACCACCACGCCGATGATGTGCGCGGTGTTGCTACCAGCACAAAGCAAACCTTTGGAAAAAAACCGTGCTTCGTCGCGCATGGCAAACGGGTACCGCCGCAGTCTGGCCTGGACCTTGCGGCATCAATGGGTGATGTGGCTGGTGTTGATCGCCACCATCGTGTTGAATGTCAGCTTGTACCGGAGCATCCCTAAAGGTTTTTTTCCGCAGCAAGACACTGGTCGTATCAATGGCTATATTCGCGCCGACCAAAGCTCTTCGTTTTTAGCCATGCAACAACGGTTGCACAGCATGCTGGCGATTGTGCAAGCCGACCCGGCGGTGTTGAATGTCACGGGCTTTACCGGCAACAGCCAGCGCAATGCGGCGCAAATGTTCATGACCTTAAAGCCACGCCATGAACGCGATGTCAGCGCAGATGAGGTGGTCAAGCGTTTGCGTGCCAAGTTATCCAAAGAACCCGGCGCACGTTTATTCATGACGCCGGTGCAAGATTTACGAATAGGCGCACGCAGCAGCGACTCGCAGTTCGAGTACAGCATCAAGGCCGACGAGTTGTCCGAGTTGCGACAGTGGGAACCCAAACTCAGGCGTGCCATGGCCAAACTCAAAGAACTCGAAGACATCAATAACGACTACGAGGACAGGGGTCTGCAAACCTCGCTGGTGATTGACAGGGATGCCGCGGCTCGATTGGGCTTGTCTATGCGCAGCATAGACAACACCTTGGCCAATGCCTATTCGCAACGCCAGGTCAGCACGATTTACAACCCGCTGAATCAGTACCGCGTGGTGCTTGAACTCGCCGCCGATCATTTGCAAAACCCGTCAACGCTTGACAGCTTGCAGTTCATCAACGACAAGGGCCAAGCGGTGCCGCTGCGTGCGTTTGCCCAAGTGATGATGACCGCAACCTCACTGTCGGTGTCGCACGACGCGGGCGTGCCGTCCGATACTTTCAGCTTCAGTCTGGCGTCTGGCGTGAGTTTGTCGCAAGCCACAGAGGCCATCAATGACACGGTGGCGCAACTGCATTTACCGGTGTCGGTGCGTGGCGGATTTGCAGGAACGGCCAATGCGTTTGAAAAATCTTTGAAAACTCAGCCTCTGTTGTTGCTTGCTGCTTTGGTTACTTTGTATTTGGTGCTGGGCGTTTTGTATGAAAGCCTGTTGCATCCACTGACGATTTTGTCTAGCTTGCCGTCAGCCGGTGTGGGCGCATTGCTCACACTGATGTTGTTTGACACAGAGTTCAGTGTGATCGCCATGATAGGCGTGATTTTGCTGATCGGTATTGTCAAGAAAAATGCTATTTTGATGATTGATGTGGCTTTACAAAACCAACGTGAAGGTCGCAGCCCAGCCCAGTCGATTTATCTGTCGGCGCAAACTCGGTTGCGCCCGATTTTGATGACCACCACCGCGGCCATGTTGGGCGCGATACCGTTGGCGTTGGCCCATGGCGTCGGTGCTGAGTTGCGACAACCATTGGGTTTGTCGGTCCTGGGTGGATTGGTATTGAGTCAGTTGTTGACCCTGTACACCACGCCGATCGTGTTTGTCGGATTGGAGCGATTGCGTGCAATGTTGCTGGGTCGCAGGTCATCAGACGCGCGCAGGCACAATCCAACTTCTATGAATGGACAGATGGCATGAGTTACCGACTTGGTCAGTTGACTGCGCTTATGGCTTGCACAGTATTGGTTGCTTGCAGCAGTTGGTTCAAGCCCGCCCGTTTACCGGTTGCCCCTGTCATGCCTGACATGCAAAACACAGGCGGTGTAGAAATTGATCCAGATTGGTGGACTTTGTTTAACGACGCTGAACTCAATCGGCTGCAAATGCAAATGGGGCAAGGCAATTTGAATGTGCAGTTGTTATCTGCCAAGGTCAGGCAAGCACAAGCCACACTGCTTGGCGCACAAGCCTATTTATCGCCCACGGTATCAGTCAGCGCGGGCGCCAGTCGATCACAAACTGCAGGTGGGACAGCGGCCAATACGCTGAGTGTGACCACACCTGTCAGTTGGGAGTGGGATGTCTGGGGTCGCTTGGACGCGTTGACCACGGCGGCCAAGACAGGGTTGCAGGCCAGCCGTGAAGACTTGGCGCTGGCTCGCTTGTCTGCACAAGCGAGTCTGGTACAAACCTATGTCTCGATTCGAAATGCGGAGCAGCAAGCGCTGGTATTGCAGCAGGCGCTTTCTGCATATCAGCGTGCCTTGCAATTGACCAGCTACCGCTACGACGCTGGGGTAGTGTCTGCAGCCGATGTGGCGCAAGCGCAGTTGCAACTCAGCACGACACAAGCGCAGTTGATTGATGTCAATAGCAGTCGCATGCAATTGCTGCATGCCTTGGCAGTGTTGTTGGGACAAGCACCGGGTGAGCTTGATTTGGCTGCCAACGCTGCGTTGCCTGTTGTACCTGCATTGCCCGAGGTGGTGTCTGCGGATTTGATGCAACGCCGACCCGATGTGAGGGCTGCACAGCAGCGCGTTTTGTCGGCGCAGGCCAATGCTGGTGCGGCACAGGCAGCGTTTTTTCCCAGTGTGATTTTTACAGCCAACGCCGGTTACAGCAACAACGGTTTGAGTAACTTGTTCACTGCTTCCAATTTGTTATGGTCAATGGGCCCAAGCATGGCATTGACTGTGTTGGATGGAGGCAAACGCAAGTCGGTGCAGGCGGAGACACTCGCTGCGTTGGATGCCGCAGGTATTGCCTACAAACAAACAGTGTTACAGGGTTTGCAAGAAGTGCAAGACAACCTGGTGGCTGCTTATCAATTGCAATTGCAGATTCAGGCGCAAGCGTCAGCGGTAGATGCTGCCAAACGCAATGTGAGCATCGCTGAAGCGCAATATGCAGCGGGAACCGTCAGTTACTTGAATGTAGTGACCGCGCAAACCGCGGCGCTTGCGGCCGAACGCAGTTTGATAGACATACAAAGCCGCCGCGTGTTGGCAGTCACGCAGTTGATGAAAAACTTGGCCGGGCGGGTGGAGTGAATGCGTTTTTGATGGCACAGTGAATCAAGCTGTTTAATCCGCACGCAATACAGGGTGCTGAGAAATCGCTTTGACACGCGCATGCTCGATGCGCTTGCCCACATCCAAACCGTTTAAACCTTGCCGCATGGCTTGCTCGGCAATCAAAGCTGTATCTACATGGAGTGCTTCGTTCAATAAAGCTTGCAACCGCGCCGACTGCGGGTAGTCACGTGCTTGTAACCCTAAGCGACCGCGCGCATCGCATTCGCAGGCTTGCAGCAACAAGGCAAAACGCTCGGGACGACGCAGCGCATCGCAGCGCACCAACAATCGCAGCACTGCCTCGGCGCCTAAGGCCAAGCTGCCGTGGACATGGCCATGTTCTCGCGCCACCACATCGGCAAGTTCGCGGCAATGCACAGGCACACGCCAGCGCTCACACAGGCCGCGCAACAATTTGACACTGCGTTCCTCATGCCCAATGTGTCTTGGCAGTTGGTCAGTGGCGGTTGTTCCTTTGCCAAGGTCGTGACACAGCGCTGCAAAACGTACTTCAAGCGGCGCATTCACCTTGGCGGTTTCATCCAATACCATTTCCACGTGCATGCCGGTATCTATTTCAGGATGGTGCGCTGGCGGTTGCGGTACACCGTACAAACGGTCAACCTCGGGCAGCAAAATATGCAAAGCGCCGCACTCTCTGAGCACTTGCAACATGCGCGAAGGCATGGCAGACATCAAACCCTTGGACAATTCTTGCCAGACCCGCTCGCTGACCAAAGCATCGACCTCGCCAGCCTTCACCATGTTGCGCATCAATTCAAGTGTCGAGGGCGCAACTGAAAAATTCGGGAAACGCGCAGCAAAACGCGCCACCCGCAGTATGCGTACCGGGTCTTCGCGAAACGCATCGGTCACATGGCGCAACACTTGCTGTTGTATGTCTTGTTGTCCGCCATAGGGATCAATCAGCGAGCCGTCTTCGGCTTGCGCCATGGCGTTGATGCTCAGGTCGCGTCGTGCCAAATCTTCTTCCAGCGTCACTTCAGGCGAAGCATGCACCACAAAACCTTTATAACCAGGCGCGGTCTTTCGTTCTGTTCGCGCCAGTGCGTATTCCTCGTGGGTGTGCGGATGTAAAAACACTGGAAAGTCTTTTCCTACAGGCGTAAATCCCTGCGCGGCCATGGCTTCGGGCGTGCTGCCCACCACCACCCAGTCACGGTCAGCACCGCTGATGCCCAGCAATCTATCGCGCACTGCGCCGCCAACGAGAAAAGTTTTCAACGGGAAAGTCCAAAAGAAAAAGAATGCATGCGGCACTTTAGCGCATGAATAGTCCTACACCTCGGCCTGTGAGTTAGTCAGCCAGTTGGCGCAGGCTGTGTGTTTTATGACTTCAAAGGAAACACGCTTTGCAGGCTAGAAGGGGTGGCAACACCGAGTTGCGCCAGCCCGGGCCATTGCCCGTGGCTGATGTTGTCGACCTGCATGGAGGCCAGGTTGTCTCGACTCATCAACGGCGGCCCTGGCAACAGTTCCATCATCAACGCTTGTACATACCCCAGGGCCTTTGGTAAGCCCCACACAGTTCGCGGATGACCGGCCCACGCACCAGCGTGTTGCACCAGTTGCTTCAAAGTGAAGGTATGCGGCCCGGCTAATTCGTATACGAGTCCAATGGTTTCGCGGTGTAACAGTGCATACACCATGGCTTTGGCCACATCTTGCACCCATACCGGCTGAAACCGGGTGCCAGCGCCCGCCAATGGAACAAAGGGTGCGATCGACTGTAAACGCGCAAACAGCTGTATGAATGCATCATCTTCACCAAAAATAACACTCGGTCGCAGCACAGTCAATTGCAAACCATGCACCACTTCAGACTGCAACGCAGCTTCACCTTGCGCCTTGCTGCGTTGGTACATAGACGGGCCGTGTTGGTCCGCACCCAGGGCGCTGACATGCAACATGCGCTTGACACCGGTTTGCACACAGGCATGCGCAATCTGGCGCGGCAGTTGCACATGCACTTTGTCAAAAGCACTCCTGTCACCGTGCAGGATCGCCACCAGATTGATCACAGCATCATGCCCTGGCATCAATCTGCTCCATACATTCAAGTCGTGAACATCTGCCTCTACGACTGTGATCAACGGCAGCATTTGCACTGAGCGTGCAGGTAATCGCCTGGTCACAACAGTCACGTTCACACCCGCACGGTTGAGCGCTTCGCACACATGGCGGCCGACAAAACCGCTGCCACCTAAAACAAGAACATTTTTCATAAGTAGGAATGTAGCCTGTTCCTTGGGCCGAGTAACTCAGCTTGTGTGATAAGCGGAGTGATAATCTGGGAATGAACCAACTTGATGCATTAAAGCTTTATTCCACGGTGGTGGCAGACACCGGTGATTTTCAGCAAATTGCTCGATTCCAACCGCAAGATGCCACCACCAACCCGTCTTTGATACTCAAAGCAGTACAAATGCCGGCATACCAGCAACTCTTGCAAGACACGCGGGCACAGCATACAGGCGCGCCACTCGATGTGGTGATGGACCATTTACTGGTTAAATTCGGATGCAGCATTTTGGCGTTGATCCCCGGCAGGGTATCGACCGAGGTGGATGCCAGACAAAGTTTTGATACCGAGGCTACCGTGGCACGTGCTCAACGCATCATGGATTTTTACCATGCCCAAGGTATTCATAAGTCACGCGTATTGATAAAAATTGCAGCTACTTGGGAAGGTATACAAGCGGCTGCCAGGCTTGAACGCGAGGGTATTCACACCAATTTGACCTTGTTGTTTTCATTTACCCAGGCGGTGGCGTGCGCTGATGCTGGCGTCAAATTGATTTCCCCATTTGTCGGCCGCATCTATGACTGGTATAAAAAATCTGCTGGTTCGCAATGGGATGAGGCGGCGAATGCTGGCGCCCGTGACCCAGGCGTACAAAGCGTCGCTCGTATCTACAACTATTACAAAAAACACGGCATCAAGACCGAGGTCATGGGGGCGAGTTTTCGAAATACCGGTCAAATCATTGCGCTGGCCGGTTGCGATTTGCTGACCATCAGTCCTGAGTTATTGGCTCAATTGCAAAGCACAGAGCTTGAGGTGCAGCCCGCTTTGAGCCGTGACAAAGCCGCCCATATGGCTTTACCCGAAGTGCATTTGCATGAGTCCTCATTTCGTTTTGCCATGAATGATGAAGACATGGCCCACACTAAATTAGCCGAAGGCATTCGTGCCTTTTGTTCGGATACCGAAAAGCTGGATACCTTGCTTTTGAAATAAAAAAGGCTTAAATAGTCAGATCAACTTGCATGCCTTTGTTAAAGGCAAGTGCCGGATGATGGACCCGCACCACCCGCAGATTAACGGGTCGGGGCTTGGGCAACAGCCAGTGCCGCGCCGTTTGCGGTAAGACGCAAGCAGTGACAAACACTTCATCTGTAGGGGCTGCAGAAATCGCGTGTTTGAAATCACGCGATTCATGTAGTGCGATAGGCTTCATTTAGACTATTTAGTACGTTGAATTACCTAAATAGTAACAAAACAAAGTTATTTTTAGTACATATAAACTAAATAAAACACTTATTTTTGTATTAAAACCACAAAAGTATTCATTTTTTCACCAAGCTCAGGCAGGGATCGGTGCGTGGTTGCGCAGGTGTTACCCATACGAAGTCTGCAATGCCTTGGAAACCTTGCGCCCAAGCAGATTGTTCGCTTGTAGTTGCAAACGGGGCGTGTTCGAGGAAAAGCACACTGACAAGGCGCAACTCAGGGCGGTTGTGGCGAATGATTTGTGGCACGCCCAGGTGTTTCCATGCGTGTCCGTTGCCTGCGATCAGCACAGCAGGTAAATGCTGCAGTATTTGTTCAGACATGGTTGCATCACGGGCCCGTTGCACAGCGACCATGGCATCAAACATGGTGGCGGGCAAGGCGCCGCAATGGCCTTCATCAATTTCTTGTCGCAGTTGTTTCAGTTCATCACCATTCAAGCTGGCCCGCTCGAGCAAAGCTTGAATCTCATTGGGCAGACTGTGACCCTTGCTTTTGAAAATATCGCGTGTTTGTGACGGCGTGATATTGCCGCCGTGGATAGGCAGTCCGTTACTGCGGGCTGCTGAAAAAACGGGTTCATGCAGTGGCCAGCCCCAGGCTGCAGCATCAAAACCTGCACGCTCCAAACCCGCAAGCAAGGCTTGGCTGTTGTCTACTTGCAGTCCGGCGCTCAATGGTTCAGCCACCACCTGGCGGCCAGCCATGGATGGGTCACTCAGCAGCGTAGCGCGTAACACATGGTGACGTGGGTTGTCGTGGATTTCGCCGAGTACAAGAATATCTGCTTGTTGCACCGACTTTAAAAATTCAACCGATGAGAACGGTTGACCGCTGGTAACTTCAAGCAAGGATTCGCCGGATACGTTTGGTTCATTGGAATGAACTTGCTGACTCCACATCAACAAAAAATACAAAGCGGTCAGAACACGGTATCGAAACTTGAAAACTTTCATGTCGAAATCAAAAAATGGAAAAACCATGCTGACCCAAAATATGGGGCGATTGAGATGAGAGAGCTTAACTGGGATATGAACTCTCTAAAGCCAAAGCCCTGCAAGGCGTGAACCTTGCAGGGCTTTGGGTTTTTAAAAGCCTTAAAGCTTTGAGGATGTCAAAGAAAACAGAGCAAAGAGTGATTGAATTGAAAGTGGTTAGACCACGATGAATTGATACAACTTTGCCCCGTATTCCCTAGCAAGCAGCAATTACATGCCCATGCCGCCCATACCGCCCATGCCACCCATGTCGCCGCCCGGCATACCGCCGCCAGCGCCTGACTCGTCCTTAGGCGCATCAGCCACCATGGCTTCAGTGGTCAACATCAGTGAAGACACTGACGCTGCGTTTTGCAGCGCAGTGCGTGTCACTTTGGTGGGGTCCAAAATACCCATTTCGATCATGTCGCCATAGGTGTCGTTGGCGGCGTTAAAGCCGTAGTTACCTTTGCCGGCCAACACTGCGTTGACCACCACAGAAGGCTCGCCACCGGCGTTGTAGACAATTTCGCGCAAAGGAGACTCAACCGCTTTCAACACCAGTTTGATACCGGCGTCTTGGTCAGCGTTGTCACCTTTGATGTTGCCTGCAGCTTGACGGGCACGCAGCAATGCCACGCCGCCGCCAGCCACGATGCCTTCTTCCACCGCGGCGCGGGTTGCGTGCAATGCATCTTCCACACGTGCTTTTTTCTCTTTCATTTCGACTTCGGTGGCAGCGCCAACCTTGATCACTGCCACGCCACCGGCCAACTTGGCCACGCGTTCTTGCAGTTTTTCGCGGTCGTAGTCGCTGGTCGCTTCTTCGATTTGAATGCGGATTTGTTTGACGCGTGCTTCGATGTCAGCAGCAGCACCAGCACCGTCGATGATGGTGGTGTTTTCTTTGCCGACTTCGATACGCTTGGCAGAACCCAGATCGGCCAACGTGACTTTTTCCAAGGTCAAACCGACTTCTTCAGCAATCACCTTGCCGCCAGTCAGAATAGCGATGTCTTCCAACATGGCTTTGCGGCGATCGCCGAAACCTGGTGCCTTGACAGCAACCACTTTCAAAATACCGCGGATGGTGTTGACCACCAAAGTCGCCAGCGCTTCGCCGTCCACTTCTTCGGCAATGATCAGCAAAGGACGACCGGCTTTGGCCACGGCTTCCAAAGTGGGGAGCAGTTCGCGGATGTTGCTGATCTTTTTGTCGAACAGCAGCACAAACGGGTTGTCCAACAGCGCGACTTGTTTGTCGTGGTTGTTGATGAAATAAGGCGACAAATAGCCACGGTCAAACTGCATGCCTTCGACGATGTCGAGTTCGTTTTCCAATGACTTGCCGTCTTCCACGGTGATAACGCCTTCTTTGCCGACTTTGTCCATGGCTTTGGCGATGATTTCACCGATGCTGTGGTCGCTGTTAGCAGAAATGGAGCCGACCTGCGCAATTTCTTTGCTGGTGGTGGTGGCTTTGGAAGCTTTGTGCAGCTGTTCGATCAGGGCAGTTACGGCTTTGTCAATGCCGCGCTTCAAGTCCATGGGGTTCATGCCTGCTGCTACATATTTCATGCCTTCACGCACAATAGCCTGAGCCAGAACGGTCGCAGTGGTGGTGCCGTCACCTGCATTGTCAGATGTCTTGGAAGCCACTTCCTTGACCATTTGAGCGCCCATGTTTTGCAATTTGTCTTTGAGCTCGATTTCTTTGGCCACGGACACACCGTCCTTGGTCACCGTGGGGGCGCCGAAAGAGCGCTCGAGCACCACGTTACGGCCTTTAGGGCCCAGGGTTACTTTGACTGCATTGGCCAGGATGTTGACACCCTCGACCATGCGTGCGCGGGCTTCGCCGCCGAAAATTACGTCTTTTGCTGCCATGTTAGGACTCCAGAAATATCAAATGAGGGTTACGGACACTTTGGTCGGGAAAATAATTGTGTGACGTGCGGACGTCAGGCCAGGCGCACCGCGAACAGCCGCCAGTTCGTACTTTTGTACGTGAGGATGGCGAGCATGGAGCAAGGACGCATGGCGTTCGCTTAGTAACAATTACTTCTCGACCACTGCGAAAAGGTCTTCTTCTTTCATGACCAAAAGCTCGTCGCCGTCGACCTTGACGGTCTGGCCGCTGTATTTACCGAACAAAACACGGTCACCAACTTTGACGCTCACGGCAGACAGATCGCCTTTGTCATTTTTCTTACCTGGGCCGACGGCAAGTACTTCACCTTGGTCGGGCTTTTCAGCGGCGTTGTCAGGAATGACAATGCCTGAAGCGGTTTTGGTTTCGCTTTCAATGCGCTTGACGATCACGCGATCATGCAATGGACGAAGTTTCATGGGTTCTCCTGAGGGAAACTGAACAAGACAAATGAGGCACCTAGGGTGCACAAACTCAAACCGGTCTTGGCTGTATTGTTAGCACTCGACCGACTAGAGTGCTAATGATAAGGGTAAACGACTGGAATTCAAGGCTTAAGCCCCAAACAAGCCCTTAGATTTTTAAAAACTATAAAGATAGTAGTCATTCTGCCGATACTTGTTATACAAGTGAACCTTGAAATTTAAAACAGGCAGGGAGGAGATATGAGAATAGATGCCGTCGGCCTGAATCGACCGCTCAACCGTATGCAAGGCCCCATCAAGAAAGTTGCCGGCGTTGCAAAACCATTGACCATGGCCCTCACAGAGATGGACGAATCACCGTTTCCCGAGGCCGCTGAGACTTTGCGCGGCAAAACAAACGATGCGCCCAAGCACACCCTAGATACGCTGGGTAGCCAAGTGGATGTGTGGGTATAGTGAGTTTGGACGGGGTGAGAGGGCTCAAATCTGCGCTTTTGAGTCCCGACTGTAGCGCTCTAGCAGGCCAAGCTACACCCCCCAAGGGGCCGTTCATGTTCAGTCAATTTACAAACAAATGTTATTTACATGCAGGGAAACTGTCAGCCAGGGAGTTGATAACATAGCAAAATCTTTTCTTTAGCCATCAACCCTCGAGTTTGACCCGACCATGAAAAAAATACTTTTGCTGTCTTTGTTGTGTATGAATTCTTTGGCTTTTGCACACTGTGCAGGCGCCGTACCTTGTGAAATCAAGTACGTGGATTTGGCTTTCACTAAAACCAAATTGACAGGAGATGACCTTGAAAAGGCCAAAGCCATGAGAGCGCAAGGTGAAAAGCTATTCAAAGAAGGCAATGAAGACGACGCGTTGAAATTGCTGCAAGAAGCCAAGAAGTTTTTACAAGAAGGTCCTGCAAAAAACTAAGCATCCTCAAACACTCATTGAGTCGCCATCCCATCCCATCCAATGCAATATCCTTATAAGCTTTTTGTTTTTTCCTTATTTGTAATCACCCTTTCCTCTGTACAAGCAGGCGACATGGCAGAGTGCTCAAAATTAGAAGACAAAGACAAAAAAGCTTTTTGCATGGCCAATTACGCGGCCAGTGGCACTTACTGCGACCAAATCAAAAATGGTGAAATGCGCCGTGACTGCATGTTCAGGGTGGTCAAAAAGCAGCGTGAATTAAGTTACAAAGTGGTTAACAAACCCAAACCTAGCGAAGAAGAAGCCAAATAGCGGTTAGCTTTGTCGGTTGAGTAGTTGCTCTGCCAATTCTGCCAAGGCCTGTTTATAAGGGCTTTCAGGTAAAAACTTCAATGCGGACAGAGCAACTTGCGCTTGTGCTGAGGCGGCATCACGGGTGACTTGCATGGCCCCTGTCTGGCGCACGATGTCAGCAATCTTTTGTAAAGCCTCAACCTCACCGTTTTCAATGGCTTGCTTGATCAAGGCACATTCTTCTGCGTTGCCGCGTTGCATGGCGACGATCAAAGGCAAAGTAGCCTTGCCTTCGCGCAAGTCGTCACCCAGATTTTTACCGATCAAAGCAGCGTCGCCATCGTAGTCCAGCACATCATCAATGACCTGAAACGCAGTTCCTAGCGCTTGGCCATACGCTGCACAAGCCTCCTCTATTTGCACAGAGCTGTGGCAAAGAACGGCAGGCAAGCGGGTGCTTGCTTCAAACAATTTGGCGGTTTTGCTGCGAATGACGGTCAGATAGTCTTGTTCGCTGAGAGAGGCGTCGTGCATGTTCATAAGCTGCATGACCTCGCCCTCGGCAATCACATTGGTGGCTTCAGACACGATCTCCAAAATACGCAGGTTTTGACATTCAACCATCATTTGAAATGCACGGGAATACAGAAAATCACCCACCAACACACTGGCTGGGTTTCCGAAAGAGGCGTTGGCGGTGGGTTGATTGCGACGCAGTTGCGAGTCGTCGACCACATCATCGTGCAGCAAAGTCGCGGTGTGTATGAATTCGATCACGGCAGCCAATTTATGGTGGTCACTGCCTTGGTAGCCAAGAGCCCCAGCCATCAATAACAACAATACTGGACGCAAGCGCTTACCACCGGCCAAAATAATATGTTGAGAAACCTGTCCCACCAAAGGCACGCCAGAGCTCAGGCGCTGCGTGATGAACTGGTCCACAGCCAGCATGTCCTGTCCGATCAAGCCAGTGACAGCTTTGGGTTGGGTGGATTCAGGGGTGCTCAAATCATTTATTCTCTCTAAAGCTGGAAATTATAGGCACCGCTAGCCATTGGCTGAGAAAAATAGGCATAAAACCATTTTGCGTGCTAAAATGTTCGGCTCTGCTGAAATCCGTTGGCAGAGCAAATGAAGAGTCTATCTTTCAGAGGTTCGTATGTACGCAGTCATAAAAACCGGTGGCAAGCAATATCGCGTGTCGACCGGCGAAAAAATCAAAGTAGAACAGATCGCTGCGGACGTTGGCCAAGAAATTGTGATTGACCAGGTTTTGGCTGTCGGTAACGGCGCTGAAATCAAGGTTGGCACACCCTTGGTGTCCGGTGCTACTGTCAAAGCCATGGTCGTTGCCCATGGCAAGCACGACAAAGTGCGCATTTTCAAAATGCGCCGTCGCAAGCATTATCAGAAACGTCAAGGCCATCGCCAGCAATTCACTGAATTGCAGATCGCCTCTATCCAAGCCTAAGGAGCAATCACACCATGGCACAGAAAAAAGGCGGCGGCTCCACGCGAAACGGTCGCGATTCCAACCCCAAGATGCTCGGCGTCAAGGCGTTCGGTGGCGAACACATCACTGCAGGCGCCATCATTGTTCGTCAGCGCGGCACCAAGTTCCATCCTGGCACCAACGTCGGTATCGGTAAAGACCACACCTTGTTTGCGCTGGTTGAAGGCCATGTGTCTTTCTCCATCAAAGGTTCTTTGAACAAGCACATGGTGAATGTGATACCAGCTTAAGGTACACACCCATCCCGAAAAGCCCCGCAAGTCGGGGCTTTTCTCTTTAAGATCACCCCATGAAATTTGTTGACGAAGCGTTTATAGACATCATTGCCGGAGACGGTGGGAATGGCTGTGTGTCCTTTCGTCATGAGAAATACAAAGAATTCGGCGGTCCCAATGGCGGCGACGGCGGCCGTGGCGGCAATGTGTATGCGGTGGCCGATCCCAGCCTCAACACCTTGGTCGATTACCGGTTTTCGCGCCGCCATGAAGCCAGACGCGGTGAGCATGGCATGGGCTCGGACATGTTTGGCGCAGCAGGGGATGACATCGTATTGAAAATGCCAGTCGGCACCATGATGATTGACGCTGAGACCAACGATGTGTTGTACGAGTTGCTAACGCCTGGCGAGATGATCTTGATAGCCAAAGGCGGCGACGGCGGTTTCGGCAATATGCGTTTCAAAAGCTCTATCAACCGCGCCCCGCGCCAAAAAACGCCAGGCTGGCCAGGGGATCGCAAAAGCTTAAAGCTCGAACTCAAAGTGCTGGCCGATGTCGGTTTGCTAGGCATGCCCAACGCCGGTAAATCTACCTTGATCAGCGCCATCTCCAATGCCAGACCCAAGATTGCCGACTACCCGTTCACCACGTTACACCCCAATTTGGGCGTGGTGCGGGTGGCTGCGGAGCAAAGTTTTGTGGTCGCTGACGTGCCCGGCTTGATCGAAGGTGCCGCCGAAGGAGCAGGATTGGGGCATCAGTTTTTGCGACATTTACAACGCACGCGTTTGTTGTTGCATATGGTTGACATGGCTCCGTTTGACGATGCGGTGGATCCAGTGGCGCAGGCCAAAGCGATTGTGCTGGAGCTGAAAAAATATGACCCCACCTTGTATGACAAACCGCGCTGGTTGGTGTTGAACAAACTGGACATGGTGCCCCACAGCGAGCGTGAAGCGCGGGTCAAAGATTTCGTCAAACGCTTCAAATACAAAGGCCCGGTATTTCAGATTTCTGCACTTAACCGTGAAGGCTGTGATGGATTGGTGCGAGCCATCTACGACCACTTGGAAAAGCAGTTCAAGTCCACGCAGGTAGAAGTCGCACCTGATCCACGGTTTGCGCAATTGACTTGACAACGCATGTGAATTTCCATGACTGAAGCTGCCCACATTCTGCGAGACGCGCGACGAATCGTCGTCAAAGTCGGCTCCAGCCTGGTCACCAACGAAGGTCGCGGCTTGGATGAACAAGCCATTGGCGAGTGGTGCCGCCAGATCGCCACATTGATACATGCCACTCATAAACGCGAAATCATCATGGTCTCCAGCGGCGCTATCGCCGAAGGCATGAAGCGTCTGGGCTGGGCAAAGCGGCCGCACGAAATTCACGAATTGCAAGCGGCCGCGGCTGTTGGTCAAATGGGTCTGGTGCAAATGTACGAAAGCAAACTGCGTCAGCACGGATTGGGCAGCGCCCAGGTGCTTCTGACGCATGCTGATTTGGCCGACCGCGAGCGGTATTTGAACGCCCGCTCGACCCTGAACACCTTGCTGCTACACAACGTGTTGCCGGTCATCAACGAAAACGATACTGTGGTTAACGACGAGATCAAATTCGGAGACAACGATACGCTGGGTGCACTGGTGGCCAATTTGGTCGAAGCAGACGCTTTGGTCATACTGACCGATCAACAGGGTTTGTTTACCGCTGACCCGCGCAAGGACAAAACCGCTACGCTGGTACAGCAGGCGCAGGCTGGGGATCCGGCACTCGAGACCATGGCTGGCGGCGCGGGTTCCAGCATCGGGCGTGGCGGCATGCTGACCAAAATTTTGGCGGCCAAGCGGGCCGCCGGTTCGGGTGCCAGCACGGTGATCGCTTGGGGCCGGGAGCCGGACGCTTTGCTGCGTTTGTGCGACGGTCAAGCCATCGGTACTTTATTGGTGGCCCCCACCCAGAAACAACAGGCGCGTAAACAATGGATGGCAGACCATCTTCAATTGCGCGGTTCACTGTTGATAGATGACGGGGCAGTCCACAAACTTTTGGGTGAGGGTAAAAGCCTGTTGCCCATAGGCATGCACAGCGTTAAGGGCGAGTTTTCACGCGGCGATGTGATCGCCATCAGCGATTTGCTGGGCAACGAGTTGGCTCGCGGACTGGCCAATTACGCCAGCGCAGAATGCCGGCTGCTGTGCAAAAAACCGTCTAGCGATATTGAAAAATTACTCGGCTATGTGGCTGAGCCAGAGATAGTGCACCGCGACAACTTGGTACTGATGCGCTGAATGCTTTTTATTCGCCAATAGTCAATGCGGCCCTGTCCTCGGTCGAGTGCTGGCGAACTTACTCGGCCGGTGGAAATGCGGCCCTGTCCTCGGTCGAGTGCTGGCGAATGCCTTGGCGTAAAAAAGAGCTGCGGGTCTCCAGACGCGGTAAATAGCGAGACAACTCGGTCAAGGCGAGTTCATAAACCCCCCGCTTGAACTCGACGACGGAGTCCAGTGGTACCCAATATTCGTTCCAACGCCAAGCGTCAAATTCGGGGTGTGTACTGGCACGCAAATTCAATGCATGGTCAGGCACTACCAATTGCAGCAAAAACCAAATTTGTTTTTGCCCCTTGTAATGACCACGTGCATCCTTGCGGATATAGCGGTCCGGCACTTCATAACGCAACCAGTCGCGGGTTCTGGCGACAATGCGCACATGCTCAGCTTGCAGTCCCACTTCTTCCTGCAATTCCCTGAACAAAGCCTGCTCGGGTGTCTCTCCCCGGTCAATGCCGCCTTGCGGAAACTGCCAACTGTGGGTGCGGATGCGCTTGCCCCAAAAAACCTGATTCTTCTGGTTCAGCAGAATGATGCCGACGTTAGGCCGAAAGCCATCACGGTCAAGCATAATCAAACCTCAAAAATTTCAACTGAGGCCATTATGCACAGCATCCGGCTGGCATCAATAGGCCGATAGGTTTCATCCCTTAAAAAAAGCCACCAAGTTGGCGTTCACTGTTGCCCATGAAAGCTTCCCAGTTCCTGATTTCCACTCTCAAAGAGGCTCCGGCCGACGCCGAAGTCGCTAGCCACCAGTTGATGATGCGCGCCGGCATGATCAAAAAACTGGGTGCGGGTATTTACACCTATATGCCCATGGGTTTGCGCGTCATTCGCAAGGTCGAGGCGATCGTGCGCGAAGAAATGAACCGCGCCGCTGCCATCGAATTGACCATGCCGGTGGTGCAGCCGGCCGAGCTCTGGCAGGAAACCGGACGTTTCGAGAAGATGGGCCCCGAGTTGCTGCGCATCAAAGACCGGCATGACCGCGACTATGTGGTGCAACCCACCAGCGAAGAAGTGGTGACCGACATCGCTCGCCAAGAGCTTCGCAGTTACAAGCAGCTACCGAAAAATTTTTACCAGATACAAACCAAGTTTCGCGACGAGCGCAGACCCCGGTTTGGCCTGATGCGCGGGCGCGAGTTCATCATGAAAGACGCGTACAGCTTTGACCGCGACGCTGCTTCGGCGCAAATCAGTTACCAAAGCATGGCGCAGGCTTACCGCCGCATTTTTGACCGCTTCGGTTTGCGTTACCGCGCCGTGGCGGCCGACAGCGGCGCTATCGGCGGCGACCTGAGCGAAGAGTTTCAAGTGATTGCCGCTACCGGCGAAGACGCCATCGTGTATTGCCCGAACAGCGATTACGCGGCCAACATGGAAAAAGCCCAGGCTTTGGCACCTGCGCAGCCGCGCGGCGCGGCTTCGGCAGCTTGCACGTTGACACCGACCCCAGGCAAAAGCACTTGTGAAGACGTGGCCGAGTTGTTGGGCGTGCCGCTGTCCACCACGGTCAAGTCGCTGGTCTTGGCTACAGACGAAACCGACGACAAGGGCGTGATTGTCAAAAGCCAAGTCTGGTTGCTGCTGGTGCGCGGCGACCATGACATGAACGAAGTCAAGGTCGGCAAGTTGCCGGGGTTTGAGAAAGGGTTTCGCTTTGCCACGCTGTCAGAGATTGACGAGCACTTCGGCTGCAAGCCAGGTTACCTGGGGCCGTTGAAACTGCCAAAGCCTCTCAAGACAGTGGCCGACCGCGACGTGGCAGTCATGAGCAACTGGATTTGTGGCGCGAACCAACCGGACCA
>Ga0209829_10000604_pt1 | contig 31939 bp, 26 predicted proteins | sample C_140205_EF_Meta_FD_187311 | JGI IMG/M metagenome (GOLD analysis project Ga0209829, IMG submission 187311) | Freshwater microbial communities from Lake Croche, Canada to study carbon cycling - C_140205_EF_MetaG (SPAdes) (version 2) | ecosystem: Environmental > Aquatic > Freshwater > Lake... | reverse complement strand
AAATCTGATTTTTCTAAATTTTCAAAGTCAGGCGCCCAACTGTTATCGGCAGTCAACTCATAGTATAACGGGGTCCCTCCCGCTAATTTAACTGCACTTGTATATGTTGGATAACCAGGATTAGGAATTAATACCTGATCTCCTTCATTTAAATAGGTCATACATATATGCATGATCCCTTCTTTACTTCCCAATAAGGGAAGTACTTCGGTAGCTGGATTGATATCCGCTACCTTAAAGTATTTTTTATACCAATTGGCTATGGCCTCTCTTAAAATAGGAGACCCTTTGTAAGATTGATAGCCATGTACATTTTCTTTGGTCGATTCTTCCTGCAATGTTTTAATCACATCAGGATGTGGAGGTAAATCGGGACTGCCTATCCCTAAATTAACAATCCCCTTACCGGCTTTATTGAGTTCATCAATTTCACGCAGCTTCGTAGAAAAATAATATTCTCCTATCCCATCTAATCTATGTGCTAAATTCCAATTCATAATTACCCTTTTACAACTTTACCCTTGTTATACAACCCAAATATTTTAATACTATTGGTTAAAGATTTTACCTCTTCCAATGTTTTTTCAATTTGTTTTTTATTTTCAAATTCCAAATCAGCATAAAAACCATATTTAAACGTACTTCCTGGTATGGGCATACTTTGCAACTTGCTTAAATTGACATGGCCTTGAGCTATCTTGGCCAACACTTTTGCAAGAATCCCTCTAGAATGATCGGTTTGAAAATAAATGGATGCCTTGTTTGGATTTTCAATCATAGTTTTAGCACCGATAGGCTCCATCACTAAAAAACGAGTGATGTTATTTTTTAAAGTATGGATATCGGGAGCTGCTATTTCTAAATCATACATTTGGGCCGCCAATTTACTTGCAATGGCTGCCGTATGTTTGCTTTTATTTTGATGTACTTGCTTTGCACTTAATGCAGTATCCTCCGACTCTACCAATTTCCAATTGTACTTTTCTAAATAATCTAAGCATTGTAAAATAGCCATCGGATGACTGTGCACTTCTTTAATATCTGTCAATTTCACTCCTGGATAAGTCAATAAATTTTGACTGATAGATAAGTACACTTCTCCGATCACTTTTAAATTGCTTTTCTGTAACAAATTGTAATTGGGTAAAATACTGCCTGCAATAGAATTTTCAATGGCCATCACCGCTCCATCTGACAAGGTAGTATTTGCTCCAATTTGAACTACTTTCCTAAAAGTATCACAAGTAATGACCTCGACATTTTTGCCAAAAAAATGCCTTGCCGCCACTTGGTGGAAACTTCCTTCATATCCTTGTATCGTTACCTTTTTGCTCATAAAAAAAATCCCGGCTTTGTGGGCCGGGATTGTATATTTAGTTATTTCGTTTACGCTTTTACAAATACTACCCGGCTACTTTGGTTAAAGTAGAAATAAAAGAAAAAGTAAAACCAATTGTTAATATTTGCTTTCATCTTGGCACAAAGGTAGGTTAAAATGGGCTATCCATCAAAAATGATTCCATTTTTAGAGCTAAAAACTAACAAATATTCGCTTTTGAGGTTTTATGGGTGCCCTCTAAAAAGCTAGCCCGCACCAACTTGGACTGCACGGCTCCTAAAAAAACCGCCCAGATAAATCGGGGCGGTTAAGGATGGCTTGCCATGTAAATCGTTCTATAGCTGTCAGCTGGCAAGAAATGGATGATAAATCACCCTACCAACAGCCCTAATTATTTATTTTGCTTTAGCAGCAGTATCAACCGCTTTAGCAGCAGTATCAACCATAACAGCTTTTGCAGTATCAACTTTTGCAACAGCAGTGTCAGTTTTTGCTTCAGTTGAAGCACCACCACAAGCAGCTAATGCAGCGATAGCGAAAATTGCGAATACTTTTTTCATTTGGATTTGTTTTAAATGATTAATTATACCCTTAATACAAAAACCTCAAAAAGGTAACCTCCCCTTGCTTAAAAAATTAAAAAAGAGTCTATTTTGGGTTACTTTTACACCAATTAAGTATTAACCTATTGAAAGCTGAATTAGATGAACAAACCCTATTAAAAGGGTTAGCCAATAATGACTCCAAAGCGGTGGAAGCCCTTTATCAAGCTCATTTTAATATGATTCAGCACTTTGTTGTCAACAACAATGGCTCTTTTGATGATGCTAGGGATGTTTTTCAGGAAGCCATGATGGCACTGTACGAAAAGGTGCAAACCAATTCGTTGGTACTCACCTGTCAAATTAAAACTTACCTTTTTTCCATTTGCAAACACTTATGGCTAAAAAGATTACAACAAATGGGTAAGTACAGCAGCCCACTTAGTACTCAGGAAGAAACGGTTTCAGTGGAAGATGATTTAGGGATATTTGAAAAGCAAGAAGCAAACTATACAATGATGAACAACGCCTTAAATAGTTTAGGCGAACCTTGTAAGGGTTTATTGGAAGGCTACTATATCCATAAAAAAGGAATGCAGGAATTGGCTCAAGAATTTGGCTACACCAATGCAGACAATGCGAAGAATCAGAAATACAAATGTTTAATGCGCTTGAAAAAAATATTTTTTGCGCAGTACAATATGGGAGACAAATAATAGATTAACGAACAGACTATGGAAGACATAAAATTATTAGAAACCATTGATAGATATTTGGCTGGCGAAATGTCTGCTGAAGAGCATGATTTATTTGAGACCATTCGAAAAAATACACCCAGCATTGATCAAATGGTGAAAGAACATGAAATGTTTTTACTTCAAATGGACCAATATGCCGCGAAACGCAACTTTGCAAAATTAACGGAGAAAACATTCCAGCATTTATTGGCAGCGGGAGAATGGACCTTAGACAATGTAGCGCCTTCGAAAGTAAAAATAATTCAGTTGTGGAATAAATATAAAAAAGTGACTGCTATAGCTGCCTCTGTTGGAGGATTAATTGCTTTAACTACTTCTGCATTTATTATGTATTTTTCACCAAGTTTAAATGGCAATCAATTATTACAATTAAGCAAAGACATCGAAGTCATTAAAAAAAATCAGCAAGTTCAAGGACATCTTTTAAATGAAGTGAAATCCAAAGTTCCTGAAAATGCAACCCTCCTTAGTGGTGGATCGGGCTTTTTAATTGACCCGAAAGGTTATATCATCACCAATGCTCATGTGTTAAAAGGCAATGGCGCCATTGTGATCAACAATATGGGGCAAGAATTACATGCAAATATTATTTACACCGATAAAAACATTGATCTTGCCTTATTAAAAATAGAAGACAAAGATTTTGATGCTCCTAATACTATCCCTTTTACGATTCGTAAAAAAATGAGCGACTTGGGCGAAGAAATTTTTACTTTGGGCTACCCCAGAAATGACAATGACATTGTATATGGCAAAGGTTATTTAAGCGCTCAAAAAGGATATGCTGGAGACAGCAGCTCTTATCAAATACAAATTAGCGCCAACCCAGGCAGTTCTGGAGCGCCTTTATTCAATGACAAAGGAGAGTTGATTGGAATTATAAGTACCAGAGAAAAATTAGCCGTTGGCGTTACTTTTGCGATTAAATCAAATAAAATTATCGACTTAATTGCCTCAGCTAAAGAAAACGAAGCGCCTACAGATATAAAGTTAAAAGTGACAAAAGTAGAACACATTGCTATCAATAGAAAAGTTCAAATCAATAGTTTGAAGCCTTACATTTTTAGTGTTCGTTCTTTCAACTAATTAAATTCGCTAAAGACATTTACCAAAGGCTTGTTGGATATACTTTATTGGCTACCAAAGCATCAATACTTGCTTTTACACCAGGTGCATCGGCTTTGTAGGTAACGCCAAACCATTTGGCATTGGTGGGGATTACTTTTACCTGCCCCAATCCCAATTCTTTAAATCTACCTGCTACATAAGGAATATAATATTCAGATTTTAACTCCTGTCCTTTTGAATGTAAAAAAGAAACAAACTCTTGTTCACATAATTGAATGAACCCAGGCGAGAAACACATGAAATTCATACTCACTCTGGTATCCTCTTTTAGAGGTGTTTCTATTTCCTCTTCTTCAAATACAATTTGACCACCTGCTTTACGATATATTTTAGTGCGCTCCTGAATCGAAGTTAAATAACCTTGATCATTGATCGCACAAACCCCTCTACTCACGGTTCCATTTTCACTTAAAGTATTGGCCAATGCATACCCAAGTATACAATTGGTAGTTTCATTGCATTCCTTTGTTAAAAAAGTATACGCTTGTTCAAAAGCTTCTTTGCCATAATAATCGTCGGCATTGATAATGGCAAAAACTTCTTTCACTTCCTCTTTACAACATAACAATGCATGTGCCGTGCCCCATGGCTTTACCCGATCTACTGGATAGGAAAATCCTTCGGTGAATTTATCCAAGGACTGATATACATAAGCTGTTTTAATTTTCCCTACCAACTTTGGTTCCAATATTTTTTTGAACGATTCTGCAAAATCTTCCCGTATAATAAAAACCACTTTCCCAAAGCCTGCACGTATTGCATCGTAAATAGAATATTCCATAATAGTTTCACCGCTAGGCCCAAAACCTTCTGTCTGTTTCATGCTGCCATATCTACTCGCCATACCAGCTGCCAAAATCACTAAAGTAGGTGCCATATTAATTCAACGCTTTACAAAGTATTTAAATAGTATTTTTACCAAACTTGATAAAATACATCGAGTAAAAATAACTGATTTTGATTAAATAGAAAAACATTGACTCCTAAACCTTCTATACAATCCATCCCTTCCTTTGGTAAGAATTATTATCAAATGAGTGTACTAAGATTAGACCAAATTCACCCCATTGTAAGTGGCAATAAATGGTATAAACTTAAGTATCACCTTCAAGAAGCTTTCAATCACGCTTGCACCACTATTGCTAGCTTTGGCGGCCCTTATTCTAATCATTTAGTAGCATTGGCCTATGCTGCCCAGGAAAATAAATTAAAAAGCATTGGTTATGTTAGAGCCAACAACAACGAGCCACTTACGCCAAGTTTACAAGATGCCTTTTCTTTTGGAATGCAATTGGTATTTATTGGGAGAACCCATTTTCAGGAAACTAAAAACGAACTACTTCAAAAAAATAATACCTCCTCAGGTATCTATTTTATTGACGAAGGGGGGTATGGCGCAATAGGCGCCAAAGGAGCTGCCGATATCCTTGATTCAAAAAACACCGCTACTTTCGACACCGTCATTTGCGCTGTTGGAACCGGAACCATGTTGGCAGGAATTATTAATGCTGCAGCCCCTCACCAACAAATCATTGGCATTCCTGTTTTAAAAAATGAAAATAGTTTAGCCGAAGAAATAAATACTTTGGTCATCAATAAGCAAACACCATGGACTTTATTGCATCAATTTCATCAAGGTGGTTATGCCAAAACAACCCCTGCTTTGATTCAGTGGATGAATGAGTTCTGGGATAGCGAAAAAATTCCAACGGATATCGTATATACAGGAAAATTGCTTTTTGCTGTTAAAGAATTAATGCAAGCTGATTATTTTAAACCTCATAGTAAAATATTAATCATACACAGCGGAGGTTTACAAGGAAATAGATCCTTACCAAAAAATACTTTGCTTTTTTAAGCACTTATTAAATCGCAATCAAAAATCACTTGAAATTGTTTTTTGATTTTTTCTTTCACTTCTTCGTAATCTACTTTTCGACCCAACTCTTTTTCTAAAGAAGTAACTGTTTTACCTTGAATGCCACAAGGCACAATCAATTCAAAATGTGACAAATCGGTATTTACATTCAATGCAAAACCATGCATTGTGATCCACCTACTACATTTAATACCCATGGCACAAATTTTTCTTGCCATAAAAGGGTTCTCTGGTTGCAACCATACCCCGGTTTCTCCTGCACTGCGCTCCCCTTGTAATCCATATTCTGCCAACACATCAATAATCACTTGTTCTAGGCTTCTTAAATACCAACCCAAATCTGTTTTGAATTTATCCAAGTCTAAAATTGGATACCCCACTATTTGTTGTAATCCATGATAAGTCACATCCCCACCTCTATTGATATGAAAAAACTCGATGCCTAAATTTTCTAATTGCTGCTCAGAAACCAATACATGCTCTCTTTTACCACTTTTACCCAAGGTAAAAACAGGCGGATGCTCTACCATCAGCAATCGATGTTCTGTTGCGGTATTGGATACCGCTTGTTCCTTTTGCCTGGCCTCCCATTTGATTTGTGTATTTTTCAAGAGCAAAGCCTCTTGATAATCCCAGGTAGGTTGATAAGAACGAATGCCTAAATCTTCAAATACCACTTTTTGACGCATGAAGCAAAGTTACAAACTAAGCCGCAATATCTTACTTTTGCACCATGTCCGAAGCACAAGAACTAATACAAGAAGAAAACAACGAGTCCTTATACGAGCGATCTACCTTTATAGTAGACAAGGGACAGGAGCCTACCCGTATCGATAAATGGGTGCAAGCCCGCATTGAAGGCATCACCAGAAATAAATTACAAAATGGAATTGACGCCGGGTTTTTGACAGTCAATGGCAAAGTGGTTAAAAGCAATTACAAAACCAGACCAGGCGATGAAGTCGTGTATTTAAGTATAATCAATCCAGAATACACCGAGCTTAAACCTGAAGCCATGTCATTGGATATTGTTTACGAAGACGATGCGGTCATGGTGATTAATAAGCCATCCAATATGGTGGTTCATCCTGGCATTGGAAATTATACCGGCACTTTATTGAATGGAGTGGCCCATCATTTACTTGCACAAAATCCTGATTTAAATGAAGAACTTTTACCACGTTTTGGATTGGTTCACCGAATAGATAAAAATACCACTGGCTTAATTGTACTCGCAAAAACACCCGAAGCAGCAAGTCATTTAGCCAAACAATTTTTTAATCATACTGTAGAAAGAAAATATGTTGCCTTGGTTTGGGGAGATATGGAACTTGAAGAGGGAACCATTGTAGCCAACATTGCACGTCACAAATCAAATAGAAAAATGTTTGATGCGTATCCGGATGAAGAAATTGGCAAGCATGCGATTACTCATTATAAGGTGATTGAACGCTACAATTATGTGACTTTGGTTTCCTGCATTCTTGAAACAGGAAGAACCCATCAAATAAGGGTGCACATGAAACATATTGGCCATACTCTTTTCAATGATTTTGAATATGGTGGAGATAAAATTTTAAAAGGAACTATTTATACCAAATACAAACAATTTGTAGACAATTGTTTTGAAGCTTGCCCAAGATGTGCACTGCACGCTCAAACATTGGGATTTGAACATCCCACCACAGGAAAGAAAATAGTTTTTGATAGTCCCTTGCCTGCCGACATGCAAGCGGTAATTGAAAAGTGGAAAAACTACAAGGCTGCTGCCAATCAATAAGCTCCTTATAAAAAAAGCCCCCCGATTTTCGGAAGGCTTTTTTTATATAAGATAGTAAGCTTTTAAAAAAGTTGCTATTTTTTACTTTGTGCATTTTGCATAGGAGACAATCCCATGGATTGCCCTCTTCCAAAACCTCTCATTTTAAAGATAGAGAAATTAGAAGGAGCTGATACATGTGGCCATTTATTGTTTGACTCATCTATATCGGCAGTTTCACGCATTGGATCTAGTTGAATAGATGCCGCTTTTTTATACGTCAAAAAAGTACTTACCACTTTGTTTTCATTTTTTCTCCAAATTTGAGCAGATAACTTTTGTATTTCTTTAGTGCCATCTTCAAATGTAAACTCAACAATAATTGGCATTACCAATCCCCCTTTGTTTAAAAAAGTGATTTCATATAAATTGACATTCGCATATTTTGATTTATCCGCATCTGTCAAAGGCTCTGGAGTACCAAAATTCATTGCAGGTTGCTTAGTCACTGAATCATAGGGTTCCAAACCTCTATCGTATCTCCAATAAAAATCACGAAGGGAGGTATCTGCGTCTGTTAAAAATACAATGGACTTGTCCGCTCTATTTCTCACTTTAGATAAATCATCAAAAGCAGGTATCGCAGGCTTGTCCATACCCCTTGCCCCTCCACCGCCATTCATACCTCCGCGGCCTCCGCGGCCACCACGTCCACCGCCGCCCATCGGCGCTGCTGCAGCAGCTGTTGGATCGTAAACAGCATGTTTTACTGTATCAATGGCAATATCCACTGGATCAATACCATAAAACCAGCCTCTCCAATACCAATCTAAATCTACCGCACTCGCATCTTCCATGGTTCTAAATAAATCAGCAGGTGTTGGATGCTTAAAAGCCCAACGACGTGCATATTCTTTAAAAGAATAATCAAAAAGTTCACGTCCCATAATGGTTTCTCTTAAAATATTCAAAGCTGTAGCAGGCTTTGTATATGCATTGGGCCCAAATTGAATAATATTTTCACTATTGGTCATGATTGGCTCCAATTGATCCTTAGGCAATTTCATGTAATCTGAAATGGTCCAGGCCGGACCCCCTCTGGTAGGAAATTTATTGTCATACAATTCCTCAGTTAAATACTCCACAAAAGAATTTAATCCTTCATCCATCCAAGACCATTGACGTTCATCGCTATTCACAATCATTGGGAAAAAATTATGTCCTACTTCATGTATGATTACGCCCAACATCCCATTTTTTGCCGACTCTGTATAATTGCCATCTTTATCGGTACGGCCATAATTGAAACAAATCATTGGATATTCCATCCCATTAGCAGCTTCTATACTTTGTGCAACAGGATAGGGATATGGTATGGTGAATTTCGAATATGATTTAATAGTATGCGCCACGGCCTTGGTAGAAAACTTACGATATAATCCATAAGCTTCTTTTCCATAACCGCTCATGCACATTACTTTTTTCCCTTCTACATTGGCAGCCATGGCATCCCATATAAACTTACGACTGCTTCCAAATGCAAAATCACGCACATTCTCTGCATTGAATATCCAAGTCTTTTGCGTGGTTGCTTTATTTTTTTCGGCAGCTTTTGCTTCCTCTAATGTCACAATTTCAATGGGCTCTTTGGCTGTTTGCGCCTTTGCCCATCTTGCTAATTGCGCAGGAGAAAGTACAGCAGGATAGTTTTGACCTTGGCCTGTTGCCAATACTACGTGATCACTTGGTACAGTGATGGCCACTTTAAAATTGCCAAAAACCAAAGCAAATTCACCACGATCTGTAAATTGGTGATTTTGCCAGCCTTGAAAATCAGAATATACACATAAACGTGGATACCACTGTGTCATAGTAAATAAATAATTACCATCCCCTGGAAAATATTCATACCCTCCGCGACCCGCTACGGCCAAACGATCGGTGATTTTATAGCTCCAATTTAATTTAAAAGTAATTTTTTGACCAGGCTTTAATGGCGATGGTGTTTCAATTCGCATCATGGTACCATTGATCGTGTATTTAAGTTTTGCTCCCATGGCATCCGTTAAAGAAGAAATGATATGCCCAAAACCATTGTCTGTTTTTTGTTCCATTAGTTTGTCAACAGCGGCAGTAGTCATGCCACGACCAATTCTACTCTCTTCAGGAAAACCTCCATTGTTGACTGTGCTATGCTGGTTCTCATCCAACTGCAACCACAAATAAGTGAGTACATCAGGTGAATTATTGAAATAAGTAACTGTTTCAGCACCTGTTAAAAGCAATTTTTTTTCGTCCAATGTTGCTTTAATATCATAATCAGCTCTTTGTTGCCAATATTTAGGACCTGGTGCACCACTTGCAGTTCTGTATTCATTCGGGGTTGCTAAAATAGTCCCCAACTGTTCGAACTTATTTCCATGATTCGAACTAGGATTGTTACGAATGTCTTGCGCCAATAAACTACTTAAGCTGGCTAAAAAAATTAGACTTAATAAAACGATTTTTTTGATTTGCATGTAACACAATTTATTTTAAAAAAATAAGCGTTCGATCTATTACCATCTGTAAAGAAAAACCAATGGCAATAAGCGACCCTATCCGAAGGTACCATTTTCGATCAATTTTTAAATAGGAAACTAAAATAAATGATAGAAATAAAAGTCCACTCACAATTAATAGCTGGCCCAGCTCCAATCCTACATTAAAGGAGAATAGAGGTGGAATGATTTGCTCCTCTTTACCAAGTAAACTTTTAAGATAATTGCTAAAGCCCAAACCATGAATTAAGCCAAAAAACATGGCTAAGTAGTAAATAACAGGGTATTTTGAAGGGAAACTAAACTCCTTTACCCAAAAATTAGACAACGCAGTAACAAAAATAGTAATAGGTATTAGCAATTCTACCATTTGTACTGGGAAAGCCACCCATTCCATGGTGCTCAGGGCCAAAGTGATGGAATGACCAACGGTAAAGGAAGTAACCAGTAGTAGCATCTTTTTCCAATCCGATGCCATATAACGCATCATGAGCACAAGTATGAATAAAATGTGGTCAGACCCTTGGATATCAATAATATGCCTAAAACCAAGATGGCCATAAATTAACATATCATTCATACAATGAAAATTTTGAAATGTTAAATTAATCAAGACCTTTGTAAGAAACAAATAAACTATATGTTCTGGATTGGATGGAATACTCTTTTTACTGCATTGGTAGCTTTGGTACACCCGTTTTTTGTATCTGTGATTGACATCAATCACAATGAAAAAGAAGCGACTATTGAAATTAGTGTGCGCACTTTTACCAACGACCTTGAAAAAATGATTGGAGTAGATGCCAAAACTACCATCGATTTGTCACAAGCCAGTCAAAAAAATAAAGCAGATGCCCTTATTGCAACTTATTTATCCAAGCGTCTTAATTTATCGGCCAATGGAACAAAATGTAAGTTGGAGTATGTTGGATTTGAAATCCAAAAAGAAAGTACCTGGACTTATTTTGAAGTAAAAAATTGTACGCAATTAAATCAACTCAATGTTTTTTGCGAAGTATTGTTTGGCATCAACGACCAACAAATTAATATTTTTCATGTGAAAGCAAAAAATACTCGCAAGAGCTTTGAACTTATTTACCCAAAAAATACTACCCAATTTAATTTTTAAAAGAAATTGGCTGCCACCTAGTATAAAGTTTTGCACCTGTATATCCAAAGAAGATCCCAATTACGGTTCCTGTTATTACGTCTAGAGGATAATGCACCCCTACATAAATTTGAGCAAATGAAATAAGCCCTGCCCATACAAAAAATAAATACGTATACTTTTTTAGCAGAGGTTGCAATGTCATAAAAATAAACATAGCCAAACCAAAATGATTGGCTGCGTGGGAAGAAGTAAAACTAAAACTGGTGGGACATGCTGCAATTAATAATTTAACCTGATGCAACATGGCTGGATCGGCACAAGGTCTCAATCGATGTATCAATGGCTTGAAAATAAAACTGCTTATTTGATCGGTGATGGATATCGTAATTGCTACGGCAACTAGCCATTTCCATGCATTCCAACCCCACTTATAAAATAAATATCCCAACAATACCACATACAATGGAATCCAATGTTCAGAGGTGCGCATCCAAGGCAGGAAGGAATCTAAAAAAGGGCTGGTCCAACGGCCATTGATTAATTCAAACAATGCTTGATCCCCCTTCCATATGGATGCCCAAAAGTCTTGTATCATTCCATAAAGATACAAGGAAGTGTAAAAATTTAAAGTAAATTTGCCGAACCAATTTTAAAGTAAAAAAGAGCTGCTATGCCACTTATTAAGAGTATTTCAGGATTTAGAGGCACCATTGGAGGCCAACCCAGTGACAACCTGACTCCTATTGATGTTGTTAAATTCGCCTCCGCCTATGGTAGCTGGCTTATACTTAAAGGTCCAGGTAAAAAAAAGGTGGTAGTAGGCAGAGATGGGAGAATTAGTGGTCAAATGGTAGAAGCTTTGGTAGAACAAAGCTTACTTGCCTTAGGCATTGATGTTATCCATTTGGGCTTGAGCACTACCCCAACCGTTGAAATGGCCGTGGTATTTGAAAAAGCAGATGGGGGCATTATTTTAACCGCCAGCCACAATCCAAAACAATGGAATGCCTTAAAATTATTGAATGAAAAAGGAGAGTTTGTAAGCGCAGAAGAAGGAAAAATAATTTTAACCCTTGCCGACAAAGAAGATTTTAACTATGCAGAAATAGACCAGCTTGGAAAAGTAATTGCAGACAACCATAGCTTAGAAAAACATATTCAAGCCATTCTTAGAAATCCATTGGTAGATGGGTCGGCTATACAATTGGCTAATTTTTCAGTGGTCGTAGATGCCATCAACAGTTCAGGTGCATTTGCAGTGCCGGCCTTGTTAAAAGCCATTGGCGTAAACAACATAACTGTTTTAAATGCGGAAATGAATGGTGAATTTGCGCATAATCCAGAACCCCTCAAAGAACATTTAACTGAATTGTGTAGTACGGTTTTAAATAAAAAAGCACACTTAGGTATTGCAGTAGATCCTGATGTGGACCGCTTGTGTTTTGTAAGTGAAGATGGAAATTTATTTGGCGAAGAATATACCTTAGTAGCTGTAGCAGATTATATTTTACAAAATAAAAAAGGAAGCACCGTTAGTAATTTGTCTTCTACCAGAGCACTTAGAGATGTGACCGAAAAACATGGGTGCACTTATTATGCAAGTGCTGTTGGAGAAGTAAATGTAGTCAATACCATGAAAGAGCAAAATGCAGTCATTGGTGGAGAAGGCAATGGTGGAATTATTGTGCCCGATTTACATTACGGCAGAGACGCCCTTATTGGCATTGCTTTATTTTTATCTCATTTGGCCAAAAGCAAATTAACAGCTGCAGCTTTAAGGGCAAGCTACCCTGCTTATTTTATGAGCAAGAAAAAAATAGACTTAGAGGCAAGTACTTCTTTGACTAAGATTTTTAATACCCTTGAAGAAAAGTTTAAAGATTTTTCTATTAACAAAGTAGATGGTTTAAAAATTGATTTTGAAAACGAGTGGGTGCACCTTAGATCTAGCAATACCGAACCTATTATAAGAGTTTATACAGAAGCCCCATCTCAAGCCAGTGCAGACAAATTAGCATTGGATATCATTTCCATTATTGAAACAATTAAGTAATTTAGCAGGATATGGATAGAATCTATTTTGACAATGCAGCTAGTACTCCCTTAGACCCTGTGGTACTTGCATCGATGATGCCCTTTTTGAGTGAGCAATTCGGAAATCCGTCCTCTATCTATAGTTATGGTCGTGAAACTAGAATGGCCATTGAAAAAGCCAGAAAATCAGTGGCCAACAATTTAGGCGCTCGTCCCTCTGAAATATTTTTTACCAGTGGTGGTACTGAAAGTAGCAATACCATCCTTAACGCTGCCATTGAAAATTTAGGCTGTACGCATATCATCAGTTCCCCCATTGAGCACCATGCCACTTTACATACAGTTCAACATTTGGCTAAAAAGGAAAATGTCCAACTTAGCTTTGTACATCTTTTACCCAATGGGCATATTGACACAGCTCATTTGGAAACACTATTGACCAATCCTGCCCAAAAGACCATTGTAAGCATCATGCATGCCAACAACGAAATTGGCAATATGATTGATCTTTTTGAAATAGGATCCATCTGTAAAAAGTACCATGCTTATTTTCATAGTGACACGGTTCAAACTGTGGGCCACTTTGCTTTTGATTTAAGCAAAACACCTATCGATTTTATCACTGGCGCTAGCCATAAATTTCACGGACCAAAAGGAACAGGGATTTTGTATATCAATGAAAACATAAAAATTTCCCCTTTCATTCATGGAGGTGCACAAGAAAGAAATATGCGCGCTGGCACCGAAAATGTATATGGCATTGTTGGATTTGCCAAAGCCTTAGAAATTGCCACGACCAATTATGAAAAAGACAGCGAATACATCCAATCTTTAAAAAAATACATGTACGATTCGCTGATGGAAAAAATTCCCGGCATTAGCTTTAATGGTGATCCATTTGGAAAAGCTTTATATACTTTATTAAGTGTCAACTTTCCTAAATCAGAGAAGACCGAAATGATCTTATTTAATCTAGACATCCATCATATATGCGCCAGTGGCGGAAGTGCTTGTTCTAGCGGGGCGCAAACAGGATCACATGTGATACAAGCTTTGAACAAGGACAGTCAAGCAGTAACAGTACGATTTTCGTTTTCAAAACACAATACCAAAGCAGAAATTGACAAGGTAGTAGCAACACTGGCTACCCTTTTATAAAAAAGCAGGAGCACTTTTAAAAGTACCCCTGCTTCCATTCATTTTCAAAGTCCATTTATTTTTTCTTAGACGTAAAGTCTTGCTCCATCTTTGTAAGTGCTGCCATCAATTGATAACAGGTTAATGCATCTTGAACGAAAGAAGCCTGTTTGTTATTCAAATTACTAGGCTTGTTTTGATAAGCATTTTCTATACTTTGTTGAAACTGATCGTCATTCATCGATTCGCCTAATGACTTGTAATAAGCCACTTCTTGCTTTAAATCTTTCATGACTGAACCATTTACTTTCTTAGCAAGATTCAGTTCGCCAGATGCATAGCAAGATTGTAAAAATAAATAAGAAAAATAGTTGTGCTGATTGCCTCTATTGGAAGTCATACCATAAGGGAAACTTTGCTCATTGGTTTCGCTGTCCATTTTTCTCAATACTTGTCTTGCACTGTCCATCTTCCCTTCTGCCACTAAGGCTTGCGCAATTTGAGAAACTGCCAAACGAATTGAATTTAAATGACGTCTATTTTCTTCATCGTAATATACTGTTGGGTTTTTTGCATTCCCAAAACTAAACTTATTCATGATGGTTGCATAGGAAGTAGCTGCATCAATGCCGCCGCCTTCCACAGGGACCAATTCATAAGACATGCCTGTTTGACGAACATATTTTTCCAAGCCCAACTCTTTTAATTCCTGAGTGGAAGTAAAACAAATAGGTCGCTTAAATTGAGAAGTGGCTATGATGGCATAAATAGACAACTCATTTTTTAACAAGTATTGTCTTTTAGGATTAAAATCAATGAGTAAATCACTCACAATTTTATCTGTAGGCTTTGCAATACCAGAAGCCAAAGCATATGCTTTATTTACAGGCACTTTAAATTTATGCGTAGGAAAAATATTCACAGGACCATCTTGCGTAGAAGCTTGGTACTTACCAGAAGGATCCGCCACCACATATCTTAAAACTGAATCTAAATCATGATACGTAGCATCCCCATATTCAGGCACTGCATTGTAATAAGCTACATTTAATTTGCTACCCAACACTTGATCCTCTGTAAAGATGACATCAAATTTATCGCTTTTATTTACTTTGTATCTTAACTCTTTCATATACCAATCAGAACCCAATAAACTATTTACTACAACTCTCACATCTGGACGAATGCCTTCTACTTCTTGCGCATACCATAATGGATAGGTATCGTTGTCACCAAAAGAAAATAAAATAGCATTGGGAGGACAACTTTCTAAATAGTTGCGTGCCAAATCTCTTGGCAATGTTTTTTGACTTCTATCATGATCATTCCATTCTTGTTGTGCCATTAATGCAGGCACCGCCAAAAAGGTAATCACTGTTGCCACAATAGCAGCCATTTTTTTAGACATTATTTTTTCAATCCATAATGCAATTTGCAACACTCCCAAACCAATCCAAATAGTAAATACATAAAAGGAGCCTACATAAGCATAATCACGCTCACGTGGTTGTAAGCTTTGTTGGTTCAAATACATCACTATCGCAATACCGGTAAAGAAGAAAAGCAATCCGGTTACAATTAAATCTTTTTTATTCCTTTGGTATTGAAATATAAAACCAAGTATCCCTAACAACAATGGGAACATGTATAAACTATTGTGTGCCTTATTTGTATTTCTAATAGAATCAGGCAATTTAGACTGATCCCCGAAAAATAAATTATCTATAAAAGAGATGCCAGTAATAAAATTACCATCTCTTACATTTCCAAAACCTTGTAAGTCGTTTTGCTTGCCTGCAAAATTCCATAAAAAATAACGCAGGTACATAAACCCAAACTGATAGTTGGTAAAGTATTTGATATTGTCTCTTAAGGTAGGAGGTGTGCCATCTTCTACACCAGCAAAGGCTTTGAAACTATCCATCTGTCCTCTGTCATTGTCCGAATCCCACATTCTAGGAAACAAATGAGCAGAAGGCGCAGAAGTCCAATCTCTTTTGTAATTCTTTCCAGCAATTTCATAAGTTGATTTTGCTTTTACATATTGGTCTCCATTTTCTACATTCTCTACTTTATCGACATAATCTGGACCAAATACAATTGGCCAATCTCCATATTGCTCTCTACCCAAATAGCCCATCAAGGTAACAGGATTGTCTACATTGTACATATCAACGGAAGGATCTGCATTGGAACGAATCATTGTCGTTAAATAACTGGTATAGCCCAATAAGAAAAATACCACAGACCAAATACCCAGCTTTAAAAAATAAAATCCTTTTTTGTTGGCATATAGAATTCCTAAAGTTAATAGCACTGCTACTAAAACAAAGAAAAAGATAAAGCCAGTAAAGAAAGGCAAGCCAAATGAGTTTACAAAACTGATGTCAAAAGCACCTGCCCATTTGATGGTGTATTGAATTAAAAATACCTGCACAAATCCTGTAATGATTACGCCTATAAAAAAGGCAAGCAAGCCGCCTTTGAAACTAGGCTTGTATTGTCTAAAGTAATACACCATTACAATAGCTGGAATGGTTAAGATATTCAACAAATGGACCCCAATGGAGATACCCATTAAATAAAATATAAAAATGATCCATTTGTCTGCACCGGGTTCATCTGCTTTGTGTTCCCATTTTAAAATAGCCCAAAATACCAATGCAGTAAAGAAAGAACTTAAAGCGTACACTTCCCCTTCGACTGCACTGTACCAAGCTGTATCGCTAAAAGTATAAGCCAAAGCACCTACAATGCCGGCTCCCATGATTAAAATAATTTGATAATTGGTCAAGGCCTCCCCAGTTTTATGCTCCACCAATCTTTTAGCGAAGTGGGTAATGGTCCAAAACAAAAACAAAATAGTAAACCCACTTGCTAATGCGCTCATGGTATTGACCGCCTTGGCTGCCGTCAAAGGATTGTCTCCAAAAAAGACGATAAACAGACGACCTAATAAAACAAACATGGGCGCTCCTGGAGGGTGAGGTATTTGTAATTTATAGCAGCTGCTTATAAATTCTCCGCAATCCCAAAAACTACCCGTTGCCTCTGTAGTCATTACATAAGCGGTGCAAGCAATTAGGGTCACGATCCAACCCGTCCAATTATTGATTTTTTTGAAGTCCATTTTGACGATTTTATTAGTTGCAAACTTAAATGAATCTAGCCAAAATGGGAAATATATAGCCGCTTTAAGTATATTTTAAGATTTCCCGGTTCCCCCTAGGTTTTTTATCTTTGTCCCCCATGAGTCAACCACGTTCCGTCGCTTTTCATACTTTAGGCTGTAAACTGAACTTTTCAGAAACTTCTACCCTTTCCAGACAATTGGAGCAGGAGGGGTTTGAGAAAAAAGCTTTTACGGACAAAGCCGACATTTATGTCATTAATACCTGCTCTGTAACAGAAAATGCCGACAAAGAATGTCGTCAATTGGTTCGACGCATACAAAGATTGGCTCCGGAAAGTTTTGTGGTGATTACGGGCTGTTATGCTCAATTAAAGCCTGCTGAAATTGCCACCATTCCAGGCGTTGATTTGGTTTTGGGCGCAGCTGAAAAATTTAATTTAGTACATCACTTGGACAATTTGACCAAAGGAGATCCTACCAAAATTTGTAGTTGCGATATTGATTCCGTAACGGGCTTTCATGCTTCTTTTTCGGTGAATGACCGTACCCGCACTTTTTTAAAAGTACAGGATGGTTGTGATTACAGTTGTTCTTTTTGCACCATTCCTATGGCACGTGGTAAAAGTAGAAGTGACCGTATTGAAAATGTAGTCACACAAGCACAAGCCCTTGCTAAAAACGGGGTCAAAGAAATTGTTCTAACAGGAATTAATTTAGGCGACTTTGGCAAAGGAGAAGATGGCGGTAAAAAAAATGAAGAAAACTTTTTTGATTTAGTAAAAGCATTGGATCAAGATACCGACATTCCTCGTTATCGCATTTCATCTATCGAACCCAATTTATTAACGAATGAGATTATTGAATGGGTAGCCAAGAGCAATAAATTTATGCCTCATTTTCATATTCCATTGCAAAGCGGATCGGACGCGGTTTTGAAATTAATGCAAAGAAGATATAACAGCGAATTGTATCAAGACAGGGTAAACTTGATTAAGAAAATAATGCCTCACGCTTGTATTGGGGTAGATGTGATAGTTGGCTCCCCTGGTGAAACAGAAACCTATTTTAAAGAAAGTATAGATTTTATTCATGCATTAGACATTGCCTACTTGCACGTGTTTACCTATTCTGAAAGAGCCGCCACCAAAGCCTTGGACATTAAACCTGTTGTTCCCATTGCAGTAAGACAGGAAAGAAATAAAATAGCCAGAAATTTATCGTATCAAAAATTACAATATTTTACCGAACAGCATGTAGGCAGTACCCGTAAAGTTTTATTCGAATCGGTGAAGCATACTAAAGACGAACAAGGACCAGGCATGCTGGAAGGATTTACAGACAATTACATCAAAGTAATTACTCCATTTAAACCAGACTACAGCAATCAAATTATTGATTGGACTTTGGCTTAATTAAGTGTTGTAATTAGCCTATAGATACTTCTCCTACTTTAAACTCTACAATCATCATCATATTGATGCTCTCCAAACGAACATACACAGTTTTTTTACTGGATTTAATCACTTCCCCTTTTTGCCCCATAAATAAACCTTGATTAATAGAGACCTTCGTACTTGCTGGTATGTTGGCCATATCCACTACTTGTATACTTGCATTGGACTGTCCTAAATATTTTCTAATGGCTTCAATTTCATTGTCTCTAATGATGGCTGGCTTTTTTAGAAAATATAAAAAATTAACGACCCCCATCGTAGATAAAATTTTAGTATAGTCTTCTTTATTTGCTTTTATAAAAACATAAGAACGAAATAAAGGCTCTTCAATAATTTTTTTTCGATCCGACCATTGTCTTTCTCTCTTTTGAACAGGGCACCAACTTTCAAAACCATCTTTAGTTAATAAACCGTCTACTTTCTTCTCCCATTTAGACTTGGTGTAAATTACATGCCAAGTCTTTACCTTCGTTAGTTCTTCTGCTTTCATGTATCTAATTATTTTTACCCTTTCTTCGCTATCAAAGTTGGATGCGTAAATTGACCTAATAACTTACTGGACTCACTTATTTGCAAATCCTTAGCAATTGATTTAAGCCATGCTTGATAACGTTCTTGTTTTACCTTATCTGGATTGTTGTAAAATTTGTCATAATCTGCTTTAAGCGCCACTATCTGCATAGGCTCTTTTAACTTTAAAACACTTTCGTTTTGCTGTGCCACCGCTTGTAATTCCTTTTTATATTGAATGTATTTGTGGTATTCTAAAGAAATAGGACGGTCTGCTTGATTGGTAATCCATTCTAAATTTTTCTTAAAACGAATATTGGCGGTATCTGATAGAATTTTTTTGTTGGCCGCTGACGCAATATTAGCAAGCTCACGACTGGTGGTCCATGGAGTAAACTTAGCTTTTTCCATCTCGTCCCATTGCAAAGCAGCAGGGTTATCTTTTTCACGATACTTTAGTAATTCATAATCGTCTGGGAATACCACATCAGACTTTACTCCTTTTTTTTGCGTAGAACTACCAGTGACTCTGTAAAATTTTTGAAAGGTTAGCTTTACTGAGCCGTATTCGGTTTGAATGCCCATGGCATCCAATGGTTTTCCAAAAGATATATTTCTTTGAACTGTTCCTTTGCCATAAGTAGAAGTACTACCAACAATCAAACCTCTGTTGTAATCTTGTATGGCTCCTGCAAATATTTCACTTGCCGAAGCGCTAAATTCATTCACCATCACCACCAAAGGACCGTCGTATAAAATTCCAGGTGTTTCATCTGCTAACACTTGAGATCTTCCTTCTTTGTCTCTAATTTGTACAATAGGTCCTTTGTCAATAAACAATCCAGCCATTTGTACCACTTCATATAAAGAACCTCCTCCGTTGTATCTAACATCAATTACTATCCCTTTTACTTTTTCTGCTTTTAATTTCTCTACTTCTTTGGCAACGTCTTTTGAACAACGAGGCCCATCTTCTCTTTCAAAATCGGCATAAAAATCAGGTAATAAAATATACCCATATTTATCATTCCCTTTTTGGATGATGGCACTTCTTGCAAAACCTTCATCCAACACAATTTTTTCTCTTATTAAAGAAACTATTTTAGTAGTACCATCTGGTTTTCTAACGGTCAACCTTACCTCGGTACCTAAGTTTCCTCTTATTAATTTAACAGCGTCTGTTGTTTCATAGCCGGATACATCCACTGGTTCTTCTGCGCCTTGTGCAATTTTGATAATTACATCATTCACCACCAACTGGCCCGATTTCCAAGCGGCGCCACCAGGCTGAATGCTAGCAATCTTAACTCCATTGTCATCCTGTGTCAATTGAGCACCAATACCATAAAAAGTGCCACTCATTTGTTCGGTAAAAGATCTTTTTTCAACTGGCGCTAAATAATCGGTATGCGGATCCATTAAACCAGTAATGGTATTTAAAAAAGATTCAAATCGTTTCTCCTTGTCAAATGTTTTTTCTAAAAGACTAAATCTTTTGGTATAGGTTTTTTTAACCGATGCACGTGCCTCTTCCTCCAACACAGAATCGGATTTAAATACAAATACAACTTTACTCGTGTCTTTTATTTTTGCAGTATCATTGATGGCCTTAGCAGCTAGATGTTTTTCCCTGTCCTCTATTAAACTTACATACCTGTCTAATGCTTTGTATTTAATAACTTGATACCACCTTTTGTATTTTTCTTTTGTAGTAGTAGCATATTTAATGCTATCCACATCCATTCTTAATGAATCGTCCATATTATAGTTGAATGGATGTTGTATCACATCATCAAATATTTTTTTTGCTTCCATTGCCCTTCTTTCATAAATGGCATCTGCTGCAGGTTCGAACAAAATAGGACTGCCATGAATTTCATCATCTATTTTAGTAGCAAATGTTTTCAAAGAATCGACGTCGGATTGTAAAAAAAGATTCTTTTCTGGATCCAATGTTTTCAAATAAGCATCAAAAACATCCTTTGAAAATACATCGTCAATTTTTCTTGGACTATAATGTTCTGACTCTAATAAATGGCCAATGGTAGACAATAATTTGCGATGTCTAGTTTCTGGTGTTTCTTGATCCCCTGGCTTAAAGGTATTAAATGCGAAAAATAAACCGCCTAATAAGATGATAGTGGCAAATGCTTTCCACTTATTTTGTTTTACATATGTCATAAATCTGTGCATGAAGTATTTCAAAAATAGTGCAAAATGGTTAGGATAGGGCCATAATTGAAATAAAGCCCAATTTTTATGACAAATTTATAAAAACATACAAAACTTTCTTTCTTAGATTCCCTAATTAACGTATTTTTGCCGCCCTATATGGAGGGCGTAGCTCAGTAGGTTAGAGCGACAGTTTGTGGATCTGTAGGTCGTGGGTTCGAGACCCATCGTTCTCCCCAAAACCTATTTCTCCCGAGCAATCGGAAGAAATAGGTTTTTTCATTTAAAGATGTATTATGAACGCTATTGTACTTGCTTTCTTAACTGGATGTTTAGCTTGGTTCATTTCATGGGCATACATCAAATTATTATTTTTCCCTAAAAACCCCCTGGTCATAGGTGGTAGCACTTGGGAAAGCGTTTTGCATCAAATCACAAAACAAATACCAATAGATGCTTTGCTAGAAGAAAATAAAAAAAGCTCCTTGGCTACCCTTTTGCCTTTTATTGACCACAACTTGGACAGCTTCTTTAAAGAAAGATTGACAGAAAAAATGCCCATTATTTCCATGTTTATTGGTGAAAAAACAATTACACAATTAAAAGAAGTATTTATAGAAGAGCTTCAAACTCTTTTCCCAGATTTAATAAGCCAATTTTCAAAAAGTATCCAAGCAGCATTTTTGTCTACCCTTTCGAGCAAATGGGCGCCCATTCTTGAAACAATGCTTCTAAAAGCCACTCAAAAACTGAGATGGATTGCCTTTTTAATAGGCGCAATATGGGGTTGGGTAATTTACCTAATTCTGATACATCTATAATTGCCGTTTATACATTCCACTAGCCATTCTTGGATAAGATTTGTGATATTTGCAAATCCAATAAACCAGGAACCCCAAAACGAATCCTAATTGTATGAAATATATATATTTAATAGTAAGTTTTCTTCTGATTGAACATGCTGCATTCTCGCAAATACCTAACGGAGCAAGACCGGCAGGTGGCAATATGAATGTGGGACATTTTTATGGTAAAATAGTAGATGCCAATAAAAAGGGACTCCCAGGAATTACCCTTCAAATCAAAGGCAATAAGTTTGATCTTGTAACTAAAAAAAGTACGGAAGCTATATTAGGAACTACTTTAACTGCCAACAATGGTGATTTTAATTTTGAAAATTTACCTGTTATGGGCAATTTCAAATTAACCATTTCTGGTTTGGGATTTATCAAGTTAGAAAAGCAAGTGAATTTTGGCATTAAAATGGGTGGTGGCCAAAGCATGCAAGAAATGATGGCATTAGTAGACAAAGACTTAGGTAATATTAAATTGGAAGAATCTACCACCGACTTACAAAGCGTAACAGTTACCTCTACTGCCAAGCCTCAATTTGAAATGGGCATTGATCGAAAAATATTTAATGTAGATAAAAACTTAACCAGCACTGGGCAAACAGCAGTGGAAGTAATGAAAAATATTCCGAACTTAAATGTGGATATTGATGGCAATGTTACTTTAAGAAATGCAGCCCCAACTTTGCTAATCGACAATCGACCTACAACTTTGACCATGGATCAAATTCCAGCGGACATTATTGATAAAGTAGAAATTATTACCAACCCTTCTGCCAAGTATGACGCCACTGGTGGCAATGCAGGTATTTTAAATATCGTATTAAAGAAAAATAGGAAGAATGGCTACAATGGTGGTATTAGATCAGGTATCGATATGCGTGGAAAATTCAATGGTGGCGGAGACATGAATGTGAGGGATAGTAAATTTAATTTCTCCTTGAATGCCAATGTTAACGGAAGAAAATCGATTTCTACTTCGGAAAGCGATAGACAAATTTTAGGTACATCAATTCCTACTAGTGTTCAAAACAACAACAACAACACCAGCAATGGCTCCTTTGATTTTTACAGAGGGGGTGTTGATTATTTCGCCGACAATAGAAACACTTTTTCTTTGTATGCCAATATCATGGAAGGTTCTTTTAACAATGGGGGAGGTCAGGTGATTGATTCCATAAAAAACGGGATCATGAGTAGTGACAATTTAATTAATAGTTCTAATTTCCACTTTTTGAACAAGGGAGGTCAATTAAGTTACAAACATTTATTTGAAGAAAAAGGACATGAATTGGCTGCCGATTTCAATTACAACGAATCGGACAATACCAATTGGTCAAATGTCAATTATCAAAAAGCAATTTTATTGAACCAAAAAAGTATTGGAAGTGGTAATAATAAAAACTATTCAAGCAATGTTGATTATTCCAAAGAGTTAAGCCCTGTATCCAAGATTGAAGCGGGTGGAAAATACAATTACAGAAGCGAATTTAACTTAAGCAACCAATATAGAAACGACGTATTATTAAACTCGATCAGCAATCAATACCGATACAGCGAAAGCGTATTTGCAGGTTACGTAAATTTTAATACCAAGGTTGAAAAATGGAGTTTTCAACTTGGCTTAAGAGCAGAAAGCAGATCTTACGAAGGACATTTATTGACCAATAAAGGAATAGATTCTTTGCCTTATAGTACCAATTACCCTATCTCTTTATTCCCAAGTGCATTTATTAACTATAAGTTAGATGACAAACAAGATTTCCAACTGAATTACTCAAAAAGAATTAGTCCTCCTAACTTTTTTCAATTGTTGCCTTTTCCTAATTACAGCGATCCTCAAAACATCAATATTGGTAACCCAAAGTTAAAACCCCAGTTTACGCATTCCTTTGAAATTGCATACAACAATGCCTATACCAAAGGAGCTAATTTTTTAGCAACTGCTTATTATAAATACAGCACAGACTTAATTACCAGTTATGTTTACAGAGACATTAATCCTATTAATAAAACCGATAGTGTCTATTTTAGTTCTTCTATCAACGCAAATACGGCCATTGTATATGGTTTAGAATTAAGCAATAAAACGGCCATCACAAAATGGTGGGACATGAATTTAAGTTTTAACTTGTTCAAATCTGCTATTACTGCAACCATCCCTGGTCAAAATGTAAACAATGATTTAACCAGCTGGTTTAGCAAAATCAACAACACTTTTAAATTAGGTGGTGGTTATAGCTTCCAATTTAGTGGTCAATACCAAGCCAAAACAATTCTTCCTCCAGGAGGAAACAGTGGTGGCGGAGGCGGCAGAGGAATGGGTGGTGGCTTTGGTGGTGGTGGCTTTGGTGGACCTCAATCTACTGCTCAAGGATACAATTTCCCTAGTTATGATTTTGACATGGCTTTGAAAAAAGATTGGACACTTAAAGGTGGAAGAACAGCCAGCTTGTCATTAAGTGTGAACGATGTATTTAAAACCAGGTTAAGTAAAACGTATTCAGAGAGTCAGTATTTTATTCAAAATGTAACCAGAATCAGAGACCAACAAATATTTAGACTCAATTTCAGTTACCGATTTGGCAAGTTCGATGTTAACTTATTAAAACGTAAGAACAACAAAATGGATGATGGGGGCGGAATGGATCAAATGCCTCAATAAAATATCATTGTAAAAAATAATTAATTGACCCAGAGATAAATTTAAATAGATTTATTTCTGGGTTTTTCCTTCTAGCATAGGTACGAAAGAGAAAGCATCAAAAGCTTCTCGCTTAACAGTGCCATCTTTTTTCTTGGTCAATCGCAACATGCGCTGTGCAGTTTCAGACTCGTCTAAAGGAATCACCATCTTACCACTTACTTTTAATTGCTCCCATAACTTTTCAGGAATTTTGGGTGCGGCGGCCGTAATTAAGATTTTGTCAAAAGGAGCCAGCAAAGGCAAACCTTCAAATCCATCTCCAAAGAAAAATTCTATGTTGGGATATTGATTTTTATAAAGATAGGTAGGGGTTTGTTCAAACAATTGTTTTTGTCTTTCGATGGTATATACTTTAGCTCCCAAAGCAGCCAAAACAGTAGTTTGATACATACTCCCAGTACCAATTTCCAATACCTTTTCCCCTTTCTTAATTTGAAGCAACTGTGTTTGATAAGCTACAGTATAAGGCTGAGAAATGGTTTGTTCAGAAGCAATAGGGAATGCCCTATCCTCATAAGCAATTTTATCAAAAGCAGAATCTAAAAAATAATGTCTAGGAATGGAATGGATGGCTTCCAATACCTGTATGTCGGTGATGCCTTTTTCTTTTAAAGTATCCACCAATTTATTTCTAAGTCCTTTGTGTAAATAAGTATCTACCAAATCCTCCAATTTTCTCATGCTTGTATTTAATTTAATTGCATAGAAGCAATGATTCCTTTTATTTTATCTTGTAAGAGTTGGTATTGTGTATCAAAAGAAGCCCGGTCGACTAAAGTAGTATGTACACTAAAATAAAATTTTATTTTAGGTTCAGTTCCACTCGGACGCGCAGAAATTTTACTTCCGTCTTCGGTGATAAATTGCAATACGTTGCTTTTGGGCAAATTGAGTTTCCAGGTTTTCCCAGTTTGGATATTTTTTCCTACTTGCATCTCGTAATCTAATAATGTTACTACAGCAACCTGATTGATATGAGTGGGAGGCGATTGTCGATACCCTTCCATCATATTGGCAATTTCTTGTTGACCATTCATTCCTTTTTTGGTAATGCTAATGAGGCTTTCATAATAGAACCCATATTGAATATACAATTCAATCAGCTTGTCAAACAAGGTTCTTCCTTTGCTTTTTTCGTAAGCTGCCATCTCACACAATATGGCCACAGCACTTACCGCATCTTTGTCTCTAATTTGATCTCCGATCATCAATCCAAAACTTTCCTCCCCTCCAATTATGTAATTTTCTTTGCCCTCTTTTTCTTTTACCAATTCAGCAATCCATTTAAAGCCCGTAAGCACATTGTAACATGTGACCTTATTTTTTTTAGCTACCTCATTGATCATTTCAGTCGTAACAATAGTAGAAACAACCATATCATTGGGCTTTGCAATGCCCTTGACCCTGCGTGCTTCCATCATATAGGCAAAGGCTAAAACGGCCGTTTGATTTCCATTCATCAAAACCCATTCTCCTTTGTGGTTTTTAACCCCCACACCCACTCTGTCTGCATCTGGGTCGGTTCCTAACAATATATCGGCATCTAATGCTTTGGCTTTTTTCAATCCCATACTCATGGTTTCACTTTCTTCGGGATTCGGATAAATAACCGTAGGAAAATTTCCATCAGGGGTTGCTTGCTCCTCTACTACTTGCACATTGTTAAAACCATAAGCTGCTAACACTTTTGGAACCAAGGTAATCCCTGTTCCATGAATGGGTGTGTAAACAATTTTTAAATCTTGTTGAGCTTTAATCACTTCAGGATATACACTTAATGATTGCAACATTTTAACATAGGCTTCATCCATGTCCTTACCTAATAGTTGGATATTCGCATCTCCTCCATTCCATTTTACATCGTCAATGGATTGTATAGCATCCACTTCCTTAATTACATTTGTATCGTGTGGCGGAACCAATTGACCACCATCATTCCAATAAGCTTTATATCCATTGTATTCTTTTGGATTGTGAGAGGCCGTACATACCACCCCTGCTTTACATTGCAAATTTCTAATGGCAAAACTTAATTCTGGCGTTGGCCTTAATGCCTCAAATAAATAAACAGTAAACCCGTTGGCCGCAAAAACCTGCGCAGTTGTTTCTGCAAAAAATCGAGCATTATTTCTGCTATCATGCCCAATGGCAACCGCAATTTTTTCATTGGGATAGGTTTTTAATAAGTAATTCGAAAACCCTTGCGTAGCCATTCCAATGGTATATTTATTGATACGATTCGAGCCCACCCCCATAATGCCTCTTAAACCTCCTGTACCAAATTCAAGGCTTCTATAAAAACTATCCTCCAGTTCAGCGGGCTGTGTAGCTTGCAAATCTCTAATAGCAAGTTTGGTTGCCTCATCATAATTCCCTGCCAACCAACTGGCTACTTTTTCCTCTATCGCTTGACTCATAAGTGCTTATTAATAGGCAATTTTAAGAAATAATTGGTACATCTCCAATTTACCCCCATGCAGGGTAAAAACAGATTTATTTAAGTGAAATTAGGAATAAAATAAGCTCGATGCATCATTCTGTTCCATCCCTATTTTATTCTGTGGATGATTTTGTATTATTTGAAGCTATTTTAGGTTTTTGGCTTTGTAAAATGGGTTAAATTTGTGTTCATACCATCTACTCAATAAAAATGGCGCTTCTTTCCCAAATATTATTTTTTTTGATCACTTCTTTAGCCTTATTCCTTTTTTCAAAGAAGCTATTGCGTATTCGTAGTAACATTTTGATGGGTAAAGATTTTTCTGCGAACGATGAACCAATTGCAAGGTGGAAAAATGTTTTTTTATTGGCACTGGGGCAGAAAAAAATGTTTAGAAATCCCATGGTAGCCGTTTTGCATTTATTTGTTTATGTTGGATTTATAGTGATTAATATCGAATTGCTTGAAATTGTAATAGACGGATTACTAGGAACACATCGTTTATTTGAACCCTATTTAGGAGCTAGTTATACTGTTTTAATTAATATTTTTGAAATTTTAGCACTACTGGTATTTATTGCCTGTGTCGTTTTTTTAGTTAGAAGAAATACGTTAAAATTAAAAAGATTTATCAGCAAAGATTTAAATGGTTGGCCTAGATCGGATGCCAATTATATCCTGATCACTGAAATTGTATTGATGAGCTTGTTCTTACTGATGAATGCTTGTTCAATTGAAAATAATTTTATTGTCTCGAGTCAAATTCAACTTTATTTAAAAGGGATGAGCGCTTACGAATTAAACCTCATCGAAAAAACAGCCTGGTGGTTACACATCATTGGTATTTATGCTTTCATGAATTACTTGCCTTATTCAAAACATCTGCATATCCTTTTGGCTTTCCCCAACGCCTATTATGCTCCATTGGCGCCCAAAGGAATGATGCACAATATGCCTGCTGTACAAAACGAAGTAATCTATGCCATGCATCCCGAATTGGCGCCAGCAGATGCTGCAGCCCCTTCCAGTTTTGGTGCCAAAGATGTGATGGACTTAACTTGGAAAAATTTAATGGATGCTTATAGTTGTACCGAGTGTGGCAGATGTTCTGCTGCTTGTCCAGCCAATAGTACAGGTAAACTATTAAGCCCTCGTAAAATTATGATGGCCACCAGAGATCGATTAGAGGAAGTAGGTAAAAATAGTATACTAAATAAAGGTTTTAAGGAAGATGGCAAGTCCTTATTGAACGATTATATCAGTGTGGAAGAATTAAGAGCCTGCACAACATGCAATGCTTGTGTAGAAGAATGCCCTGTAAGTATTTCTCCTTTGGATATTATTATAGAACTAAGAAGATCCTTAATCATGGAACAAAGCAATGCCCCACAAGAATGGAATGGCATGTTTAGTAATATTGAAAATAATTTTGCACCTTGGAAATTTGCTCCAGACGATAGAGATGCCTGGACAAAACAAGTATAAATAAGTTAGTCATGAAAGTAAATACAATGGCAGAAATGATGGCAGATGGCACCACCCCCGAAGTATTGTTTTGGGTAGGTTGTGCAGGAAGTTTTGATCAAAGGGCGCAAAAGATTACAAAAGCATTCGCTACTATATTAGATAAAGCAGGGGTCAATTATGCCATCCTAGGAAAAGAAGAAGCATGTACGGGAGATCCAGCCAGAAGAGCAGGCAATGAATTTATGTTCCAAATGATGGCTTATCAAAATATTCAAACACTCAATGGCTATCAAATAAAAAAAATAGTCACTACCTGCCCCCACTGCTTTAACACCTTAAAAAATGAATACCCTGCATTGGGTGGACACTATGACGTGATTCACCACACACAATTTTTGCAAGAATTAATTGAAAATGGAAAAATAAAATTTACCGATACCAATGAATGGAAGGGAAAACAAATTACCTACCACGATAGTTGTTATTTAGGCAGGGCCAACGATATCTACGAAGCGCCTCGAAAAGTACTAGAAAGCTTAGACATGGAATTGATTGAAATGAAAAGATGCAAATCCAAAGGCTTGTGCTGTGGCGCAGGTGGTGCTCAAATGTTTAAAGAAGAAGAAAAAGGTGACAAACGAATCAATACCGAACGTGCAGACGAAGCCATTGCCGCTCAAACGAGTTATGTTGCATCGGCTTGCCCTTTTTGTAATACCATGCTAACCGATGGTATTAAAAATAGAAAAGAAGAAGTAAACACGGAAGTATTAGACATAGCGGAAATTATAGCGCAGGCCATTCAATAGAAATTTAAAATAAAAAAGATGATTGTAGACTTAGTTACCCTGCTTCCAAAAGATTTTCATCCCTTGTCTAAGGTTTGGATTTATCAAAGCAATAGACTTTTTACCATGGGAGAACTATTCCAAGTAGAAGAACTATTGGAGCAGTTTACCGACCAATGGAAAAGCCATGGTGCTCCGGTGAAAGGTTTTGGCACTATTATCTATGGACAGTTTGTTGTTTTAATGGCAGATGAAAGCCAAACAGGTGTGGGCGGATGCAGCACAGACAGTTCGGTACATGTAATTAAATCAATAGAAAAATTAACTGGCGTTCAAATGTTCAATAGAGAGCTATTGGCCTTCTTCGTAAAAGACCGTGTTCAAACCATTCCACTTGCACAAGTGGGTTATGCTTTAGAAAACGGCTTATTACAAAAAGAAACTTTGTACTTTAATAATTTAGTAAGTAACAAAGCCGCCATGGAAAAAGATTGGTTACAACCTATCGAACAAAGTTGGCTGGCCAAGAAATACATAAAATAAGTCCCATTTAAAGGTTATTATTTTATAACTGCTTCAAGCGCCTTCGTTAAGTCATCTCCTCTTAAATCTCGTCCAATCACTACACCATTGGGATCAATTAAATAACTGGCTGGGATAGACTGTACTCCAAACTGAACCGCCACTTCATTGTTCCAATATTTTAAATCACTTACATGGGTCCAGGTCAATCCATCTTTTTTAATGGCTTCTAACCATTTTGCCTTGTCTTGATCTAATGAAACACTTAATATAGTAAAGTTTTTATCCTTGAATTTGTTAAACGTTTTCACCACATTTGGATTTTCGGCTCGGCAAGGACCACACCAGCTCGCCCAAAAATCGATAAGTACAAACTTACCTTTAAAAGAAGTCAAACTCACAGACTTCCCATTGACATCATTTTGTTTGAAATCGGGCATCACAGATCCTACTTTACCTACCTCTGCTGTCTGTAAAGATTTCTCAATCACTGCTGCAAAAGGACCTTTCTTAGCATCCCCTTGTAATAAGGCATAATATTCAGTAAGTGACGCTTTAATAGCAGGGAAAATATTAGCAAATTGAAACAAGAAAAAAGTAGTGACAGGAGACTCGTTGTACTTTTTACTCAAGGCAAGATAATCATTAATGATATTTTTAGTCTGCAGCTCCACTAATTTATTTAGAGAATCTTTTTTGGCAGTATTTTTTTCAGAATTGGCCGTCGTCATGATATTAAAATAGGCAATCATTTTGGGGTCCAAATTTTTCATAAAAGACTGATACAATTCTTGACTTACGGAACCTTTGTATATGATATCAGGCACTTTTTGAACATCCCCTTCCATGGTAATTTTGTCATTGCCAACAAAAATTGGTATCTGTATTCTAATTGTTTTAAAAGATATGACATAGATGCCAATGTTCTCTGTAGTTGTTTTTAAAACAAATTTTCCACCCATTACCACTGCAGAATCAACATCCTTATTGGCCATGCCATCCAACAATGTTACTTTCATATTGTCTGGCACATTTTTCAAATTTGCTGTAATCTCTAAGGATTGCGCCTTGATATGGAAGGATGTCAATACAATCAAACAAGCGATAAATATTTTTTTTGTGTTACTTTTCATGAACTCTTTTTTTGATGATACTTTATTTTATGAGAAAGATTGGGTCAAATATAAGATTTTAAAACTAGGGCTTATGTCTTTGTGCTAAAACTTTTACAACATCTTCTAATTCAAAGCCTTTTGCTTGTAAAAGAATTAAATAATGAAACAACAAATCGGCCGATTCATCCAAAAACAACTTGTCATTATTGTCTTTTGACTCAATCACCATTTCTACCGCTTCCTCCCCTACTTTTTGAGCTATTTTATTCACTCCCTTTGCAAACAAAGACGCTACATAAGAACTCTCTGGAGAAGCAGTTTTTCTTTGTGCAATCACTTTTTCTAACTGATTTAGAAATACGGTATTGTCTTTTAAATTTTCACTGCCCCAGCAGGTATCGGCTCCAGTATGACAAACTGGCCCCACTGGATTGGCCTGAATCAATAAACTGTCTTGATCACAATCCACCGACATGCCGATGTATTGCAAAAAGTGACCACTTTCTTCTCCCTTGGTCCAAAGTCTATTTTTGGAACGGCTAAAAAAAGTTAC
>Ga0209829_10000603_pt1 | contig 31951 bp, 20 predicted proteins | sample C_140205_EF_Meta_FD_187311 | JGI IMG/M metagenome (GOLD analysis project Ga0209829, IMG submission 187311) | Freshwater microbial communities from Lake Croche, Canada to study carbon cycling - C_140205_EF_MetaG (SPAdes) (version 2) | ecosystem: Environmental > Aquatic > Freshwater > Lake... | reverse complement strand
ATCTCCTTCTTGGCCTCTGCATCGGTCTACTCCCTGCCCTTATAGCCACCCTCCTGATCACCCGCAAGGTGAACAGGGAAAGCGAATTGCTTCGTGAGCGTCTTGCTGCTGAGGAAGCCTCTAAGCGTCACTTCTTGGATTTGGCAACTAGGCAGGAAGCCACCATCGCCCTGATGTACCAGGAGCAGAAGCGGCGCCTCGAGGTCGAGATTGCCTGCGTAGGGCGATGATATAGGCTTTTTGCTTTATGCCCTCACTTGATAAAAATGTCGTCGTTCTCTGTAGTGGGGGCATGGACTCCGTCACCGCTCTCTACGCTGCTGCGGAGGATCACATCGTGATGGGCTCGTTGAGCTTCCATTACGGGTCGAAGCACAATGACCGAGAGATTCCTTTTGCAAAATGGCACTCGGAGCATTTGGGAGTTCCACACTACAAGATTGATCTCGGGTTCATCGGAGAGCAGTTCGATTCAGACCTGCTCAAGAAGGGTGGTGAGATTCCAAAAGGGCACTACGAGGAGGAGAGCATGAAGAAGACTGTAGTCCCCTTTCGCAACGGGATCATGCTCTCAATCGCTGCAGGGTTTGCAGAGAGCAAGGGAGCACTGGGACTCGTCATTGCTGCCCACTCTGGTGATCACGCCATCTACCCGGATTGTCGGGAGGGATTCATGCAGGCGATGGGAGATGCAATCCGGTTGGGTACTTACGCGCAGATTGAACTGCTGCGTCCCTTCATCAACACCGACAAAGCCGGCATCGCTGAAATGGGGAACAACATGGAGATCGATTTTTCTAAGACCTGGTCCTGTTACGTCGGTGGAGAAGTCCACTGTGGTGAGTGTGGCACCTGTGTTGAGCGCCGGGAGGCATTTATTCTTGCGGGTGTTCCTGACCCCACGATCTACCTTTGTGAGGGACCTCTTCCATCCAAGCCCTCCGCATGAGGATCGCCGACATTTTCTATTCCATTCAGGGAGAAGGTGAACTCACTGGCATCCCTTCTGTCTTTATCCGTACATCAGGGTGCAATCTCAGGTGCCGTTGGTGCGATACCCCATATGCCTCTTGGAATCCTGAGGGAGATGACTGGGCGCTTGAGGCCATTCTTGCCGAGGTGAAGAAATACCCGGAGGCCATACACGTCGTTCTTACTGGAGGAGAACCGCTGATTGCGAAAGGCATTCATGATTTGGCCAAGGAACTGAAGCACCTCGGTTACCACATAACGATCGAGACTGCTGGTACAGTAGATCCTGATGGAATCCTCTGCGATTTGGCTTCCCTAAGCCCGAAGTTGAATAACTCAACACCTGATCCTGAGCAATTTGGAGAGGCGTGGGTTGCCAGGCACGAGAATACCCGTGCTAACCCTCAAGCTTTCGATGATTGGATCAAAAATTATAATTACCAGATCAAGTACGTGGTCTCGTCCTTGGAGGACTGCAAACTTCTCGATGCGATGTACCAGTTGATCTATCAGCATAGTATTCCAAAATCGAAGATCATGCTAATGCCAGAAGGTGTTACGAAAGAGGAACTTAATGGAAGAAAAAATTGGCTCATCGCTTTCTGTAAAGAGAATGGATATCGGTATTGCAACCGACTTCACATTGACCTTTTTGGGAATACCCGAGCAACCTGACCTCATGCCCTACCGAATCTGTAAAACCATTGAAATCGAGAGCGGGCATATGCTTTCGACTCACCCAGACAAATGCCGTTTTCCACATGGGCACAGCAGGAAAGTGGAGTTCATCATTGAGTCTCATGACCTTGATGCGAGCGGAATGGTCTGTGACTTCAAGATCATCAAGCAGTCTATGGGGGATTGGTTGGACGAACACTTCGATCACTCCATGTGCATGAACAAGAACGACCCGATGTTCGAGACCATGAAAAAGGCATACGGAGAACGGATCATGGAGTTCGAAATCGACCCTACAACGGAGGTACTCGCCAAGACTTTCTTTGATGCCGGCAAGGTTGCCTTGGAGGATTTTCAGAACAGGTACCCCGATAGTCAGTACAAACTCCGCTCTTCGGTTCGCCTCGTGAGGGTTAGAGTCTGGGAAACTAGTTCTTCCTGGGCAGAATACGAGGAATAGATCATGGATGACCTAACTGCCAAGAATCAGATTGAGTCCTTCTTCAATGAGTTCATGAAGGATTACTTTTCGGGAGGACTTGAGGAGATAGAGAGGATCGACGATGAGTTGGCGGCGTGGGGTACAGAGATCGAGGGTTGTAACTCCTACATCTACGTCTTTCAGAAAGGTGAACCCGACCCATATCCGATCTCCGAGTTGTCACTTCGACACCCTGAGAATTTACCTATGGGCGGATACTACCTCCTGATTGACATTGATCCTGACTCCATTGGTGAGGAACGTACAATCGAGATGCTACGTGGAATCAAAGATCAGCAGGTTTTCGTGCGTTATTTTGAAGACAACATCCCTCTGACTCCTGTGGAGGCGATCGAGGTGCTTACAGCAAAATAATTTAATGAAAGACGTTCAGAACACAGGCGACGAGAGAGGTATTGCCATTGATCAGGTTGGGGTCTGTGACCTCATGTACCCGATTACCGTCCTCGACCGGGAAAATCAGAAGCAGCAGTGCGCTGCGACTCTTTCCCTTTCAGTCAGTCTTCCCCACCACTTCAAAGGGACTCACATGAGTCGCTTCCTTGAGGTCCTCGCTGAGCACCAGGGAGAGTTTACCATGAGGACCGTGCCGACCATCCTACACGATCTCAAGAAGCGCCTGGATGCTGAGTCAGCGCACATCGAAGTGTCGTTTCCCTACTTCCTCCTGAGAAAGGCCCCGGTATCAGGTCTTAGCGCCCCCATGGACTACCACTGCACCTTTGTGGGTGAGTCAAATGGCAAGTCCGATGACTTCCTCCTCCGTGTACGTGTGCCGATCGGCACCCTCTGCCCCTGCTCCAAGGAGATCAGTGATTACGGAGCCCACAATCAGAGGGGGTATCTCACGATTTCACTTCGCACCCGGAAACTTGATGACGGTGCCTGGGACTTCCTCTGGATCGAGGAGATAGTCGATATCGCCGAGAAATCGGGGTCTGTTCCTATCTATCCACTACTAAAGCGTACGGATGAGCGACATGTGACTATGCAAGCGTATGACAATCCTGTATTCGTAGAAGATGTCGTACGAAACGCAGCGATCCAACTCAAGGGAGACCCTCGCGTCAATTGGTTTGAGGTGCGTGCAGTCAACCACGAGAGCATTCACAATCACTCTGCGTTTGCTGTAGTGTCATCAGAAAATAATTTTTGATATAATTTAGAAGCTAATGAAAGGCTTCATTGTAAAGCATCCGGGATTTGGTTTAGGAAAATTAATCGAATTCGAAGATGGATTGTCTAAAGTCTTCTTTTTTTTACCAAATGAAGTAATTCACACAATCAGTGGGGGAGTTGGCGCTCGGCAAGCGTTGAAGCGAGTTCTTCTTCCTCTTAATACAAAGTGCGAAACTGCCGAAAAAAAAGCATGTACTATTAAAAGGATAACAAAGGCAGTTGGCCCTGGGGAAGCAAATTACTACCAGGTGGAGTTTGAGGATGGTCTCTCTGATGAGTTGTCTGAAGTGGAATTGATTCCAAGAGATGTCCCATCACTGAATTCTCCTCTAGAGGCACTGGCAGAACTCCAGTTAGAGGGCTTCGGAACTTATCTCGTAAGAACTTCTTTAAGTGATGCTTGGTCATCCATCAATAGAAACGCATTGGGTCTTAAGTCTCTACTCTCGAGTCGAATCGATCTTCGCCCTCATCAAGCCTATGTTGCTGGAACGGTTCTGATGGACCGAGTTCCAAGATATTTATTGGCCGATGAAGTGGGGTTAGGAAAAACAATCGAAGCCGGTATCATTATCCACGACCTTCTGGAGCGAAAACCCTCTGCTAATATTTTAATTATCTGTCCTGGGACTCTTAAGCAGCAATGGCTCTGTGAACTTTATGCCAAATTCTCAAGTCGAGTCTTTTGTATGCTCGACTTGCGCGCGCGCGATTTGCAACGAGGTACAATACCAAAAAAACTGATTTCCTCTTACCCAGTTGCCCTAGAAAACAGCGAACAGTTACTTGCGGTTTCTTGGGATCTCATTGTTGTCGATGAGGCACATCACTTGCTAGAGGTCGAGAAACTCTATTCTCTTACACAGCGTCTCTCCGCAACCGCACCCTCTTGCCTACTGCTCAGCGCGATTCCAGCAAAGCACCGCGACGAGGAATACTTGCGCCTACTCGCGCTTCTTGAACCGAACCGATATAACCCAAATGACCCTGATGAAAAGAAGCGTTTTCGCGAACTTTACTCTCGTCAAGTAGAGATAGGTCGAAAGTTAAGTTATCTTAATCGACACCTTGGCGAATTATCTGAAGGCAATAGCGACTCAGATAAAATTATTAAAAAGATCCAAGAGTTAGCGCAAATGCCAATATTATCCGAAGATGATAACATTAGGTTATCAATCAGTCGACTGGATGCGAAGACCTCCTGTTTTGCTCAAGAAGCTCGATTATTATTACATTATATTGGCGACCGTTATCGTATTAGTCGCCGTATTCTGCGCAATCGACGCAGTCAACTACTCGATTATGAAACTGATCTGAATATTAAACGACGCTTAAATCGCATTCCTTATATTCCAGAACAGTTAGAAATCGACGTTGCCAACTCTGTGCGAATGTTTTTGCATAAACTCAGAGTGGGAGGAGTATCTCAAACTGTACTTCTACCGCTTGCCCGAATTCTGTTTCAAGCATCCTGTGACCCACGGTGTCTACTGACTTTTATAGAGTTAGGTCGTTTTGAGAACGAAAAAGCAACTGACCTGATCCAATTCGACGACCAAGTGAGTTATGACAGTTGGACCCAGTATGCGTCTCAACTCTGGACCGGCATCGCTAACCAATTACCACATGAAGAGTATGATCAACTCCACCAATCGGCGACTCAATGGTTGACTGGCGTAGAGCAAACCGGTCGTTTAGTTACGATAATAGACTTCTTAAAAAAGACTCATAAGCATTATCCTAAGAAAAAACTCATTATCTTTACCGGTATTTACGGGTTAAACTCTCGGGTGGTTGAAGCTCTAGTATCTGAATTTGGAAATAACTCTATAGCTCAATTTAGATGGGATCAAAAAGACTCAGAAAAAGAAAAACAAGTGAACCGCTTTACTCGTGACAGTCAGTGTTGGATTCTCGTATCAGATGAAAGCGGTGGTGAAGGACGCAATTTCCAGTTCGCTGATGAAATCATACACTACGATCTTCCATGGAATATCTCTAGAATCGAACAGCGCATTGGACGTCTTGACCGAATGGGGCGTAGTATCCCAGAAGTTTGCTCAAATGTTATTTATTCCAAGGACGGCGAGGATGATGGGTTGCTGAGTTGCTTGGAAAAAGGATTTCAGATTTTTCATAGATCAATTAGCGGTTTAGAGTTTGCCCTCTCCCACCTTGAAAAAAAGTTAATCACGGTTGCGATTTCAGAAGGGTGTGAAGGCCTAAATGTTCTCGATGAGGATATTCTTAGAGAGGCTGAGAATGAGAGAGCTTCAGACGACGTTCAAGGTGTTCTTGATGCCGCTTCCCTTGAACGCACAAGTGCCGAGGTTTATCGACGGGTGCAATCAACACCTCAACGTGATCAGTTATTGGAGAGCACCTTCACTAACTACTTTCAGTACATTGGCGGTCAAGGTGTCGTACGAGTGAACCCTCGAGGTTATCCAGAAGGAGTTTTAGAATTCCGTCCAGATCAACTTCGCGATATTACACTTCACCTGCAACGTGAATCGACTGGGGGACTTAGGGACCGCATCGGAACGTTCCGTAGGAAACTCGCGCAGGAGGATCCCAATCTTGAGTATTTTAGTGTCGGCAACGAATTCTTTGATGCTGTTTGTGCCACTCTAAATCACTCAGCAATCGGTCGTACCTATGCGGTTGAATGCATTTTGACCAAAGTAGTTGAATGGCGTGGTTTTGAATTCGCTTACCGCCCGACGGGTCGTCGCGACTTATTGGAATCTTATCCCGGACTAATAAAACACCTTGATCGCCTTTTCGCCGTAAAAATGGGACATTGTTTCGTAAGCGAAACCTTGACGCAGGACACCAAGCAAACCTCTCTCCTCCTATCTATTAGAAAAGGATTAACACGTGAAGGGAAGGACACTATTTGGCGAAACTTCACACTTCGGAATGGAAGAGCACAACTGCTAACCGAACGTTACCAGAATTGGTTGTCTCTTGTCGGGCAGGCCGAAAGGCTTGCGCGAGAAACTGCTCGGGAACACTTTAAGCAGTCTCTTGCAACAGCTATCGATCATGAACACAAGCGTATCGCGGAGCAAATCCGACAGGCCAGCATCTCTAAGTCAGATGGATGGGAGGAAGAAGTCGCGGGTTTGAATGCCTTGATCGAAGGCGTGAAGGAATGGGACCTTGAGTTAGATTTTGCGGGCTTTCTTTCCGTCAACGGAGGTCTGATCTCATGACAGACGCACTGGAAAAACTGCGGAAATCTCTGCTGGCAAGACGCCCTCCGGACGATTCAATTTCACCGTTGCCTGCCGAACCGAGATTCGCCTATGCCGTCGATCGTTTTCTGAGCGCTTGGACTCACGCGGGAACCTTCGGACCTGATCAAGTCGTCCTGTTGCGTCAGGCATTACGCTGGTCCAACCAAGAGAAGATTTTTGTGGGTCCCAAACCCGCAGAAGATAACGAAGTTTGGCGAATGTTAGAAACCGCAGGGGTGGAGTGGGGTAAGGACAATTACCTAAGTGCGAAGCCATATTCTCCACCCTGGATTGGCGAAGCGTCGGTGGTCGACATGCTTCCAGAAAAAAGATCCCTACCTGAAACGTCTGATGCTGAGGCTTTTATACAATCAGTAAATTATGATTGCTGGCGTTCGCCGGCTCAAAAGGAAGCCGCATGGTATACCCTAAATGCTCCCCTTGGATCGACCCGTGTGATAGTCTTACCAACTGGGTCAGGTAAAAGCCTCTGTTTCCAGTTGTTGCCACGCTTCACGGAAGGCCTCACCGTGGTCATCGTTCCGACTATCGCTCTGGCCATTGATCAGCAAGACAATGCCGCTCGTATCTTCGCGAGTGATCCTAGCGTGAAACCACGCTTTTTTTCCGCAGATGATGATGCCGAAACCACATTATTGGCAGTGAAAGAGAAGCGCACGAGATTGCTATATACCTCACCAGAAGCCTGTGTTTCGGGGCGTCTCCGCCCACTCTTAAATCAGTTTGCTAAAACCGGTTGGTTCAACAACCTCGTGGTGGACGAGGCCCATTTGATCGAGACCTGGGGAGCACAGTTTCGTGTCGAGTTTCAGATTCTAGCCGCATTTCGCCGTAAATGGCTCGAAGACTCCGGGGGACGGTTGCGAACCTTTTTGTATTCCGCCACCATGACAGAGAACTGTCGTGCGCTTCTGTGCAAACTTTTTACCGACGACCGCGTTCCGCAGGAATTTATATGCCAACGCCTGCGTCCGGAGATCCAATACTATTCCCGCAAGTTCCACTCCGAAGATGAGCGCAATAAAGCAGTGATTGAGGCTCTATGGCATCTGCCTCGCCCTCTCATACTATATGTCACTGAGAAAAATGATGCCGAGAGTTTTGTAGCGAACCTGAGGACGCTAGGATTTCAACGATTGGCCTCATTTCATGGCGACACCAATCGGCACGATCGCCGAGACATCTTGCGCCGATGGAAAATCAACGAACTCGATGTAATCGTTGCCACCTCCGCTTTCGGTGTCGGAGTGGATAAAGCAGATATTCGGAGCGTCGTGCATGCGTGCTTTCCTGAAACCTTGGATCGTTACTACCAGGAAGTCGGGCGTGGCGGTCGCGATGGGTGGTCTTCATGTAGTCTGCTTCTGACAACCCCCGCCGACCGTATAACCGCCGAGGGAATTACTGTGAACCTCATGAAGCCTGAAATGATTCAGCAGCGCTGGGAAGCTATGTTCGCCCAGAGGAAAGACATTGATCATTTGTGCTACGAACTTCCCGTTGCCGCACGGCACAATCAACTCATTGGACAGCGCACTTACGGCGAGAATGTGCGTTGGAACAAGCGCCTCCTATTGCAACTCGAACGCGCTGATCTCATTCAGTTACTCGATCTGAGGCTTGAACCTGGAGCATATCCGGATGATGAACCTGAGGAATGGGTTACCGTAAAGGTGAAAGGCTTCCAACCTCACACTCCTCAACTTGGCGATCTGATTGCCCCTCAGAGAGATGAAGAGGTTGCCCGCTTCCGCGAAGGACTCCAACAGTTAGACAAATTTCTTTTGAAGAATTCATGCTCTGGGCGGTTTATCGGCAAACTCTATGCCATGGAATCCAGTCAGCGCCAATGTCCCGGTTGCCCCTATTGCCGAGCACAACAGAGACCGCCCGCTGTTTGCAAACCGCTCTCGTTTTCTGTACCTGCGTCGCCCGTTCCGAGTCCGCAATCGGTGTGGGTCGAGGGTGTGCCAGATTATTCCACACCCCATTCGAGAGTTCATTTTGTTGATGCAATTTCAAAGTGTGTTTTGTACAAAGAACTCCGCTCGTTCTGGTGTGCCGCCGAACAATATGAGGAGGTGCTCAACTGTTTCGCCGAAGCATTTCCCTCCAACACCATGAATCTCCACCGACTAGATCCATTGAGGGATTCATCTCATCTCGGTTCCGCAACATGCTGGCCGGTTGTCTTCCTCCACTTTGGATCAGTGAATGGTCATGCTCTTGAAATGGGCCGCCCTTTTCCATGCGTACACCTCTTCTCTGGACATCATCCGACCGGTGATGGGCGAGACGTCGTAGTGAGTGAAGGTTTTCGCCGATGGATTTCCTTCGACGCTTGGCTTAGCGAGTCCCTGCAATCTTCATTACCATGTTTACCGACGCCCCCGTAACCCCTGTCCGCCTGGAAATCCTGATCGGATTACTGCTCGAAGTCCGACGCGGTCTGCCGCGACAAGAGGTTTACCGATTGCTTCAACCGGAACCGTTGAAGTCGGATATAAGTAGCGGGAGTCCTGTCGTTGCTACCGTAAAGGCTGCAATCGAACTAGATCTCGTTGAAGAGGACACCGGAGAAAGAAAACTCAGGCTCAAGGCCGACTGCCAAACGGAGGAACAAATCCGCCCTGCAATTTTGAAGGCGTTCGACGAACGTGTTCTCGCAACTGATGAGGTGGAGAAGTATTTCGCCTTATTTTATGCTTACTATCTTGGATTGGGAAAAAAGACCTATGAGTGCCGCGCTTTCAACAAGCAGCAATGGGCCGACAACTTTAACCAGCAAGTCTTCGGGGATGTGCCTCAGGAGAATCGGTTCAACGAAACTAAACTGACCGGTCTTCACCGCTGGTACAATTATGTTGGTCTAGGTTGGTATGATTCCAACGGCGATTTTCAAGCTAATCCCTACAAACGTTTGCAGAGATCGTTACTCTCGATCTTTGGAAAAAAGTCGCGTCTCGAGATTGACTCATTCATGGCCAACCTTGCCGAAAGCTGTCCCGAACTAGACGGCGGCGCGGTTTTCGTTCAGGCCAACCCGCTTTGGATGGCAGAGGATCGCCGATGCACCCTCGGACTGAGTCATGCGTTGATTGAATTACACGAGGACGGAATTATTCGCCTGTCTTGCCCCGCCGATAGCAGCGGTTGGGATATCCGCGATGCAGAACCGCCTGGAGGAGATGACTTCGGCAGTTTCAAAATCGCTGCAATAGAACTACTGAAAAAAGCCTGACCATGCCATCTACCGCTCAACAGTTCGGTCGACCTTGCTGGTCTCTTGACCAGGTTACAAAAGTAATCTCGCAGACGGCCCAGACAAGCGCCGCATCCGCGGCTAGTTTCCTAGCCGCTCACTCCCCATTCCAAAAAATCACCGATTGTAAAGCATCGGACCGCACGTTGAGCGAAGAAGAGGTCTTCACCGACATCTTCGTCCGCTCGCATGGTCAAGTGCAGGCATTCGTCAAGGGGCAACCCGGCACTGGGAAATCCCACCTCATCCGATGGATCAAAGAACGTTCTGATTACGCCGCCCGGGACAATGGTCCTGCCGATCGCCAAAAGATTGTTTTGGTGACGCGGGGTAACGGAAGTCTAAAAGATGCTCTCCGGCAGATTGTAGACCAGTTGGGGCAAGAATTTGAGCGGCACATTAAAAGCGTCCAGGGGGCAATTGACCGCCTATCTGATCAAACGGCGCGGGCCATGCTTCTCTCTGAGTTGGCTTTGGAAGTCGATACTCGCTGGTGCAATGAGCATAACCGTGAACCATTGCCTAATTCAGTCCAAAATCTGGGACAGGCCTTGCGAGCGAACGGATTTGGAGAGTGGATGAAGCGCGACAGTGGCGTCATTCATTCAGTCATTCAACGCCTGACGGACAGCAGCACAGTTGAGGAACGCGAAACATTTCCCGCCTTCACCTCAAGTGATTTTGAGGTCCCATTGACGTACCTCCAACCTAACAGGAATGCCCTCGATGTTATCAATTTTGCGGAAGATCTTGCCGAGGAGTCGAACACTCGGGAACTCGCAACCCAGGTGCTGAATACGGCATTGCAGGACGCTATTCGCGCCATGACTGGATTGAAAGGAGACGACCTATTAACGATTTTCACAGAAATTCGGAGGCAACTTGGCCCTGATCGCGTCCTTGTGGTTCTGATCGAAGATGTTTCTGTAACAGGCCTTGACCAGGATGTGATTAATGCCTTCGAACCTCGGGACTCGGAGGGACTGTGCCGTATGGTCGCTGTTCTCGGGATAACTGATAATGGTTGGGATAGACTTCCGGCCAACGTCAGACAGCGTGCGACCCATGTATATGAAGTAGGCGGCAGCACTGTGAAGCAGTGGTCTGAAAATCCAGAGGAAATAGCTAGATTTACAGCACGATACCTCAATGCAATCCGCTCAACAGAGGAAGAACTTCAAGTGATTGCCAATGAGCGATTTGAAGGGGACGTAAGCCACAGTCGCTGCACGAACTGCGAATGCCGAACAGAGTGTCATGCCACGTTCGGAAAAATCGAGTTTGAAGATGGTGCCGAGGTGGGAATGTTTCCCTTCACCAAACTGGCGCCTTACGCCCTACTTCAGGGGATCACAGATGATCAGGGTAACGCCAAGACCAGATACAAGTCCCAACGGGGACTTTTGGATTACATCCTCCTCTCTGCTCTGGATCGGTCATACGATAACCTCCAAACTCAACGGTTTCCACGACCGCAGATGTTTCCAGTAAATCTGCCTTCTTCTACCATCTGGGCCGGATTCGAAAACAGGTATTGCGGTTCCGGCGCCTGGGATAACGAACAAAAGTTGAGGCTCAAGTTTCTGGCTCAACTTTGGGTCACTGCTTCCAATGCCGAAGAGTTAGCCACCGCGACACAACCGTTGCTAAAACCCTTCGGACTTCCCGACTTTTCAAGTAAACCGCCTAATGAAAAACCACAAATCGATGTCATTCCCCCGATTGTTACGCCTCCTCCCATCGTTACTCCAACGGATAACGAATTAAAACGCCTTTTAGGACTGCTTGAAACGTGGTTTAACGGTCAACCGCTCAAAGAAGATAGTAAGTTTAGAGATATACTTGGCGATTTTCTGAGTAAGAGCATTGTCTGGGAGGACCAACAAGAAGTACCAATTAAGGAGAAAAAGCGTCTCGTTAAAGGAAACACAGTACCAAGAATTGAGGGCCAGACAGCCAAACCCGGCGGCATTTACAATGTCTATTTCCCCCGTGATCAAGAAACGCATGATCTTTTGCGAGGTTTGCTCATGCTTTCACGCGCTCCAAACAAGACCTGGAGTTTCGACTCCGCAGAACTGCACAAGCGCAGGGTTTCACGCTGGCTTCGCAAGCATCATGAAAAAGTAATCAAGAGCGCACAACCAGAGCCTCCATCGATTGCGCAAGAAAGCCTCCGTGCCGCGGTCCAGGCCCTCGCACTGACAGCGATGTTGCGCGATCGTAAAAAAATGCCAGAGGACCGGGATGATCGAATAACAGCTATATTCAGTGCATGTTGGCTCAGCGACGAAAGACCGGTCGGATTGTCAAAGGAACTCGATGACGTCGTTGCCGATTTGGAACAAAGGAACACAGCGTTGCGTGATCTTTTGGTAAACGAACTTGGTGCAGGGCAAGGTGATGCCGACCCTAAGGATTTCATTAACCCCGTTCCTATCTTGAGGTTCCTCGCTGATTTTGAGAAGCGCTTCCAGTTCGATCCTCCACCGATTGAGATATCATCATATTATTGGGGACCCCGCTTCTTGGCAGTGAAAGCATTTACCAGTTCCTTTGCTTCTTTCCAGGCCGCCCTTGAAAAAGAACAGCAAGCCTTAGGCGAAGCTGTAAATACGGTTCGCAACTTTGTCGAAGAGACCGGATTCGAGGTCGAAGATCTTCGTGCCGGATTGGAAAACTGCCTAAGCGAACTTGTTTCAGTGATCGAGTTCCAACGCAAAACAAGTATTTTGCCGATCGGTCATGATCAGTTCGATGAACTCTGGAAAAAGAAATATCTGCAGTCTGCCGAGGTTCGTAATTCCTGGGGAGCGAACGTTATACGCAGTCAAGAATTGTCACAAGCAAAAAACCTCTCAGAGGTCGCGTCCTTTAAAAGCACTAAAATAAAAGAGTGTATAACATCGATAATAATCGTTAGTCATTATCTCGAGCGTGTAGATCATGAACTTCAGATTCATGAAAACCAAGTCGTCCCTGAAGGAGATAGTCGTTCAAAACTCCTGAACGTGTTGGATGAAATTGCCGATCTACTGGAGACGGTGGAGAAAGGAGAATCGAATCCCTAATGAAAACCCTGTCCAATCTCAAAGACAGACTCGCAGCCTTGCCCGAGCTCCGTAAAGGCATTCAACAACGAGGATATTTTGATGAATATCTTACCAAAGCGACTCCTGCAAAAGAACAACTCATCACCGCCGCAACGGGGGTAACTTATGCATCTCCCGTACTGCCTTCGCCTAGATATCATGAAGCGCGTCAGTCAGTAAAAAGATCCGCTAGGATCGCCAAAAATCTCGCCGAAAAGATTCGCTCTGATGCAGACACCATAAGCGATCGCGGAACTGATGATAGTTTTATTAAAGTCATCGATTACGCGAAGGAAGCAAGCAAGGAAGCCAAGTCAGGTTGGCAGTCATCGGTTCAGTCCAAAATCGATAAATGGGAAATCATCGCTAATGTCATTGCCATCATTGCCGAGGAAAACCGTGGCATCAATGAACAGGCCGCGAAATTAAAGTCATCAGTTGATGCTCTCCGCATGGCCAAAGATGTCTTGCCCAAATCGATTGAGGACACTGCCACGTTACAGAAGCACCTCATTGAACTGACCGATGCCATTTCCAAACTCGGTCTTGATACACCTTTCGGGAAGTTTCTCCAGGAATCCGCTTCAGAGCAAGGCGCTCTCCTCAGCGACGCTGAGGAAGAGTCTGTCGCTCAGCAAATTAAGTCCTTGAAACTCTCAAAAATATTTCGCGTCCGCTTAATTTCTTAGTTCATGAGTGTGCAAGCTTTCGTTAGCGAGTTCCTGACTTTTCTAGAAAAACGCGAGGAACGCCTTCTTTCCTGGGGTTTCTATAATGTCCGTTGGACGATTCCAGATGTTGAAGTCGCGTTTGCTGCCGAAGCACCAACAGAACTTCAAGATCGCTGGACCAACCTTGCCGCCCAAGGGCACACCATCCAATCGATCCTTTTGCAAATGCGTCAGCGAAATCTCATTTATCAAGTTCCGAATTTTGATGCCTCCTACCGAACACGCTTTGCTGAGGGAGTCCGCCTCATGTCCAACCTTCGCCAGATGTTTAAGGAGGATGACTGGGCTACTGGTCCACGATTAGTTTCCGACATCAAGTTGAAGGTCTCACCCCGTCTCTACCCTCGCAGAGATCAAACTGCCCAATCTGTTTGGAATAAGCTTGAAACACAGTGTCCGCCTGAACATGTCGGCCTTATGAGGGAATGCTTTTATGCGCTAGTTGCAAAAAATGAGCATGAATATTATAACTTCTCCGGTTTTCAGGTTCGGGCGTTTGAGAACATCTTTAAAAGTTATGGATCTACTGGTTTTAGCGGTTCAGTCGTTTGTGCCGGCACAGGTTCAGGAAAAACAAAGGCTTTCTATGTTCCTGCTATTTTGAGGGTGGCCTCTGAACTCGATTCCGAACCTTTTACCAAGATTATAGCAATTTATCCAAGGAATGTTCTCCTCGCCGACCAACTTAGAGAAGCGATATCTGAGGCAGAAAAACTTCGACCAGTTTTGCGTGCGAGGGGACTTCGATCAATAAAATTTGGAGCATTGCTTGGTAATACTCCATCTTCTCATTGGTTTAATAATTCTCGTCCTAAGCCCTATTATTGGAAGCGAAGAGGGCAGGCAAGTGTAATTCCCTATCTCAAGTCACCTGTTGACGGTGGACGTAGCGATTTAGTGTGGCGAGACGAAGATCGCAGAAATAACATAAAATGTCTATATCGGGAGGGATCCGACATCCCAGACGTACCGGATGGTGTATTAGCAATGACGCGTGAGGAACTGCAGCAAAATCCTCCGGATATACTTTTTGTATCTTTAGAAACGCTTAATCGGGAGATGGGTAACCCTAATTGGGCGAATACGTTCGGAATGCGGCAAGGGACTCATAAGTCTCCCAGGTTACTGTTGCTGGATGAGGTTCATTCATATGAAGGCATCAGTGGTGCCCAAGTTGCTTGGGTGCTACGACGGTGGCGTCATTGGGCACATCTCCGATCGCTCCACGCTGTCGGTTTATCTGCCACACTACGTGATGCCGCTACGCATCTGGAGCGTGTCGCGGGTTTACCTCCTGCCAGTGTTGAGGAATTTCGCCCGCGTCCTGGAATCGGCGAAGAGGGAGAACTGGAGGCTGAAGGTGGAGAATATAACCTAGCAATAAAAGGGGACCCAGCAGCTGGAGCATCGCTTCTTGGAACTTCCATCCAAGTAGGCATGTTGCTGGCACGTTTACTTACCCCGCGTACAATGGGCCCAGCTGCGGAGGGACTTATTCGACCGGAAGAACTGTACCTTAAAAAGGTCTTCGGATTCAGCGATAATCTAGATTCAGTCAACAGGTGGTTTAGCGACATGTCAGACGCTGAATCTGTGACTCTGCGACACCCATTATTGGCCTCATTGAGAAAGGCGCTACCTGCTACAACTCCTAACAATATAAAGAGTAGAAGAATGCAAGAAGGGCAGGATTGGGAACTCCCTCGATTAATCGGCCATAATCTTAATCACCCCCTCACAGTAGCCCGTTGTAGCTCTCAGGATCCTGGTGCTGATGCTAATGCAGACCAAATTATCGCTACCAGTTCGCTGGAAGTTGGCTTTGATGATCCACAAGTAGGAGCGATGTTGCATCATAAACGACCGACCTCAATTTCATCTTTTATTCAACGCAAGGGGAGAGCAGGTCGAAGTCGTGGGTCTAGGCCTTGGACTATAACAGTTTTATCTGATTACGGTGCTGATCGATGGGCTTTTCAAGATGCGGAACGGTTATTTGAGCCAGAGGTAGGATCCATAGCTCTTCCTACACTCAATCCATATGTCCTTCGTGTACAACTAGCACACTATTTGATCGATTGGATTGCACGTAAGGTTGGAGGATCCTCAAGTGCCTTCCGTTACCTAGATAATCCCACAAGTCATATACCTGACCAACGTGCACAAAGAGATGCTGAGAAACTACTCTCAAAATTGCTTGAGAAAGGGACTGAATGGGAAAGCTTTTCAAAAGAACTACAACGCTTCTTTTGTTATTACAGTGGTCTCAATGATGATGATGCCAAGACCCTTCTTGATAACTTGCTTTGGCATCAACCACGACCCTTGATGATGGAGGTGATACCTTCTCTCCTGCGTAAGTTAGAAGCTAACTGGAATTATAGCTATCCACCAACGCCACGTGCTATAGAAGATAAAGGGGCACGTAGACCACTTCCTCAGTTTATTCCTAAAGCAACATTCGCCGATTTAGATATGGGTGAAGCGATTGTTGAACTGCAACCGTACAGAAATATTGAACGACAAGCAGAGAGTCTACAAATTTCACGACTACTGTTTGAAACATGTCCAGGACGTGTTTCAAAACGATATGCCACAATTCAAGGTGAGGAGGGTTATTGGATTGAGCGTTCGGAAGCCCTAACATCCGGCACCAATACCTCTGAAATAAAAGATATATACCCAAGTAATACCTTTATCGATGCTGTAGAAGGAGTTTCAATCTTTCAACCTACGGCAACCTTCCTTGTACACCGTCCCCACGAGGTGAGTGATACAAGTAATGGTCGCTGGATATGGAAAACCCTAGCGCGAATTCAAGGGGAGGGTGATTTACTCCCCGTTCGCGCCGGTAACCCTTGGAAGCATGTATTCAGTGAAACAAGCGCTTATCTTCACTCAAACTTCGCATGGGTCGAAATAGTAAGATATTCCGAAGAAAGTCGTTTTGAACTCAAACGCGGTACTCAAACAATATCTGGGAATCTTAAACTTCAATGTATTCAGGATGATGCAACTCAACGACAGGCAGTGGGTTTTCGGGTCAGAGCAGACGGCATGCGTTTCGTGCTATCTGCAGAGCACTTAAATTGTCGACCGAATCTCACAATTGACGTCATAGAACGGTTCCGAAGCGACTATTTTAAGTATAAAGTTTCTGAGTCACCGAATTTACTTAGCCTCGTAAACTCATTTAAATCAGAATGGTTAAGTGAGATGTCGCTCGCCATGCTCACAGCTACTGCTCTGACACATAAGTGTACTCTTGAAGAGGCGCAAAATCATCTTCTAGAAGTCAGGGTAGAGGCAGCAACTAAAGTCTTGGATGTAATATTCCAAATGCGTGGGATCAATATCAGAGGAGATGAGGAAGATGCAAAACTCCGTGCATCTCTTATTGGTTTATGGAGAATGCCTGAGATATGTAATGCGATAACTGCATTAGAATGCATCCTTTGGTCTCCAGTGGATGGATCTTTTTACGAGTGGGTTCATCAGCGATATGCCGCTACGATTGCACAAGCATTGAAGTCAGCAATGGTATCTCTTGTGCCTCAGATCAGTGATGAGGATCTAGTAGTGGACGTGTTGCCTAGAGAGGATGGTGGGTTCGATCTTATCATCACGGAGTCTTCATCTGGTGGTGTTGGCCAGATTGAAACCATTGTACGTGAGATACAGCGCCTACCCCGACTCTTTTTGGATGGTGTTGAGTTCGCCTTAAATAACTGCGATCGCGAGTTCACAACAGCGAATCTCATTGCTATTTTGCGTGAGGCTTACAATCCCACATCTGAGATACCTGGTGCTTTTGAGCAAGTCCGAGCAGCTACAGGATTTGAGTCTCTTCAAGATGCATCAGAACAGTTGCGAGAATCCCTGCTTGTGCAGGGTTTTTCTGCTGCGCGTCACGTTATTGTTTCAGTCGTAACTAAACTTTTGAGACCAGGAAGCACACAGCGAAGCGACTTTCTGATTTATCAACTAAATAAAGCATGGAAAGCTAGTTCTAAGCGATTGGGTGTATCTGTACCGGTGCGTACCTTTGCATACACCTATGCAAAGCACGAAAGGTTTGGGGTGATGCTTAAAAAATACTTTGCAGGCATAGGGGGAGAGTCACCAACCAATTCGCAGGTTTTTGCTCAACTTCAGCAGATCCTTTTTGAATCTTGTCCCGACAGTTGCCCTGAGTGTTTAAACCATCGCGGTCGCTATTACGAACTGGGACATCCATCACGTGAACTCACCCGCAAATGGCTTGGGATTGATATTCAAGAGATCTCGCTAGACGAGAATCCCATAGGTTGGATTAACGCTGCGCGACAAGTTCTTCGAGAGGAAGGACGCGTGCGACTTATTGCGTCCCGAGGTCAGAAAGTCCCACTTGCACAAGCATTGCCAGTAATAGCGGTTACTACGGTCGATGTAGGAGAACTTCAGATGCCAGTTTCAGTTTCCAGAATAGAACAGAGTGCCGATCGTACTGCGGTCGAGGTTCACATCCCTGATTTTGTACATGTCTAGTCGTGAAATATGGTCCCGTGCGGGCGGAACAGAGGTTCGTGATTTGCTTGCTTCTCTGCTAGCGTCACGACTGATGCTAGATAGAGAACCAAACCCACTCTATGTCTGCTCTCCTTACCTAACCGATTTTCCATTGTTCGATAACTCTTTCGGTCAGTTTCAGTCGCTCTTTCGTGTCCGTCCGGATTTCGGTGAACAAGCGCATATACTATTCAGTCAGGTCCTTATTGAACTCTCTAACCGCATGCCAATTCGAATCATTAGTGTCGAGGGTATCTTTGCGCTTCCATTCCTGAGGTCTACAGTGCGCGTTAATGCTCCCAATATATATGGTCGTTTCGCAACCGAACTTTATCATGAGAAAGGACTTCTTTGCGTCGGGTTCTATTTAGAAGGTTCTATGAACTTTACCTACAATGGGGTCTATCGGAATGCTGAAAAACTATCTGCGCACACGCCAGACTCCCTAGAGGGCAGTAGAAAGATATCCAGCGCAACCCTTGAATTTAATCGCCATTGGGATGCCCTCGAAAATTCAGAAATTCCACGTATCTAATGAATTCCGGTCTCTTTGCACCACTGATAACCGAGTTTTCCATGAATTGGGATCAGCATCAACCTCGACTGCGCGTTGTTATAAACAACAATGATATAGAAGTGGATGAACAACACCTCTTGTACGCAGAACTTTTTGCGCTCTGCTGCGGTAATTCTGCCTCATTGCCCTTTTTTCTACCGAGTGTGGTGATGTGGTGTACTGTTGCCCCAAACGCAGAGTCACTTAAACTTGCCGTTTTTGATCTTAAATCCTGGGTGATCCCCAGTTTTGGTGGAACTATTCAAGACGATGGATATCTTACACCTGACCCCTCGAGAGGAGGTTTAAGCGCTACTATTATCAACGTCTCTCCAGATGGATATTATCGATGGAGATCACCACGAAATAATATCGATCGTATACTTTCTAAACTACAACTGTATAGAAGATTAGAGAAAGAGCGCCCAGTCCGCACATTGCCTGTTAGACCCTCTCTTTATGAATTAAGGTCAGGATTTTCCTCCGCACTACTTATTGGTGACCGACGTGGAGCTGAAGAAATAATAGAGCAACTCGACTTATTTCAACTTGAGACAGCTACCAATACGCAGTTCATGCGAATACGCATGTGGCATCGATTTGGTGAATTAGAGCGTATTCGGAATTATCCCAATCTCCCTTTTATTTTATCTCAACCGCTACCTCCGCGCGTTCAATCGTGGATTGACGAGGCATGTGGAGTGACTATTGAACCTACTTTACCTGCTGAGCCAAGTACTGAAATTGATACAGAAGAAGTAGTTCCGCATCTATCTGATTCAATCGGATCTAAAGACACACCGAAACTCTTACTAACATGGATTGAATGGTTAGATGCTTTAAAAGGAGGTCGCATTTCGGAAGCAGTGTCCTTTATTCAAGAGCAAACTGTCGAAGATAGATTAAATCTGTCCAAAGAAGGCATCAGTGATTTGTGTCTGTGTTTGGATCAGATCTTTTTAGACGAACCCCTAAGACAAAGAGAGAGGGGAGTAATCCTATCGGCAGCGAGCGAGTTAGTAGAACGTTATTTACGTGAACCGGGATTCCCTCGCTCCGCACTCAGTCTTTTCTACCTTTCATTATTTCGTAATTGGTGCGAACTCCATAAAGGAAACTCGGTCGGTCAGCAGCATGGACATGTACTTTTGGAACTTGCTAGTGCCCTGCTTAAGCTTAACGAAAATGTTCCTGAAGTTTGCAAGTTGCTTGAGGAATGGTGGAAAGCTAAACCCTCTCCAAGTCAGCTATACTTTGCTCTTGATGCGATTGAACTCATGGAGAGCGAGTTACCTAATATAGAGTATTCTGCAAATCTTTGGATTGAAGCTGCCTCTGTAATCAAACGTTCTGCTGATGCCCTGACCTTTGCTGATCGAGATCTTTGGCGGCGAGTAGGCGTGCGACTCGGTTTTGAGGAGAATACTATTGAGGAGTATCTCCCGAAGGAAAATCTAAATGAGAATGAATTAGATTTGCTCGCCTCCGCTGAATTAAACCATGTGGCCATTGTCTGTTTACGAGAAAAGCAGGCTAAACAAGCCGCTGAGGAGATCGAATTACGCACAGGAGCTAAAGTGAGCATAGTTACCGCAACTGAGGCAGGACCTGAAACTGATCTGGCACGCAAATCTGATGTTGTATTATTCGTATGGTTAGCATCGACGCATGCTGTCTTTAGAGCTTTCGACGGGTTTAACCGCAAGCGTCTTTGCTATGTTCAGGGAACTGGGAGTTCTGGCATTATCCGCGCACTCGAACGTTGGATGGTAAACCATGGGCATGATTCTTAGCTTTCAAGATCGTTAATTCCAAACCAATCGCTTGTACTGAACTAGTAGGTAGTTTGCAATTAACTGAATGTCTTTGGAGATGTTTTGGATCTCGTTCCACTTCCGCTGCATCCCCATTCCGAAGTTCCAATATCCATCGGTCCAAGAGCAGAGTGGTTTCAGTGGTTCTAGGTCACCTATGAACTGCTCCATCGTGGGGATACCAGTGGATCTGTAGCGGTCTGAGATGGCATCCATGACGTGACCCAGTGCCACGATACCAACTCCATGGGTAAGGCGTGAGTCCTTGGGAGACTTTCCCCAAGCATCTTTAAACACGACGGCGACTGCTCCCCAGAAGTTAAAGAGAAGTTCGAGCATTCGCTCTGAATCCATCTCCCCATCGGCATTGAGCCTGCATCTGTAAAGGACTCCGTCTTGGAGACTATTCTCCACCATCTTGAGGATGGAGTTGTCTTTGATAAAGCCACGCACCTTTGGACCCGGCGTTTTCTGTGCGCTCTCGATCATGGAATCTGGCTTGGCATTATTTAATCCCCGCTGGCTTTTGGCTTTCAGGTCGATGTAGGGATTGGTCGGTGTCTGGATGGCCAGATGGAGTGGGGAGCGGGAGTCGTAGTTAAGACGATCTAAGATGTACGCAGGGAATCTCCGCTTCTGGAGGTAGGAGGCCAAATGGACGTCTGTACCTGGGAGCAACTCGTAGATGAGACCCTTGGGGAGGGGTTTGGTAGAGTTCACTAGGATGAACTGCTCCCTCTGCTCGGCGACGTTGTCTGTGATAAATGCAGTCACGAATACCTGGAACCCATCAATTCTGGCATCGCGGATGGCAGCAGATCGCTGCTGTCCGTCGACTATCCATCCGGCCTTGAACCCGTCCTCATCATCCCCGAGGGGTATGACCAAGGTTCCATGGGTGCTACCTGAATCACTCGGTTTACCCGGGGCGGCCTTGAACTGAACTTTAGAATTGAAGGCAACAACGATTGCGTTCGGTAGCATTGGCTCCTCCGACTCGAGGTAGTTCCTGATCTCGGAAATGTGAGAGATGACCTCTGGGCGCTGGTATCCCTCGATCTTTTCCCCCTTATCACGTGCCAGGCGTGATACCTGAGCGAAGTCATGGAGTTTCTTTCCATCGACGGCGAAGGCGTAAAGTTGATGATTGCCACCCTGGCGGATGGAGATTGCGGGGAGTTCGAGTGTCTTTGCTGTCATGGTTGTTTGGTGATAGATGCTGCTTTATCGAGTCGCTGACGTAGAACAAAGAGGTTGTGGAAGCCGCGACTCCGGTTGCGCTCGGCTCCGCGAAAGAGAACAACATGGATGCCTAGCGACTTGCAGATCGCGCAGGGGCATTTTTCCCATGGCTTATCCTCGAGTGTCTTCCGATAGGGAATGGAGTCGTCCTTCTTGCCGTGCCAGACTGCTTCGTACTCAGTTAATCGCTCAATGAGGGTATCAAGGCCGAGTTTTCCCTGATCGTACTCGAGTAGTCCCTGAAAGCAGGCTACCTCGTGCTTCCGAGCCTTCCCGAAGTCGATGTGACCGGCGAGGATGAGTTTCTTGAGTTGGGGATTTGCATCGACTTGGGGAATCCTGACTGCCGTGTAGTTGTAACCGACAGTGTGATAGTTCTCCTTGTTGTCCATGAAGGCCTTCTTCAATGGTGAGGTGCTATCGATGCTTGCGACGCCATATCGCTCGAACTCCTCTAGGATCTCCAATCGAGCAATTCCCAACAGGTGCAGTCGGGTATTAGCCTTCTTGACCTTGGAAACTGCTTCTAGACAAGCCAGTAATTCATGGGTTTTCAGTGGGACCATCCCCCCCAGAGCGATGTAGTCGTAACCGATCAACTGGAGTTGATTTACCGCCTCGGCATACGACTGAGGACTCCAACCCTGGGCGGCTCCCATGGGCGTAAATGGCAGTTTCTGTGACTGGTGTTGACCTAGGAACTCCTTGGCCCGATCGATTGTGATCTGGAATCGATCCCTCCAGACCTGAGCCACCTCCTTCTCAGAGTCGTCCTCTTGGTAACCTAGGATCACATGGTCGGGTGAGATTCCTAAATCAAACTGGCAGTCCATGTAGAACTCAATGACAGTCTCGATGCTAAACGGAGGTTCTGGCTCGTTGACGTAGGAGAAGGCTCCGCAATCCCCCATGGTGTCTATTCGTTTTACTAGCCCCGGGTGATCCAACCTCAGAAACTCACGCGCGCCCAAGCGTTTCAGTCTCTGAACCTGAGCGAAGGAGTATCTGACCCCCTTGGAGTTCGTTAGAGGGTCCACCATCGCCTTGGAAAGGAGCATCCCATCGTAGGGAGGATCGTCGAGTGCCTCATGAGCATAGCACTGTGACTGCTGGCGACTCCCCGAGAACTTCCTTCGTTCCGTAACGAAGTCGAAGCTGGGATCCACCAAGTCGTGGCTATCTGGGAAGAAAAACTTCATTCCTAGGATCAATGATGCCGCCGCTCCAGATAGAGCCTTATAAGATAGTTGGAGAGCATGGAGAGGTGCTTATGAAGATTCTGCAACTCATTCCATTCAATCCCTCCCAACCCGCTCCACGCCCCTGATGTCCAGTGGCACTCCGGCGCGATGATGGCCAACTCTTTTTTCACGGTCTTGGCGGCGTCACGATCCCTAAGGTCAATGGATCCCATGATTCGATCCATGAGTTTTCCCATGGATCGGATGCCAACCCCGTGCATCAGACGGCTTTCTGTAGGAGGTTTGCCCCAGGCTTCGGGGAAGGTCTCCTTAACTGAGTTCCAGAATGTCACGAGGACTGTCCAAACCGCAGCGTGGTCACATTCACCTGTGGCAACATTCCTGTATGGGAAAAGGCACCCGGAAGTGTGAGTGATGCTCTCCTCGATCATCTTAATGATGACCGTGTCAGCGATAACTGCCTTTTTCCGTTCAGCCTCATTACTGGATGGGCGTCTGACGAGGCCTCGGAATGGGGATCCTTCTTCCTTGTTAAGCAGGTCGCAAATGGCAGATGGAAGTTTCCTAACGGCAAGTTTAGGTGGGAGGGGAGATGATACCTCGGGGAGTAACTCCGTAATGAGTCCACGGGGAAGTGGTTTAGAGTTATTAATGCGGAGAAACTGATCTCTCTGGACCTCGACATCGTCGGCGACGAACGCGCAGATCGGCACAGCAAAGTTCTTCTTAGAGCAGAGACTGATCGCCAGTGCTCGCTGCTGACCGTCCACGATCCACGCCGGCTTGTTGTCAGGTGAACCAGAATCTGGGATCTCCAGCATTCCGGCTATAGCGATCCCGTCGCTGGTCTTGGCTCCGCGACTGGACACGAACCTCACCTGGGAGGCAAAACTGAGAATGATCGGGTGGGCCAACATCATCCCAGGAGACTCGAGGTAGTCAGCGATTTCTCGGACGTGCTTGCGCACTTCTGCTCTCTGGTAACCGATCAACTTTCCGTCATTATTGCGACTGACGCGCGAGATGCCCGCGATTCGCAGCAACTCCTCTCCAGTCATAGTGAGGAGATAAATATCCTTACCTGAAGGTTGAGTAATCTTGAGTGCCTTGCGTTCCATGATGGCTGGATTTGTTTTCATGATGTAATCGCTGCTTTGAGCGTGGTTTTTTTGATTTCGTGGTAAAGGCCTCTGAAGCGTTTATACTCACACGCGTGTCCGCTCGCTCGAAGTGCACGAAGAAGCGTCGTGAATGAGGTTTGTGGGGTAACGGCAAGTTGCTGGGTAATAAATTGAACTACGGTCTCATCATTCAATTTTTCACGGTTAAACTTCCTGATTGGGGGTTGTTCATCAAGGAGTCGTTTGATTATGGGACTGAGTCTGGAGGCACGAAGATCGTCCTGGGAAATGTTGCTGAGTATGTATCGGACGATACGGGCATTCAGAGAACTACGAACTCCACACAGGGAATGCTCTATTCGGGCGTCGGTGGGGATCAAGTTGGGAGCAAGTAGTCCTGCGTTCTTAATACCCGAGGAGATGATCATCAGAAGGTCAGGTGATGATAGTACCTCCCTTGCTTCAGCAAGGTCGGTCGATAAAGCATGAAAATATTCCGCTGAAACGCAGACAAGAAGGGGTTTATCTGCTTCAACCTTGGCAAGATCTGCGATTGATGCAGGAAATTTATCAGTTGAGCGCCTCCACCCCTTGAGAGATTTCCACCATGCCATCGACGATCTTCTGGAGTCGTTTTGTGTGCCCACTGAATCGTGCTTACCTCGCGAAAAAGTTGCCGAGTAGGGCAGGACTTGCTCATCCTCCCTAAGTAGTCCGTAACCAGCAGATGCAATAAAAAGGGAGATGCTCTGATTCTGCAATCCATGCTCGTAAGCACCCCGAATAGTGCTCCAGTAGTCGCCACAATAAAGGTTGGAGGCGCGCACTCGATTTCCTGAACGTGAATCCAATGAAGTTGTCCATAAATCTGCTCTTTGTGGCAGGTCTAAGTTTTCGAAGTCGCCAAGACTGAGAGATTGACCGGCATAGGAAACCTTTCGGGCAGTGCAGTTCACTACCAGATTTAATGCAGAGTCTCTCGATTCCATAGGAACGCATTAAATACAGGAATGTGGAAAATGTACAACAGTAATTATTCTGGTTCTGGATTTGGGGGTGATAACCTGACCGCCAATTGTACCCTACGGGCATAGTCGTCCCGCATGAATTTGATGAGGAAACTGCTCAGCGCATTGCAGATGCCAGCTAGATTCTCTGCAGGGAGTCCATTGGGGTGAGTCGTCAGGGACCCTCGCAGACGATCCCTTGATTATTCTGGTAGTCGTAGCACCACCGGACCGTACAAGAGTCATCAAGACTCGGAAGGGCCTGATAGGACGTTAACTCACCCTCGTTTTGGTGTTCCTCCGGGGAGCGTGAGATGAACCAGCGGTTCATTTTGGAATGAGAGTTAGTAGACCTTCTTTCACTCGCAGAGGTTGATCAGTTCGACCTGTGCATAAATATGGGATCGGCGTTCCGAGTCCTCAACCACCTCTCTGGACTCAGGGCAACGTGTGCAGGACATGAAAAATGAAGTTTTTATAGAAAGCGTAATCCTTCGCTGAATTTTCAGCTAAACCGAAATCACCGCGAGCATCTGCCGGGCGCGGCTTGCGGCGATCCAGTAGGAGAGGCGCTGGTCGGACTCCAAATCCTCCCAGCGAGGTGTGCCGATCAGGACGACGGCACGGGCGTCGAGGCCCTTGGACTTGTTGAATGAGGTGGTCCGGAGGAATCCTTTCTTGCCGGCATCGGGCGAAACTGCCGAGACGATCCGGCAGTTGGCGAAATACCCGTCATTCTCGAAGAGTCTGTGTTTCTCGGAGAAGGGATCCTTTGGAAACAGCAGCAGCGTTTCCTCCGGCGAGACGAGTTTCTGATCAAACCAGTCCTTGAGCAGGGCAGCTGCCTCAGATTTCGCCATCTCGGGGTTTGGAGTCTGCCGGAGGATCACTTCGGGGCCGGCGAGGAGGTGACTGCTCCGGAGTCCCTCGATCAAGCGCTCGGTTTCCAAGCTCTCAAGGCTCTGTAAATATTTGAAGACGGGACGAGTGTAGCGGCGGGTCTCCAAGAGCTGGAGGTGGGCTTTTCCGGAGAGTTCTTCCGAAACCTTGGCGATGTTGAACTCGCCGCTCAGGAAAGCTGGCCTCTGGGCTGGATCGTAGTAGAGGCCCATCTGGGAATTCACTTTTCCGGTCAGGAGGGCGAAGTAGATCTCCCACCAGTCGTTGCGGTGATCCTGGGCCTCGTCCACGACCAAGGCGTCGTAGGGAGCCTGGAATCCATCTGCTGTGACTGCAGCAAGAAGAGCCGAGGGAAGAAGCTCGTCGTAGTAGTGCTGGAGTTCCTCTTGGGGAGCGGCGGAAGGTGGCTTTGCAGGAAGCTCTTCCTTGGCGAAGCGGCCGATGAGTTCCTCGCTGAGCTCTTCCCAGGTGCGGACGGTGATCTTGCCCGGCGTGGAGTCGTTCCCCGTGATACGCAGGCGGTGAAATGATTGGGTTAGGGAGGCTCCCAAGGCCTTGTTGTAGCAGAGAAAGAGAACATCCATGCCCTGTGATGCAAGCATCCCGGCATGACGCTCGGCCATCCAGGTCTTGCCCGAGCCGGGACCACCCCTGACAAGAAGTTGGCTGTTCTCTGAAAGGGCCTCGATCATGGAGAGATCTGCTGAGGCTTTGTCGTGGAGGAGGCGATCGGTTTCGCTGATGAATTTGGCTTCCGCCTCCGCTGAGCCGTCGCCATAGACTGCGTTGAAGAGATTGCGAACTGCCTCGGGATCTTTTGCCGGGTAGCCCCCGGAGGTGATCTCCTCCCAGTAGTGGGGGAGCTTCCGGAGATGCTCGGGTCCTCCGATCAGGGTGAAGGGCTGTCCGGGGGATTTCGGGTAATAGCCATTGTCCTTGGCGGAGAAAATCGCGGGGACGGTCCAAGGCATCTCAAAGTCACCGTTACCCTGATCGAGCCGATCCTGCATGGCTTTCAGGACACCTGCTTTCTGGGCCTGTACTTGATCCTCGGCCCGCTTCTGGGGATCACCGTCATTCTGCCCCGTGGGAGCGAAGACCCGGGCACGTGTCTTGACCTCCAGTACGAGCAAGCGTCCGTCGGGACCCAGGATCAGGAAGTCGCCTTCTCTGGGAACATTGTCGTCCAGGTAGTCGTAGCACCAGCAGACCGACCAGGAATCGTCCAAGGACTGGAGGGCACGGTAGGCAGCGAGTTCCCCCTCGTTGACCATACCATCAGGGGAGCGTGAGATGAACCAGCGGGCCATGGGGGGGATGTAATCTAGTAGACCTTCTTGCCCTCGCAGAGGTTGATGAGTTCGGCCAGAGCATAGATGTGGGATCTGCGACCGGCTCCCTCGACGACGGTGTGAAGGAGCCCTCCCTCCTTGATCTGCTTGAGTAGGGTGGAGACCATGGGGTTCGTAGGCATATTCTCCAGCTTGGAGAGGTCGCTTGCCCGGAAGATCGGATGAACGAAGATATAATCGAGAAGAGGCACCGCGTACTGGGAGTGGGTTAGGTCGAGAAAGCGTGTCTTGAGATGCTCGTAGAGATCCTGAATGTCGCGGGCTTTCTTGGTATTGGTTGAAGCCTGTTGGGCAACGCCCTCGAGAAAGAATGCGCACCATGCTGTCCAGTCCCCACTGCGGCTGATATTGCGGAGGTGATCCAGATATTCATCGCGGTGGGACTCGAAATAGGCGGAGAGGTAGAAACAGGGGTGACTCAGGATCTTCTTCTCGTAGAGGAAGAGAGGGATGACCATGCGTCCAAGCCGTCCATTCCCGTCGATGAAGGGATGGATGATCTCGAATTGGGCGTGGATGATTGCGAGCTGGATCAGGGGATCGGGCGCGTCTCCATGCCAATAAGCCTCCCAACGCGAAAGGTGATCCAAGAGACTCTCAGGGGCTGGAGGGACGAAGGAGGCCTGCTCCATGGTGCAACCGACGGAACCGATCCAGTTCTGGATGGAACGGAAGCGTCCGCGCGCCTTGTTGTGTCCCCGGACGCTGTCCATGAGGATCTCGTGGAGTTTCAGCAGGGAGTTGAGGCAGAAGGGTTTTTCCTTAAGAAGTTCCCGTGAGTGCTCCATCGCTGCGCGGTAATTTTGGATTTCCTGAACATCAGCCTGGAGGGATGCTTCGGAGGGTAAAGCACCGGCATCAAATTTGAGAAGATCCTCAAGGCCGGCCTGAGTACCCTCGATCTTGGACGAGAGCACGGCTTCCTCGCTGGTTATGGGGGTGAGGAGGACGTCGGGGTTGGGGATGCCGTAAAAGAGTCCGTCCAATGTGGCGATTGCCCGGTTGGCCTTGCCAGCCAGTGGGAAGAGGGTGACAAGATCGAGTCCTATAGGTGGAAGTTGCTCAGGAACAAATGGTTGCATATAAATAAGGGTGTAGTATGCCTTTTAAGTAGTTCAGCGAGTCATATGATTTGTGTAAAGCAAAAACAGGAATGCTTTATGTAAATTGGATTTCCCATGGCAGGCTTTATACAACTCATTCCACGGAGGAAGTTGGGCCAGAGGGGGCAGCCTTATAATCATAGCGTACGCTATGAAGGGGTTGATCGGGAGGAAGTTGGGCCAGAGAAGGGTTAAGTCCTACAGCGAACGCTATATGGGGAAACCCGTACAAGGTTGAATGTGGAGACTCGCACGGCTGCATACCGCTTATCCGATTTCGGATAATTTTCGGACTCTCCTTGGGAATCCTGTAGAGGATTAAGTGTGGCACCCCAAGATGCCCCTGATCCGTTGTCCGGGTTCCGGACAAGCTGTGGGGAGTTTTGTCTTAAGCGGGCTGTAGAAAGTGGAGGTTTGTGTAAACCAAGAGGTGTTTTGCTTAACGTAAAGAAAGTTTGTATTCAGTCGGGTTAAGACAAAATTCCCCAATAGGGGTGTATTCGTCTTACTAACCCAAGGTTAGTAAGACGTGTGAGCTCATTTAACAGTATCGAGAGGCATCGCAGGAGCCTTGTTCCAAAAAAAAGAAAGGGACGACACTTGGTGTCGCTGCTCCCAAAGACACTCCCTCTATGAACGAGATCCGATTTCTTGAACTCGCCGCAGTAGCCGACTTTCCTTTGATAACGGCACCTCCAGCTCCTCTTGAGGTCTCCTGCGAAATAGACTGGCCTGAGTCCTGGGGGAGCCATCCTCCCATCCGTCTCCAGCCATCCGGGCCGTATGCTGGAAGTTCGGTGGAGACGGATCGGATCATCCACCGCTGGCGTCCCCGGATCTTTAACTTGGTAGAGCAGGCGAACTCAATGGCTAGGGATCTCTGTGAAATCTCTTGGAATGGAAACAATGAAACTTATCCCTGCTGTCATTTCCTGAAGTTGATCGAGCATGTAGATAGGGACATGCGTCCTTTCTGTGATGCAGCCTGCGAGCTTCTTCTCCAAGTCCGTTCAAGGGACGAGATCATGGAGGAGGCCTTCTGGCCTGATCACCGAAAACTTGATGCCCGCGACGTGATGGAATGGATGGAGCGCTGGGAAGCATGGCTGCCAGATGCGCACGGCCAATTTCAGTTTTGGAGCATCTTCTTGCCCTGCGAGGCAATGGAAGCCCTCTATCGGTATGTCCATGCCTTGGTGCATGAGTTCTATCTGGAGGTGCTGGAACTCCACTTGGAATGGGAGGAAGCAGTATCGCTCAAGAGAGCCAACGGTGAAGCCCTGCCGGATATTTACGATGGTCCACCCGAGGCAATCATCTATTACCATCCCCGACTCTTCCTGGATGAGAGGGAATTCACCCTGACGACCGAGAATGCGGAGGAGCTTCGCGACTGGGCTTACGATGCATTCGTCAACTGGAAGCGCCGTATTACTTATGAGCAGAAACAATCCCTCTTCATGCTCGGCTATGAGGCTGATCAGCTCTGCGCTGTGAGGCGCTGGGACGACTGACCCCGGGCTAGAAAGTTATCTTACGGATGATTTCCGTAAGATAGATTGCCCTCCCTGTTGAAGGGCTACTTCCTGGATGCCTTGCAAAAGAGACTCAGCTGGGACATTTCCTTCAGGGAGTTGGCTGAGGTTTGGGGGATCCGAGGATCTGCGACCACGATGGCCAGGCATTTGGCACGTGAGATGGCAACATTGATGCGGTTCCGATCCAGAATGAAACCGAGGCCTCGGGATCCGTATTCCCCGTAACTCGAGCCTAGGGAGTAGATGCAGACGGGAGCCTCCTGTCCTTGGAAGCGGTCAACGCTGCCGATACGTGTTCCGTCCGGGAGAGAACGCTTCAAGGCGCTGACTTGGGCGTTGTAGGGGCTCATGACAAGGATGTCATCCAGCCGCAGAGGGCGGGTGGTTCCATTTTTGTCTGTGTAGTTCCTTCCAAGGAGTTCCGTAACGATTTGGGAGACCCGGATAACCTCCTCTTCGCTGCGCTGGGTATTGCCCTCGTGTTCCACAGAGGAAAAGAGGATGCCGTGCTCCTTGGTCACTAGGGATGCGCTCGGGGGAACGCTGATCCTCTGCCGGTCACAATCGGTGTGAGCCGTTAGGCGTCCCTCGTAGATGCTTTCGGAGATAAAGGTACAGACCGAGGAATGCATCCGATAAGTCTCTCCGAGAAAGATACCGGCATTGGGAGGGACCACGGGATGGAACACCGGGGCATCGCGCAGGCTGCGCACAGAGTCAACGAGAACATATTGAAGGACGGAAAGGCCCGCATCACCCGGATGGGTTCCCTGGATGGGTTGTTCCAACTGCATCTGGTCACCCATCAGTACCAGATTCTGGGTGCAGCGAGTTATAGCAACTGCATTGGCAAGGCTCACCTGCCCTGCCTCATCGATGAAGAGATAGTCGAGCTTACCTTCCCATTCCGGGCGGGCAAACAACCAGGATGTACCTGCGATCACCCCTCCATGATACTCACTGATAGATTTCTGGTTGGTTGTCTTAGAAATTTCTGGAATCTCCTCATCATCACCTGATGTACGGACTCCCTGAACGCCGCCAGGGCACTCTTTGACGACCCCCTTGAGAAGGTTCAAGACGGCCTTATGGCTATTGGAGGTGATGCCCACGCGTTTGCCTTGGGAGAGAAGTTGAGCAATCACCTTGGAAGCAGTGAAGGTCTTCCCCGTACCCGGAGGTCCCTGGATAATAAGGCATCCTCCGTTCATGTCTTGGGAAACCCGCAGGGCAGCTTGCAAGGGGGTCTCTGCTGGGAGAAGCATCTGGCGATTGGGCGCAGTCCGAAGGAGCAGGGATTTGAGCGAATCGGGAATCTCTCCGGAGTTCAGGTAAGTATGCGCGATATCTTTAATGGCATCCTGGATCGGTTTGGCGGGGACGATTTCACTTAAGATGATGCTCCCTCGGGAAGGGAACGCGCCCCCAAAATGGTCGTTGATCTTTTTTGCACCAATCTTCAGCTCAAGAGTTCCGGTGCGAAGATCAAGTGACAAGAGGGTGAACTTCGCATGGAGGTGACCTTGGAACATAACGAATGCGGCCTCCCGGATCTTGCATTCCTGGGTGGCATCAAAGGTGTATTTCTGAACCAGGGACTGCTTCTCAACACGAGGTGCTCCTTCAATGACAATTCCAGCAATGCACTCAGGAGCATCCCTGAGCACATCCTCGGTCTGCTCATTCAGGTCAAAAAGACGCCACCAGACAGGGAGTTCCTCCCGGCGGTGAAATCCCATGAGATCAGCAAGAATCAATGCGATGGGATCGTTCGCCTTAGCCCTAAGGGACGCCACGATCTCCTGATGTTCTTTGATCAACTCGGCAGCTTTGGCCTTTCTTTCAGTCTCCTTGTCCATCTTGTTGTCGTCATCCTCATCACTCTCCTC